>CEAH01038018.1_pt1 | contig 172801 bp, 166 predicted proteins | sample 557571 | NCBI WGS metagenome assembly CEAH01 (sample SAMEA3182092, study PRJEB8094) | gut metagenome | biome: human; feature: gut; material: Stool; isolation source: human stools | place: Canada | collected 2013-11-25
TCCTTGGGCGCTTCGCCGCCGAAGGTGAAACGCTTGCCGATGTTGCGGAAAACGTCGCCGATGCCGTCGCCGAGCTTGCCGGAGAAGATGCTCGGCTCGGTGGAGGAATCGTAGAGAAATTCGCCCGGCTCGGCGCAGACCTCCACGACCTTGCCCTGCTCGACGATGAGCATACACTGACCGTCCGCCACGGCGATCATCGAGCCGTTGGTGATGATGTTCTCGTCGCCCTTGTAGTTGCTCGAACGGCCCGTGACCTTCTTGTGGCCCTTGGTCGCCAGAATGTTTGCAGGCATTGCCTCGCAGTAGAAGTATTCCTTCCACTGGTCGGCCATCACGCCGCCTGCCGCGCCCGCGATCGCTTTGATGAGTCCCATACGATAAAGCTCCCTTCTGTTTCGTTCAGTCGGTCCTGCTTGCAGTTGCTTGTAATGTATTCAGTTTATCAGAGAATAGACAAAAACGCAATGACCTTTTGCGCTTTCCTGCACGCTTTCATCATCCGGTAGCAGAAAAGAAGGCTATGGCAGCACCGCACAATTGCGTCTTCGCGCTTCGCCGGATCTTTTCCGCCAATTCTGTGGTTTGAAAAGCTTGAAATACATACAGTATTCCTGCGCTTTTCAAGCCTTGCCTTGACGAAAAATCTCTCGCCGAATCTGCTTGCCAAATTGCGCGGTGCCGCCCTATATTTTTGAATATTGTTCAAAACGCCATATTGCAATTTCTTTACGGCGTGCTATAATTTGAGAACTGTTCAGGAAAGGAGCACTCCCTATGGCACGAAAGCAGATGATCGAGGGCGGCACGAAGAACCGCATCCGCGAGGTCGGAGGACGACAGATCTTTGAGCACGGCTACGACGGCACGAGCGTGCGCGGCATTATGCTGGAGGTCGGCGGCGAGGTCGGCTTGTTCTACTATTACTACAAGACGAAGGACGAGCTGTTCACCGATGTGCTTGACCACTTCTTCGAGCCCTACCGGAAGGACTTTGAGGCGCTTGCCGCCGAGGCGAAGGAGAAGCCCTATCGGGCGCTGCTGCGCTTTTTCAGCTACATCAAGCGCGAGGTGCGCGCCTTCCGCGCGAAGTACGAGGGCAATATGCACCGCACGGTCCGCTGGGCCATTCGCGAGCAGACGCTCACGGTCATCGAGCCGTATATCGAGGGCATCATCCGCACGCTCATGACCTGCGGCGCGAAGCCGACGATGGACCCGCACACCATGGCCATTTTCCTCGCGCACGGCCTGGGGAGCTGCATCCTGCACGAGGACGCCGACTGGGTGGACGAGGCGACGGACGATATGCGTCGCACGGTCAACCTCATCATGGGGCTCAGCGAGGAGGAGTCCCGCAAAATGTTTGAAGACGCGGATGGGAAAGCAAATGCTCCCGCTGCGGTGGAAGGAGAAAAGGAAAATGAAATGTAAGAAGCTCGTATCCCTGTTCCTCAGCCTGCTGCTGGGGACGGCGCTTGCCGTGCCGGCCTGCGCCGCGTTCGAGGACGTTTTTGCCGACGGCTCTGCCGACGGTACGCGCGACGGCTCACTGTTTCTTTCGGGAGAGACCGTGCGGAGCAGTGCCGCGGTGAACGGCGTCCTGCTCGCCGCGGGCAGGACCGTCGGCGTGAACGGTACAGGAGCGTATGTCATGGCCGCGGGCTATGAGGTGACGCTCGGCGGCACGGCGGAGAACGACGCGTTCCTCGCGGGCTACAGCATCAGCGTGAGCGGCACGGCGCAGCGCGACGTGTTCGCCGCGGGTCAGAGCATCACGGTGAACGGCACGGTGGGGCGCGACCTCTACGCCGCCGCCAACACCGTCACCATCACCGGCTCCGTCGGCGGCGACGTGTACATCAGCGCCGAGAACGTCGTCATCGGCGACGGCGCCAAGATCGGCGGGCGGCTGCACTGCAATGCAAGCGCCCTGCGTTCCGTGCCCGATGGCATCGCGGACAGCGCCGAGCTTTACGACGAGCCGGAAAGCGGCGACGCGGGCGTGAGCATTACGATCCCCGATGACGAACCGGGCGTCGGCAGTATCATGCTGCGTAAGGCGCTGAGCTTTGCGGGTGTGCTGCTGCTCGCCTTTGTCCTGCTGTGGCTCACACCGCTGTGGGAGACGGTGGATCGGAAGTATTACGGCGCGCCGTTCGGCCGGTATGCCAAGGCGTTCGGCATCGGCTTTGCGGTGCTTGCGGGCGTGCCGCTCGCGGCGATCCTGCTGTTTATCTCGAATGTCGGCGTGCGCCTTGCGCTGATCGTGCTGTTTCTGTACGCTGCGGTGCTCAGCGCTTCCCCTGTGTTCCTCGGCTTCTTCCTCGGCGCGCTGCTCTGGCGCGGGGCGATGAAGAAGGCTCCCTGCTACTATGCGGAGCTGGCCATCGGCATCCTCGTCTGGCGCGTCGCGGCCAGTGTGCCCGGTCTGTCCTTTGCGGTGGGCCTCGTCTCCGTGCCGCTCGGTCTCGGGGTTGTGACGCTCCTGCTCGGCAAGGGCGCGGCGAAGCCGTCGCCCAAGGCGGAGACGGCTTGCGAGGAGAGCGCGGCGTCCGACCCCGCAGCGCTGCCGGAGGACAGCGACAGCGCGGAGCAATAAGCCCATATCGCACAGCGAAAAGAGACCGCTCGGGCGGTCTCTTTTTTGATGGGAACATAATTTTTTATTATGTCTACTTGCAATGCGGCGGCGATTCCTGTAAAATGATGTCGAAAACTTTTCCGACCTCGGAGGCTGCCATGAAGAAACGAACCTTATTTTTGAGCTGTTTGCTCGCGCTCGTGCTGAGCACCGCCGCGCTCGCCGCGGACTACACCGACGTTCCCGCCGACTCGTGGGCGAGGGAGAGCATCGACAAGGCCGCAGAGTACGGCTTGATGAACGGCGTGGGGGAGGGGCGCTTCGGCCTCGGGGAGACCATCTCACGCGAGCAGTTTGTCACCATTCTGGTGCGGATGTTCGGCTGGGAGAGCGTGAGCAGCGAGGACGCCGCCGTTGACATCGCGGATTCGTGGGCGCGGGAGTTTGTCAACACCGCTGCCGCCAACGGCGTCATTGACGCGGGCGGAAAATTCCGCCCGAGGGACGCCATCACGCGCCGCGAAATGGCGGTGATGCTCGTGCGTGCGCTCGGCCTCGGCGAGCTTGCCAAGGCGGACGCGGACGCGGCGCTGCCCTTCGCCGACGTGACCGCCCAGCGCGGCTACATCGCCATTGCCTACGAGATCGGCATGACCACCGGCACGACCGAGACGACCTTCGAGCCGGACGGCACCGCCGCGCGCGAGCAGGCGGCCGCCATGCTCGTGCGCGTCTATGAAAAGTACCACGCGCCGACGACGTGGAAGCACGCCTTCTACGCGCTCTCGTCCTACTCGCAGCTCGAGCAGGCCAAGCAGTTCGACGCCGTCAGCTTCGGCTGGAGCCACATGACCTATTCGGCTGAGGAGGGCGCGAAGCTCTCGACTGTGAAGGACGACAGCTCAGGCTTCTACATCCCCACCGGCTATGCCGATGTGGTTCCCGCGCTGCGCGAGGTGGGCGTGGAGCTCAAGCTCAACGTCTTCATGGCGAACGCGCCGCTCCGCACGATGCTCGCCGACGAGTCCTCCCGCGCGGCGGCGGTCACGGAGATCATGGCGGAGCTGGGGCGCGTGTATCCCGACCTCGGCTACAATCCCTACAGCGGCGTGACCATCGACTTCGAGGGTCTGCGCGCTTCCGATAAGGAAAACTTCAACGCCTTTCTCACGGAGCTTTCCGCCGCGCTGCACGCCGAGGGCAAGACGCTCTACGCCGCCGTCATGCCCGCCGTCTACGGCGACGCCTACTTCGACGGCTACGATTTCAAGACGCTCGGCACGCTCTGCGACCGCGTGATCCTCATGGCGCACGACTACGCGGCGAGCGATCTCACCGGCTTCCTCGGCTCGCGCTACTACCGCAACCATCCCTGTGCGCCGCTCTACAAGGTCTACTACGCCGTGCGCACGGCGGCGCGTGAGATGGACGATCCTGCGAAGCTGACGCTTGCCGTCAGCATGGATGCCCGCGCGTGGCAGACGGACGCGGACGGTCTGCTGACCGCGGTCCGCTCCACGCACCCGCTGCAGACCACGGTTTACAAGCGTCTGTGCCAGAGCGACACCGTGATGGGCTGGTCCGACACGGCCCGCAGCCCGTGGTGCACCTACAGCACGGAGAGCGGACAGCATATCTTCCTCTGGTACGAGGACGCGCGCAGCACCGCCGAGAAGCTCGCCTGCGCCAAGCTCGTGGGCGTGACCTCGGTCTCCGTCTGGCGGCTCGGTCTCATTCCCGATTACGCGGACGAGGGCCTGCACTACGATGTGATGAGCGTTCTGTAAGCAGAGAAAAGCGCAAAAAAGAAGAGCTGCTTTCGCAGCTCTTCTTTTTGGTTTTCAAAGCGGTTCGGCTTAGAAAATGCCCTGAGCCATCATGGCGTCGGCGACCTTCTGGAAGCCGGCGATGTTGGCGCCAGCGACCAGGTTGTAGCCCAGGCCGTAACGCTCGGCAGCCTCAACGGAAGCATCGTAGATGTTCTTCATGATGGCTTCCATCTTGGCGTCGACTTCCTCAGCGGTCCAGTAGATACGCTGAGCGTTCTGAGCCATTTCGAGCTCGGAGACGGAAACGCCGCAGGCGTTGACAGCCTTGGAAGGAGCGACGGTGAGGTGCTTCTGGCTCATCAGGAAGGCCAGAGCATCGTTGGTGGTGGGCATGTTGCCGACTTCGATGTAGTAAGGAACACCGGACTCGGCGATCTTCTTGGCCCACTCCATGTTGACATCGTTCTGGGTAGCGGCGGGCATGTAAACGTCAACGTCCTTGACGCCCCAGCACTTCTGACCCTCGACGAACTCAACGCCGAACTTATCGGCATAGGGCTTGCAGTGCATCGGATCCTTGGCGCGCATCTCGAGGATGTAGTTGAGCTTCTCTTCGCCGCAGACGCCATCCGGATCGTGGATGTAGCCGTCGGGGCCGGCGAAATAGGTGACCTTGCCGCCGAGCTCGTCGATCTTCTTCATGATGCCCCAGCCAACATTGCCGTAGCCGGACATAGCGACGCGCAGGCCCTTGATGCCCTTGCCGTCGTGCTTGAGGACTTCGCGCAGATAATAGACAGCGCCGAAGCCGGTCGCCTCGGGACGGAGGATGGAGCCGCCGGTGCAGACAGCCTTGCCGGACATAGCGCCGAACTCGGCAGCGCCGACGATGCGGCGATACTGACCGTACAGATAACCGACCTCGCGGCCGCCGACACCAACGTCACCGGCGGGGCAGTCGATGTCCTGACCGATGTGACGATGGAACTCGGTCATGAAGGCCTGGCAGAAGCGCATGACTTCGCCGTCGCTGCGGCCGATGGGGGAGAAGTCGGAGCCGCCCTTGGCGCCGCCGATGGGCAGGCAGGTCAGAGCATCTTTGAAGGTCTGCTCGAAGCCGAGGAACTTGATGATGGAGAGGTTGACGTTGGAAGCAAAGCGGAGGCCGCCCTTGTAGGGGCCAAGCGCCGCGTTGTACTGAACGCGGTAGCCGCGGTTGACGTGATACTTGAGCTGGTCGTCCATCCAAACGACGCGGAACTCGATGGTGCGCTCGGGCTCGACCATACGCTCGAGCAGGCAGGCAGCCTCATACTCGGGGTGGGCATTGATGACGGGTTCGAGAGAGGTCAGGACCTCTTCGACGGTCTGCAGAAATTCGGGCTCATTCGCGTTCTTGGCTCTGGTCTCGTCCAGAACTCTCTGGATATAAGCATTCATGATAATAGCCTCCTCTAAATTTACTCGTTAAGAGCATTTCGATGGTGCTTCCATCTCGTCTGTTAGACTATCACAAAACAGGCGCTTTCTCAAGGGGGTACGTCCAAAATCGAAGCGTCCGGCTGTGAGAAATTTTTCCTTCCTTTTTGTGCAAAGCGCAGAAACAGAAATGAAAAAGTTTCGGAATTTTGATAATACCTATTAAAATTCCTGCAATTATTCCTTCATGTCATGCTTAACATCTGAATTTTTTCTGTCATGCTGCGGCGAAGCATGACAAAAGGCGATGGAAAATATCCATCGCCTTTTTGTATATTTGCATGGTTTATGCATCCGCGCCGCCGGAGGGCTGCGCGTCGTCCGGCTCGGCGGGCATGGAGACGGGTAGCAGCTCAAGGTCGCACGCCTCGATCCAGAATTCGCTGACATGACCGTCGTAGTACCAAACGCGCACGCGGTCGCCCACATTGAGCAGCGGCGCGTAGGGCACGTCTGCGGCGCTCATGCGGACGGTGAAGTCCGTCTCGCCTGTAAAGCGCAGGAAGTAGATGCTGTTGCCGTCAACGACGGCGGAGCGGATCTCAGCGATAACGCCCTCAAGCGAGCGGCGGTCGGTCTCGACCGGCTGGTCGATGCCGGTCTGATCGTCCGAGATCAGATTGCTCTGCCGGAGCATCTGACGGTAGTTCGACTCACACTCGGCGACGGTCGCGCCGGTGGCGACGATCTGGTACTGGTTGACGTTGACCATGGCGTACATCTTCACGAGCTCGCTCGCGTCCTTGAGCGCCATGAAGTAAGTCGGCTGCTCGGCAACGTTCAGGAGCAGCGGGAAGGTCGCCGTGTAGCGCAGGTTCTGGACCTGACCCTCGGCGCTGTCCATCGCGCTGTATTCGGTCGCGCCGGCGCAGGGGTAATACTTCGTTTCCTTGGTGCGCTGGTTGGAGAGCAGGAAGCCGACGTTGCTCTCGTCGCCGCCGACGCTCGTCACGCCCGTGTAGAGGTAGACGTCGTCGCCCTCGGCGATGTAGTTGTAGCCGTCGGTGGTGACGGTGACGTCGCGCTGGCCAAGGATGGAGTTGATAAAGCCGTTGTGGTACATACCGTAGTAGTCGTACTGCTCGATGATGAGCTCGGCGGAGTAGACGTGATCGACCCACTCGGGCGGTTCGGTCAGGTACTCGCTCTCGCCGGTGACGGCGTTGACGAGCACCGCGCCGTTGTTGTCCGTGCCGCCGAAAAGCCCGATGGTCTTTTCCTTCTTGGCGCAGACCCAGTAGGGCGTGCCGTCCTCGTCGATCTCAAAGACCGGCTCCTCGAACATGAAGGTCGGATATTGGAAGCGGAGGTGGCGGTAGAGGTTGCGGGAGAAGTGCTCGGCGGTGGTGTACTTCATGCCCTCGTCAAGGCGGACGACGTCCACGCTCTGATCGACCATGTCGATGATGAGGTAGGCGGGAAGACCGGCGGAGCGGTTGTTGAACCACTTGATGATGTCGCCGTAGCGCAGCGGGGTGACGCGCACGGGGCGGCCGTGGTAGTTGATCTGGGTGTAGTCCTCGGAGACCTCGAACTGGGAGACCATGTCGGAAAGCTCGCCGAGCTTGCGGTCGCCGAGCTTCTCGGCGCTGTCCTTATCGAGCATGGGAATGCGGTCGTAGGCGACCTCGGCGATCTCGGAGGAGAAGTCGCCGGACTGGACGGTGAGGAGCTTCTGGTAGCTGCCCGCGCGGAACACGACCCACGAGGCCACGCCGCCGCCGACGGCAAGCGCGAGCAGTCCGGCGGCGAGGAAGAACGGGACGGTGCACTGCTTCTTCACGAAGCGGAAGTAGCCCTTGGCCCCCTCGCCCTGAAAGCCAGAGGTCAGCAGGGCGCAGCCGCAGTAGACCGCGCAGAGAAGCAGGACGAAGCCGTAGAACTCCTCGGCGTGGAGGTTGATGGCGGGCAGCTCGAGGTAGAAGTAGACCGCGCCGACGAGGAGGGTGACGAGGGTATTGATGGCGATGCGCTTGCCGGGGGTGCCGACGGCCTTGCGCGGCTTGCGCTCGCGCTTGGGCGCGGCGCTTCCCTCGCTGCCGCCGGCAGCGCTGTTCGCGCCGGAGAAATCAAAGCGGAAGCCGCCGGCGTCGGAGCCGGAAAATTTGATGCCCATAAATTTTTCCTTTCCTTTTGCACGAAGCCGTGCAACAAAATGGGGTTGTTCCACACTATTATATCACGGCGCGAAGCAAAAACAAGCGGAACGGCGATTTGTTACGGAATTGTTCAAATTTTCCGGCGACGCGGCCTCAGACCCCTTCGCCCACGATGCGGCAGTAGGCGTTGGAGGTCAGGCGGCAGGCGGCGCAGTAGAGCACGGTGAACACGGCACAGGCGCACGCCGTGACGCCGAGCACGAGCGGAAGGTTCTGAAGTCCGAAGAGCCGCAGAATGCGCCAGATCATCGGCTGGGCAAAGGCGAGATGGACGAAGGCGGCAAGCAGCGGCAGGAGGAACACCATGCGCAGCTGGGCGTTGACGCTCGTGCGGATGTCGCGCTTTGTCATGCCGACGCGCTGCATGACGGCGAAGCGGGCGGCGTCCTCGTAGCCCTCGGAGAGCTGCTTGTAGTAGAGCATCAGGACGGAGGCGAGGAGGAACACCGTGCTGAGGACGAGGGCGAGGAAGAAGAGGCTGCCGTAGGTGGCGTAGAACTCCGCGCGCGCCTCGGCGGCGATCTCGCGGCTCATCTCGGCGGAGAGGGTGCGGACGACGTCCTCCGCGCCGAAGTAGAGCCCCGCGGTGGAGCCGAGCATGACGAGGATCATGGTCGAGAGGATACAGATGACGGCAAGTCCCGCGCCGGAGCGCTTCATACGATAGACGAGCGAGGAGAGCGCGACGAAGTTTTTCTTCTGGTAATAGAACCGGTCATTGCCTTGGAGCGTGCGGCAGAGGGTAACGCTGCCCGCGATGAAGAGAAGGAATGTCGCAAGGATGACCATGACGACGGCCACGAAGAAAACGAGCATCGCGGTGATCGGCTCGGTGATGGTGACGGCGAGGTAGTAGGCTCCGCCGAGAAGGCCCAGGCCGGGAAGGACGAGGAGCCATTGGGATCTCGGAGGACGCTCGCCGAGGCTGTCGCTGCGGAGAAGGCTGACCGCGGAGGCGCGGCGCACCTGCCGCCATGCGTTCAGGAGGAGAAGAAAGAAGATAAACGCATCGGTCAGGACGCAGAAGCGAACCGCGCCAAGATCCAGCAGCGGCAGAGTGGGCAGCTCCGTGCGGGCGAAATGCGAGAGCACGCGGGCGGAGAGCTGCGTGAGCAGCACGCCGAGGGCGAGTCCCGCGGTGAGGGAGACGAGCGCGGAGAAGGCGGTCTCCCAGAAAAGAAGCGAGGCGAGCGCGCCGCGGTCCATGCCGAGGACGCTCATGAGGCCGAGCTCCTTCTTGCGGCGGCGGATGAGGAAGGCGTTCGTGTAGAAAAAGAAGAGGAGGGCAAACACCGCCATCACCCACTTGCCGAGGGTCATCACGAGACGGATCGCCGAGGTGCCCATGCCGTTTACGCCGCTGCCGACGGCGTAAAGTGCGGGGCTGTCGGCGAGGAAGGCGAGGTCGTAGACCACCGCCGTCATAAAGACGCAGGCGGCGAGGTAGGGGGCGTAAATGCGCCGGTCGCGGCGCATCCCGCTGAGCGCCAGACGGGGGTAGAAGAGGATATTCATGCCGCGCCGCCCCCCGTCTGGGACGCAGTGAGCGCGTCGGCGATGCGGCGGTAGAAGGCGGTCTCCGTGTCCGTGCCGCGCGTGAGCTCCTGTGCGACGGCGCCGTCGCGCAGGAAGAGGACACGGCCCGCACAGCTGGCCGCGCGGACGGAGTGCGTGACCATGACGATGGTCTGCCCCGCGCCGTTGACCGTGCCGAAGAGACGGAGCAGCTCCTCAGTGGAGCCGGAGTCGAGCGCACCGGTCGGCTCGTCGGCAAAGAGAACCTGCGGGCGCGTGATGAGCGCGCGGGCCACGGCGGCGCGCTGCTTCTGGCCGCCGGAGACCTCGTAGGGGTATTTTTTGAGCAGGCCGGAAATGCCGAGCCGGTCGGCGAGCGGGGCAAGGCGGGACTTCATCTCGCCGCGGCTCTTGCCCTGCAGGACGAGGGGGAGGAGAATGTTGTCCTCCAGAGAGAAGGTGTCGAGAAGGCTGAAGTCCTGAAAGACGAAGCCGAGGTGGTCGCGGCGGAAGGCCGCCGCGCGCTCCTCGGGGATCTCGGCGAGGTTCTGCCCGCCGAGGAGGACCGTGCCGCCGGTGGGGCGGTCGAGCGCCGCGAGGAGGTTCAGAAGCGTGGTTTTGCCGCTGCCGCTCTCGCCCATGACGGCGACGTACTCGCCGCTCTCGACGGAGAAGGTGACGCTTTTGAGCGCCTCGACCTTCGCGCCGCCGAAGCGGGTGGTGTAGGTCTTGGAGAGGCCGCTGACTTCAAGAAGGGACATGGGGAAAACTCCTTTCCGATATTTCTGCCGCCATGATAGCAGGCGGAGCTTGTGTTTTTTCCGTGCTTTTTTCTTAAATCTTTCTTGATTTTGCGCGCAAAAAGCGGCCGAAAAAGCTTTTTTCGCTCTCCGGCCGCTTTTTCAGATGAGGTGGTTGTTTACTTTTTCCGCCGCAGGAGGGCAAGGCCCACCGCGAGCGTCAGAATGAGGACAAGAAATTTTTTCATGGGTCACTCCAGATTCAGCTTCCTCGTGAGGAAGAAATAGGTGACGAGGTAGAAAATGACGCAGACGATCAGCTCGCAGACGAGGGCGACGGCAAAGATGGCATTGCCTGCCTGCACGCCGGTGAGGCTCGACCACGCGGTGAAGCCGTCGCCGAAGAGATTTACCAGAACCGCGATGGCCGCGAACTGCACGAGCTGGAAGAACACGAGGACGGACACGGCGGTGAGGGCGCTCTTGTGCTTATTGAAGCTGAAGCCGACGGCGTACGCCGCGTAGACGATGAGGGAAACGGCGGTGACGCCGAGGACGCAGAAGAGGAAGAACTCCAACGCGAAGAGCAGCGCCTGCCCCTGCATCGAGCTGTCCAGCTTGCGGAAGGCGCGGAGGAAGTCGGCTGCGAACTGCGGGACCACCCGCCAATCACTGAAATCGAACGCGCCGATCATGCACAGCAGCACGACGGCGAGGAACGCCGCGGCGTACCAGACCGCCGAGACGATCAGCTTGGAGGCAAGGAGTTGGTGCATATTCACCGGCAGCGTCAGGGTGAGGTAGCCCTCGTCCTTGAGGAGATGGTCGCGGAAACGCACGGCGGAGAGCACCAGCGGCGCGAAGCACAGCGCCATGATACCGAAGACGAAGCCGATGGTGACGAGGACCGCCAGCAGGTTGAGCAGCCAGGGGAAATCGTTTTGCAGCACGCGCTGGGAGGCGCGCATGGCAAGCGTCAGCGCCAGCATCCCCGCGAAGATGGGCCACATGATGCGGCTCGTGGCACGGAATTCGTGCCGGATGAGTTTGGTCAGCATTTGAACACCTCCCGGAAAAGCTCGTCGACGCTTTTGCCGGTTTCGCCGCGGATGGCGTCGACGGTGGTGTGCCGCTCGACGCGGCCGTTTTGCAGGAAGATCACCTCGTCGAGCACCTGCTCGACATCCGCGATGAGGTGGGTGGAGAGGACGACGGAGGCATCCTCGTTGTAGTTGCCGATGATGGTGCGGAGAATGTAGTCGCGGGTGGCGGGGTCGACGCCGCCGATCGGCTCGTCGAGCAGATACAGCTTTGCCGCACGGGACATGACAAGGATGAGCTGGAGCTTTTCGCGCGTGCCCTTAGAGAGCGTTTTGACGCGCGCCGAAGCATCGAGGCCGAGGCGGGCAAGCATCTCCTGCGCCGCGTCACGGCGGAAGTCGGCGTAGAAGTCGGCATAGTAGCCGACGGTCTGCGCGACGGTCATCCAGTCGGGCAGGGCGTTGCGGTCGGGGAGATAGGAGACGATGGCCTTCGTCTCCGGCGAGGGGGCTTTGCCGTCGATCAGAATTTCGCCGCTCGTGGGGGTGAGCAGGCCGTTGGCGAGCTTGATGAGGGTCGTTTTGCCGCTGCCGTTCGGGCCGAGCAGACCGACGATGCGGCCCGGCTCGATGGAAAGCTCCACGCCCTCGAGGGCGGATTTGCCGCCGTAGCGCTTGGTGAGCGCCTTACATTCTAAAATACTCATGATTCTTCCTCCTTTCGGCCTTGCAGCAGGGCGATGACCTCGTCTCTGCCGCAGCCGAGCTTTGCCATTTCGGAGAGAAAATTCTCCACACATTGATCCGCCAGACGGAGCTTCGCGTTTTCGATCATGGAAACATCTCCCGTCACGAAGCGGCCCGCGGTGCGCTGGGAAAAGACCAGCCCGTCGCGCTCAAGGTCGGCGAGCGCACGCTGCACCGTGTTGGGATTGACGCCCGCCTCCACCGCGAGCTCGCGCACCGAGGGCAGACGCTCGCCGGGTCGGAACTCGCCCGCGACGATGGCCTGCGTCAGGCGCTGCGTGAGCTGGGTGTAGATGGGGCTGTCATTGCGGAATTGCCACTCCATACGGTTCCTCCTTTTCTTGATGTATGATTGTATTAGGTGATTAGTACAATAATACATCGAGAACGATTTGTCAAGGGGGTTTGAGAAAGTTTTTGGGAAAACCGACCGTTGTCAAATATTTTTGATGGACAAAGCCCGCTCATTTCCCTATGATGAAGGCAGAAAGGACGGGATGCCTATGGAGATCGGAGCCAAGCTCAGGCAGGCGCGCATAGCGGCTGGGCTCACGCAGGAGCAGACGGCGGAGGCGCTGGGCGTGAGCCGCCAGAGCATATCAAACTGGGAGAATGAAAAGAACTATCCGGACATTGTGAGCGTGGTGCGGCTGAGCGACCTGTACGCGGTCAGTCTGGATGCATTGTTAAAGGAGGAAGCACCGATGTCAGATTATCTGGATTATCTGGAGGAGAGCACCAACACCGTGCGGAGCCGGAGGGAGCAATCCCTGCTGATCCTTCTGTGCGTATATCTGGGCATCTGGGCCGTTTCCGTGCTCTTTTTCTGGCTGCTCACCGGGCCAGACGACGCCATGGGCTACGGCATCGTATTTTTGTGGCTCGTGCTGCCGGTCGCCGCCTTTGTCATTTCACTGCTCATTGGCCGGGGCGGATACGGCGGAAGACAAGGCTGGCTGCTGCCGCTTGTATTCGGCACGATGTATATGCTTGCGGAGTATGCAACCTTCACGTTGGCTAATATGCTCTCCTTCAGCGTGCTGCGGCTGCCGCAGCCGAGTCTGCTGCTGAAGGGAACGATCATCTCCGCCGCCGGTTTTTGGTTCGGAGCTCTGACGCGGAGACGGAGGAGGCAGCGCGGGGAGAGCGGCGAATAGGAGAGATCGGACAAAAGAAAAGCCGCCCGGGAGGGCGGCTTTTTGAGCGATACGTTTGAGCAATACGTTCAGGTGTTGTCGGGGGCGATGGGCCGGCGGACGAGCAGGGCGCGGAGCGCGTGCCAGTTGAAGGGATAAATGGGATACATATAATGTCCGCCGGCGATGGGCCTGGTGGTGACGAGCAGGACAATAATGAGCAGCGTGCCGAGGGCGAGTCCGACCCAGCCGAGGGCGGCGGAGCTGACGAGCAGCACGAGGCGCAGAAGCTTGAAGGCGTAGCCGAGCTCATAGCTCGGCTGGGCGAAGTTCGCGATGGCAACGAACGCCATGTACGCCAGCACCTCCGGCACAAGCCAATGCGCCTGCACGGCGAAGTCGCCGAGCACGAGCGCGCCAATCATGGAAAACGAGTTGGAAAAGACGCTGGGGGTGTTGAGCGAGGCGAGCTTGAGGAGGTCGACAATGAACTCGGTCAGGAGGAGCTGGGCGAGGATGGGGACCTCATACTCGCTCGTGACGGCGAGGAAGCTCAGCGCGCTGTTGGGAAGGTCAGGGTCCTGCACGAGCAGATACCACACGGGCGTGATGAAGAGCGTGAGCAGAAAGACGACCACGCGCAGGATGCGGAGGTATGAGCCGACGAGCGGCGGGAAATAGAAGTCGTTCGCCTCCTGCACGAAATCAAAGAAGCGGGTGGGCAGGATCATGGCGGCGGGGGAGTTGTCCACGAGGACGATGATGCTGCCCTCCATGATACTCGCGGTGGCGGCGTCGGGGCGCTCAGTATAGCGAACGCGTGGAAAAGGGTTGAACCATTGCCTCCGGTCCATCATGGATTCCGCGATGGACTCCTGCGACATGGAGATGGAGTTCGCGTCGATGGCGGCGAGCTTTGCGCGGACGCGCGCGAGGAGCGCGCGGTCCACCTTGTCCTCGAGATAGCAGAGGACGACGTCGGCGCGGGATTTCTCGGAAATTTTGTGGCCCTCGAGCGTCAGCTGCGGCGTGCGGATGCGGCGGCGCAGGAGCGCCGCGTTCTGCACGAGGGTTTCGATGAAGCCGTCGTGCGCGCCGCGCAGTACCTTGCCCGAGGACGGCTCCTCCACGCCGCGGGAGGGGTAGCTCTTCGCGTCGATGAGGATACATTCGCCGTAGCCCTCGGCGAGGAGCAGCGTTTTGCCGAGGAACACGGCGGTGGCCGTCTGCCGGAGATCTGCTTCGGCGTTGACCTCGCTGAAGGTCACATAGCGGTCGATGAAGGTCTGCGCGTCGGCGGCGTCGGCGGTGGAGGGCAGGGCGAGCCAGAAGCCGATCATGCGCTCGAGCACCGCGTCGTCGCCGTAGCCGTCCACGACATACAGACGGCAGCGGCGGCCGCCCGCGACGAGGTCGCGGGCGATCATGTCAAAGCAGCGCTCGACGCCCAGCAGGGCGTCGAGCGTGCGGACATCCAGTTCAAAGTGTCCCGTCAGGCGCTCCATGGCGGCTTACCGTCCTTGTCTGTCAAGATAGTCCCAGACGTAGCTGGCAACCTCGTCGGGGGTGCGCAGGCTCTTGGCGCCGGAGACGAGACGCTGCTGCTCCTCGGGAGAGAGCCCGGCGTAGCAGCGGTTGGCGTTGACGTCACCCGCGAGGAAGGATTTGAGCAGGGTGTAGCCCACGCGCTCATCGGAGCAAAATTCGGAATTGGTTCCCATCGTGAAGATCTCCATTCTGCCGCTCTGCCTTGCGCTGCTCTCCGTCGGCGGCGGATGGAGAGCCTGCATACGGCGCGGCTGCCGCCTGTCGGCGTGCCGCAGATGCCGGGAGCTTTTGTGTGAACACAAAAAATCGCCTCTGCACTATTGTGTGCAGAGGCGGTCTTTTCATACGCGGTTCAGATTTCTTTATCAAAATAGAAGAAGGTCTCATCCTCGCCGGCGCGGTGCATACAGGAGGAGAGCATCCTGTAGGAGGCGTCGTTTTCCTTATAGCATTTGGCGACGACGTGGGCGAGGTGGAGTCGGTAGAGCGCCCAGTCGGCGACGGCGGCGAACGCCTCCGTGCCGTAGCCGTGGTCCGCGAAGTCCGGCGAGACACGGCAGCCGAGCTCCGCGCCGCCGCGGGAATCAAAGCGGTAGAGGACGACCTCACCGATGAGTGCGCCGTCGAGCCGGACGGCAAAGTTCACGGCGCGGGAGCGGGCGTAGTCCTCCCGCGCGACGGCGAGAAAGTAGTCCTCGTAGGGCGTGCCGTCGTAGTCCTTGCGGAAGTCGTAGCCCCACCAGCGGTTGCGGTCGTCGTCGAGACAGAGGGCGGCGTAGGCGGTTTTGTCCGCGTCGGTGAGCGCGTCGAGCGTCAGGCGGGCGGTGGTAAGCGAGGGGATCTCGGTGATGTTGACCAGCTCGTTGAGCACGTCGAAGCGCAGCTTCGCGCCGAGGTGGTCGGGCAGGTACTGGAGCTTCGAGGTGCGCAGGCCCTTGTCACCGGCGTCGTCCTCGCGGTTGAGCCAGCGCACGCCGTCCACGGCAAATTCCTGCGCGAACGCCTGCACGGTGGCGGGATAGACGCCCTCATAGCCGTAGAGGGCTTTTTCGATATGAATTTGCAGCGTGTCGCCGCAGCGCTCCGCCATGGCGACGGAGAGGAGCTTGCCGTCCAGCTCCATGCCGCCGACGAGGAAGTGCGGGCTGCCGGTCATGCGGAGCATTTTCTCGGCGCAGCGCAGCTCGTTTTTCGCCGAGTCGGACGCCTTGGTGAAGACGGCCTCGTAGTCGCGGAAGAACTGCGTGATGAGCGGCAGGTCGCTCTTCCCGAGCGGGCGGAAGGCGGCGTCGGGATAGAGCTTGCGGAACTTGTTGATGTGGTTGCGCTGGCCGGAGTAGCGGCGGCCGGCAAAGTCGCGCAGATCCTCGGCGGCGTAGATATAGTCGCGCCAGACGCGCGGGGAGGAAAAGCGGAAGTAGGGGTAGCGCGCGGCAAGGCGCTCCGCCTTGTCCTGCGGGACGACGGAGAGGACGAGGGGAATATCCCGCTCGCGGCAGTCGTCCTCGATGAGCGTGAGCGCCGCGTCCTCGTCGCCATCGGGGCCGGGAACGGGGTAGTCGAAGCAATACTGACCGTCGATGAAATTGCGGACGATCAGGCAGCCCGCGCCCTCCGCCCACGAGGGGTGCAGGTGGCCGCGCCACATGAGCTTGACGAGGGCAGAGTATTCGCAGAGCTGGTATTCGCAGCTTTTATAGTAGCGGCGCAGGCGGGCAATGTCCCGCTGCGTGACAGGAGTAAAGGTGAGCATAGGGTGTTCCTTTTCTTTCGCGTTGTTTTCTCTGCGCCCGCGGGTCGGCGGGCTTCCTTATTATAACCGCTTCGGCGGTGATTACAAGTGGCTTTTGCAACGGCTCAGGGCTGCATTTCCGCGACGACGCGCTTCGTGCAGTCGATGAAGTGGCGCAGGCCGTCGCTCGCGGCGTCGAGCGAGCGGACGGCAAGGCCAAGCTCGCGCGAGGACGCCGGCTCGACCGGCAGGAGCTTCACGCCGTCCGTGCGGCCGCGGACGGTCAGCTCGGTCATCATGCTCACGCCGAGGCCGTGGCTGACCATGCTGATGACGGTGGGATCGTCCACCCAGGTCGGCAGGATGTGCGGCTTGACGCCGATGCGGTTGAAGATGCGCATGATGTCCTTATCGAAGCCCTGCGAGGGCATGATGAAGTCGCGCGCTTCGAAAGCGGCGAGCGGGAAGGCGGTCATGCCCTGCGTGTCGAAATCCTTCGGCAGAACGGCAAACATGGGATCGTCGGCAAGATGCACCCACTCGTACTGGCCCTCGTCCTGCGGAGAGACGAGGATGGCGTCCATCTTGCCCTGCGCGAGCAGCTCGTAGGGGACGTCAACGTGGTCGGCCATGCGGATGTCCACGTCCACGTCGGGGCACTCCTCGCGGAAGCGCTGGATGATGCCCGGCAGCCAATGCATGGCGATGCTGGCATAGGCGCTGACGCGGATGATCTCCGTGCGCGAGGAGGCGACCTGCTCGATCACGCTGTCCAGCCGGGCGTTGGCCTGCAGAAATTCGCGCACGGCGGGCGCGATGCGTTCGCCCTCCTCCGTGAGGCGCACGCCGCTGCGTCCGCGCTCGAGCAGCGTGAAGCCGACCTCCTTTTCCAGCGAGTTCATCATGTGTGTCAGGCCCGACTGCGTGTAGCCGAGGACCTCTGCCGCCTTGGTAAAGCTGCCGAGATCGACTGCCATGAGCAGGGCCTCTAATTTCTTGCTTTCCATAGAAGTATTTCCTTTCTATTAGGATCGCTCATATTTTTATTATAATACGTCGCTTTACTTTTGGCAAGAAAGACGGTATCATTTGACTAATTTCTGTTTAATTTATACATCTCATTAAAATATATGAGGACGAATTTGACGGAAAACGGAGAGAGAAACGTAGTTAAAGGAGAAAATCACATGGAAAACAATCGTGCCCAATGGGGAAGCAAGATCGGCTTCATCCTGGCGGCGGCGGGCAGCGCCGTCGGCCTCGGCAACATCTGGAAGTTCCCCGGCAAGGCCTTTGAGGGAGGCGGAGGCGCCTACATCCTCATTTATCTGGCCATCGTCGTTCTCATCGGCTTCCCCGTCATGCTCTCGGAGCTGACCATCGGCCGCGCCGCGCAGGCGAACGCCATCGACAGCTTCCACAAGCTCGGCTACCGCGGCTTCAAGTGGGTCGGCGTCACGGGTGTTGCGGTGGCGTTCATCGTCACCTCCTATTACTGCCACGTCGGCGGCTGGGTGCTGCGCTATGTCGTGTCCTACATTACGGAGGCGCAGACGGTCTATGCCGATCCGCTCGGCTATTTCTATGGCCTGCTCGGCTACAACGCCGCGACGGGCGAGACATGGTTCCCGCTGACCGCCATTCTCTTTGCCGCGGTCTTTATGGCAGTCAACGCCTTCATCATCATCAAGGGCGTTGAGGGCGGCATCGAGAAGTTCAACAAGGTCGGTATGCCCGCGCTGTTCGTCATTCTCATTGTACTGCTCGCGCGCACCATCACGCTCGACGGCGCGCAGGTCGGCTTCGCCTATATGCTCAGCTGCGACTGGAGCAAGGTCGGCTTCAACACCTTCCTCTCCGCGCTGGGGCAGGCGTTCTTCTCCCTGTCGCTGGGCATGGCCATCATGATCACCTACGGCTCGTATCTGCCCAAGCATGAGAACCTCGGCAAGAACACGGCGCTCATCTGCACGATGGATACGCTCGTGGCGCTCATCGCCGGCTTCATCATCGTGCCTGCGGTGTTTGCGACGCTCGGCTCCGAGAACGTCGGCAAGGGCGGCGGCTTCGCCTTCGCGTCCCTCGCGGGCGTGTTCGAGCACATGGCGGGCGGCGCGTTTTTCGGCGTGCTGTTCTATATGCTGCTCCTGTTCGCCGCGCTGACGAGCAGCATATCCCTCATCGAGGGCGTGGTGGCGTTCCTGACCGAGCGCTTCGGCTGGAAGCGCAAGCCCACCACCATCATCGTCTGCACGCTGATGTTCCTCATCGGCTGCCTGTACACCATGTCGCAGGCCGCGTTCAACATCAAGGGCATCTGGTTTGACTTCGCCAACGGCGTGAGCTTCCCCATCTTCGGTGACTTCATGGAGTTCCTCACCGACCGTCTGATGATCCCTCTGTGCGCGCTCGGCGTGTGCATTTTCACCGGCTGGATCTGGAAGCCCGCGAATGCCGTGCATGAGATCGAGCTGGACGGCAAGCCGTTCAAGCTGGCAAAGGTCTACAGCGTGCTGGTCAAGTACGTTGCGCCCATCTCCATCCTGCTCATCATCGTGGCGAGCTTCGTCACCGGCACGACGCTGAGTTGAGAAAACGAAAAAGCGACGAAAAGCCCTCCGCTCACCGAGCGGAGGGCTTCCTTGTGCGTTATTCCGCCGTGTACAGGCGGCCGTTTTTCCGATAGACGATGCGGACCTCGGGCGTGTTGGTGAGGTAGACGAGCGAGCCGTAGCTCACGCCGAAGTCCAGCACGTCGCCGAGCCGGACGGGGACGGCGGCGTCCTCCACGTCAAGAATGGTGTGGTCCGAGGACGCGCCGAGGACCTCCACGCCCGCGAGGCGCGGCGTGAGGTCGAAGGGATCGCCGTAATCGACGCGGCCCGCGGCGCAGAGCGCGCGGCGGCGGATGCCGCGGTCGGTGTATTCGCGCGTTTTGCCGAAGGCGTCCACGGTCAGCTCGCCGACGGGATAGCTGGGCTTCGGCTTGCACTCCACGACCTCCATGCGGAGGGTGAACACGTCACGGCGCAGAAAGTCGGGATAGCAGCCGTAGATGCCGCCGAGGAGGGCGAACTCGCCGATGCGCAGATGGTTGACGCGCGCGGGCAGCGTGCCGTCAAGCACCATGTGGACGGAGGTGGACGCGCCGCCGGAGATGTATTGCAGCTCGCGGCCAATGGCGCGCTCCACCGCCTCGGCGGCGGAGACCAGCTCGCGCAGCTTCTCCGGCGTGGCGGCGACCGAGCCGTAGCAGCCGAGATTCGTGCCGACGCCCGCCAGCTCCAGATGGTCGAGCTTATACTCGACCTCAAGCGCGGCGTCGACCAGTTCCTCGCGGCTCCAGAAGCCCTCGCGCAGATCGCCGAGGTCAGCCATCAGGATCACCCTGTGGCGCGTTCCGCGCTTCGCGCAGACCGCGTTGAGGGCGCGGAGCGTTTCAAGCTCGCTCTGGAGACTCATGTCCGCGACCTCCGCGACCTCCGGAAGCTCGGAGAGCATGGGGATGCGGATGAGGACGCGCTCGCAGGCAACGCCCGCGCCGCGCAGGGCGCGCAGCTGACTGAGACGGGACGAGGCAAGGCTCCGCACGCCGCATTCCGTATAGACCCCGGCGGCCTCCGGCAGCGCCGAAAAGCCCTTGACCACGCCCGCGACCTCGACAGAAAGGCTCTGGCAGCGCTCGATGAGCGCTGCCAGATTTGCTTTCAGCTTGTCAAGGTCGATCTCTAAAAGAGGGTATCGTGCCGTTCCTCTGTTCATAGACCGTTCCTTTGCCGTTTTGATTTATTCCGCCTTGGCGGCAGCCTTGGACTTCTTATAGGGCTTGTTGTCCAGATCCTTGAGGGTCAGGCCAACGAGGGCGCACAGCCAGTTGATAATGGGCATGAGCCAGTTGAAGATCGCCCAGGGACCGTAACCGCCCGCGCCCCACGCGCTGATGTCGAGGGTGCTGGAGATAAACACGCCGCAGGTGTTCCACGGAATGAGGGCGGAGGTGACGGTACCGGCGCTTTCCAGCGTACCGGAGAGGAGAGCCGGGTGCAGACCCTTCTCTCTGTATTCCTCGGCATACATACGGCCGGGAACGACGATGGAGATGTACTGCTCGGGCATGACGGCGTTGGAGAGAACGCAGGTGCACTCGGTGAGGAGCACGAGACCCGCGGGGCCCTTCGCCAGCTTCTTGAGGCTGTTGACGATGACCTCGAGCTGGTGGGTGTCCTCCATAATGCCGCCGAACATCATGGCGATGATCGTCATGGCGACGGAGGACATCATGCCGAGGATACCGCCGCTTTCAAGCAGACGGGTCATGGTGTAGCTGGTCTCGGGAGAGAGGGTCTCCTCGAACATGGCGAGCACTTCATCGCTGAAGTAGTAGCCGTTCATGCCGAAATCAAACACGGTACCCATGTTGCACTCGGGCTGGAAGATCATGCCCATGATCGCGCCGGAAATGATGCCGAGCGTGATACCGGGGATGGCGGGCATCTTCATGGCAACCGCCACGATAACGATGATCGGGGGCAAGAGCAGCGCAGGGTTGATATTGAACACGGCCTCGAGCGCGCCGGAGAACTCCGTCACGCGGCTCATGTCGGCATCGCCGCCGTGATACTGCATGGCGCCGAGAATACCGAAGCCGATGAGGGTGATGACATAGGTGATGCCGGTGGGCAGGATCATGGCCTTCACGTGGGTCATAACGTCCGTGCCTGCCATAGCGGGCGCAAGGTTCGTGGTATCGGACAGCGGGGACATCTTATCGCCGAAGTAGGCACCGGAGAGGACCGCACCGGCGGTCATGCCGGGGCTCATGCCGAGACCGAAGCCAATGCCCATCAAGGCGACGCCCATCGTACCCATCGTGCCCCAGGAGGTACCGGTGGCAAGAGAGGTGATGGAGCAGATGAGAACAGACGCAATGAAGAAAATCGCGGGCTTGAGGACCTTCAGACCGTAGAAGATCATTGTGGGAACGACACCGGCGTTGATCCAAACGCCGATGAGGATACCGACGATGACGAGGATACAGACAGACTGGAGGGCTTTATAAATACCGTCCATCATGGACTTTTCGATGGCTTCCCACTTGTAGCCGAGGTAGAGCGCCATCAGCGCGGCGCCCATAACGCCGATGAACATGGGGACATGCGGGTCTGTTTCATACTTGACGATGCCGAGCGCCAATGCGCCGACCAAGATCAGCATGGTGACCAGAGCTTCCCACAGCTTGGGCATACGCGGGGTCCTGGCTTTCTTTTCTTCACTCACTTGATTGTACCAACCTTTCTCTAAATACATGGTGCGCATAGGGCGGGAACGCTCCCGTCCGCGCAGCTTCGTAGATGGTGAACACTGTTTTACGGTATTTGCGAGGGTCTGTGCGCCCGCAGACCGGCAGATGAGACCGGCGGCGGGAGGACGTGATCTTGACGGTATTCCCCCTTTATTCGGTGATTTTTCCCTCCTTGAATGATCAGGAAACGATTTGCTGCGGTCTCCCCGTCCTCCCTCGCCCCCCTGCGAAGGGGAGGACGGGGAAATTGCATGTAAGGCTGATACGGGAAGCGTGCGGCGTACCGATTAAATATGCGGATATTTTAGCATATTTTATGCACGGTGGCAAGTGCCGCGCGCTTGCCGGATATCACAAAATTTACCCCTTGGGCTTGGCGATAACGCTGTTGCGCTTTACCAACCGAGCTTGGTCATGGCGTCGTCGACCGCCTTGATGCACAGGTCGATCTCTTCCTTGCCGGTGATCAGCGGCGGAACGAAGCGCAGGACGTTGCCGTTGGTGTTGTTGATGAGGACGTTGGCATCCTTGTAGCACAGGTCGACGACGGGCTGGCCGCTGGGCTGGTTGAGCTCGATGCCGTTGATCATGCCGAGGCCGCGGATCTCCTTGACCGCCTTGGGATGGTTCTTCTCGATGACCTTGTGCATCTGATCGCGGAAATACTCGCCCATGACGCGGGCGTTCTCGATGACGCCCTCGTTGATCATGACGTCGAGCGTGGTGGCAGCCAGAGCGCAGGCGAGAGGACCGCCGGCGAAGGTGGAGCCGTGGGTGCCGGGGGTGAGGGTCTTGGCCGCGTCGCCGCGGGCGCAGACCGCGCCGATGGGCACGCCGGAGCCGAGCGCCTTCGCCATGGAGCAGGTATCGGGCTCCACGCCGTAGTTCTGATGCGCGAAGAGCTTGCCGGTGCGGCCGGAGCCGACCTGGACCTCGTCGAACATGAGGAGGATGCCCTTCTCGTCGCACAGGTCACGCAGGCCCTGCAGGAACTCCTGGGAAGCGGGACGCACGCCGCCCTCGCCCTGGACGGGCTCGGTCAGGATGGCGCAGACGTATTCATCCATGATGTCCTTGACGGACTGGAGGTTGTTGAACTCGGCATAGCGGAAGCCGGAGGGCAGGGGCTCGAAGTAGCGGTGGACGGCATACTGGCCGGTGGCGGTGCAGGTGGCGAGGGTGCGGCCGTGGAAGGAGTTCTTCATCGTGATGACGACGAAGCGCTCGGGATGGCCGTGATCCTTGGCGTACTTGCGGGCGAGCTTGATCTGGCCTTCGTTGGCCTCGGCGCCGGAGTTGGCAAAGAGGACCTTATCAAAGCAGCTGTTCTCGACGATGAGCTTCGCGGTCTGGACGGCGGGCTCATTGTAGAAGTAGTTGGAGCAGTGGAGGATGGTCTCCGCACGCTCCTGCAGGCACTTGACGATGGCGGGATGGCAGTGGCCGAGACCGTTGACGGCGATGCCGCCGACGAAGTCGAGGTACTTGTTGCCGTCCTTGTCGAAGACGTAGACGCCCTCGCCGCGCTCCATGGAGATGGGCATACGGACATGGTTGCCGTAGAGGTACTTGTCACCGTTTTCGATGACTTCCGCATTGGTCTTGAACTTTTCGATCATGGTAGAGTCCTCCTGTTAAAATTTTATGTATTTTTTACCATTTGATGCCAACGCTCGGCTGTGCGGTGCCGATCGTGGTGCCGGTGCCTTCGGTGGTGAAGGCCTCGTAGAGTACGGAGTGGGGCTTGCGGCCGTCGATGATGTGGACGCTGGTGACGCCCTCCTCGATGGCCTCGACGCAACAGTCGACCTTGGGGATCATGCCGCCGGCGATGGTGCCCTTGTCCTTGAGCGCCTTAACGTCCTGAATGTTGAGGTAGCTGATGACGTCGCGCACCTTGATGTCGTTGCACAGGCCCTCGATGTCGGTGAGGATGACGAGCTTTTCCGCGCCGAGCGCGCTGGCGAGCTTGCCCGCGGCGGTGTCGCCGTTGATGTTGTAGGTGTTGCCCTGCCCGTCGGTGCCGACGGGGGCGATGACGGGGATGAAGCCCGCGTCGAGCATGGCGTTGATGGCGTCGGCGTTGACGTAGTCGATGTCGCCGACGAAGCCGAGCTCTTCGCTGCGCTTGTGGCAGTGATAGATGTCACCGCTCACGCCGGAGAGGCCGACGGCCTTGCCGCCGATCTGGTTGATCCTGCCGACCAGCTCGGTGTTGACCTGACCGACGAGGACCATCTCGACCACGCGCATGATGTCCTCGGACGTGTAGCGCAGGCCGTTGATGAACTGCACGGGAATGTTGAGCTTCTCGAGCATCTTGTTGATGCCGGGGCCGCCGCCGTGGCTGAGCACGGGCTTGAGGCCGAGGAGCTTGAGCATCACGACGTCGTGGAGCACGGCGTCCTTGAGCTCGTCGTTGATCATGGCGTTGCCGCCGTACTTGATGACGATGACCTTGCCCTGATATTTTTCAAGGTAGGGCATGGCCTCCATCAGGGTCTCTACCTTCTTCGCAACGTCGCTCATGGGTAGCCCTCCTTAGGTGCGGTAGTCGCCGTTGATCTTGACGTATTCGTAGGTGAGGTCGCAGCCGTAGGCGACCGCCTTGCCGTCGCCGCTGTGGAAGTCGACGATGACGGTGATGTCGTGCTCGGTGAGCACGGCCTTGGCCAGCTCCTCGCTGAAGTCGGTGCCGAAGCCGTCCTTCATGACCTGGACCTCGCCGGCGCTGCTCTTGATGATGCAGTCGGCCTTGGTGGGATCGACGTCCGCGCCGGAGTAGCCGGCGGCGGCCATGATGCGGCCCCAGTTCGCGTCGCGGCCGAACACGGCGGCCTTGAACAGGGTGGAGCCGGCGATGGCCTTGGCGACCAGACGGGCGTCATGCTCGGTGGGCAGGCCGTAGGACTCGACGACGATCAGATGGGTCGCGCCCTCGCCGTCGGAGGCGATGCGGCGGGCCATGTCGATGCAGATGTGCTCGATGAGACCGGCGAGAGCCGCCTTGTCCTCCTCGGTCTTGACCTCGACGCCGGAGGCGCCGTTGGCGAGCAGGATCATGGTGTCGTTGGTGGAGGTGTCGCCGTCGACGGTGCACATATTGAAGCTCTTGTCGATGGCGTTGTGCAGCATCTTCTGCAGGTCGGCGGAGCCGCACTTGGCGTCGGTGGTGACGTAGGCGAGGGTGGTGGCCATGTTGGGGTGGATCATGCCGCTGCCCTTGGCCATCGCGCCGATGCGGATGGTGCCGGAGGAGAGCTCAAGCTCGTAGGCGGATTCCTTGCGGACGGTGTCGGTGGTCATGATGGCATAGGCCGCGTCGGAGCCGTTGGCCTTGTCGAGCTTGGCGGGGATGATCTGACGGACGCCCTCGAGCACCTTCTCGACGGGCAGCTTCTGGCCGATAACGCCGGTGGAGCAGACGAAGACCTCGTTCTCGCCCACGCCGAGGAGCTTCTCGGCCTCGCGCTCGACGGTCCGGGCGTCCTCGATGCCCTGCGTGCCGGTGGCGGCGTTGGCGTTGCCGGAGTTGATGACGATGGCGCGGGCCTTGCCGTTCTTGAGGATCTCACGGTCGAGAATGACGGGAGCGGCGCAGAACTTGTTGGTAGTGAACACCGCGGCGCAGGAGGCCTCGGTCTCGGAGTAGAGGACGGCCACGTCGGGCTTCTGCGTCTTGCGGCTCTTCACGCCGACGTACACAGCGCCCGCGGTAAAGCCCTTGGGGGAGGTGATGCCGCCGCCTTCGATCACTTTGTATTCCATAGTGTTGTTCTCCTTTTCTTATTCTTACCTTATATAAAATCAGTTCCTTACGGATACATCGGAGGCATCATGAGGCCGGTGGTCTCGGGCAGGCCCATGATAAGGTTCATGTTCTGAATGGCCTGGCCGGCGGCGCCCTTGCCGATGTTGTCGATGACGGAGGAGACGATCAGGCGGTGGGTGCGGGAATCGAAGGTCGGGGTCATCTCGACGAAGTTGGTGCCGTAGGCCCACTTGGTCTGCACGGGCATATTGGACGGGAAGACCTTGACGAAGGGTTCGTCCTTGTAGAAGTCCTTATACAGCTCGTAGACCTCCTCGTTGGTGAAGTCCTTATCGCAGGTGGCGTAGATGGTGACCTCGATGCCGCGGACCTGCGGGAGGAGGTGCGGCTGGAAGTTGATGTACTGCCAGGTCTCGGGCTTCATCAGATCCTTGCCGGTGATGTAGGCGATGTTCTGCTCGATCTCGGGGGTGTGGCGGTGACCGCCGCCGAGGGCGTAGGCACAGAAGTTGTTCTCCGCCTCGGTGAGGAGCTTGTTGAGGGCGGGACGGCGGCCGGCGCCGGTGTAGCCGCTCTTGGCGTCGATCACGATGGTGTTCTCAACGACATGGCCGGTCTTGAGCATGGGCTGGAGGCCGAGGGTGGAGGCGGTGGGATAGCAGCCGGGGTTGGCGATGAGCTTCTTGCCCTTGGCCAGCTCGCGGTTCATCTCGGGCATGCTGTAGACGGCGTCATGGGTCATCTGAGGATTGGTGTGCTTGTCGCCGTACCACTTCTCCCAGACCTTCACGTCGCGGAAGCGGATGTCCGCGCCGATGTCGATGATGCGGGAGCCTTCGGCGAGAACGATCTCCGCCCACTTGGCGACCGCGCCGGAGGGGACCTGGATCATCACGACGTCGCTCTTGCGGGCGGTCTCGCGCACGTTCTCCTCGGTCAGATCCAGGATGGTCTGATCATAGAAGCCGCGCAGGGCGGGATGATGGGTGGAGATGGCGTCGCCCACGCCGTAGGTATCGAGAACGTTGACGAGCTCGCCGTCGGGATGGTTGACCATCATGCGCAGCACTTCGCCGCAGACATAGCCGGTCGCACCGATGCAGGAATAATGGATCATGGTGATAGCCTCCTCAAAAATTTTCTGCGATTTGCAACAACGCCGTCGTGGGCTTGCAAACCGCTTCGCGATAGTGTTTAATTATCTACGCATACAGTATATAGTTTTAATGCGGAATGCACAAGAAAATCATTGTTCTGCTGAACATTCCGAAATGGAATGCTTGACAGATGATTCACATTCGGCTATCATGGCCTTAACGCCGATGCAAGCAAGGAGATGAGCGCATGATCCACAAATATCTGGCCTACCTCAAGACCATCGAGACCGGCAGCATCACGCAGGCCGCCGCGGAGTTGGGCTACACGCAGTCTGCCGTGAGCCGCATGATCGCGGACCTGGAGGAGCAATGGGACGTCCCGCTGCTCACGCGCAATCGCTCGGGCATCGAGATCAGCTCGGAGGGGACGCAGCTGCTGCCCATCCTTCAATCCATCGTCAAGGGGCAGGAGGAGCTCAGCTTTGCCGTCGGCGAGCTGCACGGACTGCAGAGCGGCCTCATTCGCGTGGGCGCGTTCACCAGCATGGCGACCGGCTGGATGCCGCTGATGATCAAGTCCTTCCACGAAAAATACCCCAATATCCGCTTTCAGATCTTCAACGGCGAGTATAACCAGATCGCGACCTGGCTGCGCCGCGGGCAGATCGACTGCGGCTTTCTCGCCCTCCCCTGCGCCAAGGAGTTCGACACGACCTTCCTGCTGCGCGACTCGCTGACGGTCATCCTGCCGCCGAACCACCCGCTGCGCGACGCGGAATGCTTCCCCGTCAGCCGGCTGTCGGACGAGGATTTCATCAGCCTCATGGAGGAGCAGGACTACGAGATCAATTTGTTCCTCGAGCATCTCAGGCAGTCCCCGCGCATCAAGTTTGAGGTCAGCAGCGACTTTGCCATCCTCGCGATGGTCGAGTGCGGGCTGGGCATCAGCGTGGTGCACGATCTGATCCTGCACCCCAACCGCCACGGCATCATCAAAAAGCCGCTCGACGAGCCGTACTACCGCGACATTGCCATCGCCACGAGCGCGGCGGCGCAGCCGTCCACCATCACGCGGATGTTCTGCGAGCACGCGCTCGAGTGGGCGAGGGATACCAGCTCCGCCATCGCCCCCGCCACGGCGGAGGCCCCGGAGTACGCGGAGCTGGCAAAGTAAAGAGATGGGAAAAAGGGACCGTTCTCTGCGGAAGAGAACGGTCCCTTTTGCTGTAAAGGCGGCGTTATGCAGCCTCTCCGGGCAGCGCCCGCGTTTTTTCGCCTGCCTGCCGCCCGGGCGTAAAATCTCCTGTTGACATCCGTGCCGCGGCGTGTACTATGGAGATAACAGATCAAACGGAAGCGAGGAAACGTATGGAATACAGGATAGAGCGGGACTCGATGGGAGCGATCCGCGTTCCGGCGGACCGCTACTGGGGCGCGCAGACGCAGCGCTCACATGAGAATTTCCCTATCGGCGTCGGGATCGAAACGATGCCCGCGGAAATCATCCGGGCGTTTGCCGTTCTGAAAAAGGCGGCGGCCATCGCCAACCGCGAGCTGCTGCCCGAGCGGATGAGCGCGGAAAAATGCGCCCTGATCGGCCGCGTCTGCGACGAGATCCTCGCCGGTGAGCTGGACGGACATTTCCCGCTCGTTGTGTGGCAGACGGGCTCGGGCACGCAGTCGAACATGAACGTCAACGAGGTCATCGCCAACCGCGGCAACGAGCTGGCGGGGAAAAAGCTCCTGCACCCGAACGACGATGTCAATATGTCGCAGTCCTCGAACGACACCTTTCCCACGGCGATGCATATTGCCGCCTGTCTCGCGGTGGAGGACCGCCTTCTCCCCGCTGTTTCCGCGTTGGAGCAGACCCTCCTGCATCTGGAGGCGGAGAACGCCGACGTGCTGAAATCCGGGCGGACGCATTTGCAGGACGCGACGCCCATCACCTTCGCGCAGGAGATCTCCGGCTGGCGGACGAGCCTCGCACGGGACCGTGAGCTGCTCACCGCCGCGCTGCCTCCCCTGCGGGAGCTGGCGCTCGGCGGCACGGCGGTCGGCACGGGACTCAACGCCCCCGACGGCTTTGACCGGGCGGTCGCCGCGGCCATCGCGGAGCTGACCGGAAAGCCCTTTGTCACCGCGTCCAACAAGTTTCACGCGCTCACGTCGAAGGACGAGCTGGTGTTCGCGCACGGCGCGGTCAAGGCGCTCGCGTGCGACATGATGAAGCTCGCGAACGATGTGCGCTGGCTCGCCTCGGGTCCGCGCACGGGGCTGGGGGAGATCACCATTCCAGCCAACGAGCCCGGCTCATCCATCATGCCCGGCAAGGTCAACCCCACGCAGTGCGAGGCGGTGACGATGGTGGCGGTGCAGGTCATGGGCAATGACGCCGCCGTCGGCATAGCGGCGTCGCAGGGGAACTTCGAGCTGAACGTCTTTATGCCCGTGTGCGCTTATAACTTTCTGCAGTCCGTCCGCCTGCTGAGCGAGGCCATTGCTTCGTTTGACAAAAACTGCGCGTCCGGCATCCGCGCAAATCGGGAGAGGATGGACGAGAACGTGCGCCGCTCGCTGATGCTCGTCACGGCGCTCAACCCGCACATCGGCTATGAAAACGCCGCGAGGATCGCAAAGAAGGCATACGCGGAAAACCTGACGCTGCGCGAGGCTTGCGCCGCGCTGGAGCTTCTGCCGCCGGAGGAATTTGACCGCATCGTCCGCCCCGAGCGGATGGTTTGAAAGCCTGCCAATAAAAAGGAGAACGCTATGGATTACGCAAAGGAATCGCTCCGCCTGCACGGGGAGTGGAAGGGCAAGATCGAAATGGTGACCCGCGTGCCGGTCAAGACGAAGGACGATCTGTCCCTTGCCTACACCCCCGGCGTCGCGCAGCCCTGTCTGGAAATTCAAAAAGACATCAACAAGAGCTACGAGCTTACCCGCCGCTGGAACATGGCGGCAGTCATCACCGACGGCAGCGCCGTTCTGGGCCTCGGCGACATCGGCCCCGAGGCCGGTATGCCCGTCATGGAGGGCAAGTGTGTGCTGTTCAAGGCCTTCGGCGATGTGGACGCTTTCCCCATCTGCGTCAAGACCAAGGACGTGGACGAGTTCGTCGAGACCGTCTACAACATCTCCGGCAGCTTTGGCGGCATCAACCTTGAGGACATCGCCGCGCCACGCTGCTTTGAGATCGAGCGCAAGCTCAAGGAGAAGTGCGACATTCCCATCTTCCACGACGACCAGCACGGCACCGCCGTCATCACGCTCGCGGGTCTCACGAACGCGCTCAAGGTCGTGGGGAAGAAGAAAGAGGACGTGAAGGTCGTGACCTCCGGCGCGGGCGCGGCGGCCATCGCCATCACGAAGCTGCTGCTCTCCGCGGGCTTCCGCGACATCACGATGTGCGACCGCAGGGGCGCGATCTATCAGGGCCGCGAGGGTCTGAACTGGATCAAGACCGAGATGGCAGAGGCCACGAACCTGAGCCGCAAGGCGGGCACGCTCGCCGATATGCTGGTGGGAGCGGATGTGTTCATCGGCGTTTCCGCGCCGAATACCGTCACGACCGAGATGGTCAAAACAATGAACAAGGACGCCATCATTTTCGCCTGCGCGAACCCGACGCCGGAGATCTTCCCCGACGCGGCGAAGGCGGGCGGCGCAAGGGTCGTCTCCACCGGACGCAGCGACTATCCGAATCAGATCAACAATGTGCTGGCGTTCCCCGGCATTTTCCGCGGTGCGTTCGATGTGCGGGCGAGCGACATCAATGAGGAAATGAAGGTCGCGGCGGCGGAAGCGCTGGCGGGACTTGTGGGCGATGAACTCTCCGAGGACTATATCATCCCCGCGGCATTTGATCCGCGCGTCGGCCCCGCAGTAGCCAAAGCGGTCGCCGAGGCTGCGCGCAGGAGCGGCGTGGCAAGGCTTTGAGTCTGACCGGCGGCACGAAAAGACCCTGCCGCTGATCGTACCGCAAAACGAATCGACCTTTGAATTGATCAGGATGGAGGTCTTCTGGTAATATTGCCGCGCCGGAAGCGAAAGCTCCCATTCCATCCGCAGCGAATTAATTAACGATGGAGACGAAGATTCCGTTCTCTAACAAAGCGGTCGCCACCAGGCAATGGAAGCTGCCGGTGCTTTCCCAAACGGCACGAACTTCTTCGCTGCTGCTGCGCGGCAGTGAAACAGGCTCCGACATCCCTTTCCTTGTGTGCTGAACTTCAAACGAACTGTACACGATTTTTCCCCAGCTTCATTCCGCACACTGTACTTTCTCCTTGGGACACATCGATCCCGATACTGGACGAGCCGTTTTCTGTCACGGTCACGACCTCACAGCGGAACATCGACGGTATGCCGTGCCGTGGCAACAGGAAACAACAGAAAGAAGTAAAGTCCCCCGTCCACTTCCTCTGAAATGGACGGGGGAGCTTTTTTGCTGTCGGTTTTTCTTATCTTAACCGTGTTGGGCTTCGCCGTGGGGGATATTTACGTTCAGCTTTCGCCGCACTCCGGCAGGGCGGCGGTGCCGCTGCGGGTGAGCGCTGCTGTGAAATGTCGGTTTTCCGTGCCGCCGCTTTTCTTCGCGCTGCCGCCGGTGTCCATGAGCAAGCTGAGACTGTAGATGATGTTCCACACCGGCGCGACGGCCTCCGGCGCCGCTGTACCGTCCGGCTCCTGATACTGCCCGACCATCGCCATGCCCGCGATGCCGTAGATGCCGGAGGCCAGGGCGCTGCCGAACGTGGCTGCCGCTTCTGTAAGGGAGCGGGCTTGTCAAGGACCGAGCAGATGCGTCAGCGCGTCTTCAACCGATATTTGCAGACTTGCTTCGACCTGCGGCGTTGAAACGGGCTCCTCCAGAAGCTCCGCTGTGGAAACGGGAAAGCGGCCGCTTTCGCGGCTGCGCAGCAGATAGATCAGCCCAAGGGTCATCGCGTTGCGCTTCGCCTCAATGATCGCGGCCTCCGTTTCATAGCCGCCCGTCTCGCGCAGGGCGCGCACCAGTCCGCGGCGCATTTCAGCGAGATAGGTGGGCTGATAGAAGCCGCCGAACACCGTGAAGTCGCGGAGGAAATGCGCCTCCAGAAAGCAGAGGAACAGGCCCGGCAGGAGCGACCCGTCCCGCAGCCCTTCCGTCAGCGCCTGCGGCGTGAGGGGGACGGTCACAGCCTCGCCCAGCGAGTTTTGACCCGCCAGCGCCGCCGCGCCCGCGCTCTCCCGCAGCCGCAGAGGAAACAGCGCCGCGCGGCGGTCGAGCCCCCAGAAAAAGTGCGTGCCGCCGGCGTCTCCCGTCCAGCAGCCGGAAACGCCGTCCAGAGCCCGCAGCAGCGCAGCGCGCAGCTCCTGCCGGAACAGCATTTGGCAGGTGAGCGCGTCTTCCGTCCGAAGATCCCTTTCCAGCAGGCGGGTGGTGAGCGTCTCCATCGGCATCCAGAGGTACTGCGGCGCACGGTCAGTAAAATAGCGCTGGGAGAGCATGGCGTTGATGACCGTGGTCTGCTCCCGCAGCGTGCCGCAGCGCTGCACGCGGTCGGAGAGCAGGACCTCGCGGCAGAAGCGCTCCAGCGCGTCGGCTGTGCGAAGCGAGCAGGAACCGCGCCGCGTCTCCTGCCGTAGGCGGTTCAGCGCATTGTCTACCATGTCCGGAGAGATGCCCTCCACGGCGGCCACACAGGCGTGGCGCAGCTTGAACGGATAAAACGGCAGCCGCAGGCAGCCTTCCGGCGCGGTGCAGTCGTAGACCAGCATACCCCTCGGGTAGACATTGTTGTCCAGCCTCGGGTTGGCACAGGACAGAAACGGAACGACCGCCCCGGTCTCGCCCTGCGTCCGCAGCCACCGGTCGCAGAGGATCGTGTCCTGCACGGTCATGTACTCGAACGCGGGATGATGGTGGTTGGCGGTGGACAGGCAGCGGCGGCGCCGGAGAACGTCCGCGCATTCCCCGGCGGTCTCCACGCCGAAAAAGGGCGTGAAGTAGTCCTGCACCTCTGTCAGCAGGTCCTCCGAGGGCAGAATGTCCGGCAGCGGCCGGTGGTGGAGCTGCCCGAGATAGGTAAGCAGCGTTTCGCCGCCATGCCGCCGCAGCAGCTCCGCGGCTGCCGGATAATTTTCAGCAAGTGCCGTCATTTGCTCCGTCATTCTCTGCCGCCTCCAGTCGGATCGAAAGCACCGTGTTGTTCATGTTCATGATGCGCGTATAGGTCTTCTGATCGGTGAGCCGCTCGAGCAGACGGATGTTGTTCATTTGAAGGATATCCTCATCGTCCACGAACGCCAGCGGGTCGAAGGGCGCGCCGTCGTCGCGGATACGGACGATCAGGCTGCCCTCCTCCAAAAGCAGACAAATGTCGATCATGCTCACATGCTCGTTGTGGTTGATGGTGTTGAGGGCGGCCTCCTCAAAGGCGATGGCCAGCAGGACGCCCTTGTTGCGGGGGATGCCGTTCTGTTGGCAGAACAAGTCAATCTCCCGGTGGATGTCCGCGACGTTTTCCGCCTTTCCTGTGATGGAAAAGGTATGGCAGCTCCGGTCCGTCTGATCCTCCAGCCCGAGGAGGGCGACGTTCCCACAGGTCCGCTTTTCCCGGAGCAGCGTGACCGCGGGGGACAGCAGCTCCACCAGCAGGCACCAGACGGCCACGGCGGGGACGCTGCGCCAATGGAGCCGCGAAATGGCCGCCACGCAGAGCAGCAGAAGCAGTATTTTGAGCACCACGTTCTGCAGCGTCAGCAAGAGCACGGACAGGCGCTGCCGCTGGACGCTGGGATAGAGCCTGGCGAGCAGGTCGTTGAGCCAAAGGAAAGGCAGACTGAGCAGCATGATGCGGAGCGAGAGCACGGTGTCCGGCTCTGCGGCGATGCCGTAGGAGTTGAGAAACGGCGCGGAGAAGCAGAACAGTCCCGCCATGAGCGCCGCGACGAGCGCATAGGTGTATTTGGACAGGAGGGAGAGCATCTTCCGCAGCCCGTAGAAGTCGCGTTCGCCGTAGAGCATACTGCCCAGCGTGGAGATCGTCTGCAGCGCGCCGCCCGCCAGAATACGCAGGATGAAGCGAAGCTGGCTGTACACCGCGTAGAGCGCCACGCCGATGTTGCCCACGAAGTACATCAGAAGCAGGTTCACCGTCAGGCCGGAGAAGATGCGTGAGGCCTTGTCTGTGGCAAAGGAGGAGCAGGACGAGGCCAGCTCCCGTCCGGTCTCACGCAGGTCGTCGGCGCGCAGGACAAAGCGGAAGGTGCGCTTTTTGGACAGCAGGTAGGGAAGCACCACCAGAATACCCGCCGCGTTGCCGAGCAGGGAAGCTGCGGCCGCGCCGGCGACGCCCGTGCGCAGATACTTCATAAAGACAACGTCCAGCACGATGTTCACTCCGTTGGCGGCGACGACCGAGCCCATGGCCAGCTTGGAGCGATCGTCCAGAATGGCGAAGCTGGAGAGAACGAGATTGACGCCGACAAAGGGCGACGAGAGCAGGGTGAAGAAGGCGTAGCGCGCCACATCGTTCGCGATCGCGCCGTTGTTGGACAGGACGCCGCTGAAAAAGCCGCAGAACGGCAGCAGGCACCAGCAGAGAAGCCCGCCCGCGAGCGTCAGAAGAAGGGACAGGGTGAAGACCCCGTTGGCCTGACGGAGCCTTCGCTTGCCCAGCAGGATGCCCGCGGCGACCGGGCCGCCGGAGGAGAGGACGAAGCCGAATAGCTCCGCCACATCCACAAAGCTGTCGCAAAGGCCCGCGGCAGCGACGGCATCGGCGCCCAAAAGGACGCCGATGAGCATAAAGTCCACAACGGAGACCAGATAGGCGGAGGCGGTCACCACCGTGCCGACGCCGAAAAACTCCCGCGTCTTGCTGCGTATGATGGACTCGTTCCGCAAGTATTCATATCCCATTTTGCTTTCCGCCTTTCGCGCTTCGGGACGGTCACACGCCGGTGCGCGGGCCTATCCCGGGTTTTTGAGACATTCGGTATCCAGCATTCCCAGCTGGCCGGCGACGGTCGTGACCTCGACCTGCAGGCAGGTCAGGTTGGATGCCGTCGCGATAAAGTCGATCATGGAATTGATCGCGACAGCCAGAGCGAGGGCCTCGCCGGGGATGCCGAGCTGGGTGAACATGACCGTGTAGCAGGTCAGCGCGCCGCCGGGGATGGGCGGCATCGCCAGCGACAAAAGCCCGGTCACAACGATCATCGTGAGGAGCCACGCGGGCGTGATGGCCGTGCCGAAATTTTCCGCCATGCACAGGCAGGTCGCCACAAAAGCGACCGCAACGCTGGGCATATAGAGGACCTGTTCCAGGGGCACGGCGAAATGCGCGAGCATCGGCGGGATACCCAGCTTCTTCTCGCAGGTCTCTAAATTGGTGGCGAACGCCGCGGAGGACGACGCCGTGGTGAGACCGATGAGGAAGGTCGGCAGCAGCTTTTGCACAAGCAGCCGGAAACTCACCCGGCGCCGCGCGGCAAGGATGCCGATGAATACGAGACACATCAGCGGGCAAAGTGCATAGGTGATGACGATGGCCTTGAGGATGCCCGAGAGCTCGGAGCCGAAGTCGGAGCCCAGCAGAGCGAACAGACTGAAAAATACGAAAAGCGGGATCAGGTCGCCGATGGCCTCCATGAGGAACTGGACCACCTCGTTCGTCTGCTCAATGAACGTGCGGACGGCGGCGGCACGGTCGCCCAGGATCAGCAGGGCGATGCCGACGGCGGCGCCCAAAAAGATGATCTGCAGCGTGTTACCGTTCAGGAACGGAGAGATGATATCCGAGGGAACGATATCCAAAATGATCTGATAGATGGTCGAGAATCCGCTCAGCGCCGCGCCGCCCGAGGACAGCTCCAGCGGGAAAAGCCATAAAAGGCAGACGGTCGCTCCCGCGCTGACGAGGAAGCTCAGTGCCGCAATGCGGCCGATCATTTTCTTCCCGATCCTCCCCATCATGGTCATATCGCCGATGTTGAAAATGCCCCAGCAGATCGCCAGGAAGATCATCGGCGAGGAGATGGTGCGCAGCAGGTTTAGGATCAGCGTAAAGAGCGGGTCGGTCACGGCCCGGACGCCCGCCTGCGCACCCGCGGGGAGCAGGCGCTGCAGCAGCCCGAGGACGACCGCCGACACGATGGCGAGCAGGAGCTTCTGCATCTGCCCCAGCTTCCGCTTTCTGGGCGGCTCGACGGTCAGACAGTTTTCACCGTTTTGATAGCTCTGCGTCAGCGTAAGGCCCGCCTGCGCCAGCAGGCGGCTGGAGAGCAAGCAGTTTTTCAGCACGTCGTCGGCCTGAAGCTCCCTGCCCTCGACACGGATTTCGACCCGCTGCCTGCCCAGACGCTTTTTCGCGCAGAAGGTGACCGGCGCGCCGGGGAGGGCGGAGGACCAGCTCTCCAGGATCTCCTCCAGCGAGAGGCGAAGCCGCAGGATATCCTTTCGGTCCGCCTCTGCCTCCGTCAGAGAATCCGCGAACTCCTGCGAAAGAAGATCCACGGTCTCCGGCGACAGCCGATAGCCTTTCTTTTTCGATGTCAGCATACTCATTTCCTCCCGCTCATCCGTTCTTTTTCCGCTGCGCTCCCGAACGAACGCTCATTCGATGCGAAGGATATCGGAAAAGCCCGTGACCTCAAACACCTCCATCACGGCCTCATTCACGTTCCGGAGCAGCATCGCGCCCTGCCGGTTCATGAGCTTCTGCATCGCAAGCAGCACGCGAAGGCCCGCGGAGGAGATATATTCCAGCTTCGCCAGATCAAATACCAGACGTGTAATGCCGCCGCGGAGCTCCTCCGGCCTCGGTGTGGTCATCGTGCCCCTCCGCATAAAGATCTTCCGTTGCCGCCGGCCGCGGCAGACCGGGCCGGCCGGAGACTATGGCTTGTCCTCCTGCCGCTCCGCCTTCCGCTCGAGCAGCATTTGATCCGTTTTCTGCCGCAGAAGCAGCAGCATATCCAGCTGCTCGGCGTTGAGGTCCAGTCCCCGCTCCCGGAACAGCGACAGGAGCTTTTCGCGGTACTCACTCTCCCGCAGCGTCGGATACTGCTTTGCCAGCTCGTTGAGCTTTTGCCGCAGCTCCTCGTTGGTGTCCGCTTCCCAGTTGAATTTGGCGGTCTCCGCAAAGGAGAGCTTTTTCTTCTTCCAAGGCCAGTTCATAGCAATTGTCCTTTCCGCGTCCCTGCGCTGTCGCCGGCGGACGGCATTCTTCCTTTTTCGGAGACAGCATAGCACAGCCGCACCCCGACGGAGCAGAAATGCCGGAATTGGTCGTTCTGCCTCCCAAATTGGTCACGGGCAAAAAAGAAAAACCGCCCTCGGGCGGTTTTCCGGATTCCGTATCTATGGATTGAGAATGACGCAGGCGGTGCAGACGCCGGCTTCGACCTTGTAATGCACCTCGCCCTGATAGTGCTCGGCGGCGGAAACGATGCTGTCGATCCCGACGCTCCGCTCTGCGGGCAGGCCGTTTTCCAGCTTCAAGTTGACGCAGGGGTTGTTCACCGCGAGGACCGCCTTTTTCCCGACGTTTCGGATGTGGACGCGGATGGGACCGGTGCTGTGCGCCGCGGTGCAGGCATGGAGGGCATTTTCCAGAAGGTTCGCAAGAATGGCGACAAAGTCCACGTCGGCGACGTCGGACTGCGCGGGCGTATCCGCCTGCGCGGTGAACGCCACGCCCGCCGCCTTCGCCTTTTCGGCGTAGGAGCGCAGCAGCTCGTTGACCATGGGGTGCGGGCACCATGCGGGAAAGCTCTCGACGGTCTCCTGCTCCTGCTCAAGATAGCGCAGGATGCCGTCGGTGTCACCCGCGCGCGCCATGGCGGCGATGCAGGCGTCGTGATGCCGCTTGTCGTGGCGGATGCGGCGGCTCTCCCGCTCTGCCCGGCTGACAGTCTCCATGTAGCTCGCCAGGTACTCCAGCTTCTGCTTGACGAGCGCTTCTCTGGCGTCTCTGCGCATATAAAAAATGTTGCCGATGCTCAAAACGCTGACCGCCGCGTAGGTGCATACCGCAGCGCAGAAAACGAACAGCGTATCCAGCTCCACTCCGTCGTCCAACCGTATCCTTGACATGAGGGCTATGAACAGAAAAAAATAGATCGCGGAAACGGCGCTCAGGAGTTTCCAGCTCCGTTTCCGAAAGCCGCTGACCTCGCGGAGCAGCGGCCTGCCGTATTTCCGGTAGGCCAGCAGGATCGGCAGCGCCGTGACAATATGGAGCGCGGTGCGCACAAGGTATTTGACCGCCATCGGGCGGTCGGGCAAAAGAAAATAGCACAGGTAAAGGCCGCCGGACCAAGAGATGCAGCACACGCAGAAAAACGTGATGAGCAGATAGACCTTTTTCCAGAAGCCGTCCGCGGACACCGCAATGAAAACGGCGGAATAGCTGAGAAAGCCGACCGTCAGCGACACCGGCAGCCGCAGCGGCGCCGGCAGCAGGCCGAAGCACAGGTACAGATCCAACAGAAGGATAAGTCCCTCCGCGCCCCACAGCAGCGCTGTCCTTTGCACGGACCAGCGTCGCTCCTGCATCAGCAGCCCGGCCGCCAGCAGCGCCGCGAAGATCGCCAGTCCCACATAGAGGATCGTTCCGATGTAGCGGGGGTCTGTCATCCGTTTCTGACCTCCTCTAAGTAGAAATCAAAGTATGCCTGCTTAATTTGGGCGCGCAGCCGCCGCGGAACGGGAATGCGCTCACCGCCGTCCATGATAAGGTCCGTGCCGGAAAAGCAGCGGACGTGTGCAAGGTTCACAACGTAGGAGGCTCCGCACGGGATCATGCCGCGCCGTCCCGCCAGACAGTCCTGCAGCTGGGCGGCGGTCAGCCGCGCCGTCAGCTTCCGGCCGGAGGCCAGAGAGAAGATGCGCCGCTTGCCGTCGGTCTCGATGCACAGCACGTCCTCCAGCGCGATGCGGTGCAGCTCGCCCTCGCAGGGGAGCAGGAGCCATGTCCGCTCCTGCCGCAGGGCGATCACGCGATCCAGCGAGGCGTTGAGCTTTTCCTGCGTGTACGGCTTTTGAATGTAGTCCGCGGCGTGGAGCGCGAAGGCGTCCACCGCGTAATCCGAGCTGGTCGTCAGGAAAAGAATGTCTGTATTTTCGCTGCACCGGAGAATGTCCCGCGCCAGCTCCGTCCCCAGCATACCGGGCATACAAATGTCCAGCAGGGCGATATCCGGACAGCCGGCCTTCTCGAAGGCGTCCAGCATCGCAAAGGCGGAGGAATAGACGGTCATCTCGATGCTGTGCTCCTGATGCGCGGCCGCGTAAACGCGGAGGTCCTCCGCGATCCGCTCGCGGTCTCCGGTGTCGTCGTCGCAAATGGCTATTTTCAGCATCGTCCCGCCTCCTTTGCCGTGCTTTTCTGTATTATATACCGCCGCTTGCCGCTTCGCAAGCGGTCGGCCTGCCGGATCCGGCCGCTTTGCGGCTTTCCGCGCGGCATCCCGCGTGAGGTTCATTGTATCAGCCTGTAGAACAATGCGCAAGCGAAACGCTTGCGCATTGTTGGCATTGTCGGTCATCCGCGGACCGAGCCGCAGAAGGTCCTTGCGGAAATTAAAATCGAATAGGGCTCAACGATAAAGCCGGAGTGATCGGGAGCGACGGAAAGGCCGCGGCATAAGCTGTCGCGGTGTACTGCCGTCCGCGCACCGGCGCCCGGCGCGAGAAAATCACCGCGCCGTCCACTGGTATGCGATCCGGGGTGAGCCGTCCCTGACATGGATGATCCCGCACTTCTTAAAGCCGCTCTTCTCGATCAGCCGCTGCATCGTCGTATTGTTGGCGTGGGTATCGACGCGGACATTGGGGGAAATGCTTTTGCAATGATCGGCGGCGCATTGGAACAGCCCGTGGACCCGCCCGTCGCCGACCAGCCGATGGATCGTGACGTAGGGCTCGTCGTTCAGCCATTCGCCCTCCTCGATGTGCGCGTAGGTAGGCTCCGCGCCCTCGAACAGAGCAAACACCCCGCGTATGCCGGTCTCATCATAGATCACCGTACAGGCCCTTTTTTGAATGTCGGACCGGATCAGGTCCGCGCTCGGATAAGAGCGACCCCATTGGGTGGGATTTCCCGACCGGATCATGTAGTCTTGTGCGTATTCGTATATCCTTTGGATCTCTCCGAAATCAGCATCCGCTGCATTTCGCAGGCTGAGCATATAGTTTCCTCCACTTTCATTCGTTTTTCGGGCTTCTTTGCGTCAACCCAGCTTATCGCCGTTTTGGACCTTCTTGTCCGGCGTGATCAGCACGACACCGCCCTCGCTGTATGTGCCGAGGACAAGGACCTCCGACATGAAATCGGCGATCTGCCGCGGCGGGAAATTGACGACGGCCAGCACCTGCTTGCCGATCAGCTCCTCCGGCTTATAGCGGTCGGTTATCTGCGCCGACGATCTTTTCGTGCCGATCTCATCGCCGAAATCAAGCGTCAGCTGATAGGCCGGCTTCCGCGCCTTTGCAAAGACCTTTGCGTCCGTGATCGTACCGACGCGAATATCCAGTTTCATGAAATCATCAAATGCTGCCATGCTGAGCACATCCTTTCCTTGCCCGATCCCTTGCGCTCAGCATACCACAGCTCCGGGCGGTTGGCAATGGGGCACGGCGGCCTTTTTGAAAAGAATACGCGCCTGCGCGAAAGACCTAACCTTTGGTTAATGGTTTTCCGCTTTCATCCGCCGTACAATGAAGATACGGTGAATCTTTTTATCCCCCAATACGCTGAAAAAGGAGGACGCACGCTTGAACCGGAGATACCTGTCAGCCGTTGAACCGCTGCCGGACCACATTCTGCAGGTCGATTTCGTATCCGGCAGCCGCCTGCTTCTGGACATGAAGCCGTATCTCGACAAGACCCGCTTCCGCTCCCTTTCCGACCCGCTGGTATGGAGCAGCGCCGTGACCAACGGCATCTTCGTCCGCTTCGGAGATGTGGAGCTAAGCCACGACGAGCTCCTTTCCATGGCGGAGCAGGAGCATTGAAGCAAACGATCTGGATCAAAAAAGGAGAGAAAAACGATGAAGAATCGAAAAAGCTATTATTCCCTGCTGCTGACGCTGGTGCTGTGCCTGTGCCTGACCGCCTGCGGCGGCAGCGGCGATACCATCGACGACGGCGGCGAGGACTACAGCGGCAATGAGGTCAACACCCCGGATTCCTTTGAGGGGATGGTCAAGGACTCCGAGCTGGCGACGAACTATGCCATGTACTGGGGCACCTGGGTCGACGCGGACAACAACAGCGAGCTGATCGTGGCGATGGCCGACAGCGGAGATGAGGTCCGTTTTGATCTGTATCAGGACGGGAGCATAGAGGCCAGCGGCTTTGTCCAGTTCTCGCAGGAGTACAGCGGCGATTATTTCTACAATGAGTTCGACGGCTGGGCCCACCACTGCTGGCTGGCCGACGACGGCACGCTGCAGATCGAAGGCTTCGGCGGCTTTGAGAAGGACGCCTCCGCCGGCGACATGGACGCGTCGGACACGGGCGCTGCCGACGATGTTTCCGTGCTGGCGGGCATGTGGTATCTGGACGGCGACGTGAATGCCGCAAGCTGGATCGAGCTCGACGGCTCCGGCATCTGGACGCTGTATGAGCGCTCGGCGGAAGGCGACTGGAGCGAGGTCGACTACGGTACGCTCCGCGCGAACGGAGACAGCCAATACGAGGCGGTATCCGACGCGTATGAGGACGTGAGCTACGACCTCTATCTGGCGGACGATAACGCGATGTACTGGGGCGGCGAGAACGACTATTACCAGAGGATCTGAGCGGCGGGGAGGGAAGCGAAGATGAAGATGCGGGAAAGATACCGGCCCTTCCTGCTGGCGCTGTGCCTCTGCCTGAGCCTGACCGCCTGCGGCAGCCCGGACGGAGACATCGCGGGCGGCGACTGGCGCACCACCGGCGCGGTCGATGCCTACGGCACGGTCGCGCGGGATGGGGAGGAGATCGGCGTGTGCGCCTGCCTCGGTCCCAAAGCGGTGTATCTCTATTACGACAATGAAAAGCACGAGCTGTTTGACACCGCCGTGCTTCCGACTGACGAGCTTGGCGATGAGGACTGGCAGTTCGGCGAGATGTCCCTCAGCGACTTCAGCGGAGACTACAACAGCGACCTGCGGCTCACGCTCTTTCATGAGGACATGAGCGAATCCTACATCGTGTGGGAGTGGGAAAAGGGCGCCGGCTATCTTTATCAGCCGTCCGACTCCTATTTCCGCGAGAGCCGCGTGGTCGATGAGCCGCCGGCGGACGACATTCTGACGGAGCAGACGTGAAAGGAAGGCAGCCATGAAAACGAAAAAAGATAAATTCGAGCCGGTCGGCGCGGAGTGCATGACGGACGCGGAGCTGTCGAAGCAGCTGGGAAGCTATCAGAGGACGGAGAGCATCGGCATGTTGCTGGGCGTCTTACTGGTGATCGCCGGGTGCATCATGATGTTTGTATATCGCAACATCGCTGTGATCTGCATTCTGGTCTTTGCCGGCGTAGCGCTTTTTCTGCTGGTGGCAAAGCCTGCCCAAACGAAGAAAAAAGCCCTGATGCAGCAGCAGTTGGGCGGCTTCTTCCGCACGGAGCTGACAAAAGCCTTCGGCCCGGAGCCGGAGCCGGCCACGCTGCCCATCGACCGGGCGTACCTGAAGGCGGCGAAGCTGTCGGCGGTCGACTTTACAGAGTGTACCTTGACGGACTTCCACGAGGGCGAGCACAAGGGGCTGCGGTTCTCCGCGGCCAACGTGGAGCTGCGCCGCACGGTAGAGGAAAAGTCCGGCCCCGACAACGACAACTGGATGACCCGAACCGAGACGCTGTTCCGCGGCATCGTGGTCCGCTGCAAGGGCATCTGCTCCCCCACGCTGGACATCGCCCTGAACGACATGTTCCAGGAGCGGAAGAAGGACGACATCACCGACCCCGCAGCCTTCCGGAAGTACTTTGCCGCTCACACGGCGGATGGCCGGGAAGTAAACGATTTGGTCACGCCGCAGCTTCGTGACCTGGTACAGAAGCTGGAGGCATCCTCCGGCAGCGGCAAGCTGTGCGGCCTTATCCTCCGTGACGGCGATCTGACGCTGGCCCTGAACACCCGGTATGTGTTTGCGGGCGTTCCGGAGGAGCTGGATCTGCGGGACATCGACGGTATCCGCAAGTGGTTTACTGCCTCGCTGACCGGTATGGGCAATCTGCTGGATCTGATAACGGAAAGCCCTGCCCTGACGGGCGTGGCGGAATAAGGAGGACGATATGCCTCTTTGGTTGGCCGTTGTGCTGCTTTTGCTGGCGCTGGGCGGCATCGCGCTGAGCCGCAGGTATCTGCGGCATGACCACCCAGCACAGGCTTTGTGCATCGTGGTGTGCGCGCTGGTCGCGCTGGCCTGCGCGGTCTATATCGGCCTGACCGTCCTGCTTGTAGCGGCGGTGCAGAACCGTCCGCCCGCGCTCTGAGGGCGGCATAAGGCATAAGAGGATGCACCATTCTCGACGGAAAAGCCGCCGGTTCGATAAACGAACCGGCGGCTTTATCGTATTGCTTTGGGCAGCGCACGGTAGTATTTTTCCATTTCGCTGTACCGGAAGGCGATCAGACAGCCCAGCGGCACGCCGTGGGAGAGCAGCACGAAGCGGCGGTCCGCTCCGGAGTGGATCAGCTCGCACAGGGCGTTCCAGTCGTTCTCGTCCTGCATATTCTGCAGGTCGTCGAGCAGCAGAACGCGCCACCTGCCGTCGACAGGCGGGAGCGCGAAGCCCTCGTCACCGGCGGACAGGTGCAAAACATCCTGCCCGCGTAGCAGAGCCTCGGCGAGCGCGGTCTTACTGAAGCCGCAGGGGGCGCTGAAAAAGAGAACGCGCCCTTCGGCCATGAAGCGTTCAAAGCGTTCCGCGATGGCGGATTTAATGATGATCTCCGGCTCGTTTCATCCTCCGTAAAGCATAATGGCATGGTTTTATCTCGTATAGCTCCATTATACACGCTCAAACGGAAATGTAAATCATACCGAAGTATGAGAAAACAGACAAAACGGCGGAGATCCGTTCACTTTTTCCTTACGGGATAGCAGACCTCGGTGACGAACTCGCTCGGGTCCGACGTCTCGTGCGGGCTGACGTGGTAAATGTCGAACATCGGTCCGGCGTATTCATAGCCGTTCGCCTCGATCCACGCGGTGAGCGCGGCGGTGACGTCATTGATCTGCTCGTAGCCGCCCTTGAAGGTGCAGCCGGCATAGGTGACGGGCGGAAGCGTGCGGAACCGAACGTGCTCGGTGTCGGGATACGGGCCCTTGACGGTCTTCTGCGCTTCCACGGTCACGTCCTTTTCCTTGTATTCACCGTCAAGGAAAACAACGCAGCAATAGCAAGGGTCAGTGGGGAGCAGGTGCATGGAGTCGGTCTCCCGACAGAGGACCTGCCAGACCATGCCCTCGTCCTGATAGCGGGGGATGGTCATGCGGACGGTGGCGGCATAGCGCTCGGGCAGAGTCTTGATGGTCACATCGTAATTCATAGTTTCTTCCTTTCTCAGCCGCTTGCGGGCTGTGTCCAGAAGCCGCAGCCGCTGCGCAACATCGTCCCGCTGCTGCTCCAGCTCCGCCTGACGCGCCGCAAGGAAATCGTCGAGCCGTTCGCGGTCGTCGTAGATGGGCAGGATGGCGCAGACGTCGGCGAGACCGAAGCCCATGTCGCGCAGTGCCGTGATGCGGCAGACGGTGGGCAGCTGCGCTTCGCTGTAGTAGCGGTAGTCGGTAAAGCGGTCAATCTCAGCGGGCTTTAAGAGACCGATCTCATCGTAGTAACGCAGCATACGGACGCTCACTCTGGACAGTTTTGAAAAATCTCCGATCTTCAGCATAGCGGTACCTCCATGCCTTGTATTTTTGAGCTCGGGAAGAGCATAAGCCCTGACAGCGTGTGAGAGTCAAGGGGGAAAACGTGGTTTTTTTGCGCAAAAGAAATGAGACAGCCGAGGCTGTCTCATTTCGGGCGTTCGTTACTTCTTGCGGGAGAGCGGCGCGATGTGGCGCTCAACCTTCTCCGCGTGCTCAAGCGGCTTGATGAAGCGCTGACCGAGCGGATGGCGCGTGTTGCGCAGCTTGATGAACTTCTCCGCCACCTGCGGGAAGAGGGCGAGGGAGAGCACATCCTCCTCGCTGCGGGCGAGGCCCTTGTACTGCTCGCGGTACTTCGGCAGCTCCGGCTCAATGAGGTCGGCGGGGCGGCAGGTGATGACGTCCTCGGGCTTGATGCCGGCTTTGGCGCGCACCTCCTCGTTGACCGTGCCGGGCAGCTTGCCGTACTCGCCGCGCAGCATGGCACGGGATTCCTTCGGGAAGTTCTTGTAGCGCTCGCCGAAGATAATGTTCATCACGGCCTGCGTGCCGACGATCTGGCTCGACGGCGTGACCAGCGGGGGATAGCCGAAGTCCTCGCGCACGCGGGGGATCTCGGCGAGCACGTCGTAATACTTGTCCTCCTTGCCTGCCTGCTTGAGCTGGGAAATGAGGTTGGAGAGCATACCGCCGGGCACCTGATAGAGCAGGGTGTTGGTGTCGACGTTGAGCACCTTGGGATCGAGCGCGCCGCTTGCCTTGAGGCGCTCGGCGACCTTGCGGAAGTGGACGGCGGCCTCGCTCATCTTGCCGAGGTCCAGACCCGTGTCGCGCACGGTGCCACGGAGCGTAGCGACGAGGGATTCCGTCGCGGGCTGGGAGGTGCCGTTGGCGAGCGGGGAGAGCGCGGTATCCACGATGTCCACGCCGGCCATCGCCGCCATGAGATAGACCATGTCGCCCGTGCCGCTGGTGTTGTGGGTGTGCAGGTGGATGGGAATGCTGACGGTCTCCTTCAGGCGCTTGACGAGGGAGTAGGCGTCCATCGGCAGCAGGAGGTTCGCCATGTCCTTGATGCACAGGGCGTCCGCGCCCATCTCCTCCAGCTCGCGGCCGAGCTTGACAAAATAGTCCTCGTTGTGGATGGGAGAAATGGTATAGGAAAGAGTCGCCTCGACCTGTCCACCGTATTTCTTGGTGGACTTGATGGCCTGCTCCAGATTGCGCACGTCGTTGAGCGCGTCGAAAATGCGGATGATGTCGATGCCGTTTTCAATGCTCTTGGCGCAGAACTCGTCCACCACGTCGTCGGCATAGTGCTTGTAGCCAAGAATGTTCTGACCGCGGAAGAGCATCTGCAGCTTCGTGTGGGGCAGGTGCGCGCGCAGCTGCCGCAGGCGCTCCCATGGGTCCTCGTTCAGGAAGCGCAGGCAGCTGTCGAAGGTCGCGCCGCCCCAGCACTCGAGGGAATAGTAGCCGATGGAGTCGAGCACCTCGCAGGCGGGGAGCATATCCTCCAGCGTCATGCGCGTGGCCGCCTGCGACTGATGCGCGTCACGCAGGATGGTATCGGTGATCAGAAGCGGCTTATTCGATAAAAATTCCATAAGAACAGGAGGTCCTTTCCTAAAATTACCTTTAGTTTAGCATACTGCCGCAGATTTAGCAAGAGGATATTTGACGGACTTCCGTCATTTAACGGCAAGAAAATGACGGAGAAGTTGCGAAAAACGGCAAAGCGGTAAAAGTGCTGTAAAAGAGGCGTGGCCGGCCTTGACTTTTTCCCTTGCCTTGTGCTATACTGTGCAGACTTTGAGGGAGTAGATGGCGCGAGAGCGTGGCAAGTCAACAGACTGGCCGAAAGGCCTGGCTTGTCTTAAACACCGAGACTCAAGTATGGTTTTGCCGTACCTGCGTCTTGTTTTCGGGTGCGGCGACGTACCTGATTTTTTTATGTGCGGAGGACAATCCATGGGATTTTTTGAACTGTTCCTGATCGGCATCGGTCTTTCGATGGACGCTTTTGCCGTGGCCATCTGCAAGGGCCTCGGCATGGAGAGGATCAACAAGCGCGACACGCTGCTGCTGGCGTTGTTCTTCGGCGGCTTTCAGGCGCTCATGCCGCTCACGGGCTATCTGCTCGGCAGCCGGTTCGCGAGCTACATCGAGCGCTGGGATCATTGGATCGCCTTTGTGCTGCTCGCCTTCATCGGCGGCAATATGATCCGCGAGAGCCGCGAGCAGGAGGAAGAGGAGACCAAGCACTGTGGGAGCATCCGCTATCGCGAGCTCTTCACGCTGGCGGTCGCCACGAGCATCGACGCGCTGGCCGTCGGCGTCTCGTTCGCCTTCCTCGGCGTGCGCATCGCGCCCGCCGTCACGCTCATCGGCTGCACGACCTTTGTGCTCACGCTCGTGGGCGTTTGGGTCGGCAATCTCTTCGGCTCGCGCTACGAGAGCCGCGCAGAGCTGACCGGCGGTATCATTCTCATCCTCATCGGTGTGAAGATTTTGCTCGAGCATCTGGGCATTTTAGGATAAGATCACTATAATATTGATAAAAAAGAGGACTGCGCTCACGCGCAGTCCTCTTTGTGTAGCTTGTGTCGATGCTCAGCAGCCGCAGCCGTTGTTGCAGCCGCAGCCATTGTTGCAGCCACAGCCGTTGCCGCACCCGCCGCCGCAGCCGCAGCAGCAGATCAGGAGCAGAATGATAATGATGATCCAGCAGCACCCGCCGCCGCCAAAACCGTTATTGCACATAAAAGCAACCTCCCATGAAGATAGAGCCGCCGCCGTGGCGGTCTCAATCCATAGTATGCGCCTCGTGCAAAAGGGTGTCAGGCAAGGCGGCCTGTTGTGACCATCGCCTGCGCGGCACGGTAGTCTGCATCGGTGAACACGCCTGCGTCGATGAGCTTCTGACTCAGCGCGGCACCGCCGCTGGTGCGGGCGGAGAGCGCGTAGTAGGAGAGGTAAGCGACGTCCGCGCGCAGGAAGTCGGAGGACTGGAGCGCCGTGCGCTCGCCGGCAGTCAGGACGCCTGCGGTCACGGCGCGGTCGAGCGCATCGGAAATATTGGTGGTGGCGGTGGAACTGTAGCCGAGCGCGCGGAGCATGAACTCCACATACATGGCGGCGGAGGCTGTCTGCTGCGTGCCGAAGTAGGAATGGCCGAGACTGTCCGTTCCCACGCCGTTGCTGTAGCCCCTTTCGTAGGCGTAGGCGACGTAGGGGGCGCACCAATCCGGCACGTCGATGAAGGGCTGGGAGGCCGTACAGGCCAGCGCGGCCTTTTCCTCACCGAGCATACGGATGAGCATGATGAGAGCCTCGGCGCGGGTGGGAGTCTTTTCCAGTTCATAGCCGCTGCCGATGCCGCTGCCCGTGCCGCGGAAGAGGGAGAGCGACTGGAGCGCCTCGGCCATCGCGTTGCGGTCCGGCTTGTCGGAAAGGGCGAAGTGATAGCTGCCGCAGTAGCTGAGCACGGCGGTCTTGGACGTGCAGGTGAACAGCGCCGTGGTGTCCTCGGCGACGAGGCAGCGATGGTTGATGGGAATGGTGCTGCCGCTCGTAAGCTCTCTGCCGTCGGTCACGTCCACGACCGTGCCGGCGGAAAAGGAAACGGTCAGCACACCGGCGAGAGGGATGACCTGCAAGCCCGTGACGCCGGAGAGAATGTCGTCCTGCTTGACGCGCGCTTCGGTAAAGACGGCGGCGTAGTCGGAGCCGACAGCGGCCTCCGCCGCCGCGACCGCGGCGTTCCAGCGGGCCTTGGCGTCGTTGAGCGCGCCGGCGTCCGCCTTGGTAACGGCCTCGTCGATCCTTTCCTCCACCTGTCGGCGGAACGTGCCGTTCAGAAAGTCCAGTGAGACGAGAGGATCGCTCGCGTCGCCGCCCGCGGCGACGGCGTAGCCGACAAACACGAGCGCGGTCAGGACGAGAGCGAGAAGGAAGGTGCGTTTTTTCATTTCGGCTCCTTTACTCCGGGGGAAAAATGCTTGGTGATGCGGTAGCTGAGCGTGAGCAGACTGTCGGCAAAGTGGACGTTTTCAAAGAAAACGTTGCCGCTGAGCTCGACGTTGGTGAAGTTCCAGATGCCCTGTACACCGAGGGCGATGAGACGGTCGGCGACCTCCTGTGCGACGCATTTGGGCACCGTCAGCACCGCGACGGAGGGGTGATTGGCGGTGCAGTAGGCGTCCAGCTCGTCCATCCCGCGAATGGTGACGCCGTTCACCGTGGTGCCGATGACGGCGGGGGAAACGTCGAAGGCGGTGTCGAAGAGAAAGCCGCCCTGGTCGAAGTCAAAGTTCTGCAGCAGCGCGTGACCGAGGTGGCCCGCGCCGACGACGATGAGGCGGCGCTTGTCGTCCACGCCGAGGATGTGGCCGATCTCGGCGCGCAGCTCCATGATGTTGTAGCCGTAGCCCTGCTGGCCGAACTCGCCGAAGCAGCTCAGATCCTGCCGGATCTGCGAGGCGGTCACGCCCATGCGCTTGCCGAGCGAACCGGACGAGATGCGCACGATGCCCTTGGCGTGCAGCTCGTCGAGGTAACGGTAGTAGCGGGGAAGACGCCGGATCACGGCGTCGGAGATTTTCTCTTTTTTCATGCTCTGTCTCTTTTTTCAAATTTATAGATTGTCTCTATTGTAGAGGATGAAGGAAAAGTTGTCAATTTTTTTAACGATCTTTTTTCTGCCAAATTTTGCTTTACAGTTTCGTGGAAGTTTGCTATACTATGGAGCGTTGAAGGAAATATGTGCCCGTAGCTCAGTTGGATAGAGCGTTGGACTCCGACGGAGAGCGAAAAAATTGCAAAAATCATTATATATCAACAATTTTCGGCATTTTCAAAATCAAATTGTTAGCGAAAGGAAGCGTTTTGATAGCGAAACACCCTTTTTTACCCCTACAAATCACTTTTACACTTTAGTCGGATAAACCAAATATTGTTTTATATGCGCCCGTAGCTCAGATGGATAGAGTATGTGACTCCGACTCACAGGGCCGCTGGTTCGAGTCCAGTCGGGCGTACCAAAGCCTACCGCTTTTGTTAGCGGTAGGCTTTGTTTTATACTGTTTTTGCAACAAAAAAAGGGTGCTGACTTTTCTAATCAGCACCCCACTTTTTTTCTTATGCTTTCCGCTTTTTTCCGTTTCGTCCGTTTGGTTCTTCGATAGTACCTAATTTTTTTGCTTCTGCTATCAACTCGGCAAGGAACGCATCCATGATACCAACCGCAGTGTCAGCCATTTCTTTTGTAACAGAGGTGTAAACATCTTCCGTGATGTTTCCTTTCATGCTATGACCCATCCACGATTTTATCACGAACGGCTCAACGCCGTTTGATTTCGCCCACGTCGCGTAAGAATGACGGAACATGTGAAATGTGATGGGCCTGTCTATAAACTCACGCCGTGCGAAATGATTACGGAAGTTGTTCCGCAAATAATCCACGTTCGCAAGCTGACCGTGCGCATCTAAAAACAGGTAGTCGGCATTTCCTGTTTTTAGTGCCTTTTTGTATTCTGCCGATGCCTCAACCTCGTTTTTCCATGCAAGCAACTGCTGTTTTAGTGTCTCTCCGAAGTAGAGGACACGCACGCTTGATTTCGTTTTGACCTGACCGATGCCGCGCTCCCACTTTTTACCGCCGTCCTCATCTTTGCGGTGCTGACGCACAGACGCCTGAGAAACGGAAATAGATTTCGCGTCAAAGTCGATGTCAGACCACTTCAAGGCAAGGAACTCTTCACCGCGCATACCTGTTGCAAGGGCAAGCGCGGCAATCGTCATGTACTTATTGTGTGTCATACAGGCACGAAAGATATTGACAAGCTCTTCACGGGTAAACACTCTATCATCCTTACTGCTTGTTGCTCCGTTCGGGATTTTCACGCCATAAGTGGGAGCGTTGTCAATATACGGACGTTTTTTCTTTGCCGCATAAAAGAATATCGACTTTAACATAGTGTAGGTGTTCTTAATGCTGGCGTGGCTTCTAAGAGTTCCGTTACTCATTACAGAGTACTTATCAAGGAAATCCTGAACATCGGTATATTCAATGTCGTCGATGTTCATATCGCCAAAGTAGGGCAGGATAGCCTTAAGCATACTCTCCTTGCCGCTGTACGTTGTGTCCGAGACAGACTTGCGGTTCATTCTCATGTACTCTTCCGCCACAACAGAGAATTTAATAACAGGTCTGACGTTCTGAGGAACAACGGGGGCAGTCTGAGCGTAATATACGCTCTGTGCAGGTGCGGCAGGGCGGCTAACCGCACCTTTTGCCATCACCATTTTGCCGATAGCTTCAGCTTTAGTCTTACCGCTCACGATCTTACGCACCTTTGTTCCGTCAGGCTGTGTAATGTAAAATGCTGCTTGGTAGCAATTACGACGCTTGTTCTCATAAACTGAACCGTCACCGTAGTTAATATCAACCACCTCATTCTCCTTGTTTGTAGTCTCAACAGGGGCGCAGGCATCCGTTTCGTTATCAATGCCGAGGAAGCGGTCAAGGTCGCACTTCCTGACAAGCGCCTTTTCCAAGCCGACAGCGGCAAGGTCACCGCAGGAAATGAAGTCCTTGACGGTCTCAACGTCAACGCCAATCAGGGAGGCAGCCTCGCTCAAGTTTAACAGGTTCTTTTTCACCGTGGTAAACACTCCTTTTCGTAAATATCACCACGGAATACCGAACTGCTTCCATTCAAGCACTGAAAATTTCAACTAGCCTGTGTCACTCATAAAGTCATTTAACAGAAGTAGCCAGCCTGAAAAATCAAGCTGACTACTCTTTATCATGTGTTATTTTTCCATTTGAAGCTCAAAGTAATAGAGCAAATGACGGAACAGCTTAACCAGCACATACAAGGAAATCAAACCGCACATAAACAGACAGCCAAGCACAAAGGCCAACAGGAATGTAAGAGAGGGTGACATCATACGTCACCCCCATTCTTGCCCTTAGAAACGCCCTGTGGCTTGTTCTGAGCCACTTTAAGGTTCTCTGCGACCACGACCCCATCACAGGCTTTCAGTTTGTCTCCGTCCATGTAAACGCCACCCTGAATACAGCCAAACTCACAGAGCATTTTCACCTTACCTTCAGGCAGTTCCACACGAGCATAGCGGCTGTTGACGGCTTCATATAAGATTTCGTTCTGCTCCTTACGAGCGCCGACTACGACATAGAAGATGTTTGCGGCACAGTCCGTTTCCACGGCAGGAGTAAGGCTGTTGATACCCGAACGCACCATGTAATTGTTCGTGTGCCAGCCGTCCTTGTCCATGCTGATTTCACCGTCTGCGTTTAGCACCAGCCCATAGAGCCGTTCACCCTTACCCAAGGTGTCCTTGATTTGCTTTTCCGTCAGACCGATAAACCCTTTGCTGTCGCCATCATAGAAGATATAGCCGGTCACACGCTTACCCAAGTCCTCACGATTTACCAAGTACTTCATACACATTTTTAAGTCCTCCACTTTTTTATTCAGGTTATCTCTCTTAACCTTGTACCCACTATAACGCTGAACAACAGGCGGTGACTATTGATGATTTAGCCGGAGTTTTATCCTTGCGATTAGTGACATCGTCGCAAGCGTGGCAGATACCATAAACAGCACAACGCCGTAATACAAGACAAAATACAGAAATCGCACTGTAGCTCTGCGCCGTATCTAACTGTGTCAAATCACGCAGCCAAAATAAAACTTTTTTACATTCTTACTTTTCACACATTCTGATTTTCTAAACTTTTCTCCTACGGTAAACACCCCAAAATCCAGCAAAATCAACACCGAAAACCTCTTTCCCGCCAAAATCATTCTTAACCAAGAAAAAATATCAAAGAAAACCAACTTCAATCAGAGAAAACCACAGTTGACTAATAATTTCTAAAACGGGAGATTTCTGCAACCGATTTGAAAAGAGAAAAGAAACCAACTTCTTGAACAGCGAGTGTTCCTTTCATATCTCAACTAGCCACAAAAGAGCCGTTGATTTTTCTGAATATTTGACACGGTAAACAATCCTGCTGTCCGTTTTCATTCTCAACTAGCCCAAAAACTGATTAAAAAGTACTGTAGGGCTAAACGGCAAAAAGAAAGGGACAGACCATTACGGCCTGTCCCGTCCTGCAGGAGCTCAATTCCCATTCGTGGGGATATTCCAACGCTTTGTCAGCGCACGACCGATAGCGGTGATGCACTGGACATCACGAATGTACTGCCCGTCACACCCAGTAAAGATTTGAGCAATCTGAATGCCCTGCTGAGTGTAGATGTAGTACATCTGCCCCTGCTGCTTTACTATTAACTTTTCCATGATAAACCCTCACTTTCAAATGAAATATATCAAATACATCATAACCAAGTGCTGCAAACAAAGGTAGAATAAACCCATTCTTTGTTTGCTCCTCATTCAACTGCTGCCTGTCTTTTATAGCTCTTAGCTTATCTACAATCTTCTGTAATTTAACATCTGATACCACTTTATTATCTGACGCCATGATAAATCTTCCTCCATAGCATTAAAAATTTATTATTTTGTTAGTAATATGAAGGAATTATAGACTATATAAAAATAACAGCCCTCAAAAGAGAGCTGTTATTATATAAATGCAGGTTATCCGATTATCTCGTAAGATGGTGTCTCATAAGTATCTTTCTTCAGTTCACCACCCTTTCCGTTCTCGCCAACCTCATGCTCAACATCAAATCCAGGGGCTATTCCATTCCCAGAACCAGAGGATCCGCTGTTATTACTTGAGCCTCCGGAACTGTTATTGCCTCCACCAGAGGGCTTGGTTAAAGGTTTCTGCTGAGTCTGGCCTCCTGTATTTCCTGTATTTCCTGTGTTACTGGTGTTTCCAGAGTTATTTCCACTTTGATTATTTCCACTAGAGGAACCCTTTTCAAGTGCTTCTCTCCAAGCTACATACTGCTCAAATCCATCATCTGGAAGGATTTTGCCTTCATACTCTGCTCCATTTACTGTTGACTCGATGTAGGAGTAAACGTTAGCATCTACCTGAGTACCAATCTCTCGTGCAGGCAGTTTCATATAAAAGTCTTTGTACTGGTCTGCATATAGATTTGATTTTGCAAATCTCTCTGTGTCATACTCTTTCTTAAAGAGTGCATGGAGTTCTTCTGTCGTGAGGGGGATTTCTTCCTGCTCTACTTGTTCTGCTGGTGTTTCGCTGACATCATACTGCTCACCACCGACTGTAACAGTGTCGGCATTGGCGGCTGTACTGTTTGCGTTTGTTTCTTCTGTGACTACGGTAACATCATCCGAGTTTTCAACGCCCTTGTCGGGTGCTACTGCCGCACAGCCTGACAGCTGAGTTAATACAACTGTTGAGGTCAAGAAAATAACTGCTGCTTGTCGTAACTGCATAAACGCCCTCCTGTCTGTCCGCATATAAAAAGCGGATTATTTCGTACTCAACGGTACTAGCCCATAGGGTGGGGTGTCCACCCTATGAGCTTTCCCGCCGAGATAAATATTGCGGCGCAGGATAAAGTACCCCACACCGCAAACATACAGACACAAACTCACTATGAACGCTTGAAAAAAATCCAAACATCCGTTATAATGAGCGTGGCGTAGCTAATGCTATTGTGTAGGTGGGCCTAACACCTGCATAGGGGCGCGGGGAGGTGCGAACTCCTCGCGTCCTGCCTATATTTATCTCGCATCCACATTTTACCGCAAGTTCCCGCACAATGCAAGTAGTTTTCTAACGGTCCGCAATAGCAGGCTGTTCTTTTTTTCTTGTACCGCTGTTGTTCTCTCAGATTATTTTTTGAGAGAGTTTTTGTGTGTTCACTTTCACCGAGTTGCTATAGTTAGTACATATACGGCGGGGCGGTTAGACCACATCGGAAAAATTTCTGCTTCTGACGATTTTTGCAGAGAACAGAAAAACGGAGAACAAAGAGGAAAAAATGAAGCTGTGCTATAGCTCCGTGCAAATAGCGTTTTCCCCATTTTGCTATATTAGTTTCATCATCCTTAGTTTGTTCAGTCGATTTCTAACAGTGCTGGGGGAGCAGCCTAATTGCTCTGCGATTTTCGCAAGAGACCATCCTGCCCGCCGCAACCGCACGATTTCGCTATTCAAGAGTTCTTCACGGTACGCATGAGTGTGCTTTCCTTTCTTGAAGTTGGTCTTTTGTAACTCCTCTGCTTCCCGTTCCTTGAATAGTCGTTCGAGCCACTCGTCACTGTCATCATAGTTAGAAAGACCATCCATACCATAAAATGCTATTTTGTTATTCATGCTTCTTTACTCCTTGTCTATGTACCTCTTGAATTTGTACGCCTATCATATCTCCTCAAAAAACCAAAAAATAATCACCAACATAAACCGTTTTGACTGCTCACCTTGAAAACCCCTACTGTGTAGGCTGATTTTTTCAAAAGACAGGCGGGAAAACCCCATTTTTCCATTCGACTACTTTTCCTCCAGCAACGGCAGCCAATTTAACAAAACTGCTGACGTAACAAAGCTACCTCAAAAAACACCCCTATGCTATTTGATTTTTACATATCAAAATATCAACTATTCGTAAAAACGGCTCTCGCCAAAAGCAAGAGCCGTTTTTTTCAATAATTGTACCAAATGACTTCGACACGCTTGTTATTCGATTTGCCGCCGACAGAAGTAGAAGTAAGGTACTCCTCTCTGCGCCAGCCAGTACTTGAATTGAGGTACTTATTATATAGAGCCAAGTCATAGTTGGACACCATGATTTTACACTGTGCATTTTGAATACACTGTAAAAAACTCTCCTGCTCCTCGTACCCGAAAGAACGGGAGTAAACCGTACCAAGGTTCTTCGGCAGCTTCTTGTGCGCTCTCATAATAGCGGCAGACACGTTACTGACGCTGTTTATATTGATACCGTTGAGCAGCTTTGCCTCATGCTCAGGTTTAATATAGCTGGGGTCGCAGTACATCATTACATGAGGATTGTTAATCCATTCATTTATGATACGTTTTGAAGCAGGGTACGTGTCAAAGGGTACACTCTTACTAAAGAAAGGCCACCGCCTGAAAAAGTCCATTGCGTCAATTTGACAAACAGCAACACCCTCTAACCGCTCTGCACATTCATACAGCTTTACGACCTGTGACAAATATTGGTCTGTTGTTTTGAATTTTGCTGCGCTGAACACCTTGCCCATACCGTCGCGGCTCATTTTGAATGTCACGTAAGTGGCAATCGCTAAGTCCATTTCAGAGATTTCAACGCCCATGTCAGCAGGACGGGGGAGATATCCGTCTGCATCTTTTTTACGGTCAAGCTCAATCCAGTTTTCAAGCAGGTGTTGAAATTTTGCCCGAAAGACCTCATCGGTTTTTAACTTCCTCCCCAAAGTATCACGGCCTTCTTCTACCGCTGGGAGGGCTTTACGCAGTTGTATCTTTCCCATTCGTTCAGGGTCGAGAGATACCGAACCCAGTGTGTAAGCAAACCAAAGGATTTCATCCATGAGCTTGTTTGATACGATCGGGAGTACAACCTGCTCGTCCACAAGCAAACGACGCAGTTCCTCGCGCGTCTGCTGTTCCAAGTCCGAGTCCGCGCTATCATAGACCGCTTTATGCTTCAAAAAACACTCCTCTGTAGCCTCCGTTTCTGCACAGAGCCGATGAATAAACTCGTCTGCTTTATCGGGAACAGAAAGAACGGACATTAAGGCACACAGGCCAGTATTATAGTCGTTGTAAATCTCCGTGCGGTGGCGCGGTTTGTTCAACAGCTCTCGACACATACCGCCAAAAGGAGTCACAAAGACATCACAATCATAATTGAGCCGTTCCGCTATGAAGTGTGCCATGCGCCCCTTGCCGCCGTAGTAGCTGGAGATAGACAGAGTTTCATTATTTTTCATCCGTGCTGCTTTCCTTGCCGCGAGTAGCTTTCTTCTCAGGCACGGGTACATTCAGCTTGTTCTGATTGAAAGCAACTGTCCGTTCGACCTTACCACTGATACGGTGCAGAACCGTATAGCGTCCATTGTTCTCACGAATGTAGCCGTTATTTGCAAGGACGGAACGCAGAGTCCTCATCTCATAAGGAAGATAGCCACAGTCCTCGGCAAGCTCATTGAACCGACTAACGGGAACATAGCAAAACGACTTGTCGATTAAATCGCCGTTACCGCTGACAAACTCTTTGACAAAGTCAATCAAGTCAACAGTACGAGCATCACCCGTTAAATTGATGGCCTGTACTGGAATATCAAAGTAGTTTTTCTCAATATCCTGACGCAGATTACAGAAGTCAATGACCGAGAACATGACACCAAAACGCTTCAAAGTCGAAAGGTCACGTTCCAGTTTGTCGGGAGTCGTAATGATAGAGCCGTTATCAACGTAGTTGTTATTACTATCAAGTACTAACGACTCGATTTTAAGGCTCTCCTCATGGCTGCTACTGTCTTTATAACGGGTAGCCCGAAACTTGAACTGAGTTTTATCCTGCCGAGAAAATTCGCTGGTTTTACTATCAAAATCCCACTGTTTACTGCTCACCAATATGTCCTCCTTATTGTTATTATGATAGGCCGGTTGTTCACCAAAAGCCCATTAAAAACAAAAAAGTGCTTCACCCACAAATAGGCAAGCACAATAAATGAATAGTTTGATTTTACATTGGTTACGGCGGTTACACTGGTTACATCTGTTACAAGTGCTGTTTGTCCTAACCTACGCATATAGGATAAACTAAATTGTCGAATTTGTCAAGAAAAAGTAGTTGACATCGGCTCAAATGCCCAATATCATAATAAGCAAGGATAGCGTTCAAAGCAAAGTGCTAACAGGTCAGCACTTTTGTATGTAAATAGTAGACACAAAACAAACCGAAAACAGCTCGATTTTCCACAAAAATACACATTTTTCTAACGTTCTGGATAGGGCTCAAGACTCCGACTCCAAAGGCCGCTGGTTCGAATCCAGTCGGGCATACCATAAAGAATTACCGGTATAGATGCGTCTGGCGCAAAGCCAGGCGCATCAACCGTTTCCGGGCTTTTTCGAGCCCGGATTTCTTCTTTTGAACCATAGATTTTTATGGGGGTCTCAGCGCAACTGACCGGATTTGAACTGGAGGATTTCATGTCTTGGACAGTTTCCAACCTCCAGCGCCCTTTTAGAGAGGACTTTTCTCTCGAAATAAGCGGCATCATCGCAGAAAAAGAATCACAAATATTTGGGCGTTGTTTTGTCGGCTTTGACGGGCCGAAAAAAGCGGCGCCCTTTTTCAATTTCTAAAAGGGCGCTGGCTGCAGCGCCTGAAACGGCAGGCCGGAGAAGACCTCTCCGGCCTTATTTTTTTACAACAGGAGGATCGCTCACATGGACACCAAAAACACAAGCCGTCAGCTTCGCTACCTCGAAGAAGTCCGTACTCCCCTGCACCGTGCAGGCTTTGAAACCCTGCCGGTGGAGGGAGAGCAGTTGCCTGTCCTTTGGAACGGCACACCCCTCTGCCGCATCACCGGCAAGGGCAGCGTATTCTATCGGCGACAGGATGTGGACACGCCCCAGGCAGAGGATGCCCTATATCGCGTCGAGGACATCGCCGCGAAAACGCTGGAGTATATGACCGCTATGAAAGCCGCTCCGCAGCTCAAAGCCAGCGGACTGGATGGCGACTATCGTATCCTCGCTGACTTTGGCGGCACGGTGCTGGCAGGCACTCCGAGCAAATACGGCGTTCAATTCGTCACATGGGATTGGGACTATGACCGCACGGGTGTGGTACACGGACACTACTTCATGGAGAACTACGATGGCGCCAAGCAGGACTTCGCCACACGCTCCGGACTTATCCAAAAGGAACAGCTTTTCAGCCCGGAGTAGCTGACTGAGATATTCCGCTGCTGCGCCGATTCCGTGGATGAGGACTTCTTTGAGCTTACTGAGGAGCAAGAGGAGCTGATTCGCGGAATCCAGCAGCAGATCAGGGTGTGCGTACCGGATCTGGATGAGCGCGTCCGTCAGCAGGAGGAAGCAATGGAACGAGTCTCGCAGGAACAGACAATGGCGAGGTGGTCTTAAATCTGGAAAGAAAGACGGAGGAGATAACATGATAATTCAAGCGGTTCTCAGTAATCCCAGCCATCCGGAATACGGTGTGGCTATCTATTTCCTCTTTCCTTTGTGTTCCAAACACGGATACCCCTCTTTTGCTACTTTTCTTGTATTCCACGGGCATAGCCCGTGGTTGCCTGTTTTCAACAAGCCAAAGCGCGTGAGCCGCATCTTTCTGTATGGCTCACGCGCTTTCCGTGTTAATTTTAAAGAAGGAAATACGGATTGACAGCAGCTACCAATCCACTTGTTCAGTAATGCCGAGAATCGCAATTTTTTAGTGTCTCGACAGTATAAGAAAGCGCGGTGCCCTTTGCCGTTTCAATTCCCGCGCAAATCGTTCAAGCTCTTGTCACGGATACTGTCATAACGCCGCCGTATATTTCTGAGATGTATCCTTGCCGCAAGCCGTGCTGCAAGTTCATCGCGATCCTTGACCGCACGATAGATGTCGATATGTTCGTGAATCATTTCTTTTTTTCGGCCAGGAATCTGTAGCGTTGCAGCGCGAATTCTGCTAAATATCTCAAGATTTGCCGAATAGACGCTGATAAACACAACATTGTGTGCCGCTTTAGCCACAGCAAGATGAAACAGGTCGCCCGCTCCCAGAAGAACAGGGCTTATTTCTTTCTCCTCTTTCATCCGCTCATAGGCCTTATCTATCTCAAGCATATCCTCTTCCGTCGCACGCTGGCACGCCAGTGTCAACAGCACATCATCCAGCGTCTCACGCGCCTCCAGCAAATCAGACACCGCTGCCCGCTCCATCTGCACATATAGGTGATCATCGCTTTCGTCGATTGGTGAGTTTCGCATCACATAGCGGCTTCCGCCCGGATGACTCTGGATCATTTTCTGGTTTGCCAGAATTTGCAGCGCCTCGCGCAGACTGCCTCTGCTTGTGCCAAGACTTTCTGCAAGCTCGCGTTCCGCAGGAAGCCGCGAGCCAATGGGGTACATGCCTGACGCGATCCTCCTGCGGATCGTTTCCGCTACATCCATATATACAGGCATTGCATCCATTCGGTTTTCTCCCTCCAGCTCAGTAATCTGGCCTAACATGGTCAGACTATTTTTAAAATATACCGAATTCTGCGGAACTTGTCAATGCAGGTTCCGCAAAACACACCTCAAAATTGTATAGCTACCGCTACAGCATATATTTTGCCCAAATAATTTCTCATGTTTTTGTCGTATTATTAAAAAATCTTTCTTTTGTCACATAATCATTGACATTTTAATCACGCCGTACTATGCTGACCTTGGTAAGACCAAAATCGAATATTTTACAAATTCTAAGGAAATGGTCATTCCGAGACAGGCGATTATTTGTTTACAAAAAGGAGATGTAAACCATGGAGGAACTGAGAATTCTTTCCCCACTTGGTATGCTGGGCTACGGCTTTCCTCTTGACTCGTTCAAGGAGGGACTTCGCCGCGACCCGCATGCCATTGTGGCTGATGCCGGTTCAACCGATGCGGGTCCGCACAAATTAGGTGCGGGTGTCGGCATCGTCAGCCGTGCTGCCACAAAAAAGGACCTGTATGAGATGCTCCGCGGCGGACACGATCACCACATTCCCGTGCTCGTCGGCTCCGCAGGCGGCTCCGGCGCAAGAAAGCATGTTGAGTGGACACTGGATATTGTGCAGGAGATCATTCGTGAAAATCATTGGAAGATGCGCGTCGGCGTAATCTACGCAGACATCGACAAGCAGTATCTTGCAGAAAAACTTCACAAAGGCAAGGTAACGCCGCTCGGTCCCGTACCGACGCTCACAGAGGACGATATATTCCAAAGCGCGCGCATCGTGGCGCAGATGGGTCATGAGCCGTTCGTACAACTATTGGATGAGGGCGTGGATGTCATCATTGGCGGACGCTCCTACGATCCAGCCATGACGGCAGCGGTTTGCGTAAAGTACGGCTTCGACAAAGGGCTTGCCTACCATATGGGCAAAATCCTTGAATGCGGCGCACAGTGCGCTATCCCCGGCAGCCCAAAAGACTGCATGATGGGCTATCTTCACAAGGATAATTTTGTGCTAACGCCTATGAACTCCATCCGCAAATGTACTACTTACTCTGTCGCTGCACATACGCTTTATGAAAAAACCAATCCCATGATTCTCCCCGGTCCAGGTGGCGTGCTTGATTTGAGCGGCTGTAAATTTGAACAGTTCGACGAACGCAGCGTCCGTATCTCTGGTAGCAAGTTCATTCCGGATGAAATCTATCGGCTGAAGCTCGAGGGCTCCCGTCAGGTTGGCTACCGAACCTTCTTCATCGCCGGCATCCGCGATCCCCACGCTATCGAGTGCATCGATGAGATCGTAGCGTATACAGTCGGAGAGACGCAAAAATATTTCTCCGAGATTCCCACTTCCGACTATACCATTGACATAAAGATCTACGGTAAGAATGGTGTAATGGGCAGCTTAGAACCGCAAAAGGAGATCACCAGCCACGAGCTCTGCATTGTTTATGATGTTGTGGCAAAGGATCAGGCCATTGCAGACCAAATCTGCGCCTTCTCCCGATCGACCATGCTGCACTACCATTATACAGGGCGCTATGCGACTGCCGGCAACCTTGCGTTCCCCTTCTCTCCGTCTGATGTCAAATTTGGTCCCGTATACAAATTCAGCGTCTACCATTTGCTCGCCGTTGACAACACAGAGGAGCTGGACAAGCTGCTTCCCCGCGAGATCCTTGAGATCGGCTAAGGAGGAACTAATATGAAAAAAACATTACGCGAGGTTGCACGCATTATTCGCAGCAAGAATGCCGGTCCCTTTGAGCTGACGATGGATATTATCTTTAACGATCCGACAACCTATCAAATGGTTCGCGGTTCCGGCGAGCTGACAAAAGAGCGCGTGGCGGAACTGTATCACATCACTGTCGATAAGGTGCTTGCTTTCGTCTGGTATGAGGCCGCTCTGGCGCTGAAGATTACAATCGTCCGCCCCATTGACTCTGGGAGCATCGGGGAACGCGACACCTATGGTGCCCAGCAGCACGCCCCCTTGCTGCTTCTGGATTTTTCCATCTGAAAGGAGCAATGCATTATGGTTGACAAGTATCACATTCTGACACCGCGCGATCAGGAGACGCTGTCTACCGCACGCATGGGCACACGTATGGGCTTCGGCAAGAGAATCGCGGTGATTGTCATCGATGCGCAGGTCTATATGATCGGCGATCGGTGCGAGCCGATGTCCGAATCCAACAAACGATATCCCAGCAGCTGCGGGGATATCGGCTGGAAAGCCTGTGAGAATATCAAGCGCATTCTGGATGCCGCACGCAAAAAGGACATCCCCATTTTCTACAGTCAGATGACTATGGCCGCTGACGGCTGGGACGCTGGCGTTTATACACTTAAGCGAAACCTGCTCCAAAGCACGAACTGGATGCTTGAGGGAACCCCCGGTTGGGAGATCGCACCCATGCTCGCCCCCTGTTCTGGGGACCATGTTTTTATGAAAAAGAAACCAAGTGCTTTTTTTGGCACACCCCTTATCAGCTATCTCAATGACCGAGGCATTGACACCCTGATTATCACGGGCGGCTCTACCAGTAACTGTGTCCGCGCCACCGTATTCGATTCTTCCTCCTACAATTATCACACGATCGTTGCAGAGGACGGCGTTTTTGACCGCATTGAGATCTCTCACAAAGTCAGCCTGTTCGATATGGACCGCCAGTGGGCTGATGTGATGCCCACCGAGGACATACTTGCGGAACTGGCACGACGTTGATCACATTTCCCCATATAAAGCCGCCTACGGGTTTTTAATAAAATTGAAAGGAAATATTTACAATGAAAAAGGCAATCTCTCTTGTTCTGGCACTCTGCATGATCCTGAGTCTTGCTGCATGCGGTCAGAGGACTGACGACAATGCGTCAACTCCCGACAACACCGGTACCGCAGAAAAGACCGTGATCACCGGTTCGATCAGCCACTCCTCCGCACCTGATTCCACCTATGACATTGGTGCACATTACTTTGCCGATCTGGTCAAGGAATATACCGACGGCACCGTTATTCTTGAGATTTACCCCAGTGCGCAGCTCGGCAGCGACAAGGAGGCCTTCGAGGGTCACCGCATGGGCAGCGTGGACTTCAGCATGCCCGGTGCCTCCATGCTTTCCCAGTACAAGGAAAACATCGCCGTTTTCAATCTGCCGTTCCTCTTCTCCAGCCGTGAAGATGCCTATAAGGTACTTGACAGCGAACTGGCCGATGAGATTTATTCCTCCACCGAAGAGGTCGGCGTGAAAGTACTCGCTTCCTTCGAATCTGGCTTCCGTCAGGTCGCCTCTGCCAAAAAGCCCATCGAGTCCCTTGCCGACCTGAAGGGCCAGAAGATTCGTGTTCCCGACGGTGATATATATGTCAACACCTGGAGAGCCCTCGGCGTCAGCCCGACCGTCCTTGGCTGGAATGACGTGTTCAGCGGCCTGCAGACCGGCATCATCGACGGTGAGGAAGCTCCCATGTCCAGCTTTGACTCTGCCGGCTTCTCCGAAATCGTTAAATACTTCAGCTTTATCAACTACATGTATGACCCTGTTACGCTGTGCGTGAGCACCATGTTTTGGGACAAGCTTGATGCCGACCAGCAGGCTGCTGTCCAGAAAGCCGCTAAGGAAGCCGCCGCATATGAGCGTGAATACTGCGCCAACCTCGAGAAGGATCTTCAGGCCAAGCTTGAGGGTGAGGGCGTCACATTCTACAACCCTGATCTGACGGAGTTCCAGAATGCTGTCCAGTCTGTTTATAACAGCTATGCCGATCAGGAAACGCTGAATGCCGTTTTAGCGCTGCTGGGCCGTACCGCTTGATTGATTCATACGCAGGAGAGCGGAAAATGGGAGACTGTTTCCGCTCTCCCTCCCATTAACTCTGAACAGGAGGCAATCGTTTTGAAGAAGTACACGCTTGACCGCGCCAAAATGAGCGAGCTGTTTCCCATTATCGACGAGTTGAAGGATCAGCAGCTCGCTCAGACTATCACCGACATTTGGGCAGACCTCTTTGAGCGCTCCACATGGAACTCTGTTGAGGAGATGAATTTCTGCCCCGGCATCAACAATTTTACGCTGCTCAGCCATATCAATGTGGCAACCGAGGGCACACTTGCCCTTTCCAGAAGCGTCACCAAGCATCAAGGCATTCCTTTTGATGAAGACATGATCATTACGCTCGGCTTGCTCCACGACGTCTGTAAGCTTCTGGAGTATACCTCTGATGGACAAGGCGGCTCTGTAAAGACCGAGCTTGGCCGCAAGCTCCAGCACGGCGCCGTAGGCGCCATCGCTGCCTACAATGCCGGCCTCTCTTTAGACATGGTACACCTGATCTTTACTCATACTCCCTTCTCCAAGCTAAAGCCAGAGCTCAAGGAAGGCATTTTGTTCTGCTACGCCGATTTGGCTGATGCGGATATGCTTTTTGCCGATAATGGTCAGCCCATTTTCCTTGCGAGCAATCACTGATTGAAGGAGTGACCATCCATGAAATCCTTACTCAAAATCGACAACATTATGCACACCTTGCTAAAGGCTATGCTTATCATCATCTTTGCGATGATGACGATTGTTGCTTCCATTCAAATTTTCTATCGCTTTGTGCTGCTTAATCCGCTGACTTGGACCGATGAGTTCTGCCGCTACTGCCTGATTTGGACCACCCTGCTCGGTGTCGGCGTTGCGGCCGAGCGCAAGTCGCATATTTCGATTGACATTATTTGCAATCTGTTGCCTCAGAAAGGGCTCATCGTTCTTGGAAAATTATGGAACCTCTGCTCTGTCGCGTTCTGTATAGTGCTCATTAAGTACGGCCTTGATTTGACAGTTCTCAATATGGCACAGTATTCTGCCGGCATGCACATTCGGTTGGGTTATATCTATTATGCTGTCCCTATCGGTGGCATTTCCATCATCTATTACAACCTGATTCAGCTTTTCGGTCTGGACAAGAAATTTGAAACGCTGCGGGCAGCGGGGAAGGAGAGTGTCTAATGTCCACCGTTCTCGTTACACTCTTGATCGTTTTCGTCATTCTTCTTGTGCTTGGCGTGCCGCTCTACTGCACGATTGGTCTCGCCTCTGTCTCCGCACTGCTCGTCAATGCCAAACTTCCTTTGACAATTGTTGCACAGAAAATTTACAGCTCCGCTGACTCCTTTACCCTGCTGGCTGTTCCTTTCTTTATTCTGGTCGGTGATCTAATGGTGCAGGGCGGAATTTCCCGTCGTCTTGTCGCCTTTGCCAAGTGCCTGCTCGGTTGGACAAAGGGCAGCATGGCCTATGTCACTCTGGCAGCCTCCGCCCTGTTCGGCGCGATCTCCGGCTCAGCGCTCGCTACCACCTCTGCCATCGGCGGATTGATGTATCCCGAAATGTGCAAGGATAACTATCCCCCGCAGCTTGCCTCCGCCATCGGCGCTGTTGGAGGTACGCTTGGTATTCTAATTCCGCCGTCGATTGCCTTTATTGTTTACGGCACAACAGTCGGTGCCTCAATCGGCGATTTGTTTCTCTATGGCGGTCTGGCAGGTATCGTATTCACGATATTCTATATGTTTGCCGCAAGGTGCGAGCTGAACATGTTAAGGGTGCAAACTCCTATACAGCCCTTTCCGACTCTGCACGAGGTCCTGATCTCTTTCCGCGATGCCATCTGGTCTCTGCTGGCCCCAGTCATCATTCTTGGCGGCATTTATTCCGGCGTTTTCACCGCCCCTGAAGCCGCTGTTGTCGCCGCACTTTATTCCCTCGTTGTAGGAATGTTCGTTTTCAAGGAACTAACATGGAAAAAAGTCGCGGAGGTCGCTTACAATTCCGCCGTCGCGTCCGCTCCTATCGTATTGCTGATTGGCGTTGCGAATGTGTTCAGCTGGATTATGACGATTGAAAACGTCGCTGCAATGCTCAAGAATCTGGTACTGAGCATCGGTGTCACCTCAGTTACCTTTCTGCTGATCGTCAATTTTATCTATCTGATTCTTGGTATGCTGATGGAAACGCTGCCAATCATTATTCTCACCTGTCCAATCTTCTTCCCCATTGCAGCTACACTGGATATTGGTTTGGTTCACTTCGGTGTTATCACCGTATGTAATCTGGCTTTTGGCCTATTTACTCCGCCCTACGGCACCTGTCTGTTCATGGCAAGCAGCTACTCTAAGGTCCCCGTGCTGAGTATGGTCAAGAGCTGCCGGTTCTTCTATTTGTTCGGTATCATTGCACTTCTTGCCATCACCTACATTCCGTTGTTTTTGTAAAGGACACCGCTTATGCATCAAGATGTGATACGCATTGAAACAGCTATCCGAATTTCTGCGAAGGAAAGCGGGATTGCACTGGTTGGTTATTCTCCTATGACGGAGCAAACCTATCTCCGCAGAGACTGTGCGCAGTATTTGCTTGGCAAAGGATACAACCGTGCGATTACACTGGCATACCCAATCTCCGCCTCAGCATGTGAACTTCTCTTTAAAAGGAAAGATGAGGGATTCCTGTTCTACTTCACCCAACATGTAAAGGCGTGTGCAGAAAGCCTCGAGAAGGCGGCGCAGAAGCTTTGCATTCAAATTGAATCATTCGGGTACCGTGCTTTCCTCGTGCCAGGACTTGGGACAGGTTACCATGACGATGGCTGCCCGACCATCTTATCGCATATCACGCAGGCGCGTTTGGCAGGGCTTGGAACGATGGGCGACAGCGGAATGTTGCTTACAGCTCAATTTGGCCCACGGGTGCGGCTGGCGACTGTGCTGACAGACTGTCCCCTCCCTGTGCCGGCGACCCTTCCCGATGATGTGTGCCTGCACTGTGGAGCCTGCGCGAATATCTGCCCTGTCGGCAGCATTACCCACGGCAGGCACTTCGATGCGAAACATCCTGAACGATATTATACGGATAAGATTGTCTGCGCCCAATACCGCAATGACAACAAGGAAAAATACGGAAGCCGTTTTTGCAATCTTTGCATGGCAATCTGTCCAGTCGGGTACAATATATGTCACGACAGGGGCATACATACTATCTAACCACTACGATGGGAAGAAAGGGCTGTTCCCACGAATAGCCCTTTTCTGGTTACATCAGTACCTGTATACGCAGGACAGGAGGAAAGGAACATTATGGGCTATCAGCATTGGAGGTACGAAACACTCCATGCATTCTGCATGGAGGCGTTTGAAAAGTTCGGTTTCACCGAAGCAGAAGCCAACATTATTCAGGACGTCCTGCTTACGAGCGACCTTTATGGCATCGAGAGTCACGGTATGCAGCGTATGGTACGTTATCACAAGTGCATCGAAAAGGGTATGATCCATGTCGACGCCAAGCCAGAGGTGGTCTTTGAAACGCCTGTCTCCGCCGTGATCGCCGGACATGACGGTATGGGCCAGCTTATCGGTCACAAGGCCATGACGCTCGCCATTGAAAAGGCAAAGCAGAGCGGCGTTGGCATCGTCTCCGTCCGCAATTCCAACCATTACGGCATCGCAGGCTATTACGCGAAGATGGCTTGCCGTGAAGGGCTTATCGGCTTCAGCTGCACGAACAGCGAGGCCATCATGGTGCCGACGAACGGCCGCCTTGCCATGCTCGGCTCCAACCCCATCGCCTGCGCGATGCCCGCTGAGCCGTATGACTTCTTCTTTGATGCGTCTACCACCGTTGTCACACGCGGCAAGCTGGAGATGTACAACAAGGCGGAAAAGCCGCTGCCGGAGGGCTGGGCGCTTGATAAGGACGGACACCCCTCCGCCAACGCGCCCGATGTGCTGGCAAACATTGTCGCCAAAAACGGCGGCGGCATTATGCCGCTCGGCGGGAGTACGGAGCAGCTTGGCAGTCACAAGGGCTACGGCTATGGGATGCTCTGCGAGATTTTCTCGTCCATTCTCTCGATGGGCGCGACTTCAAACTACTGCATGACCGGCGGACGCGGCAATATCTGTCACGGTTTTGCCGCCATCAATCCCGCTTTCTTCGGCGATGCCGAGGCGATTAAAAAGCACCTGTCTACCTATTTAGAGGAACTGCGCGAATCACCAAAGGCCGAGGGCAGGGAACGCATCTACACGCACGGCGAAAAGGAGATCGCTGCCATCTCGGACCGCAAGGCAAACGGTATCCCCGTCAACGATAACACGATGGTCGAGGTGCTTGACCTATGCAGCTACCTGCACATTGACTTCTCCAAGTATTTCGGCGACTATCGCCCGCCCGTGAAGGAAGCGGTATTCAAGGGGAATTATTGAGATGACAGTACATATCCCCTATGGCAAGCACACGTTTGCCTGTGAGTTGTCGGACGCCGCAGTGCTGACCTCGCATGTCGATCAGCTCAGAAGCCCTCAGAGCGGCCTTGAAATCGTTCGCAGAGCCATGGCAGCTCCAATCGATTCTCTGCATCTGGAGGAACTGGCGCGCGGCAAACGGACCTGCACGGTCATCGTCAGCGACCACACACGTCCGGTTCCCAGCCGCGATATTCTCCCGCCCATGCTGGAGGAGCTGCGCCGCGGGAATCCGGAGATCGACATTACGCTGCTCGTCGCCACCGGCTTCCACCGCGGGACAACAAGAGATGAGCTGCGCGCCAAGCTGGGCGATGACGTATTTCTACATGAAAAGGTCGTTGTCCATGACTGCCGGGACAAGGACTCCAATGTGAAGATCGGAACGCTTCCGAGCGGCGCACCGCTGGTCATCGACCGTCTGGCTGCCGAGACCGATCTGCTGGTGTCGGAGGGCTTCATTGAACCGCATTTCTTTGCCGGCTTTTCTGGAGGACGCAAGAGTGTTCTGCCGGGCATCTGTGATCAGGTGACGGTGCTCGGCAATCATTGCAGCCGTTTTATTGATAGCCAATATGCCCGCACCGGCATTCTGAGGAATAACCCGCTCCACCGCGACATGCTTGCTGCCGCTCACATGGCAAAGCTCGCCTACATCGTCAATGTGGTTATCGACGAGGACAAGCACACGGTTGCTGCCTTTGCGGGAGAGATGGAACAGGCGCATGAGGCGGGATGTGATTTTCTCAGCCGCTACTGCGAGGTGCGTGCTGCGCCGGCAGACATTGTTATCACTTCAAATGGCGGCGCACCGCTGGACCAGAACATTTACCAGTGTGTCAAGGGCCTGACCGCAGCAGAGGCCAGCGCGAAAGAGGGGGCAGTGCTCATTATGTGCGCGGGACTGGCAGACGGTCACGGTGGCGAGGGCTTCTATCGATCTTTGCGTGACTGCGAGAGCCCTGACGAGCTCTATCAAAGCATTATGGCTACGCCCCAAAACGAAACGATTCCGGATCAATGGGAGAGCCAGATCCTCGCCCGCATTCTGATGAAGCATCGCGTGATCTTCGTTTCACCGCACGAGCGGGAGGCTTTGCTACGCGAGATGAAATTAGATTGGGCGCCCGATTTGGATACTGCCATTGCAATGGCAAGAGAAGAAAAAGGCGCGGATGCGTCGGTAACGGTTATTCCGAACGGTGTCAGCGTCATCGTAAAGAAAGGATAGCATGTTATGGATTACGCAAAGGAATCGCTCCGCCTGCACGGGGAGTGGAAGGGTAAGATCGAAATGGTGACCCGCGTGCCGGTCAAGACGAAGGACGATTTGTCCCTTGCCTACACCCCCGGCGTCGCGCAGCCGTGCCTGGAAATTCAAAAAGACATCAACAAGAGCTACGAGCTTACCCGCCGCTGGAACATGGCGGCAGTCATCACCGACAGCAGCGCCGTCTTGGGCCTTGGCGACATCGGCCCCGAGGCCGGTATGCCCGTCATGGAGGGCAAGTGCGTGCTCTTCAAGGCCTTCGGCGATGTGGACGCTTTCCCCATCTGCGTCAAGACCAAGGACGTGGACGAGTTTGTGGAGACAGTCTACAACATCTCCGGCAGCTTCGGCGGCATCAATCTGGAGGACATCGCGGCACCACGCTGCTTTGAGATCGAGCGCAAGCTGAAGGAAAAATGTGACATTCCCATCTTCCACGATGACCAGCACGGCACCGCCGTTATCACGCTCGCGGGCCTCACGAACGCGCTCAAGGTCGTCGGGAAGAAGAAAGAGGACGTGAAGGTCGTCACCTCCGGCGCGGGCGCGGCGGCCATCGCCATCACGAAGCTGCTGCTCTCCGCGGGCTTCCGCGACATCACGATGTGCGACCGCAAGGGCGCAATCTACAAGGGCCGCGAGAGTCTGAACTGGATCAAGACCGAGATGGCCGAGGTCACGAACCTGAGCCGCAAAGCGGGTGCGCTTGCCGATATGCTCGTGGGTGCCGACGTGTTTATCGGCGTGAGTGCGCCGAACACCGTCACGACCGAGATGGTCAAAACAATGAACAAGGACGCCATCATTTTCGCCTGTGCGAACCCGACGCCGGAGATCTTCCCCGACGCGGCGAAGGCGGGCGGCGCAAGGGTCATCTCCACCGGACGCAGCGACTATCCGAACCAGATCAACAATGTGCTCGCGTTCCCCGGCATCTTCCGCGGTGCGTTCGACGTACGCGCGAGTGACATCAACGAAGAGATGAAGGTTGCGGCGGCGGAAGCGCTGGCGGGACTTATGGGCGACGAGCTCTCCGAGGACTACATCATCCCCGCGGCGTTCGACCCGCGCGTCGGTCCCGCGGTAGCGAAGGCGGTCGCCGAGGCCGCGCGCAGGAGCGGCGTGGCGAGAATATAAAGGAGGATCATTTGCATCCACTCAAAGGTAAATGTTATAATATTTGCCGTACAAAAACCTGAAAGGTTTGAAAAAGGAAAACCTTCGTGATAACATGACCACGCTGGAGCTGGTGCTGAATATGCTGGCGGAGGCAACCACTACGGAAATTTCCAAGCAGAAAGCACCAAGCACATTTTCAGAGAACATAGCGGTTGCCCGCGAGGGCGGTGAGGCCGCCGGAATCGCACGGAAGGCGGTTGAGGAACGCACAGGTGTTCCTGTCATCACCTCCAAGAACGCCACGCAACTCAATCAGGTCGTAACTGACCTTTTGGAAGGGGCAGTCGCGGATATGAGCGGGATGCCAGAGGGAAAATGAGTATTTTCGAATAGCGGTTTTTCATGCGGCCAATTGGCGGCTTCTGAAAGTACCCATCAAAAAAGTTTGAGAAAAGTTAAAAAAGAACGGAGAATTCCAATTTGCACATGGTGTTTTTGAGCCGGGGGTTCAAAAATCTACAGTGGTACGGCATACCAAAGCCTACCGTTCTTGCTTGCGGTAGGCTTTGCTTTTTGCCGTTTCCGCAGTAAAAAGGGGACGAACTTCTTTGCATAGCCCCATTGCATTCTTCTTTAAAAAATTTAAATTGCCGTGCAATAAATTATCCTTTCCGTGCATTACACGGATGACAGGAGACGGAAGCCTATGCTCAGCTTGCTGATGACAACCGAATACGCCCCGCCAGAGGATCGGCACGAGCTGCAGCAGTTGATCCTCCGCGTTGCCGGCGGTGAGCGTGAAGCCCTCGCGGAGCTGTATCAACGCACGCGCTCGGCGGTGTACGGTCTCGCGCTTTCCTACCTTAAAAACGCGCACGACGCGCAGGATCTCGCACAGGACGTCTATGTGCAGGTGTGGGACTGCGCGGAGCAGTACCGCCCAACCGGTTCGCCGATGGGCTGGCTGCTGGCGGTCTGCCGCAATCTGTGCCTGATGCGCCTGCGGCGCGAGGAACGTCATGCCGCGCTCAGCGAGGAGGAATGGGACGCCATTCCCGCGCAGGAGTGCGGACTGGACGCCGATGAGCGCACCCTTTTGCAGCAAGCGCTGGCAAGCCTTGCGGACGCGGAACGGCGTATCGTGCTGCTCCACGCGGTCACAGGTATGAAGCACCGGGAGATCGCGGCGCTGCTGGAGCTGCCGCTTCCGACCGTCCTGTCGAAATATCACAGAGCATTGAAAAAAATGCGAGCTTATCTGGAAGGAGACAACGCCAAATGACCAACGAAAAAATGGAGCAGCGTCTGGCCGCGGCGGTCGAAAAGACCGCGCCGAACGATGTGAACGGCGTTCTCTCCCGCTGTGAAGAGCGGAAAGGAACGGTCATTCCCATGACGACAAAGAAAACGACGAAGAGAAAATGGACATCGCTCATTGCCGCCTGCCTTGCGGTGATGCTGCTCGGCGGCGGAGGGCTGTTCTACCAGCGGGCGAACGCGGTCGCGTCCGTGGTGTCGCTGGACGTGAACCCGAGCATCGAGCTGAAGGTGAATCGAAGTGAAAAGGTCCTCGTCTGCACGCCGCTCAACGAGGACGCGAAAGCTATCCTTGCGGATATGGGCAGCGGCGCGGATCTCAAGGGCGCGAAGCTGGATGTGGCGGTGAACGCCATCGTGGGCAGCCTTGTGCGAAACGGCTACCTCAATAGCATTTCCTCCGCCATCATGATCTCGGTGGAGGATAAGGACACCGCCCGCGCGGAAAAGCTCCAGCGCGAGCTGACGAGTGCCGTGGACGGCGTTTTGCAGACGAGCGAAGCAAAGGCCGCCGTCCTGACGCAGACGCTGACGCAGGACGCGGCGCGGGAACAGCAGGCACGGGAAAACAATATTTCTACCGGCAAGGCGGCGCTGGTGAACCGTGTGCTTGCACTCAACGCAACGCTGAAGTTTGACGCGCTGGCAAAGCTCTCGGTCGAAGAGCTCAAGGACCTCGCCGAGGCGGGCGCGCCCGCCATGCCGATCGGTATGGATGCAGCCCGCACCGTTGCGGAGGAGTATGCCGGAACGACGGCGGTGGATTCCGTTACGGCAGAGGTCGATCCCGAGCTTGACGAGTTCCCCGCGCACTATGAGGTGGAGCTGCACACGCAGTGGGGTGAGTTTGAGTATTTGGTGGATGCCTACACAGGGAAGGTTCTCAGCGGGCAGAAAGATTTATTGGCTGCCGTTTCCGCATCGAATGAAACGACGAAGCCCTCTGGTCAAAAGCCCGCGCCGTCCGGAACGGTGCAGGATATCGGCTACGCCAAGGCAAAGTCCATCGCCCTGAACCATGCGGGCGTGAGCGAGAGCAAGGCGTATGACATGGACGTTGAGCTGGACGACGAGGACGGAAAGCTCGTCTACGAGATCGAGTTCAAATCCGGCAATATGGAATATGACTACGAGATCGACGCGGCCTCCGGTGCGATCCTCAAGCATGAGGCGGAGTTGGACGATTGATCTTGTGTATCTGCCGCCGGTCCGATGAACGGACCGGCGGCAGATGCGCGGAAAAAATTAACCTGTGACTTTTGCCATAGAAAATCATGGAAAAGCGGGTATAATAAGACCATACCAAGTAACGGCTGGAACGAGGAGGAACAACTCATGAAAGAGAATAAGTATAAAGGCACACAGACGGAAAAGAACCTGATGGCGGCGTTCGCCGGCGAATCCGAGGCGCGCAGCAAGTACACCTATTTCGCCTCCAAGGCCAAGAAGGACGGCTACGAACAGATCGCGGCGCTGTTCCTCAAAACCGCAGAGAACGAAAAGGAGCACGCGAAGCTCTGGTTCAAGGAACTGAACGGCATCGGGGATACCGCCGAAAATCTCCTCTCTGCCGCTGAGGGCGAGAACTACGAGTGGACGGATATGTATGAGGGCTTTGCCCGGACTGCTGATGAGGAGGGCTTCCACGAGCTGGCGCAGCGGTTCCGCCTGGTGGCTGCCATCGAGAAGCACCACGAGGAGCGTTACCGCGCCCTGCTGCACAATGTGGAGATGGCGGAGGTCTTTGCCAAGAGCGAGGTCAAGGTGTGGGAGTGCCGCAATTGCGGTCACATCGTGGTAGGCGAGAAGGCCCCCGAGGTCTGCCCAACCTGCAATCACCCCCAGAGCTACTTCGAGATCCACGCGGAAAACTATTGAGGCAAGAGAACGGGAGAGGAGTCCTTACGCATAGGTGAATGGGCAGTGTCCGTTTTCCTTTACACAGACCTGCACAAAGGACAGCGTGGTAAGAAATAGGCTCATTTAGCGAAAACACCATGAAAAAGCATTTGAAATCTCCGCCTAAATCCGCTATAATAAATCTACAGCGTGTGGCGTTTCTGCGTAAATCCGGTTGCAGAAACGCCGCACGTCTTTTTACGGAAATGGGGAAAAGTTCATAGGCAAATCGTGTAGCAGAAATGCGTAAGTCCGGATGTTCTGGGACTTACGCATTTCTTATTTTTTTGAAAGAAAGGTAATTTTTTGGAAACCGGAAATCAGTTTTTGGAGACAGAGCGTATTGGAAAGCTCATGGGACAATACGCCATCCCCTGCATCATCTCGCTGTTGGTAGGCGCGCTCTATAACATCGTTGACCAGATTTTTATTGCAAACGCCAGCTACCTCGGCTCTTACGGTAACGCCGCCAATACGGTGGTATTCTCGCTGACCGTCGTAGCATTGGCCATCGCCGTCATGGTGGGCGACGGCTGCTGTGCCTTCGTCAGCATGGCGCTGGGAAGAAACGAGGTGGATAAGGCCAAGCGCAGCGTGGGCAACGCGGTGGTGTTATCTGTCGTCAGCAGTCTTGTTCTGACGGCGGTATACCTCATGTTCGCAAACAGCATCATCGCCATGTTCGGCGGCACGGTGAATAAGGAGACCTTCCATCACTCGCAGGAATACTTCTTCTATATCACACTGGGCATCCCGTTTTATATGTTCGGACAGGCGATGAACCCGGTGATCCGCAGCGACGGCAGCCCAAAATTTGCCATGGTGTCCACCGTCTCCGGCGCCATTGTCAACGTGATCCTCGACCCCATCTTCATCTGCGAGACGGTGCTGTGATCCGGCGCCTGGTCAAAAAGGCCGAGGCCGAGATACCAGCGTAAGGCAATACCCGTCTGGATGCGCTGTTCGATCCGCCGCTCTGACGGAATGCCGTACAGGAAACCCACCGGCAGATATTTTACGATAACCACCAGATCAATGGGCGGGCGGCCGAACTTTCGGCTGTAAAGCTCGGATGTCTCATCGTACACAAAGGACAGGTCCAACGCTGCCTCCGGTTTCCACAGAAAATGCTGCTGTGGCATCAGGTCTTCTTTGATCGCTATTGCGGTACTTTGTCAACAGGGCCAGTACGGGGACGCATTTTCGATTATTTCTCTTCGGAGGGACAAGGCTCCGCGCCGGTACGCAGCGCCTCCGCCTCGGCCTTGGCCTCGGCGAGCAGCTTGCGCTCGCCCTTGGTTTTGCACACGCTCTCGTCAAACTGCGCCCACAGGTCGGGACGGCGCAGCATCGTGCGGATGTAGCTCTGCTTGCGCCGCCACTTCTCCACGTTGCCGTGGTGGCCGGAGAGCAGCACGTCCGGCACGCGGCGTCCGTGCCATTCGTCGGGGCGGGAATACTGGGGATACTCCAAAAGACCGTTCCAGTGCGATTCCTCCGTGAAGCACTCCTCGTCCGGCAATACGCCCGGCACCATGCGGCACACGGCGTCCGCGAGCGCCATCGCGGGGATCTCACCGCCGGTGACGACGAAATCGCCCATGCTGATCTCCTCGTCCACGCACTCGTCGATGAAGCGCTGGTCGATGCCCTCGTAGTGTCCGCAAACGAGAATGAGGTGGTCATAGGTCTCCTTCAGCTCGCGCGCGACGCTCTGCGTGAAGGTGCGCCCGCAGGGAGAGAGATAGATGGTATGTCCTCTTGAGCCGGCCTCCTCGCAGACGTGCGCCCAGCAGCGGTAGAGGGGATCGGCCTGCATCACCGCGCCGCGTCCGCCGCCGTAGGGATAATCGTCCACCTGCATCTGCTTATTCGTGGTGAAGTTTCGGATCTGGTGGGTCCTGATGGTGATATAGCCCCGCTCCTGCGCGCGGCCGAGGATGCTTGCGTGCATCATCGCGTCCACCGCGTCGGGAAAGAGGGTGAGAATGTCAATCCGCATTGGTTTCCAGCCCCTCGATCATCTTGACATATATTTCGCGCTTTTCCGCGTCGATGTCCACAATGAAAATATCCTGCACGGCGGGGATCAGGTAGCACTTCTCCGGCCCGCGGACCTTGTAGAGCTTGTGCGCGGGGTAGGTGAGGACCTCCTCGACGGTGCCGACATAGCGGTGGATGAAGTCCTCATAGACCTGCATCCCGATGAGCTCGGCATCAAGAAATTCTCCCTTCTTGAGCTGCACCTCGCTGCGCTTGATGGAGAGGATCTTGGTTTTCAGCGTTTCTGCGGCAGTCATATCGTCCCAGCCGGGGAAGTGCATGAGCACCATGTCGCCCTGTATGCGGCGGTCGATGGGGCGGAACTGCGTGCCGTCCATATAGAGGGCCTTGAAGCCGGCGAGCTGCGCGGGCGTCACGTCCCACGGCTGCACCTTCACATCGCCCTTCACGCCGTGCGTGTTGACGATCTGACCGACCTCGATGAATTCGGGCGCCTCGGACCTGGCGGGCTTACCCTTGGAAAAGATACCCATGGCGGGGACCTCCTTGCGTTTGACATATTTTTTTCAGTATAACTGAAAAGCGGCGCAAGGGCAAGTGCGGATTTTATCCCGCGCTTGACGCGGCGGCGGCATTTGTGCTATAACGGTAGCAAAGAAACCGTGAGAGGAAAGGAAGTCTTGCTATGCTCATTTCCACCAAGGGCCGCTACGCGCTGCGCGTCATGCTGGAGCTGGCGCAGGGCGAGCCGGGAGAGTGTATGCCGCTGCCGGTGATCGCGCAGCGGCAGGGCATTTCCGAAAAATATTTAGAGAGCATCATCGCCGTGCTCGCGCGCGCGGGACTGGTCGAGGGGCAGCGCGGCAAGGGCGGCGGCTACCGCCTCAGCCGGGAGCTGAAGGATTATTCGGTCGGCGAGATCGTCCGGCTGACGGAGGGCTCGCTTGCGCCCGTTTCCTGTCTGGAGGGGGAAAACACCTGCCCGCGCGCGGACAAGTGCCTCTCGCTGCCCGTCTGGGAGAAGCTCGACACGCTCATCAACGACTATCTCGACAGCGTTTCGCTCGCCGACCTGCTGGCCGAGGGCGGCGGGAACGGCTGCGGCATCTGAGCCGCGGCGAAGCCTGCTGGAGAGCAATACGGTAAATAAAAGGAGCGCCGCTCATTCGAGCGGCGCTCCTGCTCTGTTTGGCTGTGCGCTCAGCGGACGCTGCCGTCGGCCTTGAAGGTCGGCAGCGGCGCGAGGAACTTGATGTCGTCGCGGTTCTTGGCGTCGCCCTCGGCGAGGACGGCCATGCGGCCGGCGACCGTGCCGCCCGCCTTGGCGACCAGCGTCTCCATCGCGTGCAGGCTGCCGCCGGTGGAGATGACGTCGTCTACGATCAGAATTTTCTTACCCTTGATGAGGTCGGCGTCGTCGCGGCCGAGGAAGAGCTGCTGTACGCCGAGCGTGGTGATGGAGCGATCCTCCACGGAGATGGGGTCGGGCATATAGACCTTGGGGCCCTTACGCGCGATGAAATACTTCTCCGCGCCGCTCTGACGCGCCATCTCGTGAATGAGGGGAATGGACTTGGCCTCGGCGGTGAGCAGATAGTCGTAGTCCAGCTCCTCCGCCAGCTTGAGGAGGTCGCGGGCGCAGGCGACGGTCAGCTCGGCGTCGCCGAACATGATAAAAGCGCCGATGTAGAAGTCCTCCGTCACCTTGCAGATGGGGAGATCGCGGACGAGGCCCGCAACGTGCATGGGATAGGTCATCATAGTGGTTCTTCCTTCCTGTTTCTTCCTGTAATAGCCGCCTCAGCGGCCGGTATTTTGAGGTGTCCCGTTCAGTCGATCTCGGGACCCTTGTATTTTTCCTTCTTCTCGCTCGGCTCGCGGACCTCGCTGTCCACGTCGATCACGCCGCCGGCCGGCTGCTCCGGCACGACAAGGGCCATGATGACATAGAGCAGGATGCTCGTGCCGTAAAAGAACGCCAGCAGCGCCCAGATCACGCGCACGATGGTGGGGTCGATGCCGAAATAATCCGCCACGCCGGCGCAGACGCCGCAGAGCTTTTTATCCGTTTTGGAACGGTAGAGCCGCTTTTTCACGAAAAAAGTCTCCTTTCTTCTTTCTTGCAGGGTAAAGTATAGCACGTCTTACTTCGGCTGTAAATCACTTTTTTCGACCCATCAGGCTGAACCAGCCGAAGGTCATCGGCCAGAGCGTGCCCGCCATGAGCACCACGGCGAAATAACGGATGCCGTCGCCGACGCTGTTCGCGCCGAAGGCCGCCGTCAGCGGCGCCTTGAGGGCCACGCGCACGGCCAGCGTCAGCGCAAGGCCGAGCACGACCTTGAGGATCTGCGCCCACCACACGGCCTGCGTTTCAAAGCGCGTGTAGTGCCGGTCGGCGAACACCGAGACGATCGCGCCGAGCACAAGGCCGAGCATCGACCACGCCGTTTTGACCGCGTGGTCAAAATTGGCCGCGTCGCCGCTCGCGCCCGCGCGGACGCGAAGCGCATAAAGCAGGAACAGCGCCGCCGGTACGAGCAGGATGAGCCAGATGTGCTCAAGCGCCTCGCCGCGGTGGCCGATCTCCTCGAGCAGAGGATAGAACGCCAGCACCAGCAGCCAGCCGATCAGGAACGATACGCCGACGTCGAGCGGCGTGTGGACGCCGAGATACAGCCGCGAAAAGGGAATGAGCAGCGCCAGCGCCATGCACACCACGCGCACCCAAAGCTTTTTCGTGATGCAGAACATCCCGCCGTAGGCGGCGACGGCGTTCTGCGTGTGGCCCGAGGGGAAGGAGAAGCCCGTCGCGCCCGCGCGGGCGGACTCGACGATCTCGAACGAGGGGTCGAGCACCCAGGGCCGCGGGATGCAGAACGTGATCTTCAGCATCTGGTTGACCGCCGTGCCGGTGAAGCACAGGAGCATGAGAAAATAGCCCTTGTTTTTGTCCACGCACCAGAAGACCACCAGCATAAAGAGCATGAACAGTGTCTCGCCGCCGAGCTCCGTCACGCCCTGCATGAGCGTGTCGAGCAGCGGAGTGCGCAGCTCGGCGATGGCGCGCAGGCAGTTCAGATTCCATTCCATAAAGGGAGTCATTCTTTTCTTTCCACCTTCTTCCGAAAAAATGAGGTAAAGCATGGTGCATTATAAGCCATTTCGCGCGGGAATGCAAACATTTCGGACAAAGCTGTGAAGAAAAAGTGCGAAAGCACTTGAAACTTTGCGCGTCGTGTGCTATAAATAACTGTCAGAGAAACGCAGAGAACGGGAAAATAGCGAGTTTGCTTCGCGCAGAGAGGACCGGTCGGCGGCTGGAAGCCGGTCTGTGGAGTGTCGCTTGGTTCGCCCGGGAGCGGCCGCGAGGAAAGGCGCGGACGGCTGACCGCCGTTAAAGGGTCGCGAGTGCGCGCAGACCGTCTGCGCGAATTTGGGTGGTACCACGGAAGAGCTCTTTCGTCCCATGCGGACGAGGGGTTTTATTTTTTTGCCAAAAACTTTCACAAGAGAAGGAGACATGATATGAAGCAGCAATTAGAAGCCATTCGCGCCAAAGCCCTTGAGGCCATTGGCGGCGCGGAGAAGGCGGAGGATCTTGAGGCGCTGCGCGTGCAGTACCTCGGCAAGAAGGGCGAGCTGACCGCTGTCCTCAAGCAGATGGGCAAGCTCAGCGCGGAGGAGCGCCCGGTCATCGGCCAGCTTGCCAACGAGGTGTGCGCCAAGCTCGAGGAGAGCGTGGAGACGCGCGCGAAGGAGCTGGCCGCAAAAGCGCTGGAGATGAAGCTCAAGGCCGAGGCGGTGGACGTCACCATCCCCGGCAAGGCCGTGAAGATCGGCAAAAAGCACCCGATGTATCAGGTGCTCGACGAGATCAAGGATATCTTCGTCGGCATGGGCTTTGAAATTCTCGAGGATCGCGAGGTCGAGACCGCCGACTACAACTTCACCAAGCTCAACTGCCTTGAGGGACACCCCGCCCGCGAGTGGACGGACACGTTCTACTTCACCGAGGACAGCTCCATCCTGCTGCGCACGCAGACCTCTCCCATGCAGATCCACGCGATGGAGACGCGCTCTCTGCCCATCCGCATCCTTGCTCCGGGCCGCGTGTACCGCAAGGACGAGGTGGACGCCACCCATTCCCCCATGTTCCACCAGATCGAGGGCATGGTCATCGACAAGGGAGTGACGATGGCGGACCTCAAGGGTACGCTCAACGCCGTCATGGAGGAGCTGTACGGCAAGGGCACGGTCACGCGCTTCCGTCCGCACCACTTCCCCTTCACCGAGCCGAGCTGCGAGATGGACATCCAGTGCCACAAGTGCCACGGCGCGGGCTGCCCGACCTGCAAGGGCGAGGGCTGGATCGAGGTCCTCGGCGCGGGCATGGTGCATCCCAAGGTGCTCGAGGGCTGCGGCATCGACTCCAACGTGTATTCCGGCTGGGCGTTCGGCATGGGCCTGGAGCGTCTGGCGCTCGGCCACTTCAAGATCGGCGACCTGCGTCTGATCTTCGAAAACGACGTCCGGTTCCTGGAGCAGTTCTGAGAAAGGAGAGCGAAGAAAATGAATTTAAGCAGAAATTGGCTCAACGAATTTGTTGACCTCCACGACATCACCGACAAGCAGTTCAACGACGAAATGACGCTCTCCGGCTCCAAGGTCGAGACCATCGAGCGTCTGGACGAGAGCCTCAAAAACGTGGTCGCGGGCAGGATCCTCTCCATGGAAAAGCACCCCGACAGCGACCATATGTGGGTCTGCCAGCTCGACGTCGGCAAGGAGGAGCCGGTGCAGATCGTCACCGGCGCGTGGAACATCCACGTCGGCGATCTGGTGCCCGCGGCGCTGCACAAGTCCGTGCTGCCAGGCGGCGTGAAGATCGAAAAGGGCAAGCTGCGCGGCGTGCCGTCCAACGGTATGCTCTGCTCGCTCAAGGAGCTGGGCCTGACCGCCGAGCACGACTTCCCCTACGCGGTCATCACGCCCGCGGCGCTCCTGAACGACTATCATCCCATCGACCCCGCCAAGCCCTCCATCCCCGCCAACATCAAGCCCGGTGACAAGGTGTTCGGACCGGTCGCGGCGGCGAAGGTGCTCGAGTGCGCGCCGCAGGGCGACGGCACGTTCCATACCTGTCTCGACCTCGGCGGCACGACCGCCTGTCCCGACACCGTCTGCTCTAACCTGCACGAGGGCGATCTGGTGGCCTACAACACCAAGTCCGACTCCATCTGCACACTTGCCGACCTGCACGCCGAGCAGCGCGAGTTCCCGCACTGCATCGCCGACGGCATCTTCGTCCTGCGTGAGGACGATGTGAAGCCCGGCGACGACATCGCGAAGGTCATCGGCTATGACGACAGCGTGGTCGAGTTCGAGATCACGCCCAACCGTCCCGACTGCCTTTCCGTCATCGGCCTCGCCCGCGAGGCAAGCGCGACCTTCCACCGCCCTCTCAAGCTGCACACACCCGAGGTCAAGGGCTGCGGCGGCAGCATCGCGGAGCTGGTCGACATCGAGATCGAGGACGGCGAGCTTTGCCCGCGCTACACCGCGCGCATGGTGAAGAACGTCAAGATCGCGCCTTCTCCGAAGTGGATGCGCGAGCGGCTGCGCAACTCCGGCGTGCGTCCGATCAACAACATCGTTGATATCACGAACTACGTCATGCTCGAGTACGGCCAGCCGATGCACGCCTTCGACTTCTCCTGCGTGGACGGCGGCAGGATCGTCGTCCGCACCGCGCGTGAGGGCGAGGTCATTCAGACCCTCGACGGCAACGACCGCAAGCTCACGCCGAATATGCTCTGCATCTGCGACGAGCACAAGCCCGTGTGCGTCGCGGGCGTGATGGGCGGCGCGAACAGCGAGATCGTCGGCGATACGGCGATGGTCCTCTTTGAGAGCGCCAACTTCAACGGCGTGTCCGTCCGCCGCACGGCGGCGGCGCTCGGGATGCGTACCGACGCCTCCGCACGCTACGAAAAGGGTCTTGACCCGATGAACACCATGAAGGCCGTGCAGCGTGCCTGCGAGCTGGTCGAACTGCTCGGCTGCGGCGAGGTCGTGGACGGCGTGATGGACGTCATCGCCAAGGACAAGGCCCCCACGGTCGTGAAGCTCGAGCCGGAGAAGATCAATGCCCTGCTCGGCACCGATCTGCCCGAGAGCCTGATGCGCGAGATCCTTCTCTCCCTCGGCTTTGAGCTCAGCGGCGACGACATTCTTGTGCCGAGCTGGCGCGGCGATGTGGAGCACTACAGCGACATTGCCGAGGAGGTCGCCCGCTTCTACGGCTACAATAACATTCCCTGCACGCTCATGCGCGGCGAGACGACGCGCGGCGGCTTCAGCGAGCAGCAGCTCTTTGACCGCGCGCTCGGCGAGACCTGCCGCACGCTCGGCTACGACGAGATCATCACCTACTCCTTCATCAGCCCGTCGTACTACGATAAGATCCGTATGCCGAAGGACGCCCCGCTGCGTAAGAGCCCGAAGATCCTCAACCCGCTGGGCGAGGACACCTCCATCATGCGCACGACCATCCTCCCCTCCATGCTGGAGATCATCACCCGCAACTACAACTACCGCAACAAGGCCGTGCGCCTCTACGAGCTGGGCAAGATCTACCTGCCCCGCGAGGACGGTCTGGCCGACGAGCCGAAGATCCTCTCCCTCGGCGCTTACGGCGACGGGATGGACTTCTTCACGCTCAAGGGCGGCATCGAGGCCATTCTCCGCGCCTGCCGCATCAAGGACGTCCGCTTTGAGGCCTGCACGGACAACGCCTCCTATCACCCCGGCCGCTGCGCGAAGGTCTATGCCGGCGATGTCGAGCTGGGTGTGTTCGGTCAGATCCACCCGCTCGTCGCGGCCACCTACGGCGTGGACGCGGAGATCTATGCCGCTGAGCTGCGCTTTGACGCGCTCTACTCCGTGCGCGGCGGCATCCCCGTCTACCAGCCGCTGCCGAAGTTCCCCGCCGTCACGCGAGACATCGCCGTGGTGTGCGCCGAGAGCGTCACCGTCGGCGCGCTGGAGGACTGCATCCGCCGCGGCGCGAAGGGCCTTTTGAAGAAGGTCGAGCTGTTCGACATTTACCGCGGCATCGGCGTCGCGCCGGGCAGCAAGTCCGTTGCGTTCAGCCTGACGCTGCGCGCGGACGACCGCAGCCTCACCGGCGAGGAGGCCGACGAGGATGTGAAGAGCATCCTTGCGCTGCTCGAAGCCGAGCTGGGCGCGAAGCTGCGCTGACAAAAGAGCGTTTTTTATCAGGGACCGCATGGCACGAGAATTGCCGTGCGGTCTCTTCCCATTGCCCAAATTTCTTTCGTTTTTCGGCAAAAAGGCATGGACAAGCGCGGGAAATCGTAGTATACTCCATGCAACAGATATCACGGATGTTTAAGCCTAACATTAGAAAAAATTATGATAAAGCGAGAACAGGAGGATCATGGCGATGGCATACAAGGAAAGCTACGCGGGCAAGATCAACCGCAAGCTCAACAAAAAGCTCCATGTGGTAGAGGTCGCGGCGGGACGGCAGAAGGCCGACCTCGTTTTGAAGAACGCGACCTATGTAAATGTGTTCTGCAACCAGCTCAGCCGCGGCGACATCGCGGTAGCCGAGGGGCTGATCGCCGGCATGGGCGGCCACTACGAGGGTGAGGTCGAGGTCGACATGAGCGGCAAGCTCGTGCTGCCCGGCTTTGTGGACGCGCACATTCATCTGGAAAGCTCGCTCGTCAGCCCGAAGGAGTTTGCCAAGGCCGTTCTTCCGCACGGCACCACGACCGTTATCACCGACCCGCACGAGATCGCCAACGTCATGGGCACCGACGGCATCGAGTATATGCTGCAGGCCACCGAGGACCTGCCGCTCGACGTGCGCTTCATGCTGCCGAGCTGCGTGCCCGCCACCCCGCTCGACGAGAGCGGTGCGAACCTTGATTACCGCGCCATCGACAGCTTCTACGAGCACAACCGCGTCGAGGGCCTTGCCGAGATGATGAACTACGTCGGCGTCGCCAATGCCGACGAGCAGGTGCTCGAGAAGATCGTCGCGGCGCAGGCGCATCACAAGAAGATCGACGGACACGCCCCCGGACTTTCCGGCAACGACCTCAACGCCTACGTTGCCGCCGGCGTCTACTCCGACCACGAGTGCTCCGATATGGGCGACGCGCTCGCCAAGCTCGAGCGCGGCCAGTACATCATGATCCGCGAGGGCACCGCAGCGCGCAACCTTGACGCGCTGCTGCCGCTGCTCACCCCGCAGTATTACACCTACTGCATGTTCTGCACGGACGACAAGCACCCCAACGATCTGCTGGAAAAGGGTCACATCGACTACATCATCAAGAAGGCCATCGCCGCGGGCGTGGACCCCATCATCGCCGTCAAGTGCGCGAGCCACCACGCTGCCCGCTACTTCCTGCTCAATAACCGCGGCGCCATCGCGCCCGGCTTCCTCGCCGACTTCGTTATCATCGATAACTTCCGCGACTTCAATATTCTTGAGGTCTACAAGAAGGGCAAGCTCATGTTCGACGGCAAAGAGGTCGCGCCCTTTGAGGCTCCCGAGATCGATCCGCATCTCATCAAGCGCTCCCACGAGACCTTCCACGTCGCGCACCTCACCGCCGACGATTTCACCGAGACCCGCCCGCGCGCCGTGCTCGGCATGGTCCCGGGCGAGATCGTGACGACCGACGCCGGCTACGCCGACAGGATCGACCTGGAAAACGACATCCTCAAGATCGCGGTCATCGAGCGCCATAAGAACACGCACCACATCGGCATCGGCTACATCAAGGGCTACGGCCTCAAGTCCGGCGCGGTGGCGACATCCATCTCGCACGACAGCCACAACATCATCGTTGTCGGCACGAACGAGGAGGACATCGCGGCGGCAGCCAACCGCGTCGTCGAGCTCGGCGGCGGCATCGTCGTGCTCGACCACGGCGAGGTGCTCGGCGAGGTCCGGCTCCAGATCGCGGGCATCATGAGCGAGGAGCCGCTCGTGGACGTCAACCGCGAGCTGGAAAACGCCAAGGAAAAGGCGTTCGCCCTCGGCGTGAGCCGCGGCGTCGATCCGTTCATGACGCTCTCGTTCATGGCGCTGCCGGTCATTCCGACGTTGCGCCTGACCACCCGCGGCGTGTTCGACACCGTGACGCAGAAGTACGTCTGAAAAAGGACGCGCCGGACGGCGGCGCAGCCGCCCGGCGGAAACGAATCAAAAAACGGGAGACACAGGGTTTGCACCGTGTGTCTCCCGTTCGTTATGCAAACGCAGGACAAAATAAAAAAATGCGCCGTTTCCTCGTCTCCGCAGTCTTCAAAAAGCGGACTGCAATTTTCTGCTTGCTCCCTGCGCGGGGCTGTGATACAATAGCGTCGTTATGCGGGCATGATGAAATTGGCAGACATGCGAGATTTAGGTTCTCGTGCTTTACGGCGTTGGGGTTCGAGTCCCCATGCCCGCACCAAAAATAAGGCCATCTGCCTTTGGCAGATGGCCTTATTTTTGGGGTTCCGCTCCCTGTGGTCGCTCCACCCCAAGGGGATCGAACATGCTCGGGACAAGTGAATTGCCCCTGCGCCAAGATTTTGCTGCGCAAAATACTTGTGACGGCGCACCCGCGCCGCCCCGCCGTGTGGGAGTCCGGTTCGGTCGGCGTCCATACTGCTGCATCATGGCCGACGGAGCGGGACTCACGCTCGCTTTACCGCACTACAGCAACATATTACGGTTTTGTTACAGATGCCCAAAACCCCTTTACTTTGCAAAAAATTGGGGTATACTGGCAAGTGGAAGGAGGGGAGACCGAATGGAAGACTATACCCGCAAATTCAACGCCGCGAAGGAAAAGGACGAGGAGATCCACCACATCCTGACGAGCGTGTACACCGCGCTGGAGGAGAAGGGCTATAACCCCATCAACCAGCTCGTGGGCTACATCCTTTCGGAGGACCCCACCTACATCACCAACCACCGGCAGGCGCGCACGCTGATCCGCAAGCTGGATCGCGACGAGCTGCTGCAGGTTCTCCTGCGCAGCTACCTGAGCCAGTAAAAAAATTCCGCTGTTTTGAAATACCCCGAGGGTCGAAAAAAGGCTCCCGGGGCATTTTGCACAGTTCTTCGGATTTGAGGAGGGATTGAAATGAAGAAAATTGTATTACGCAATGGACGCACCATGCGATGCCCGACTTTTCTTCTCTGCATTGCAGGCGTTTTGCTGGCAGTCGGTGTTTTGGCTGCTTACATGCAGAGCAAAGACATCGACGTCTATACGGAAAAGGATACGCTTGTCAGTGCGTATATTAACTATCTGTCAAAGGCGAGCAGCGCTCGGGCGGCAAGAGAAAATATGAATTTCCTATGCGAATCGCCGGGAATGGGGACCTTGCCGGTGGGATCATCCATGATCGATTTGGATGAGGCGGAGCAAAGCGGCTATCTTTTTCCGGTGACCGGAAATGATATTGCTGCGGAAAAAAAGAAGGCTGAGTACTGTGCATCAATTGCAGTGCGGCAGCATGATTTAGTCGTTGAGCAGTTCGGAGCTAACGCATGGGATAATGTTTCATATACCTTGAAGGAGATCGAGCCTGCAGATGGAGATTTGGGGTATCGGGTGAAGTCGACGGGTGAGTTTGTTGATAAAGAGGAATACGAAAAGATCCTGTATGGGTATTGGGAAGCTGTTGCGGCACAAGAGGGGACTTCCTATGCCGATCTTTTCTTGACGGAAGGCGAGAGCGCTGAAAATATTGCAAGCAAGCGTGTCGATCTTATTGCGAAGTATAGCGATGCTATCCCGGTTGAGCTTGTAACGGTGTCGGATTTCCGGACTTACGAGGTCCTGTTGTCTTTTAACGGTAAAACGATATCGGCCGATGGATACGAAGACTTCCATTTTGTGATCGATAACAAAGATGACAACTGGAAAGTGCTTCAGGGACTTTCTTGGGCTGCGCCTTATCCCGAAGATCCGACCGGAGACTGACGGAAAGCGAAATGGAAAGGTACTCCGAGTTCATATTCGCTGTCGAATTCGCATCGCCTGTTATCGAACAGAATACACGAAATCTTACATAACCTTTTGTGACGTTTGGTTGACAAGCGGCGCGGGCGATGGTAGAATGAGCAGGAATCGGAATTAAAGTGAGGAGTGTTTCAATATGGCTGAAAATCTCGTTTACCGCGGTCATCCGCTGCGCCGCGTGGACAATCTGGTCTACTACGGCTCGATGGCGGATAAGTATATCATCATGATGCAGGTGCTCGACACCGAGGACGTGAAGGACCTCAAGCTCGCCAAGCGCGTGTCCATCCAGCTCCAGCTCACCGACCCCAATCTCCGCTCGCGTGACCGCGTGGTCCGCTCCACGGAGAAGGGCAGCATGGCCGAGGCCATGGAGTTCGCCACCATCTGGCTCGAGCGCGCCCTGAGCGGCAAGATGTGAGCCTGCTTTGATCGAAACAAAACGCAGCAGTCCAGCTTCCAAAGCCGGACTGCTGCGTTTTTCTTTGCAAAATCTAAGCAAATTATTGATAATTTATGGGATATATAACGATTTTATAGAGATTAAACGGTCAAAAGTTACATTTTTGAATGTTTTTTATCGTTGGAAATGTGGAAAATGAAGGGTTCGACGCGATTCGACATTTCCCGCACCACACTGCGCATTAGACTGCGTGCAGAAAGGGTGCGGGGCAGAGTGGTGTGTGGCTGCTCCGCGCCGGACCGGAACAAGAAAAAGGAGAAATCGTTATGCTGACAATCGAGTTAAATATGTACCACGCAGTTGCTTTAGGCGCTTTCCTGTTCTGGATGGGCGGGATCATCACCGACAAGGTGAGACTGCTCAACCGATATTGTATCCCCGCTCCGCTGGTCGGCGGCCTGTGCTTTTCTGTTCTCAACTGTATTCTCTACTCTGCCGGCATTGCCTCTGTCACCTTTGACAGTACACTGCAAACCGTCTTCATGATCATGTTCTTTACAACGGTCGGCTTTACAGTCAGCATTCCTGCTCTGCTCAAGGGCGGCAAAGCTGTTGTATTGTGTCTGATTGTGTCTGTCGTGATGATCCCTCTGCAAAATTTCCTCGGCGGCGGCGTGATGGAGGTGTTTGGCTGCGATCCGCTGCTGGGCATCGGCTGCGGCTCCATCGCCCTCATCGGCGGTCCCGGTACAGCGGCGGCCTTTGGGCCGGACCTTGAGGCCGCGGGCGCGGTGGGCGGCAGCGTCGTTTCCATCGCGGCGGCGACGTTCGGTCTGGTGGCCGGCTCACTGATGGGTGGTCCGACAGCACGCCGCTTGATTGAAAAACATAATCTGCGCCCGGAGACGATGACTGCTATCGGCGGCACACAGGGCGTCGGCCTTGCCACCGATGTGGCGAGTGAAGACGAGCGTTTTATCACAAACAGTCCTCGCTTTGTCAAGGGCTTTATGCTGCTCCTGCTGGCGGTCGGCATCGGAAATCAAGTCAGCGTGTGGCTCACGGCACTGACAGATCTGACCTTTCCCGCGTACATCGGCGCGATGCTCGTCGCCGTGGTCGTTCGCAATGTGATGGACGGCGCATATACTGAATATCCCGCCGAGGAAATCGACACAATGGGCAATATGTTTCTATCCATCTTCCTCGCTATGGCGCTCGCAGGCTTGAAACTCTGGGAGCTGATTGACCTCGCCTTGCCGATGATCGTATGCCTGCTGCTGCAGTGTGTGGTGATGGTTCTCTTTGCTTACTTTGTTGTCTTTCGCGTTATGGGCCGTAATTACGATGCGGCAGTTATGACGGCGGGCTTCATCGGCTTTGCTATGGGGGCGACCTCGAACGCGATGGCCAACATGCAGGTCGTGACGAAGAAATACGGCCCTTCGCCGGTGGCATACTTTGCCATTCCAATGGTTGGCGGCATGTTCATCGACTTTTTCAACGCAGTTCTTATCGCAGCCAACATCGGCTGGTGGGCATAGTGAGGTGAGACGATGAGCTTTACGCCGTCCAAGCCGCGTCCGCGCAGCCACTGGAAGAAACTGACCCAGCTGGCCTTGTCCTCTTTCATGCCCTCGGCAGCGCCTAAAACCTCACGAAAACCGTCCTCGTTCACGGCGATCGCCACCAAAACAGAAACATTTTCATACTCTCCGCCCCAGTTGCGGCGCAGGTAGATGCCGTCCACATAGACATACGGATAGCGGGCCGCCTGCGTCAGGGACTCTGCCTCCTTTTCCAGCAGCTCGCTCAGGGTTTCTTCTGCGCTGCCGTGGACCGATTCCTTGATCCGCCCCTTGATTACTTCCTCGTTTAGCTGTACAATTTTCTCGGACACAGTTTGCTGTCTCCTTCCGGAATGTTTGTGTGGTAACTTCATTCTATCGAACATTATCAGGACGTAGAGCTGACCGAGGACAGCCGGATGACTTTGGGCGAGTGGCTGGACCGTTGGCTGACGGACTATAAGGAGAATACCGTCCGTCCCGGCACACTCGTGGGTTATCGAAGCTGTATAGAAAACTATATCAAGCCGCAGCTCGGAGGCAAGCAGGTGTCTCTGGTGACATCGCAGGATGTGCAGAAACTCTATCGGCGGCTGAAGGAGAACGGCCGGATCAGGGAGCATCCGAGGTTTGGTTCCGCTCTGTCGGATACCACCATCAACCGCCTCCACGCCATCTTCCATCAGGCGATGGAGGACGCCCTCCACGCGCATATCATCGCTAAAAATCCCACCGTGGGCGCAACGGTGCCAAAGGCAAGCCATGCGCCGAAACGTGTCCTGACCGACAGAGAACTGGACACCTTTCTGGATGCCGTGCGGGAAGACAAGATATGGGGTGACTTCTTCTACGTGGAGCTGACCACGGGCCTGCGGCGGGGCGAGATCTGCGGACTCATGTGGCAGGACTTTGACGCGCGGAACGGTGTCCTGCAAGTGCGCCGCACCCTTCATAACCGAAAGCTGGGGGTCGATATGCTGGGCAAGACCAAGACCCGCAGCGGTGAGCGCACCATCGTCCTGCCCCGCAGCACGGCGGAAATTCTGCGCCGCCGAAAAGAGAACGCGATCACGCAATGGATCTTCCCAGACCCTGTCCGACCGGAACTGCCGCTGTCTCCGAACTGCGCCTACACGCACATGAAAGCGATTTTGCACAAGGCGGGACTGCCGGACATCCGCTTCCACGATCTGCGGCACACCTTCGCGACGCTGGCGCTGGAGAACGGCATGGATGTGAAAACCCTCTCCGCCGTGCTGGGCCATGTGTCCGCGGTGACAACGCTGGACATCTACACCCACATCACCGGCGATATGCAGCGCGCAGCCGCAGCCAGCATCGACCGGAGCATCGGCAAGGCAGAACCACGGGAAGAAACGGAGCCAGAGCGGAAAGGCATCGTGGACTTCCAGCCCTATGTGGGGAAGAAAAGGAAACCGGGTACCGGTTGTGTCACGGAGATCAATGACCACCTGTTTGAGGGACGCTATTCTCCTATATGGCCGGACGGGACACAGCATTCCCGCAACGTCTGCGCCCGCGAGGAGTGCGAGGAAAAACTCAAGGCGCTGATCACGGAGATGAACGAGGAACGCAAAAATCTCAAGGAGCAGCTTGCGGGCATCACCCCGCCAGAAAAGCTGACAAAAAAGCAGCGCAAGCTGTGGGACTATATGCGCCTCCACCCGGGGGTCACGGAGTTCTCAACCCTTGCCAAACGAACCGGACTGGCGAGAAATATGGTGAAGAAACATTATGGGATGGTGACGGCAATGCTGGAGAATAGATAACTACCATTCGAAAAGGTAGGATAAAAATATGCCGACAGAGCGCAAAACTCTGTTGGCATATTTTATTGTTCATGGGATTCAGCTTGTGCAATTATCATATCAATTACATCAAGAAGTGGAATAAATCTTGAGAAGTCAATCGTCTGGTAGTTTTCATAAACATATTGTGAGAAGATTTCTTTACCAAAGTATTTGTTGCTGTCGAATCTATCTTTGCGGCAGAAGGTTTTTCCCTCTAAATTGAGACTCAGCAGCTCATCGGAAAACAAATCTTCTATTTCGCACTCTTCTTTATCTCCTATAAGAGGTGGCGTAACCACAAATAACTTGCTGCTCGTGATCAAACGCATATGTAGATTTGCTTTGAGTTCTGCTTTTTGATCTACGGTGGCATGCACATCCTCACCTAAGAATTTTTTTAATGGTCTCTCACTTTTGGACTCATTGTCATACAGAAGTATGACAGGATTATGCTGCTCGTGACCACTTAACTTCTGGAAGTAACTGAGATAAGGAGGGATTCGTTTGTTGCTACCAATATGATAGCGATATAGAATTCTCATAGCATCGGCACCGTCCAAGCTGATTCCGAAGAAATACTTCCACCTTTTTGTTCGCCTGAAGAACGAGAACTTGTAGACGAATGTACCTTCAGCATCTTTTTGTATGAGCCGTGGATACTTGTTGTAAAGGCTCTTCAGAGCGGCTTTTATATACCGTATATCAGTTTTTCCTTCTGTTACAATGACAGAGGTGTCATTGGCGAAAAGATATTTATAAAAAATAAATGCTTGGTACTGTTTCTCGCGGCCATTCAGATTGAAAGCGTCATGCTTAATTTCCTGTGGATCAAGAATATTATTGTAGTGATCCAGTTGATCGATAAAAGAAAAGCGCCCTTCGAGTTGCTTGATTGATCCTGGCACACCATCGATAAGATACTCACCAGTCGAGTAGAGGTGATGTGCCTTCGCTCTCGTTTTACGCACATAGAAGTGATTGACATTTAGCTTTTTGTTCACAATTAGCCCCGTGACTTCTTGGCGTGAATCCCTAAATTGAAGCCGGGTTTTCTTTTCGTTGATAGAGAAACCAGCCTTTTTTATTGCAACGATGGCTTCTGCTAAGAATTTCTTCTGATTTTCAACAAAGTGCCTGTCGTTGGTAGAGAAAGTCAAATCGTCAGCATATCTGGTGTAATCCAGCTTATATTTCTTGGCCGCCTTTAAAAGGTGAGCGTCAAGAGACTGGCAGATTAGATTTGTGATGATTGGAGAACTGGGAGCACCCTGCGGTAAACGGCCTTGGTAGCAGGTCAATTGTGCGAGGACAACAGCAACATCGTGAGGCAGTTTGAAGTGATTATTTTTTTCAAAATAGCCCTGAATGCGACCAAAGTGGAAACTATCAAAAAAACTTGCCAAGTCTAAGTTTAGGACATAACGCTTATTGCGATGAATTTTTGCATTGGTAATAATACTTTTTTCTTTCTCAAACCCATGAGAAATATTAGGCTTAATACCATTCTCATCCCAAATGTTTCTTTGGAAAAGGCACAGAATATTTGAGAGTTTTTTCTGCAGGACTTTCAAATCACCAGAAGGAGCGCGGATGGCACGAGTGTCACCATTACGTTTTGGAATTTCAAAGGTGGTGTAATAACTATCTGGCTTTTTAACATAAAGAATGTGCGTTAGCTTACTGCGTGGGATACCCAAATAGTCAGCCAACTCATTTCTTGATTGAATATCACAGAATTTTTTCATAGGCCCCTCCCCAAAGGGAGAGCGTGTGGCAACTCATTGTGCGAAAGGATCAGTCAACATGAGTTAACACAGTTAACATCATGGAAAGAAAGGGCAATACGCTAATGTGCCACCCAGTTTAGTCAACACTTGCGAAACACAAGTACAAAATCTTGCCACACGCTCTTTACAGACATTGAGTCTGCAAACAAATTATACCCGATTTCAACCGCTTTTTCAATCTGAATATGTGCAAGAGCGCATTTGAGTTTACATTGTTTTTACGCCGAGGTCGCAGCTGCTGTTTTACCTCTCTGGCCGCAATTGGAATGTGGCCAAGTGTGTTCTGAAAACAAACTCTTAACGCAGAAAAACCGCCTCAAAAGGCGGTTTTTCCAAGTAAAGTGGTCCGGGATGGGAGACTCGAACTCCTGACATCTTGCTCCCAAACTTATCGTGAATACTTTTTCCGCTCGTTTATATCGTTTTTTAGCCATTTCCTATTTGTTTTGCTTACTCTTTTACGCTCTTATCTCCACTGTTTCCGGGTGTTCCAGCGCCGTCTGTGGTAATCTATGTGGTCAAAAACGCTTCCCGCCCGATTTCCGGTGAATGTTCACCGATGCCGGACGGGAAGCGTTTGGCGTTTCTGGGTGGTGTGTATTGTAACTCTGGGGAGGGTATTATGCAAGTGGTTTCTGTAAGGGGGCGGCTCAGCAGCTGCGGTGCTATAGACAAAGAATAGCATCACGCCTTCGCCTTTTGAAGATAGAACTCACTCTCCGCAACCCGCGTCACAAAATCATACTCCAGCCGTGTTGCCTTTGAAGGCGAAATATTGTAGCGATTAAACACCGAGCGAAAATATGCAAAGAACTCTCTGTCTTCCTCTGTCATCGGGGCAACCCAGCCGTTCTCGGCACCATGAGATTCAACTTCCTCTAATGCTGCCATACGCTCTTTATCCATGTCAGTTGCTCCTTTCGGTGAACTTTCGCCTGCCCTCAGCGGGAATCGTTTTGGATTACCTGAATTGTAACTCTAATGGTAGGGGTGTGCAAGTGGTTTCTGCAAGGGTGGTAGCCCAGCAGTTGCGGCGCTATAGACAAAGAAGAGTGAGTTTACAGCATGAAAATAATCGCAGGCACTTTTCCACTATCTGAGTATAAATCCCTTAATACAGGCATAATAGTAAGGGATTTATGGCACAGCCCATTGACTATTCCCTTATTTTATATTATTATTTAAGGGGAAATGAATAGGGGTGAGGGAATGAGAATCTTCAATTACTCTGCAATCAAGGAGCAGAAGTGGGACTCGGATGTTCTTGGCCTGATTGCGGCCATATACAAGGAAACCGGAAAGCAGGAGCTGTATTTGAAGCAGCGCCCGGAGGAGCTCGAAAAACTCGTGGAAATTGCCAAGATACAGAGCACCGAGGCATCGAATGCCATCGAGGGCATTGTCACCACGAGTAGCCGAATCCGGCAGCTCGTCGAGGAGAAAACCACGCCGAGAAACCGTGACGAGCAGGAAATTGCCGGATATCGCGATGTGCTGAGTATCATTCACGAGAGCTTTGATGCGATTCCAATCACGCAGAACTATATCCTGCAGCTTCATAAAATCCTGTACAGCCACATGAATAACCCGCTTGCGGGTCGCACAAAAAGTGTGCAGAATTATATCACTGCCACCTATCCGGATGGTCATGTGGAAACGCTGTTCACGCCGCTTGCCCCTTACGAAACGCCGGAAGCGCTGGACAGGATCTGCGAGGAATACAACCGTGTGATTGGAAACATGGAACTGGAGCCGTTGATTACAATCCCGGTTTTCATCCATGACTTTTTGTGCATCCACCCCTTCAATGACGGAAACGGAAGAATGAGCCGCTTGCTCACGACGCTGCTTCTGTATCGGAACGGATTTTATGTTGGAAAGTATATCTCCCTTGAAGCCAAAATCGCCAAAAACAAGGACCTGTACTACGATGCGCTTGCACAGGCGCAAACCGGCTGGCACAAAGGCACGGAGGATGTAGTTCCTTTCATCAAGTACCTGCTCGGGACGATCCTTGCGGCCTATAAGGACTTTGAGGATCGTGTAGCGCTTGTAGAAACTAAGCTGCCCGCACTGGAAATGGTGCGCAGAGCAAGCAAGAATAGAATCGGGCGGTTCAGCAAGCAGGACATCCGGGAGCTTTGCCCGACGCTCAGTGACAGCTCCATTGAGGGTGCTCTGCGGAAACTGGTTGCAGCCAGAGAATTGAAAAAAGAAGGTCGTGGAAAGAATACCTGCTATTTCAGGCTGAATTAGATATCCTTCAATAACAAAATTTTAGAGGATCGTATCTGCTCATATGAGCAGGTGCGGTCCTCTTGGTCGTTTCACGGAAGTTGGCGTACAGTTCAAAGTTTGCAGTGCCATAGTTATAAAGCGATTAGTTCTTGTTAGCAGGAGAACAAACTGATTTAGTTGTTATTAGTTGTAGAACTATAAAAAACGCAATTATTCTTTTCAGTTCCACTTGCTAATTCTAAATAATTAGTGTATAATTTACAAAACAAAGGAGGAATATCATGGATAGTTTAGAGAAGTGGGTATCGCTGTCCGATATTTGTGAGCACCTCAATCTTAGCAGGGATACTGTGAAAAAGATGGTAAAGCAGCAAAATATGCCTGGATATAAAGTAGATCGCCAATGGCGGTTTAAAATTAGCGAAGTAGATGCGTGGATACGATCAAACGGAGTACAGGATAACAAGAAAGCCGAGGGACAAGTTCATGCTAAAAACGATTGATTTATTTGCAGGAGCTGGTGGTCTTAGTCTTGGCTTTAAGCAAACTGGGCATTTTAAGTTGGTAGCTGCTGCGGAAATTAAAAAGTATGCCAGGGAAACATATAGCCACAACATACCAAATCCCGGGGAAGAATTTGTGTTCATCGAAAATGTGATTGGATATGATTTCAGAACGCTGAGCAGACGTTTTGGAGGCATAGATGTAGTGATTGGCGGCCCCCCCTGTCAAGGATTCTCTAATGCAAATCGACAGAAGACCAATTTAATCAGTATGAACAATGCGCTTGTTAAAGAATATTTTCGGGCAATCAAGGAAATTAAGCCGCGTGCATTTGTCATGGAAAATGTAAGTATGCTGAAGTCCAATGTACATCGTTTCTATGACTCCTGTATTGACCATGATTTGATTAAAAGACTTAATGAGACTTCCACTGATCCGGCTAAACCGTTAATTCCAATGAGAGAAGACAAAATCATTATGTCTTCTCGAAGCTATGAGGGATTCGATTTAAAGGCAATAGCAGAAAACCAGGAGCAGCTCGAAGCTCTGCTTATTCCGCATAGACTCTTCCACCTTTTAAATGTGTTAAATAAGAATAAGAATAATGAAAAACGACTTCCTGCATACCTCCAAAAGCACACGAAAGAAATGCACCGAGAAATTGATAATTACTGTGCAAACGGTGCAGGCAGCGCAGAGAGGGAAGCAATTCATCGGTGGCTCCAAGTTGTTAAAAATGTATTGTCAGAGAACGGCAACATAAGAGAAACGCCAGAACTGCAAGATATAGTTGAACTGCAGAAAACATTTCATACAATCAATGAAGCACACGACAATCAACTCATAGGGGAGTATTCTATCGAAAATAGTGCGCTCATATTTACAGTTAAGTCGTATGCTGTAATTGATTACGTGAATGCAATATTGGGAAATGAGTATATTCAGCATGGCGCAACATTAAATGCGGTATGCTTTGGAGTACCGCAAGAACGAAAAAGACACATCGTTATTGGAGTGAGAAGAGATTGCATTGAGAGTGAAGACTTTGATATGCTGCAAGAGCCCAAGAAATACGATGCAGTAACTGTAGAAAAAGCGATTTCTGACCTTGCACTGTATGATGTGTCGCTCGAATCTGAGTGTACGGAAATACCATATGCAGAAGGTCAGATAATCGGAGAATATGCAGCCTCAATGAGAGAAGGTAGCATATCTGTGAAGAATCATTTTACGACTGCAACAACCAAAAGGGCAAAAGAACGCTTTGAAGCAATCAAAAAGGGAAAAAACTTTCAGAGTTTACCGGATAAACTGAAAACTACATATTCTAAGCCCGAGCGAACACAAAAAACAATATATCTTCGACTTGATCCCAAGAGGCCCAGCGGAACGGTTGTTAATGTAAGAAAATCTATGTGGATACATCCTGAGAAAAATAGAGCAATTACACTTAGAGAAGCGGCTCGCCTCCAATCATTCCCTGATAGATTTGAATTCAAAGGCTCAAAAGACTCCCAATATCAGCAAGTAGGAAATGCCGTTCCGCCTCTTCTGGCAAAAGCAATTGCAGAACATGTGTATGGAATAGTAGGAGAATAAATGTAGGCAGCACATTTTGTGCTGCCTACATTTTTAAATGAAAGAGTTAAAACTTGTATAGTTATAATATATGAAAAATATTAAAATTATTTAGAAAATATAATTGACAAACTTCGGCTGCACTTGTATAATAGTGTCGAAAGGTGGTGTGCTTTATGCCAAAAGAAAACGAAACCAAAAGAGAGCGATTTGTTCGCCTGGCGGAGAATCGAACGAATAAGATTATCAATATGGTATCACTGCTGGGAAACTGCGCTAATACATCTATCTACGAGTACAGCGATGCAGATGTCGAAAAAATCTTTACTGCCATTGAAGGCAGCGTCAAAGAAGCCAGAAAAAAATTCGCAAAAAGCGATGCCCCTAAATCCACAAAGTTTACACTGAGATAAGGAGGGATATTCATGAGATGGTCGTTTCCGTCTAATAACAATGGCGATGTTAATGGAATAAGCAATTCTGGCGTAGAAACATTTCAGGGAACGCCCCTAAAGTCTCTCGCCAGAGAGATTTGTCAGAACTCTCTGGATGCTGCTCTTGATGAGAATACAGTGACGGTCGACTTCATCTCTTTTGAACTTAGTAAGGAAGAGATTCCTGGTGCGGAGGATCTTTGCGATGCATTCAAGCGATCTTTGAAGTTTTGGGAGCCGAAGAAAGCGCAAGATTTCTTTAAGGCAGCACTGGATGTTATGAATGCTGAAAAGATTCCATTCCTGAGGATTAGTGACTACAACACCACCGGACTGTGCGGCTCTGATGGAGAATACAACACTCCTTGGTGCAATCTTACAAAGTCATCCGGTGCATCGGATAAAGCAGGAACCTCAGGAGGTTCTTTTGGTATTGGCAAATATGCTCCGTTTGCATGTTCGAGTTTCAGAACAGTTTTCTACAGCACTTTGGATAAAGATGGCAAGAGCGCATATCAAGGGATTTCACGAATTACCAGCTTCAGAAATGATAATAACGAAATAACTTCTGGTGTTGGGTATTGTGGTGGAGAAAACAACTCTCCTGTATTTAATCAACAGCTCGTACTGGATCCGGCGTATAGCCGTCCAAAAGGGAAAACTGGTACTGATGTGTACATTGCAGGTTTCCGCAAAAGTATTGATTGGAAGAGCGATATTGTCGCATCTATTCTGGATGGGTTCCTATACGCAATTTATACGGGTAAACTGGTCGTCCATGTTGATGATATTACGATCAGCAAAGAACATTTGACCGAGCTCTGCAATGATTATAAGGAGTATCTTACAGAAAACGCCAACAACTATTATGAGATACTTACCACCACACAAAGCGTTGATGTTGACTTCAAGAACATGGGCTTGATTCGCCTTTGGATTGCAATTCGTCCGGATCGTCCTGATATGCACAGAAAAGTTGCTATGATTCGCAAGACCGGAATGAAAATTATGGACAAGGGCGGTATTTCCGGCAACATTCCTTTTGCGGGGGTGATGTTGATTGAAGGAGAAAAAATCAATGATTTTCTTAGAAGCTTAGAAAATCCGCAGCACACGAAATGGGAGCCTGACAGATGCACAAAAGGGCGACAATATGCTCAGAACATAATCCGTGATCTTATTGGTGTCATCAAAGATGAACTCGAAAAGCTGAAACCGGAGGATGACGGCGATGAAGTCGATCCATCTGTCGGTGAGTATCTTCCTGATGAATCTAACGGAGAAGAAAGTGAAGGCAAGCAGGAGGAAGAAACCATCTCTAATACTATAAAAAGTGTTGAGGTAACTATCTCTAAGCCGAAGGTTTCTTCTGGGACACACACTGCAGAAGGCAAAGATGATGAAGCAGATGATGAAGGAGAAAAGACGGAGTCTAATGAAGGATCCGGTTCTGGTCACAATGGCGGCAGCGGCGGCGGAAACCGTTCCGACGATGGAGATGGGCGAGGAGATGGAAACGGACCTCATAAGGAAAGTAAGAAAAAAAGTCTCGTTGGTATAGTGCCGCTAAAAGCCCGCGTAGTGTGCCTTAATAAAAATCGCGGAGAGTATTCTGTAACATTTGTTCCGTCGATGTCCGCTGATAATGGTCGTATAGAACTATTTATGTCTGCAGAGACGCAGAATTATACGGCTCCTATTGTTCAGGTGGTTGGAATAGGTCAGTCTGGAATTGAAATTGAAGACAACAAAATCAAAAATGTTACATTTACAGAGAAAAAGCCTGTTAGATTGAAGGTAACAATAGCCTATCACGACTATTGTTCTATGGAGGTAAAAGCATATGGACATAAGATATAAGCTTTACCCATATCCAGTTTTGTCGAACTATTCAGACGACTATATCAATAGTAGCTTCGACAGCGCCATAGAAGTTAAACGCGAAGGATATAATATCGTGATATCCGTTGTTTCTGAGATTAAAAATCCTGAATTAGAAGCGTTGATAAAAGAAGGCAAAGCTGCATTTGTATATCATTTGGAATGCGCACAAACCGGATATAGAACGGTGATCAGCACTGCGAATACAGATAAACTTGTTTCAATTTCAGAAGATAAAGTATGTGGAAGACTTCAGATTTGTCCGTTTATAGTAGCTTGTGCGGATATCCCTGACTATGTCAATAGTTGCTTTAACGAGGATTACAGAGGATACAAGTTCCAAATTGAAGCCGGATGCGTTATGGCTGTAGGAAAGCAGGTCAATTGCGATATTGATAAGGAACGCAATGATTTGGTTAGTGCAAAATCAATATTTGTAGTTACAAAAAATGCTGATACAACGGCGACAGAGATGGAAGTTGATATTGGACAGAATAAGATTGTAATTAAGCTTCCGGAAAACGACTATGTTCATTTCAAGAACATGAGCAAAGTTCCCACGGTTCAGCAAAATCTGAATGCACTGATAATCATTCCGGCTTTGATTTATGTATTAAGTGAAGTAAATTACAAAACAGCGGATGAGAGGTATACCAGCTACAGCACTTATAGTTGGTATAAAGCAATCAAGAAAGCAATGAAAAAGCGCTTTCAAAAAGATATTGAAACTGAAGACCTTTTATCCAACGAAATTGTTTTGTATGCGCAGCGGTTGATAAAGAGCCCGTTATCTGCAGCATTGGAGTATTTAGCATTGGGTTGCCCGACCTTGGATGAAGGAGATGATGGCGAATGAAGATTCAGTTCTTGAGCGGTGATAGCATTACTGCCATAAAAGCCAATCTAAACGGGTTGCGCACCAAGTTCGGGAGCGGAAATGAGTGGGTTTTTAATTTCTTTGATGGAAAATCTCCTTTCAAAGACACAAAATACGACATTGAGGATTTCCAGCTTGATATGTCGCAAGACGACCCATTTTTAACTGAATATGAGAATGTCCGCAGAGTGTATACACACTTGAAGTTTTTGCCAGACTCACAGGCATCAGATGAACGCATTTGGGCGGGACTATGTATGGGACCATTTTACGACTATGTCAGATATCGGTGGAAAATTGACGAAACCAGTTCTGCTAAGACAATAGAACAACATTTCTTCTTTGGATATGGAGCACGCAGATCACTTACGCGTAATGCTTTGTCCAGACTTTGGTGGATTGGGAGGCTTACATACGACAATGAGCGTGAATATGAGTTGACTAAATTTGTCTGCGAAAACGCCGATAATATCATGCATATTCTTGAGCGCAACACATCCAATAATCCTGACATCGTGAAAGCGTTCATTTCGGCTGTCATTGATGCCAAAAGTACCGGAAAGCAGATCGATACCAACGACATCGGAGAGCTTTCGAAATACTTGAATCTTCTGGGAGGAACTTATATTCTGGATTGTTTGCCGTCTTCGGTAATCTATGATAAGATATATAAAAAAGCAATAGAAATCTAACTTGGAGGAAAGTCGTATGACCATTCAAGAACTATATTACGATGAGAGATTTAACAATGTCGTGTATTTCTTGAGTGAATGCGGCTTTTCTTCTTTAGAGGATCTTAAGGACTTCGACTTTGATGAACTGCTTTTTGTCCCAGGAGTTTCTGAAGATATTATTGAAGATGTGAAAAAACTTTATGTCGATATACAAAATGTTCAAGAACAAAAGACTGACCGAGAGACGGCAAATGAAAAAGACTTCCCCACTCTATCAGCAGAGGCAATTAAACCTATACCGTTATCCGTGAATTTTAGCAAAGACATCGAATTGCAGAATATATTTTTACAGTGTACGGATTCTCTGCGCGCAATTTTCAAAAGAGTCAGTAGCCAGGATCAAATTGCGGGTTTTAGATCTGTTATTGCAAATATGGAGCCTTCAGAAGATATTGATAAATCTGTTTTACTTAGTCTATGTGACGGTTTGGATAAACATTTTCAAGAAAAATCTGATGCGCCAGAATTCATTTCCTATTCAGCAGAGGAAGAAACTCTGCTCAGAGCAGTAAGTATAGAAACTATATTTGCCAAAGTTAAGCGAGGGGGAGCCATGATTCGCTATTGTAATGAGAATGGACTCTCTACTTTGTGGGATCTGAGAGACTTTGATTTCTCACATAAGAAGATCAAAGGGCTGGGGCGTGACACGGCAGAAGTATGTAAGAACGCTTACAAATTGGCGGTAGACCAGGCTATAAATCCAGTGTCAGTAGAATCTGGGAAAGGAACTGATCCTGTTAAGCAATTTCTGGAAATGTATACTGCCCTTAAAGACAGTGCAAGGAATTGCCTACTGTTAAAAGCTCAGGGGCAGACACTGCAAGAAATTGGTGAAAGTATTGGTGTTACTCGTGAACGGGTTCGTCAAATTATTGCAAAAACGGTACGAAAGTTGAACTTTGTTAATGGCCCGATTCTCGAAAAGCTGATGCAGGGACAGGGCTGTTTTTACAAAAGTGACATTAAAAAATTATTTAATGTTCCGGAGCATCTGGATTGTTTTGCATATATTCTGCAAAATTCTGAAACGATTCATTATTTTGAATTTGCGGATAAATTTGTAGATTCTAAGCTTATTCCTGATGACTGGGAGGAACAACTTCGCACTATGATGTACGAGCTTGTAGGGGATGCTGTAAACTACTATGATATCCTTGATGAAGTGGAAGCTGAATTGGCCAATCGTGAATTGAATTTTTTAGATGCCAGCGACTTTATGGGCTTCCTCTTTGAACAGCGTTATATTGCTATGGGCGACTACATAATGAAGCGGAGAGGTGTCTACAAGCGCATATGCTATGATACAATAAGACGTTATTTTAAAACCGGAATCAAACTGGACAGCGATGATGAAAATCAAGATATGTTGCGCATGCGAGAAATTATTTCCAGAGAATATGCAGGGTATACATTGCCAGATAACAATCGTGCAATTACTGCACGTGTTTCACCGGATTTAATCTTGTGCGGCAGAGGGCGATACTGTGCTCCGGAAAATGCAGTTTTAGATGAAAACCTCTTTGCGGAGATTGTTGAATATATTAATAACAGCGAAGAGACCTCTCTGTACTATGCAGAAATATTTGCAGCTTTTTCTGGAAGGCTGATTGCAGAAACCAGTGTTGATAATGCAAATTATCTCCATGGTGCATTGAGGTACTTATACCCAGATGACTTTGAGTATGAGCGCGATTTGCTCGTAAAACACGGTATGTTGCGAGTTACTTTTGGCGAAAGACTCGTTAATGCGATAAAAAGTAATGGTGGTCCCATAGCGAAAAAGGAACTGCTTAAACAATTCCCCGGAGTAACCGATATACGAATTGTGAATGCAATCGTTGCAGATCCCAAATTGATTCAGTGGGACTATAATGAGTTTAACCATATCGATAATGTCCATTGTACGGATTCGGATGCAGAGCAGCTCCATATAATCCTTGATGAACTATTAAACATTCACGGTGGATACAGTAGCGAAAACAATTTTTATAATGCTGTAAAAAATAAGTATCCAGGGTTCTTAGAAAAAAACAAAATTGAATCCAGCCTAAATTTGTTTTATATTGCAGCTTACCTGTTTAGCAAAGACTATCGCTTTTCCAGGCCTCATATTGCGTCGCAAGCATTCCCAGACATGGAACTCACAAATATCAATGTTGCGCGCTTTTTTGTCGCTGATAGGCCAGAGTTGTATTATCAAGAGTTTGTCCAGATCTCTCAAAGGGCTGGGTGGTCAAATGGGACATTCACAATTATTCTGAATGCGATTGAGAAAGATTATATAAGAGTTGACCTCAATCGTTATATCCACAGGTCACTATTCTCTGTCACTCCTGATGCGATTGAGGCAACCAGACATCAATTGGAGAATTTGGCGCATGATAGCGGATACTATGGCATTTTTGCAATTTTTAGTTATGACGGATTTCCTGCAATTGACTATGAGTGGAATGAACATCTGCTCCAGTCGATTATCGAGAATTATGATATGGGATTTAGATTGCTTGAACCGAAGGTAAAGGATCGAAGATATAAAAAAGGTATTATTGTATTCAAGGACAATCCCTGTCAAAGCTATGAAGATTTCGTAATAGCGCAAATGAAAGCAGATGGTATTACTTCCATAGCAAAAGACGCTTTTTCGGGATATTTAAGACGGAAAGGACTTGTTCTTACAGCTACTATACCGTTTGAATTTTATGATGGCGATGGATTGAGATTGGAAGGAAACAATTTTGTTTTTGGGTAATTCTGTTTATGGCTGATAATCACTCTAAAGAAGTTCGGAGCATGAATATGTCCCATATTCGCAGTACAAATTCAAAGCCGGAAGAAATTGTGAGAAAATACCTTTTTTCACAAGGGTTCAGATATCGAAAAAACGTGAAGAAGCTCCCAGGATGTCCGGATATAGTACTGCCTAAATATCGTACTGTCATTTTTGTTAACGGGTGCTTCTGGCATAAACATGATTGCTCCAGATTTGTGTGGCCGAGTTCAAATCAAGACTACTGGAGACCTAAAATCCTGCGGAATGTTGAGCGCGATCAAAAGAATGTCGAAGAATTGAAGGCTTTAGGGTGGAATGTCATTACAGTATGGGAGTGTGAACTGAAAAGAGCTGTGCGAGAAGAAAACTTGAATCTGCTTGTAACAAAAATTCAACAGAGTAAAGGCTAACAAGCAGAGAAATGTTTTGATTCTGAAATCTTGCTTCTTAAAGGGGTATAGTTAACCTGCGAGCCCGGTTGAAGCGGTAAACAACCCCCGCACTAATTGAATAAGAAATTACTCAGCGCACCCCTTATACGGGGGTATAGCTCAGCTGGGAGCCCGCACCACGAATACCCTACATCCCCAATAGCGGCTGAAACATTGCGTTTCAGCCGCTATTTTTCTAAAAAAGTTTCAGTAGCTGTTTCCGTCGAACTGTGGTATATGTTTGTGCTGCAAGGAGGCGAGCGCATGAAATACAAGCTGCTGAAAGACCTATATGACTGCTTTTATACCCCACCTGAACTCCCAGCGCAGAAACAGGAAATTGAGGAATGTCATCAAGCACTTAGTGGGGTGTTGGGCAAATCGGAGCGCCGGCTGGTGCTCCAGATCATTGACGCAAAGGATCGCATTGCGGAGGATACCTCCATCGACAGCTTTATCGCCGGATTTGAGCTGGCGTGGAAGCTGTCCATAGAACTGAATCACTACGAAAATGAGCGCTCAGTCTCCTGCCGAACGGCAATGGGATTGAGGGCTCGTTTTACATCTGCGAAGGAGGAAGAGAAATGAAGAAGTTCGTCATAGCAGCCATGATTGCCGCTTGTATCGCCTTGTGCGCCGCTGTGTGGCTACATGGCAATGCGGTCGGGGGAACACCCGCCCCAGCCGCAAAAACCGCTGTGAGCGCCAAGAAAGCGACCGTCGTGGAAACTGAAACAGAAGAGAATTCCGCGTCACTGGCAGAAACGGAAAACGAGGTTCCGTAGCAAGAAGTATCCCAAGAGGAACGTCCTGAACCAGAGACAGAGTCTATGGAAATGCCCGTAGCTTCCGAACTCCAGCCTTCCACGGGGCAGGCACCCGCTAAGAATTCCGCACCAGAGCCAACTCCGCCCCAACCTCCTAAAGAACTGCAGCCCGGTGATAAAGTCTATGTAGCAGGCTTCGGCTGGGTGGAGTACGAGGGGCCCAACCATTGTGAAGACGGCGCGGATATTTACGAAAACGGCAACAAAATTGGGATCATGGGGTGAAATATGCGGAAAATATTCAAAATAGGGCCAAGTTGCTATTGACAATCAAACTTTCTATGCTATTCTATAATGATTTAACCTTGATGTTGAATGGATGGCATGGGCGAGAAGGAGAGTATGCATGGCGTATGAGTTTGTTTGCGAGTCCGAAGCAAAGTGCTATCGTTCGAATTGCTCGGACGTCCTGAAGAAAACCTGCGAGCTATTGAAGGAGGAGGGCATTTCTGCACAGTTTTCACTTGTCGGAAGCGGGGCAAGGAATATGATCACGAGAAACGGGGAGGGTCCATATGACCTTGACTACAACCTTTTGGTCATGAAAGCAAATGACGAGTATCGTGACCCGCGATTGTTGAAAGATACAATTAGAAATGCCCTTAACAAAGCGGTGGGCGGAAAGTTCTTTTCGGATGCACAAGATTCAACTTCTTGCTTGACTGCACTGCTGTATTTTAAGGACACTCCAAATGTTGAATTCAGCTTTGATGTTGCTATTACCACGAAAAATAAAAACGGGAATTACATGCGCTTGATACATAACAAAAATGTGTACGCACTGGGCTTGGATCAATACACATGGAACGAAGTGCCGAAATCTCATCAAGTAAAAGATAGAGCGGATAAACTGAAGAAAGCTGGATTATGGCAGAAGGTTCGTGACAGGTATCTTGAGAAGAAAAATATGTATCTGTTTCGACAAAATCATGATCATCCGTCCTTTGTGGTGTATGTGGAAGCGGTGAATGAGGTTTATAACAGATATTTCAATAGAGGAGGTGGGTACAGTGTGCAATCGATTTTTTGACTATGATGACGGCGACTTCGCCATGAGCATTTCGGATAATATGGCGATGGACTCCGATGGGGATCTCATGATGCGCATGGGCGATCACATGGCGATGGATATGGACACCGGCGATATTCACATGATCTCAACATGGCCCGATGATGACGAGTAAATCATAGGCAGCAGCTCAAAGACTGAGCCGCCATAGACAAGGAAAACACTTTCAAAATCCAGACGGGAAAAACAGCGGGACAGGCCGTAAAGGCTTGTCCCGCTGTTTGCGTCTTATGGCAGATATTCTTCTGTGATCCGATACCGGCTGATGCCGAAGGCATTGCTCCGCTCCACGATCTCCGCTGGGATTTTGGGCAGATATTTCTTGCTGAAGCTGGTATCTCCGAAGTAGGCGTCAAAGTTTGCCACCGGCAGAACCACCCATTCACAATCATCCTGCCGGTTGGCGAGGTAATAGCGGATCAGAGTACAGACAATCTCGGCTGGAATTTCCTTCGGAAGCGCCGCGTTCACTTTCTCTGCCAATTCAGGCGGTAGCTCCGGTCCCTCTTTGCGCAGCGGGCCAAGCTCCAGCGCATCGGCAAGGACATCATCAAAGCGCAGCGTCCACGCGCCCTTGGTTTGGGGCGCAAAAATCGGGATCTGATACTGCAGCACCTTGCTTCGCCATGCGGCGGCGAACTTTGACTGAATGACCTCCGCATACTTGAGCGAGGTGCTGCGCACCTTTTCCGGGTGCGTCAGCATGAAGTCAGCAGCGCAGAGAACATGGCGGAGAAACCAGCCGGTCCCGTCCGCATCCACCAGCTCCGGGAACTCCGTATGCAGCTCCGAAAAGTTCGTCCGGAACTGCCATTCCTTGTCCGGCACACGCTTCCCGTCCTCCGGAACACTGCACCAGGCGCAGAGCGCACGGCGGGCGTAGTCAATTCGATCGTGAGGATCACCTAAAATGACCGTGCCGCCCTTGCCATGGAACAGATATCCGCGAGCCAGAATGGTCAAAATCCGAGCCATCCCCTCAAACTTCAAAATCGTGGCAAAGGTGAATCGGCCCAGCCAGGTCGTATCGCTCTTCTTGCTGGCGGTATAGAAAACCGTTCCGGTATATGCGCAGAATTCTCCCCATTCATTAATCATCCCACACCTCCAGAACATTTTTCTCGATGTACTCCGGCAGCAGATCCCACAGCAGGTCACGCCTGCCGAGGGCCACCACATAGCGCACGGCCAAAGTCGGTCTCACGATAGCGGTCAGCAGCTCCCGGCACTTGGCCGTTACGGCGTCACGGTAGCTCCGGGAGGCGGACTTGTCCGCGAAGACTCTCATCATGGCGGTGAAGGCCTTCGAGTCGCTTTCACGAAACAGCTGCTTTTTCTCCCTGCCGGTGTTCTCGTCCTCCATATCACAGACAATGTCTCCCAGGATGCGGTAGCCGCCGAAGCGGAAATCGGTCAGCAGATCGTAAACATCCTCAAACTCCGGCTCCGGCACCCATTCCCGCAGGAAGCGCTCCCGTGCATCCTCGTCCATGAGGTGCCATGCCTGTTCCCGAATGGCCTGCCGTAGAGCGGACACCTTTTCCGGCGGCAGGCTGCCGAACAGGGCGTACAGCTCGTCAGGATCGTATGCATCCTCCTGCCCTCTGGCATATAGAATGCGCTCCACATCGCTCTTCCGCTTTTTCTCCTTCAACGGAACGCGGCAGGCCCGGATGCGGGAGAGGCAGGCATCGTAATCTTGCAGCAGCGCATCTACCGCCGCCAGCTTATCGGAATCCAGCTGTTCCCTCCAGTCCGGCTGCTGGGCGAAGGAAAACAGTTCCTCATCCTTGGCGGGCTTTGCCTTGATGTGCGGCGTGTTCTTTTTCAGCTGCTGTGCCAGATACGGCAGACGCTCCACGTTGGAGTCCACCTTGCTCCAATCCACCTTCTTAAAGAATGCCTTCACCCTGGCGGCATGGGTAGGCTCGTACCAGGCCCGCCGGGTTTCCATCTCCTCTACCAGCGTTTTATATTTGAGAAAGTCGCTGCGCTTGACGGTTTTATGAGTCAGGTACTCATCCAGATCAGGGCGGATGCCGCTCTTGGCCGAGTCGATCTCCAGCCCGGTGAGGATGGCTAATGTTTCCGTCTCCTCCCGGCAGCGCTCCCGTTCCTCGGCGTCGGAGTTTTCGTTGTAGGCAATGATGCTGCGGTCCAGCGCGGCATTGCAGATCTGACCGACGCGGGAGGAGAAGGTGCTGCGGACGGTTTCAAAGCGGGCCTCCCAGTCGTCGGCGCTGCGAATCTGTGGCTGGGCCGCGGGGATCATCAGCAGCGGCAGGTTGTGCGACCGGGAAAATATGCTCTGCGGCCGCGGAGGATCGTGATGGATGTTTCGCTTCACGCATTCGTTCAAAATGGGATCGCTGATCGTCTTGATCATGTCGCCGTCGTAGTCGGCACCGCCCAAACGCTCCGCGGCGAGTGAAGTGTAGCCAACCATAACAACATCCGTCAGACGGCCGAGATACTGATCGCGTAGATTTTTACTGTCTTCAAGAGGATAAAGCTGCATTTCTTCATTCCGGGCAATGTGCGGATTGCGCAGCAGCGTGCAGACATGACCGGATTGGTAAGCTGCGCCCGGAGCAAAGAAATTCTGATGGTTTAACTCCAGCGCCCAGCGAAAATTGATAAAGGTGTTCGCTTTTTTACTTGTTCCGGTTTTCGTAACAGGCAGGCAATTCAGAAAATCCAGCAGATCCCCGGAAAGATAACGGTTGTCTCCCGCCACAATTAGCCGTCCGACGGCGTACTGCTCTGCGATTTTATCGGCTTCGGCCTCCAGCCGCTTGGCATAGACTGGTTCGTTGATGAAGCGCGGATTCTTTTTCAGCACGGCGGCAAGGATCTGGTCTCTGCCCTGATGCCGTTCCCACCAGCTGACCCGTTCAAACTTTTCCAGAAAATAATTCTGCCGAAACGACTCGTCGGCGCAGAAGCTGTAATACGCCAGCTCCGTCTGCTTGGTGAGCCAATTTCGCTCGTCCGTCTCCGGACTGTGATCCCAGCCGTCCGGCAGATCGGCGGGGCGGAACTCGTCACCCTGAATGGAAACGGTGGTCAGGAACTGATAGTTCAGCTCGGTGGTCTGTTCCGGTTTCTCCTTGCTCACATTGGTGATGTACAGCGCATGGCGGTACTTGCGGAACACCGCCCAGTAGTCCTCCCAGCTCATACCGCTCTCGTTCAGCCAGCCGCAGCCCTTGAACATACTCTTCGTGAGGATGATGTCGACCTTCTGAATCGGATGCTGCACGCCCCACAGATCGGTGATGGTGTCCGCACCGCTGCGGTCAAGATAATCCTTGAAGTCCACTTCATGCAGCATGCCCTTCACATATGGCATACGGATCTGAAACGAGGTATGGACTTTCTTTCCGCACAGCTTCTCGTCAACAAGGCGGGCATATTGTTTGGAGATCAGCCCCTCGCCGTCGAAGCAGGTGACTTCGACAGCGGCCATCGTTTCCAACCGGTGATATTTGCGGGTGCTGCTCTGCGTTCCGTCGTCCTCCACCGTGATCACCTCTGTGGGCGGGGGCGTTCGTACCGGATTGTCAACGACCACCACCCGGTGGGGCCGGTCAATGCCGATGCCGTCAATGCGGATACCGCTGGACAGCATTAAACCATTGTAGGCGTAAAGCTTGCTGAGTTGGCAGTCACCGACGGTCATATCCATCATGACGCGGCGGCGCACGGCATCATAAAAATTCTCTCGGATGAAGGACAGCCGTGCCTGTCGGCTCATGCTGCCTGACCGCTCAAAGGCAAGATAGCGATGTGGTCCGGAGCCAAAATCCAGGCTCACGCCCTCGGGGCGAAACAGAGCTTTGGCCTTCTCCTGCCGGATCAGGTGCTTCTTTCTGGCACCGCTCCGGTCGAAGATGCCGGAGAAATCCATATAGAAAATGATGTCCGAGAGGTCCGTCACCAGCTGCTCACCGGGTGTTCCGGTGAAGGCGTCGCCGTGCAGCACGCACATGATCTGATAGAACAGCGCGTTATCGTCCTGCTCGTGAGGTGCGGAAAGTGATTTGCATTTCTCTGTTTCGGCGGCGCTGAGACGGAAGGTGTATGCACCGTCCCGCTCTCTGCCGTAACTGATCACAGCTCTGGCGGACAGCTCGTAGATTCTGTATTTCATCAGCGGCATTGGCTCACCTCCTGATGCTTCTATTCTATCATGAGGTTACAAATTTGCAATATGGATACTGCTCCCACTTTTTCGGTGGGAGCTTTTTACTTGCAGCTCTCAACAAAAAATTATAAAGGAGGAATCCAATGCAAGAATCCACATTCACCAACTATGACCAGCTGCCGCTGTTCCTCAATGCGAACGCGGTGGCGCAGGTGCTGGGCGTGTCCATCTCCAGTGCCTACGAGCTCATGCACGAGACGGGCTTTCCCGCGTTGCGGATCGGCAACCGCATCGTGGTGCCAAAAGAAAAATTCCGTCAGTGGGTAGACGCGCAGACAGGAGGTGATGCCTGATGTTCCAGCGCTGGCCTAAGCGGGACCCGAACAAGAACTACTATCTCGTGCCCAACGAGGTGTTCAACCTCGGTCTCAGCTCTCACGAGATCGCCGTTTACAATTATCTCCTGCGCTGCGAAGATCGCAGAACCTACCAGTGCCATCCAAGTTACCGCACCATTGGCCGGGCGGTGCAGCTGAGTGAAAACACCGTGCGGAAATATGTGGCCGGTCTGGAGGAGAAGGGACTCATCCGCACCGAGCCCAGCACCGTCACCACGAAGGACGGCCGCGTGCGCAACGGAAGTCTCATCTACACCATCCGTCCCATTCAGGAAGCGCTGGAGCTGAACTACCAGCGGCAGTTCCTGCAGGCGGAGCGTGACATGGAGCGGGCAAGGGCAGAGAAACGGCTGGCCGAATTGAATCGGCAAAACAAAAAGGAGGAAAGCGCATGATGCAGCAGCTTGCAAATTTCATTGTAGACCATGACCCGATGATGGTCCTCCGGCGCACATATGACACGGTGCGCTACATCCGGTGGGCGTGGAACAAGGATCATGCTGACCCCATCGACGAAGAAGAGCTTCGCCTGTTCCTCTGCGATAAACACCACGGCAACCTGACCGATGAGCAAAAGACCGTTGCCCGTCGGTGCAGAGATGAAATGAGAAGTGTCTACAGCACTGCGGTGCTTCGCATGCTTCTATGCAACGAAATGATGTGCCGCGGCATGGTGCCGGATGTCAGTACCTACCGTAGCGTGTTTTGCTCGGAAGGGGGTGATGCACCATGGATGCTTGACCGGGCAGGATGACCGAAAATCAGACCGATTTGCAGCCGACGAAAGAAAAGCAGGAGAAAGCCCCGACGCCTATTCGCGCCGGGGCACCCCCACAAATGCCCGCAGTGCGGGCATTTTCAAGGGTTTGTGACCGGGGACAATGCGACGCTCTTTCCAGGCTCATGGACCCACTCTGACGCTGAAAATCCGAAAAAGTCAGTGTTTGCAAGGGTTTCTACCGACGTCATACCGGCCCCAATCCCCATTTTACCCCGATTTCAGGCCAATTTGCGGTTAAAGCTGATAGAAGAATATAGTAGCTATTTCCGCAAAAGTGTGGTAGTTGTTTGTGTTGCAAAAAGAAATCTCAGTCAAAGGAAGTGAAATACATGGCAAAACGAAGACCGGCCGGTGACGGCATGGTGCGAAAGCGTGACGATGGACGATGGGAAGGCCGCATCGTCATTGGGCACCGGGAAAACGGCGAGCCGCTGTTCCGTCACGTCTACGCCAAGACGCAAAAGGCGTTGCTGGACAAGCTGCACCAAAACATCGAGTGTTACCGTGATGTGGAGCTGACCGAGGACAGCCGCATGACGCTGGGCGAGTGGCTGGATCGTTGGCTCACAGAGTACAAGGCGGGTACGGTGCGGCCCGGTACGCTCGAGGGCTACCGCCGCTACATCGAATACTACATCAAGCCGCAGCTGGGCGACAAGCAGGTCTCCCTCATCTCCCAGCAGGACATCCAGCGAATGTACCGCCGTCTGAAAACGGAGGGGCGCATCCACGAGCATCCCGAGATGGATCATCAGCTCTCGGACTCCATGGTGCGCCACATCCATACCACCCTCCACGCCGCGCTGAAAGACGCGGTGCAGGCACACGTCATTCCCAGAAATCCCACCGAAGGAACAACGGCGCCCAAACCCAACTACAAGCCCAAGCGCATCCTGACCGGCGAGGAGCTGGATGCCTTCCGCGCGGTGGTGGAGCGGGACGAGGTGTGGCGGGACTTCTTCCAGACGGAGCTGATGACCGGTCTGCGCCGCGGCGAGATCTGCGGACTGCAATGGAGCGACTTCGACGAGGAGAGCGGCACGCTGAAGGTGTGCCGCACCCTCCACAGCCAGAGGAAGGGTGAGTACACCGTCGGCGAGACGAAGACCAATCAGGGTATGCGCACCATCATCCTGCCGCACAGCGTAACTGAAATCCTGCGGCGGCGCAAAGTGGACGCCATCAGCCAATGGATATTCCCTGACCCGGTGAAACCGGAAGATCCCGTCGATTCCAATGCGGCGTATCGCCACATGAAGACGCTGCTCCAGCGGGCGGGCCTGCCCAGCATCCGCTTCCACGATCTGCGCCACACTTTCGCCACCCACGCTCTCACCAGCGGCGTAGATGCCAAAACGCTGTCCGGCATCCTGGGCCACACCAACGCCTCCTTCACGCTGGACACCTACACCCATGTCACATCGGATATGCAGAAGCAAGCCTGCGGCATCGTGGGCGGCTTTATGGAGGACATCTTCGGAAAGGAGTTGAAACCGTGGCAAGAAAGCGAAAAGCCGGAGACGGAACCGTAAGACAGCGCAAGGATGGGCGCTGGGAAGGACGTATCGTCATCGGCTACGATGACAATGGCTATCCCAAAACGAAAAATGTCCTCGCCAAAACCAAGAAAGAGTGCTTGGAGAAGCTCCAAAAGCTCAAGGAGGAGTACGGCGGGCTGAAGCCGGAAAAGGTGCGGTCCGAGATGCCCTTCGGGGACTGGCTGACATACTGGTACGAGAATCACTCCAAGCCCAAGATCCGCCCTACTACGCAGGAGACCTACGAGAGCCGCATCCGCCTGCACATCATCCCGGAGATCGGCAGTATCCCGCTGAACAAGCTGACGCAGAACGACCTGCAGCAGTTCTATGGCCGGCTCAAGAAAAGTGGCCGGAAGCGGTTTGCCGACAAGTACGGCGAAGGGTTGTCCGACCGGATGGTGCGTATGTGCCACGCCACCTGCCGCTCAGCGCTGGAGAAGGCGGTGCAGGATGGTTTGATCCGTGTGAACCCGGCCATCGGCTGCAGGCTGCCGCCGAAAAAGGCACGGGAGATGCAGGTACTGACGCGGGAGGAGCTGCAGCGGTTTCTCATTCAGGCAAAGTTCGAGGGCTACTACGAAGTGTTCCTTCTGGACTTGGCTACCGGTCTGCGCCGGGGTGAGCTCATGGCGCTGCAGTGGGACGACCTGAACTTCAAAACCGGCGTGCTGAATGTGAACAAGCAGGTCTACGACGTGCGCGGTCAGCTCCAGATCAGTACACCCAAGACGAAGAACTCCGTCCGCAAGATCGTCCTGCCGCCCGCCGTGGTGGCGGTGCTGCGGGAGTACAAAAAGACGGTGGACTCCCGATGGATGTTCCCGTCCCCAGTGAAGGAGGACTGCCCCATCACCCCTGGCGTAGTGCGCCGCAGACTGCAGCTCATCTTGGAACACGCAGGGTGCAAGCATGTGCGCTTCCACGATTTGCGTCATACGTTCGCAACCTTGGCGCTGGAGAACGGTATGGATGTGAAAACCCTCTCCGCTATGCTGGGCCATGTGTCGGCGGCCACTACGCTGGACATCTATACCCACATCACCGACGATATGCGGCTCACAGCCGCCGCCAACATCGACCGCGGCATCGGCAAAGCAGCGCCGCAGGAGGGCGCTTCAGAGCCGGGGCAGGAAACTGCCCCGGCTACTGCGGAAAAGCCGAGTATGACCGATTTCAAGCCTTACATTGGCCGTAAGCGCAGGTCCGGCACCGGCTGCATCACCGAGATCAACGACCACCTCTTCGAGGGCCGCTATTCTCCCAAATGGCCCGACGGTAAAAAACACGCCCGCAATGTCTACGCCCACACCCGCGAGGAGTGTGAGGAGAAGCTGAAGGCGCTGATCGAGGAGATGAAGACCGAGATTGCGGAAGCGCAGCGGCTGAAGGATATGGGCGAAGGCGATGGGCGGCCGACAGAGGGGAAGAACAGTAAGCGAGGGAAGAAGGAAAAGTAACAAAATCACCGACAAGGATACTAAGTAATTAGAACTCTTGTCGGTGATTCTCAGTATGAAACTGAATGATTAGACGCATAATTATCGGCCAATATAGTGATTCTTAAAAAATACGCTGTTACCGATCTTTGCTAAGACTGCTTGCTTTTGATTAAACCAAAAGCTATTTTCAATTGATTTGCTCAGTAAAGATTTACCAAAAGATAATCTGCACCGTTCTTAAAAGGGCTTGAGCAAATAATCACAGATGAAACACGTCAAAGTCTTTTAAATCGATTGCCGTAATCTTATCGTCAGGGGTAGAGTAGTTGCCGTAATTGTATACTTCTGGTACTGCATAGCATAACTGTATTTTTTGATTGCCCAGCGCCACAATAGCCGTGGAAATGGTTGATAGTTTTGTGTTAAGAGGAACGAGAATATAATTTTCATTAGGTGCTCCGGAAATTATAGAAGATAATGTTTCTACAGTCTTTTGAATGTCTCTACACGAAAAGTCAAAGTCAACCTTTTCGATAACCTTATACTCGGCCTTCCAGCTGTCATATTTGCTCTGAAAGAATGCCATAGTATCAGAGATATTCGGATTTACCGGCTCTATACCGTTTCCTAAGATAAGAAAATCAGGCTCCACAAGTTCGATAAGTTTTGTAGCACGTTCTAATTCAAAACCAGCAAGGATAATTAAATTAGTTTTTTCTTTTGGCCTAATGATTCCGGGGAAACCAATTACATTTCGCACATCTTTGCAGCCTTTGCTTAGCCATGTGTTTTCTGCATCATATCCAGGGGAGTACTCTCCCGCTCCGGTATACAAGCATACTACAGAATCAAATGACGATCTAAATAAATGAACAATACGGAGTAGAATTAAAAGTGTTTCGTGAGTGAAAGTTGTGGTGTCAATTAGAAGATTTCGTGTGGAATTGGCAAGAGCTTCAATTACTTTTGCCATTGAATCCGCAACGATATTTGGGGCGTCGAACGGAACCTCGAGAATCTTTGCCTGAGAAAAGTAGTTCTGGATAGCCCTGCAGTTATCTTTTGTAAGCGAAATATTAACGCTGATATTTTTATAGACAATAATATTTTTGACTTTTCCCGATAAGGCTTTAGGGATACTCAGACAACGCGCTTCAAAGCTTGCACAACAAATCAGAGTACAATTATCGGAGATATACTGATCAATTTCTGATATATGCATATTTTTTGCTATTTGACACATATTTAATCCTCCCATATATCAAAAAGAGAAAGTTGTTCGACATCTCCATCAAGTCTATCATCAATCACTCTGAGTTGTCTGCCAGTAGTCATGGCTCTGTGCAAATCATCGTTTGTCATGAAAAGGTATCCCTGAAAACCTGTAGGGTCAAGGACAAAGGACGGAGCAAGTCTTCGGTTTAAGATGTAAAGCCATGTCCTTCCGTTTCCAGCTTTATTTCCAATAGTTGCTTCATGTAAATATCCAAGGCGAACACCGGTTTTCAAAACCCGTTTAATTTCATCATCTGGGGCGTTGGAGAGGGCAATGGAAAACACTTTTCGCTCTGAACGGTCAGAAACTAATATATCGTGAAATGTTTGTCCCATTGCGCAAATTAAATTTTGAAGTTTTTCAATATCATTTTTGGGAGATGCAATGGGCTGCAATTCACTTGCGTTCTCATATCCTGTATTTGAATGACGTAATTCAGTATACAAAAAGGCATCTGATTGATTACGCAACACTCGGTTTTGAATGTCCGTATCTATAAAGGCAATTGACGTATTTTCACCGCATTGTGCACAGGCAGCGTCATACATATTTGCGGCAGCATCCAAGAGGTTACGAATTATACCAGAGGATAAGTGGATCATATTCTCCAAACCGGCATAACGGAAAGTTGAACGAGATTTTTTTGTTCCTCCGAGTTTTTTGATGTAATTTGGGATTGCATATCTCCGAATGTCATCATCTACTCGTGTACCTCGTCCACTAATTGTGTAATTATCCCTAATAAGCTGAATTTCCCGTTGTATTCCATCTTCCTGAATGCTGTAGGTGGGGAAGAATTTTTCGGGGGGCTGCTCAATGCCGGCGCTTGAAAGCCTCTTAGCCAGAATCTCAATAGCTTTATCCTTGAATTTACCAATATAATTTGTGGTATAACGCAGAGAAATATTGACCGACTGATAGTCATGCGGAGATTCTATCAATATGTCATTTGAGGTGAGATAAGTTTTATACAGTTCATATTGTGCAGATACTTTCAGGCTAATGGTTGGCTGTGTGCGACATGCAATCCAAGTATTAAGAATCTTAGTTTGAGTTATACTTAAATTATCAGCGTCGTCGATAAAAAAGTAAATGTTTGCATTCTGCCGGAAACCGGGCAAGTTAATAAGATCCTTGAATACAGGAACAACGAATCGGAGAAAAGATAACAAAGGCAAATCGTATGCAGGATCCAGCTTGTCAGAATTTGGATTTAAGCGCAGTATATAGCCAATAAAGTCTGCTTGCATCTCTTCGGCATGATGGTATAAGGACAAAAAGAAATCTTTGGGAGATTCATAATCAACTTTTATCTTGTCCTTGCAGCCACTCATTTGTAAGTATCGAGAGTAAGTGTTCTCAAAAAAATTTTTATATGCTTCCGGTTCATAAACAGGATACTCTATTACGGATAAATCAAGCAGTGAATACATCAACAAATTTAAGACCAAAAAGTGTTCATTAATTAAATAGGGGGCATGCCTGTTTTCCAGAAATCTAAGTTCCGACAAACACAAACTGGTTTTTTTGACTGGGATATGGAATGCTAAATATTCGAGTTCATCGAGTCTTTTGTTGTCTTTAAGCATTAGAACATCGGGTGAACAGCAACGAATAAGCATGGTTTTACCACACCCTCTTGCGCCGGTCATAATAATGTTTCCGGGGCGCTTAATCTGAGGATAATCAGAATACATCTCAACAAAAAGCTGAGCCGCCTTTTCGGCTTTCATTTCTTCAGGACTTACTACAGCAAATGGATTTGCCATTATGATTTCACCTCCGCTTGAGTTGCGAAATGTGCAGCGAGAGCTTCCCCTGTTTTGAATGTAAGGGTATCTTCGGGGATTGCATACGCATTGGGATATCCAGAGAGCCTAAGAGAAAATTTTAAGGTATTCATTGGGCGATGAGTAGTGACGGGGTTCATGATATGTATTTCGACACTAAGTGTAGAAATTCGAATAAATCCCTCAGAGTACTTGCTGCAATACTCCAGTTCCTGCATACACTTACTTAAACGTTTGATTATCTCATCATATAGAAAGCTTCCTGTATCATTAGGTATTCTGTTTTTTGCTTGCTCAAAAGGAATATAATACTTAAAGGCAATGGTGTTGCCATTGAAAGCTATCGGTGATAGCGCAGCAGAATATGCATGAAAAATCATGTTTTCTGATGGTATTTGGCCGGTCGCATTCAGATAGCGATTTGCTCGGGTACTATCGTCGGATAATTCGTCTGCAAATCTAAGAATTGCCCCAAGCAATGCTGGACGAATAATTATTCCATTGCAATTATCGATAAGGCTCAGATGTCGAAGTGTGTCCTTATCTGTATGGTCAATATCTGCATACCCACCATGGGCAGTTGCGATATCAGAAACCATTACCTTTTCTGGAGTATCCAAAGGAAGTCTATCACCGAGAGCGGTAATAATATCATCAATTTTCTTTTCGTGTTCTTGTCGGCCACATACATTTCCAACATCATGAAAATGTATAGCGAGCAATAGAAGATAGATTTCGTATCCGTTTAATCTCTTGTATTGCATATCGCCAACCAATTTCCCAGCGTTTTGGATAACCATTTTGACATGCTCTACTCCATGGTCAGTTAAAAGTCCATCTCCGTGTAAGGCGGCACCCAAAGTGGTGTTTGGATGACAATTTTGGTTCATATAATCTTCGATATACTTAAAACTTGCAACCAAATCTCCTTTACCTGTAGGGAATTGATCTTTCTCTCCACTATTTTGCAGCTGCTCCATAGTGTATCGAAGCCCGTCAACTTCTTTATACGTACCCATATAGTAATCTCCCTAAAATGTATGTATGCTTGAATAATATAACTAATTTTATTATACCAATTTTAGGTCAAAAATCAATGGTTCACTTAAGACTGAAATAACATATCTCAACCGTTTGCGTCGCAATAGACAAAGAATAAGAAAAATCCCTCTGAAATCAACGATTTCAGAGGGATTTTGGTCCGAGTAGTGCGGCTCGAACGCACGGTCTCCTGGTCCCAAACCAGGCGCGATACCAACTTCGCTATACCCGGATATTTACTTTTCTCCATGATACCACGGAGAACGGTAAAAATAAAGTTTTTTCTGTCTGTGGTCATTCCTGTGGTCAAAGCCGCTTTTGTGCCGTTTTCGGCAGCCGGGGGAAATCCCGCAAACGCAGGCGTCGCAAGGCTTTGCGGCGTTTCACCTTACCCCGTCCCGGATACCGACACGGCACTCCCAAAGCAGGCGCGCTACCAACTGCGCTACACCCGGTTATTCAGTTTATTTATCCGGCTGGTCGTATTCTCCCAAACCAGGCGCGATACCAGCTTCGCTATACCCGGATATGCGCGTGAGTGCGGATAAGCACTTTGCTATTATAGCGAAAGCGGCGGGGGAGTGCAAGCATTTTCTGATATTAAAGAAAAATTAAGGCTTTCCCCCTTTTCCTTTTAAGGCTGCGGTGGTAGAGTAAGCTCAGGAAAGCCCGAGAGGCGGCGCCGTGTCGGGCAGGGAGGGAAGGAAAACGATGCACAACATTTTAGTCTGCGACGACGACCGCGATATCGTCGCCGCGCTGAAGATTTATTTATCCGGCGGAGAGTACCGCGTCTTTGAAGCCTACAACGGCGCGGAGGCGGTCGAGGCCGTGCGGAAGAATGACATCCACCTTGTCCTCATGGACATCATGATGCCAGAGCTGGACGGCATCGCCGCGACGGCGGCGATCCGGCGCGAGAGCAACGCGCCCATCATCCTGCTCACGGCGAAGAGCGAGAGCAGCGACAAGGTGCTCGGGCTGAACGTCGGCGCGGACGATTACATCACCAAGCCCTTTGACCCCGTGGAGGTGCTGGCTCGCGTGAAATCACAGCTTCGGCGCTATACGCTGCTCGGCGCAAAGCCGGAGACCGCGCCGGAGCGCGGCATCTACACCGTCGGCGGCGTGACGCTCAACGAGGACGCCAAGAGCGTGACGGTGGACGGCGAGAGCGTTTCGCTGACGCCGCTGGAATTCAACATCCTGCAGCTCCTTATCCGGTCGCCCGGACGCATCTATTCGAGCAGCCAGATCTACGAGCTGGTGTGGAACGAAAATTCCCTCGGCGCCGAAACGAGCGTGGCGGTACACATCCGCCACCTGCGTCAGAAGATCGAGATCAACCCCTCCGAGCCGCGCTACCTGAAGGTCGTGTGGGGCCTGGGGTATAAAATGGAGGACCTTCGACATGAAAAGGAATGATTGGGCGGGCGGCTTCTGGGCCAAGGCGGCAGCCTTTCTGCTCGCCGTAGTGCTCGTGCCGGTGACGCTGGTGTACGGCGCGGCCTTTGCCCTGTCCTACGGCGGTGAGCTGCGCGGAGACTTTTATGAAAGCAGCATCTGCTCGAGCGCGGTCTACCGCGAGATGAGCCATGTTTACGACAGCTACCACTTTTATGCAGAGAACGGGCAGACGGAGGTGCTGGCGAAGTATGACGACTGGTATCCTGCCGACGACCGCTCCACGAATGTCCGTTTTTCGATCGAGGACGAGGCGGGCACCATCCTCTTCGATAACCACCGCACAGGCGACGTTCCCGTGACGGGCTGGTGGGGTGAGATGGCGCAGGACGGCGTTGTGTTCCGCAGCTACATCGCCGTGAACTATCCCGCGCAGGACAGCGTCTACCGGGCGCGGGACTTCTACTACACAATGACACGCCTTGCGCCGCACGCAGCGGCGGTCATGATCGCCTGCGCAGCCGCGGAGCTGTTCCTCTTCATCTTCCTCGCCCGTGCCGCGGGCCGCAGGCCGGGGCGCGAGGAGGCGGTTGCGGGCTGGCAGGAGAAGCTCCCCTTTGATCTCTATGTGCTGCTCCTTCTCGGCGGAGGCGGTGTGCTCGTTGTCGCCGCGGTGGAGAGCGCGGAGCAGAGGCTTGACCGCTTTGATCCGATCGCGCTCGCCCTTCTGCTTGCCTTTGCTGCGCTCGCCTATGCGCTTTTTCTTGCGTTCTGGATGACGCTCTGCGCCCGCGTGAAGCTGGGGAGATGGTGGGAGAACACCGTCTGCTGTTGGCTCCTCCGGCTCTGCCGACGGATTTTGAGGTGGTGCTGGCGCGTGCTCTGCCGCGCGTGGGGAGCGCTGGCCGGCTTCGTGCGCGGCATTCCGCTCGTGTGGCGCACGGCGGTCGGCTGCTGCGTGATCGGCGTGCTGCTCATCGCCTTTGAGAGCAACCACGCGGCGGGGCCGCTGCTACTGACGCTGCTCGTCCTCTCCGTCGCCGCCTGTCTCTTTTCCATGCAGCTGCGGCGGCTGCAGAAGGGCGGCGAAGCCCTCGCTGCGGGCGACCTCACCTCGCAGGTCGATACCTCGCATATGTACTTCGATCTCAAGCGCCACGGTGAAAACCTCAATGCCATCAGCCGCGGCATGAGCATCGCGGTGGAGCAGAGGCTCAAGAGCGAACGGCTCAAGACGGAGCTGATCACCAACGTGTCGCACGATATCAAAACGCCGCTCACGAGCATCGTGAACTACGTCGATCTGCTTCAGCGCGAGCACACGCCGGAGCAGGAGAGGGAATACCTTGCCGTGCTCGACCGGCAGGCGCACAAGCTCAAGAAGCTGACGGTGGACCTGGTGGAAATGTCCAAGGCGTCGACGGGCAACATTCCCTGCCACATCGCGCGGCGGAGCGTGCGCGAGCTGATCGACCAGACGGTGGGCGAGTACGCCGAAAAGCTGTCCGCTGCGCGGCTCGAGCCGGTGGTGACGCTGCCGGACGAGGACCTATACTGCCTGTGCGACGGTGCGCTGATGTGGCGCGTGCTGGATAATCTGCTCTCCAACGCCTGCAAGTACGCCTGCGAGGGCACACGGCTCTATATCGGCGCAAAGCGCGAGGGGGAGACGGTGGCGTTCTCGTTCAAGAACATCTCGCGCGACGCGCTCAACATCGACCCCGACGAGCTGATGGAGCGCTTTGTGCGCGGGGACAGCTCGCGCACGACCGAGGGCAGCGGCCTGGGGTTGAACATCGCCAAGAGCCTTGTGGAGCTGCAGAAGGGCACGTTCTCCATCGCCATCGACGGCGACCTGTTCAAGGTCGGCTTCGTCCTGCCGCGCACGGAGTAACAATTTGGCAATAAAGTCTTAAAAAACGCTTAAACAAAACCATAGGACCGATTAAAGACCGCCTGTTATGCTTGGTTCATCCCAAGTGAAAGGCGGTCTTTTCCCATGCTTGACACACTGATCCTGATTTTAACGCTGCTGCTGAAGGCGGCGAGCCTGTGGTTCCTTGCCGTGGCGCTCTTTGCGCTGCAAAAGCCGAAGCGCTATGCGGTGTGCGCGCCGCGCACGCGCTTTGCCTGCCTCGTTGCCGCGCGCGACGAGGAGGCTGTCATCGGCGCGCTCGTGGAGAGCCTGAAAAAGCAGGACTATCCCGACGCGCTCTACGATATTTTTGTGATCCCCAACAACTGCACGGATGACACCGAGTCGGAGGCCCTCTGCGCGGGTGCGAAGATCTTCCGCTGCTTTGAGCCGGTGCGCTGCAAGGGCGACGCGCTGCACGAGGCGGTCGCGTGGCTGCTGCCGCAGCGCTATGACGCCTTCTGCGTCTTTGACGCGGACAACGTCGCGGACGGGCAGTTTCTCGCCCGCATGAACGACGCCTTCTGCGCGGGCGCGCAGGTGTGCAAGGGCGCGATGCGCGCGAAGAATCCCTACGACTCCTGGCTCTCCGGCTGCTATGGGCTGTACTTCACGCTCTTCGACACTTTCTTCTCCCGCGCCCGCATGAGCTGCGGCCTTTCCTCCAAGCTGGTCGGCACGGGCTTTGCCGTCCACCGCGCGGTGCTTGAGCGCTTCGGCGGCTGGAACACCTCGACCATCGCCGAGGACGCGGAGTTTGCCGCGCAGTGCGCGGCAAACGGCGTGCGCGTCTGCTTTGTCCCCGGCGCGCTGACCTACGACGAAGCGCCGAACGACTTCGCCGTGTCGCTTCGCCAGCGCCGCCGCTGGTGCAGCGGCATCATGGACGTGGCGGTGAGGATGGACGCGCCGCTTGTCTCTGCGCTGCGGGGGAGTGCGCCCCTGCGCGCGCTCGACGCGCTGCTGATCGTCAACGCGCCGTTTTTGCAGGCGCTGACGCTCCTGCCGCTCACGCTCACAATTCTCTCTTCGCTCGTGCAGGGGACGGCGGGGACTCTTGCGCTGACCGGCGCGGTCTCGCTGACCCTGAGCACGCTCGGCCTGATGGCGCTTGCCGCGCTGCTGGCCTACCTCGGCGGCTACCGCGACCGCCGCATCGTGCGGACGGTCGCGGGCTTCCCGCTCTTCATGGCGGCGTGGCTGCCGCTGCAGCTCGTTTCGCTCGTCAGCCGCACGCGGAGCTGGCAGCCCATCGCACACACCCGCGCCGTCCGCGCGGAGAACCTGCACGATGCAGGCTTCTTGACGACGATTTAACAAAAGTTTACAATTTATTCACGGCCTCCCATATGGATTTTTGTATAATATAGTTCTATCATAAAGCAAAGAACGGTATGGGAGGTGCAGCATGAGAAAATATGTGCCGAGCTACAGCGGAACGCTGCGCAGCCATGGGCTGACGCTGCCGCACTGCATCAGCGAGTGCAGCGGCATCCGCATTTTCGGAAAGCGCATCAAGTCGATCGCCTTTTCCACGGACGCTGCCATCATCAAAAACATCAATGCCGACGCGATCATTGCGGTCTATCCCTTCACGCCGCAGGCGTCGATCTCACAGGCGGTCATCAACGTGGCCGACGTGCCGGTGTTCGTCGGCGTGGGCGGCGGGTACACCAACGGCAGCCGCAGTGTGCGCCTTGCCATGCAGGCCGAGCATCAGGGCGCCTACGGCGTGGTCGTCAACGCGCCGATGCCGAACGAGGTCATCGCGGAGATCAAGTCCGTGGTGGATATCCCGGTCATCGCGACGGTCGTTTCCGACCGGTCGGACATCAGGGGCCGCATCGAGGCGGGGACGGATATCTTCAATGTTTCCGGCGCGGCGGAGACCGCGAGCATCGTCCGCCACATCCGCGAGCAGTACCCGCACGCAGCCATCATCGCTACCGGCGGGCCGACGGAGGAGAGCATTTTAGAGACCATCCGCGCGGGTGCGAACGCCATCACCATCACGCCGCCGACCACCGGCGAGCTGTTCGCGGGCATCATGCACGACTACCGCGAGAAGAAGCTGTAAGAGTTTACATAACATAAAAACACGCTCCCGCTGTCGGCGGGAGCGTGTTTTTGCATGGAATCACTTAGTTCGCCGCGTGCTCGATGGCGTCGGCTGCCTCGGCCGCGCCCCCGCAGCGGCGGAAGCCGTCGGCGAGCTTCTGCGCGTTTTCGCGGTAAGCGGGATCGGTGAGCGCGGTCTCGACCACGCGGCGGATGCCGTCTGCGGAGGGGTCCGTGAGCGGAACGCCCGCGCCGAGCGCAGCGACGCGGTTCGCCACGCCGTGCTGCTCCGGCGTCTGCGGGTAGAGGACGAGCGGCAGACCGTACCACAGCCCTTCGCTCGCGCTGTTCATGCCGCAGTGGGTGAGAAAGACGTCGGCGCAGTCGAGCACCGCCATCTGGTCCACGCTCGCGCGGACGGTGCAGCTTTCCGGAATGGGGCCGAGCGCCGCGAGGTCTGTCTGCGTGCCGGCGGAGAGCACGAGCTGAAAGCGCGGATCGCCGCCGAAGGCGGCAAGGCAGGCACGGTAGAAGGGGAGCGCATCGTTGTTGACCGTGCCGAGCGAGATGTAGATGAGGGAGCGTCCCGGCAGTTTTTCAAAGGACGACTGCGTGGGGCGCAGGAGGGGACCGACGAAGTGGTATTTTTCCGAAAAGGTGTCGGCGCAGGGCTGGAACTCCGGCGAGGTGTAGACGACAGTTTCCGTCTCGTTGTCGTTGGCGATGATGTCAAACACGCTCTTGACCGCGTAGCCCGCCGCGCGCAGGCGCTTGAGCTGGCGGTTGATCCTCGGCTGGGCGAGCAGGAATTGCAGGAAGCCCGCGCCGTTCTGCCCGATGACCTTGGCGCTGAAGCGGTTGAAGGCAAAGGTCGTGGTGGAGCTGACAAAGGGGATGCCGTGCTTTTTCGCGGCGAGCTTCGCCCAGAACGCCATCGAATCGCCCACGATGACGTCGGGGCGGTGGACGGTCAGCTCGCGGCTGAGCCAGTCGTCGGCGGCGAGCGTGAGGTCGACGATGAGCCTGGTGGAAAAGGTGAGGTCGCTGCCCAGACGTGCGCCGTCGGCGGCGGTCATGCCGGGGCGTGCGGCCTCGGCGTCAAAGGGGACAAAGACCGCGCCTGCGGCCTCGACCTTCGCGCGGAAGGCTTCGGTCGTGTAGTAGCGGACGGTGTGTCCGCGCGCGGTCAGCTCGCGCACGACGGCGAGCGTCGGGTTCGTGTGCCCGTGGGCGGGGATGCAGAAAAAGGCGATGTTCATTCCGCTTTCCCTCCGAAAATGAGATCAAACAGGCGGGCGAAGTCGGCCTTTGGCGGGATCGCCATGCCTTGCGCCTCGTCGGCGAGGAAAAGCAGCGTATCGCCGGGCTGAATGTGGAAAAGGTCGCGCGCCTCCTTGGGGATGACGATCTGACCCTTGGTGCCGACCGTTACGGTCCATGCGTGTCTGCCGTTCGGAGCGTTCATATTATTCACCTCAAAAGTATGATTTGTTATACAAATCATACCACGGAGACGAAAAAAGTCAAGCCCCCAAATGCGGGCTTGCCGAACGGCGCCGGATGGGGTAAAATGTCGGAAAACGGTTGCCGCCCCGCGGGCGCGGCAGAACGGAGGAATGACCATGCCGCACATCCCGAGCGCTCCGACCGCGGAGCTTTCCATCCTGCCCTTTGCCGACGCCATGGCGCGCAGCGGACAGTCCGGCGGCTACGACGCGGAGAAATGGCTCTATGTGCCGGATTTTTACACGGAGTACCGATATCTTCTCGGCACGCGCGGGGAAAAGCCGCTCGTGTGCATCGGCATCAATCCCTCGACCGCCGAGCCGGATCGGCTCGACCCTACGCTTCAGTCGGTGGAGCGCGTGGCGAAAAACAACGGCTACGACAGCTTCCTCATGTTCAACGTCTACGCCCAGCGCGCGACGCGCCCGAACGACATGGAGCGCGTGTGCAACGAGGCGCTCCACCGCGCAAACATGGAGGCGTTCGACTACATCCTCTCGCTGTCCGAGCAGCCCGCCGTGTGGGCGGCGTGGGGGAACATCATCGAGCAGCGCGCGTATCTCAAGGACTGCCTTGCCGACATGATCGCCATCGGCGAGCGGCACGGCGCGCAGTGGTACACGGCGGGACGGCGCTCGGTCAAGGGACACCCGCACCACCCGCTCTACCTCAAGGCGACCAGCCCGCTGGACGCGTTCGACATCCGCGCCTACTGTGCCGAATGCCTGTAGGTGAAAACGCAAAAAATGTCCGTCCTCTCGGAGAACGGACATTTTTCTATGTACCGCGCGGCGGTCACTTTCTCCTTGCGATGAGCTTTACCACCAGCATGACCGCGCCGAAGAGCACGCCCGCGACCGCCCAGATGAACCAGCTGTATTTCGGCTGTCCGTTGCCCATGGGGCCGAAGGTGTAGAAGAGGTAAACGGCGGTGACGAGCAGCCAGTAGATGCCGCTGACCGCGCCGATAACGGGGCTTTTGGCCTTGTTCTCGCGCGTGTAGTCCTCCTCCTCGAGCAGGGCCTGCATGGCGCTGTGGTTCACGCCGCCCTCGGGCGCGGGCTCCTCCGCCAGCTCCTCCTGCGACCAGCCGGCCTTTTTGCGCAGGGCAGTGATCTTATCAGCCAATATCATAAGGGAAGTCCTCCGACTCCGGCGCGCACGGCGCCTGTTTGATGGGCAGAACATACCGCTTTTTGCGGTTGCGGACAAGAAAGACGGGCAGGAAATTTGTCAATCGACGGTTGCGCGCAGGGCCGAAAACGGCTCTGCGCGCAGTTTTTTCAGAAATGGAAGCCCTTGGGCATCCATTTGCGGGACTTATAGTAAAGGAGAAAGGCGATGCTGGTGAGCACCCAGGAGATGGGGTAGATGACGGCAATGGTGAGGTTGGAGTTGTGCGAGAAGGCGTAGCCCCAGAGGTAGATGAGGCGCACGATGCAGGTAAAGACCATCGTGATGGCGGCGGGGACCACCGCGTCGCCGACGCCGCGCATGGTGGCGGAGAGGACCTCGACGAGCGTGAAGAGCACATAGCAGGGAGCGATGAGCGCCGTCACCTGCGCGCCGATGGCGATGACCGTCGGATCGTCGCCGACGAAGAGGTGCATCATCGGGTAGCGACCCGAGAAGATGATGACGGAAAAGAGCGCGGAGGTCGTCAGGTGGATGAGCAGCCCCTTGTGGATCGACTCGTGCACGCGCTCGCGGTCGCCCGCGCCGAAGTTCTGCCCGACGTAGGTCATGACGGCGATGCCGATGGCGTTGGAGATGGGCCAGTAGTAGTCATCGAACTTGTTGAAGGCGGTCCAGCCCGCCATGGAGTCTGTGCCGAGCATATTGATGCCGACCTGCAGGACGATGTTGGCAATGCCGTACATCGAGCTTTGAAGGGCAGCGGGGATGCCGACGTGGAGCATCCGGCGGAGAATGCCGCGGTCAAGCTCCTCACGGTCGTAGAGCAGACGCTGCTCCTCGGGCAGCCGCCGCAGGGCGCGCACGACCAGCGCCGCGCACACGACCTGCGAAAGAGCGGTCGCGGCGGCGGCTCCCTCGATGCCCCATTGGAAAACGATTACAAAGAGCAGGTCGAGCGCAATGTTGGCTACGACGCAGACGAAAAGGTAGTAAAGAGGGCGCTTGGAGTCTCCCATCGCGCGCAGGATGCCGCTGCCCATGTTGTAGAGCATGGTCGGCACCATGCCGAGGAAGAAGATGCGCAGATAGGAGGCGGAGGCGTCGAGTGTCTCGGGGGTGGTCTGCATCCACACGAGCAGCTGCCGCGCGGAGGTAATGCCGAGGACCGTGAGAAGAATGCCGCAGACCACCGAGAGCAGCATGGCGGTGCAGATGCTCCGGCGCACGCGCTGCGTGTCCCTTGCACCGAAGTGCTGCGCGACGATGACGCTCGCGCCCGACGAGAGCGCGACAAAGGCGTTGACGAGCAGATTCGTGATGCGGCCCGACGAGCCGCCGACCGAGGCGAGCGCGGCCTTGCCGAGCGCGCGGCCGACGATGACGGCGTCGGCGGTGTTGTAGAGCTGCTGGAGCAGCGAGCCGAGCATGATCGGCAGCGCGAAGAGCAGCATCCCCTTCCAGATGCAGCCCTCCGTGATGGGATTGCGGGCGGTAACTTTATTTTCCATAAGCGTAGCAGGCTCCTTATTCCGTGAGAGAAAGCAGCGCCCCGACAGAGAGCCTGACGGGACGTTCGTAGAAGTCATTATAACGTATCCGCGTGAAAAAGCAAGAGCCTTTCGGGCAAAGAAACGAAAAATCGGGGGCGGCACGGGCCGCCCCCGATTTTCTGCTTATTCCAGCTCGAATGCGCCGGTGTAGAGCTGATAGTAGGTGCCCCTTTCGGCGATGAGCTTTTCGTGGCTTCCGCGCTCGATGATGCGGCCGTGGTCGAGAACCATGATAACGTCGGAGTTCTTGACGGTGGACAGACGGTGCGCGATGACGAACACCGTGCGGCCCTCCATCAGCTGATCCATGCCGCGCTGCACGATGGCCTCGGTGCGCGTGTCGATGGAGCTGGTCGCCTCGTCGAGGATCATCACCGGCGGGTCGGCGACCGCCGCGCGGGCGATGGCGATGAGCTGGCGCTGGCCCTGCGAGAGGTTCGCGCCGTTGTTGGTCAGCAGCGTGTCGTAGCCCTGCGGCAGGCGTGTGATGAAGTCGTCCGCGCCGGCGAGCCTTGCCGCCGCGCGGCACTCCTCGTCCGTCGCGTCCAGACGGCCGTAGCGGATGTTCTCCATCACCGTGCCGGTGAAGAGGTTCGTCTCCTGCAAAACAAGACCGAGGGAGCGGCGCAGATCCGCCTTCTTGATCTTGTTGATGTTGATGCCGTCGTAGCGGATCTTGCCGTCGGCAATGTCGTAAAAGCGGTTGATGAGGTTCGTGATGGTCGTTTTGCCCGCGCCGGTCGCGCCGACAAAGGCGACCTTCTGGCCCGGCTCGGCGTAAACGGATACGTCGTGCAGCACGTCCTTGCCCTCGGTGTAGGCGAAGTCCACATCGGTGAGGCGCACGTCGCCGCGCAGCTCGGTGTAGGTGAGGGTGCCGTCGCCGTGCGGGTGCTTCCACGCCCAATGACCGGTGCGGCGGTCGGATTCGGTCACGGTGCCGTCGGGCGCGACCGCGGCGTTCACAAGCGTCACATAGCCGTCGTCCGTCTCGGGTTTTTCGTCGATGAGGGCGAACACGCGCTGCGCGCCCGCGCCCGCCATGACGACCGCGTTGATCTGCTGGGAGAGCTGGTTGACGTTGCCGGTGAACTGGCGCGCCATGTTGAGGAAGGGCACAAGGATGGAGATGTCCAGCGCCTTGCCGGAGAGCGACACGTTCGGCAGCCCGATGAGCAGGAACACGCCGCCGACGAGCGCGAGCGTCACATAGAGGATGTTGCCGATGTTGCCGATGATGGGGCCGAGGACGCTGGCATAGGCCTGCGCGCGGAAGCTGTCCTCAAAGAGGGCGTCGTTGAGCCGGTCGAAGTCCTCGATGCTCTTCTGCTCGTGGCAGAAGACCTTGACGACCTTCTGACCCGCCATCATCTCCTGAATGAAGCCCTCGGTGGAGGCGACGGCCTTCTGCTGGCGGACGAAGTATTTCGCGCTGCCGCCGCCGATTTTCTTCGTGACCGCGACCATGGCGATGATGCCGAGCACGAGCACCAGCGTCAGCCAAAGGCTGAAGTAGAGCATGATGGAGAACACCACGAGCACGATCGCGCCGGACTGAATGAGCGCGGGCAGCGCCTGCGAGACGAGCTGGCGGAGCGTGTCGATGTCGTTCGTGTAGTGGCTCATGATGTCGCCGTGCTGGTGGCTGTCAAAATAGCGGATGGGCAGCTTCTGCATCCCACCGAACATCTCGCAGCGCAGTTTGTGCAGAAAGCCCTGCGTCATATACGCCATGAGCTGCGTGTAGACCGTCATGGAGAGGATGGAGAGCGCGTAGAGCACAACGAGCAGCGTGAGATAGGGCACGATCTCCGCCTTGGCGGCGGCCCAGTCGCGGCTGATGTACCACTTTTCAATGATCTGAATGATGTTCTGCGTGAAGAGCGAGGGAACGGAGGATACGATGGAGGAGAACAGGATGCAGACGAAGGTGACGGGGGCGAGCACGGGGTAGTAGGAAAAGAGCTTCTTCACCGTGCGCCCCAGGGCGGCGGGACCGAGGTCGCGCCGCGTGGGATTGGCGTGCGGATTCACTTTAGGCATTCTCGTCGCCTCCGTTCGTCTGGGATTCGTAGACCTCGCGGTAAATCTCGGAGGTCTTGAGCAGCTCCTCGTGCGTGCCGGAGGCGGCAATGGCGCCGCCGTCCATCACGAGGATGAGGTCGGCGTCCTGCACGGACGCGACGCGCTGGGCAATGATGATCTTGGTCGTCTCGGGGATATAGGACTTGAAGCCCTCGCGGATGAGCGCGTCGGTGCGCGTATCGACCGCGGAGGTCGAGTCGTCGAGGATCAGGATCTTCGGCTTCTTGAGCAGCGCGCGGGCGATGCACAGGCGCTGCTTCTGTCCGCCGGAGATGTTCGTGCCGCCCTGCTCGATGTGGGTGTCGTAGCCGTCGGGGAAGGAGCGGATGAAGTCGTCCGCCTGCGCGAGGCGGCAGGCCTCCTCAAGCTCCGCGTCCGTGGCGTTCTCATTGCCCCAGCGGAGATTTTCTTTGATGCTGCCGGAAAACAGCTCGTTCTTCTGCAACACCATGCTTACGGCGCTGCGCAGCGCGTCGAGGTCGTACTCGCGCACGTCCACGCCGCCGACCTTCACGCTGCCCTCCGTCACGTCGTAGAGACGGGGAATGAGCTGCACGAGGGTCGATTTGCTCGAGCCGGTGCCGCCGAGGATGCCGACGGTCTGGCCCGAGGCGATGTGGAGGTCGATGTCCCGCAGCGCGTATTTCTCCGCGCCGGCGGAATACTTGAAGCTCACGCCGTCAAAGTCCACGGAGCCGTCCGCGACGGTCATGACCGGCGCGGCGGGATCGGTGAGCGCGGACTCCTCGCTCAAGACCTCGCAGATACGCTTGACGGATTCGGCGGACATGGTGAGCATCACATAGATCATGGAGACCATCATCAGCGACATGAGCACCTGAATGCCGTAGGTGAGCATGGCGGAGAGCTGGCCGACGTCGATGGTCGTGCCGCCGTTCGTGATGATGAGCTTCGAGCCGACGAAGAGCACGAACACCATATTGAAGTACACGCACAGCTGCATGAGCGGGGAGTTGAGCGCGACCACACGCTCGGCGTGCGTGAAGTCGCCGCGGATGTTGTCGCTTGCGGCGGTGAACTTCTTCGTCTCGTAGCTCTCACGCGCGAAGCCCTTCACCACGCGCATCGCGCGCACGTTTTCCTCCACGGATTCGTTGAGCTTATCGTACTTGCGGAACACCGCGCGGAACGCGGGCATGGCCTCGCGCGCAATGAAGAACAGCCCGACGACCAGCACCGGCACGATGACCACAAAGGTCAGCGCGAGCCTTCCGCCCATAATGAACGCCATGATGATGGAGAAGATCATCATCAGCGGGGCGCGGACCGCGATGCGGATGCACATCATGTATGCCATCTGCACATTCTGAATGTCGGTGGTCATGCGCGTGACGAGCGAGGCGGACGAGAACTTGTCAATATTCTCGAACGAAAAGCTCTGTACCTTGGTGAAGAGGTCGTGGCGCACATTTTTGGCAAAGCCGGACGCCGCCTTGGAGCCGGTAAAGCCCGCCGCGCCGCCGCACACGAGCGAGATCATCGCCAGCAGCACGAGCACAAGACCCACGCGCACGATGCCGCCGAGCTCCGCGCCGGCCTTGACCTCATTGATGAGGTTTGCCGTTTCAAAGGGAATAATGACGTCGATGGCGACCTCGGCTAAAATGAGCACGAGCGTCCAGATCGTCGGGGCTTTGTATTCGCGGATACATTTTGTGAGCTGTCGGATCATTCGGCATCACATCCTCTCCCGCACGGGAATGGCTCCCGCGCGTCGTTCATATTTTTTGCGTTTTCCAGCATCACATCGGTGATGCGTAAAAATTCCGCGACCTCGCCCTCGCTCAGTCCGCGGCAGAGCGCCGTGAACACGCGATCGTCGAAAACACCGATGGCATGATGCAGCTCGTGCGCCCTCTCGGTGGCGGAGACGACCTTGCAGCGGTGGTCCTTTTCGCTGGTGCGGCAGGTGACAAAGCCCTTTTTCTCCAGCTTTTTCAGAAGCTCGGTCATCGTCGGATGCGTGACGTGCGCCGCCGCCTCCAGCGCCTTCTGCGTTACCTCACCCGCGCTCTCGCGCTCCAGACGGCCAAGCTCGCCGAGCACGCCGACCTGCGTGCCGGTCAGGCCCGTTTCACGCACGTATTCATCCATCTGCCGGCGTATGGTTTTTTGCAGGATCGCAAAGCGCAGTCCCTTGGGGACGGATCGTTTGCACATGGTTCCTCACCTCGGAAATAAAATTACGTCGTATGCGACCTATTGACCTGCGTATTGTAGCCGAAACGATTTTTCTTGTCAAGCGGGAAAATGAAATGACACAGAAAGTTCACAAATGAAACGGCCCGCCCCTGCGGGACGGGCCGGATAGGCGGAGGGCTTTATTTGCCGGCGGGCACGGCGGTGCGTCGGCGCAGCACGCGGAGGAGCAGATACATCACGGCGAACACCGCGGCGAGAAGCACGGGGTAGCCGAGCAGATGGCTGCCGAAGCGCTCGAAGAGCTTGAGGGGGTTGCCCTCGCCGGCGCGCATGAGGAACATGAAGTTCGTGCCGAACGCACGGTCAAAGAACCAGATCGGCACGGCCATCGCCGCGAGCAGGGCAAAGCAGCGCGGAAACGCGCGCGGCTGCGGGTCCATGTCGCCGCGGAGGGTCAGCGCAAGGGGATAGAGCGCGAGCAGGAAATGCACGGTGAAGCTGTGGATCACCATGAAGTTGAGCGGCGGCAGCGGGGCCCACGTCGGGAAGAGCAGGGCCGCGCAGGCGGCGGGCAGGCAGACGAAATACAAAAAGGTGTCGAGCAGCTTCGGCCGCCGCCAGGCGTGCAGGGCGATGAGAAAGATATTGATGGAGCACAGGTGCAGCGGCAGGTAATCGAGGCTGAAATTGCCGCCGTAAAGAAGGCCGAAGTCCTTGAAGAGCTCGTCCGCGACGAGCAGCAGCGCGACCGTGCGCTGCCAGCGGCGCCGCTTGTCCGCGTCCATGCCGCAATAGCCGCGGCAGAGCACGGCGCCGAGCAGAAGAAAAACGGCGAGCACGGCGAGATGAAAGGGACCGAAATGCGGCCAGCCGAGGTCCGGCGCGATGGTGTCAACGGTTTCCCAGAAATAGGTCATAGCACAGCGATCTGCCTTTCTTTGCGACTTCTGAACAGTACGCCCTGAGTGTAGCACGCGGCGGTGAAAAAAACAAGGGTGCTTGTGCAGTCTTAAAGAAAGTGGTATAATCTTAAGGCATCGCCGCGCAATTGCGTCTGCGCGCTTCGCCGGATCGGCTTGCCGAATTGCGCGGTGCTGCCTTAAAAATCGAAAAGTCTTTTGCGCCGGTCCGCTGTGGGCGGCGCGGAAACGAGGACTGCGTATGAGCGCGATGCTTCCGAGCCGTCAGCTGTGGGCGCAGGGACCGCATATCGTTGCCATTGGCGGCGGCACGGGCCTTTCCACCATGCTGCGCGGGCTGAAAAAATACACGAAAAATCTGACCGCCATCGTCACCGTGTCGGACGACGGCGGCGGCAGCGGTATGCTGCGGCGGGACATCGGGATGCTGCCGCCCGGCGACATCCGCCACTGCATGGAGTCGCTCGCGAACACCGAGCCGGTCATGCAGCAGCTCCTGACCTATCGCTTTGAGAGCGGCACGCTGCGCGGGCAGTGCTTCGGCAATCTCCTGCTCGCAGCGCTCAACGGCGTCACCGGCTCGTTTGACGAGGCGGTGCGCAGCATGGGGCAGGTGCTTGCCATCAGCGGCACGGTCATTCCGGTCACGACGACGGACGTGCGATTGACGGCGACCTTTGAAAACGGGGCATACGTCGTGGGCGAGAGCAATATCTTCGGCTTCAAAAAGCAGCAGGACTGCCGCATCGACCACGTCGAGCTTCTGCCGGCGCACCCGAAGGCGCTCCCCGATGCGCTCGACGCCATCGCGGCGGCGGACCTCATCCTCCTCGGGCCGGGGAGCCTGTATACGAGCATCATCCCGAACCTGCTGGTGGACGGCGTGGCGGAGGCCATCGCCGCGTCCGACGCGCAGAAGATCTATGTCTGCAACATCATGACACAGGACGGTGAGACCGAGGGCTACACCGCTGCCGACCATCTGGCGGCGCTGCTGCGCCACGGTACGGCGGACATGGTGGAGCTGTGCCTTGCCAATTCCTCTCCCATCCCGCCGGAGCTGGCGGAGCGCTACCGCGCCGAGGGCGCGGAGGCGCTGACGGTCGACCGTGAGCGCATCGCGCAGATGGGCATCGAGCTGGTCGAGCGGCCCTTGGCGTCGCCGTCCGGCGACTTTGCCCGCCACGATCCCGACGCGCTGGCGAGCGCCGTTCTGGACATCTACCGCGCCCGCGCGGTACACATCTACGGCGGAAGGGAAAGCTACCGCATCGAAAAATAACAGAGCCGCCTGGAGCGGGACTGCCGAAGCGGCGGTCCTGCTCCGCCTGCCGGCAGGAAAAATTTTGCCGTCCGCGAAAAAAAGCTTGCAAAGGCGGCGGGAGTATGCTATGGTATAGCTGTAAACCGCTGGTGCGGTTTTTCAAAAGGACATCGGTTAGATTGCCTTAACCAACGAGACGTGAAAATGAATGGGATCGACGTCTTTCTTTTTTACCATACGGTTAGAGCAGCTTAACCGATGGAATGAAAGCAGCCGTCGTGTGAAATACTACCGGAGGAGGCGAGAGCAAATGTCTGAAGAAATTCTGATCCGTCAGGGCGCGCCGACGCTCGCGGGCATCAAGACGGGAAGCCTGTTTCCCTGTCCCTGTGAGGACCGCGAGGACCTGCTGGCCGACATCCGGCGGCTGAACCGGCTGCTGGTGCCGAAGGGCCTGTGCCTGCTGCCGATCCGCTTTCTGGAGGGGCAGGCGCTCCTTTACCTCTACCGTCCCGCCGAGCTGCGGCGCGACTTGCAGGACTCGCTGGCGTCCGAGCTGCTGCGTCAGGCGGGCTACGCCGATGAGAGCTGTGCGCGCTGCGTGGCGCAGCTCATCCGCCGCTTCCGCGAGAGCGGAGAGTTCCCGCACGAGGTCGGACTGTTCCTCAGCTATCCGCCCGAGGACGTCAAGGGCTTCATCGACCACCGCGCGAACGGCTTCAAGTGCGCGGGGCTGTGGAAGGTCTACGGCGACGAGGCCAAGGCGCAGGCCCTGTTCGCGAAATTCAAGAAATGCACGGAGATCTACTGCGCACTCTGGCAGACCGGCTCGAAGCTCGAGCAGCTTGCCGTCGCAGTTTGATACTATATCATCATCGAAAGGAACATACGAATATGAAAACTGCTGTTGTTTACTGGAGCGGTACGGGCAATACGGAGGCCATGGCGAAGGCTGTGGCCGAGGGCATGACCGCCGCGGGCGCGGAGGCTGTGCTGCTCACGCCCGACAAGGTACAGCCCGGCGATCTGAACGCCTACGACGCCATCGCCTTCGGCTGTCCCGCCATGGGCAGCGAGGTGCTGGAGGAAATGGAATTCCAGCCGATGTTCGACGCGTGCAAGCGCAGCCTCGGCGGCAAGCGCGCGGCGCTGTTCGGCTCCTACGGCTGGGGCGACGGCGAGTGGATGCGCAGCTGGGAGAAGGACTGCGGCGACGCGGGGCTGAACCTTGTGTGCGAGAGCGTCACCTGCTGCGACGCGCCCGACGATGCGGCGCTCGAGGCCTGCCGCGAGCTCGGCAGGGCGTTGACGAAGTAAGGAAGCGGCAATGGACAGCGCGCGCAAAAGGCTTCGGCGCAAGCTGCCGGTCCTTATGCTGACTGCGGCCGTTCTGCTGCGTCTTGCCATCGGCGGATCGGTCGGATAAAGCCCGCGGAGCACGCGGGCAGGGGAAAGAAAATACCGTCGGGGATCGCTCCCCGACGGTATTTTTTTCGCTGTTTGATTCGGTTTCTTAATTCAGGAAGTCCTTGAGCTTCTTGCTGCGGCTGGGATGGCGCAGCTTGCGCAGCGCCTTGGCCTCGATCTGGCGGATGCGTTCGCGCGTGACGTTGAACTCCTTGCCGACCTCCTCGAGTGTGCGGGGACGGCCGTCCTCGATGCCGAAGCGGAGCTTGAGGACCTTCTCCTCACGCGGGGTGAGGGTGGAGAGCACGTCCACAAGCTGCTCCTGCAGCAGCGTGAACGACGCGGCCTCGCTCGGCTCGCTCGCGCCCTCATCGGGAATGAAGTCGCCGAGATGGCTGTCCTCCTCCTCGCCGATGGGCGTTTCGAGGGAGACGGGCTCCTGCGCGATCTTCAAAATCTCACGCACCTTGTCCACAGGCATCCCCATCTCGGCGGAGATCTCCTCCGGGGAGGGATCGTGGCCAAGGGACTGGAGCAGCTGGCGGGAGACGCGGATGACCTTGTTGATGGTCTCGACCATGTGGACGGGGATGCGGATGGTGCGCGCCTGGTCGGCGATGGCGCGGGTGATGGCCTGACGGATCCACCACGTCGCGTAGGTGGAGAACTTGTAGCCCTTGGTGTAGTCGAACTTCTCGACCGCCTTGATGAGACCCAAATTGCCCTCTTGAATGAGGTCAAGGAAGAGCATTCCGCGCCCGACGTAGCGCTTGGCGATGGAGACGACCAGACGCAGGTTCGCCTCGGCGAGCTTTTGCTTGGCCTTTTCACCGTCCTTGATTGTCTTTTTGAGCGAGGCCATTTCCTCCTCGGGAATGGTCTCGCCGGACTCCTCGGCGGCCTTGATGCGCGCCTCGGCGTCGTTCTTTGCGTTCATCCTGGTCGCGAGCGCGATCTCCTCGTCGGCGGAGAGCAGGGGCACCTTGCCGATCTCCTTGAGGTACATACGCACCGGATCGTCGATGGAGAAGCTGTCCACCAGATCATTGGGGTCGACCAGCTCCTCCTCCTCGATCTCGGCGATGGCCTCCAGCGGCGGCTCGTCCAGATCGTCGGGCTCGATGACGCCGCTGATGTAGTCGACGCCGAGAGCGTCGAGCGAGTTGTAGACGCGCTCGCGTCCGTCGTCGTCGAGGTCGAGCTCGTCGAGGACCTCGGTGATCTCGTCGGAATCGAGCTTGCCCTTCTGCTTGCCCTTGGCAAAGAGGTCGCGGAGCTTTTCACTCTTTTGCAGCTGCTCGGCGGCGGGCAGTCCGGCGAGGACCTTTTCGTCCAGCGGCGGGGCCTTCTTCTCGGGGGCCTCGTCCTCGGCCTTCTTGCGCTTGCTCTTGCCTGTGTCCGCGGGCAGCAGCTCCTCCATCTCGTCGGCTGCGGCGAGCAGGGCGTCGGCCTGCGCTTCGAGATCCTGAATGGTGAGTTCCTTATCCATGTTGCTTTCCTCCGTGACCCAGTTGGGCTTTGTATTTTTCGGTGGCGGCAGCAAGGGGATCGAGTCCCGCGCCGCTGCGCTTTTGGTATTCTTCCTGAATGATGCGGATGTAGTCGCGCAGGGCCTGCGGCGCGTTTTTCAGCGACTCCGGCTTCTGCACGATGGTGGAGAGGTGGCTGACCTCGTCGGGCGTAAAGCTCTCGGCGAGGAGGGGGAGAGAAATGCGGCCCGACTCCTGCCGCTGCTGCCACAGCCGCGCGAAAAGGCGTCCGAGCAGGGGAGAGGAAAATTCCTCCTCCCGCAGCGGCGGCGCATCGCCGAACACGCTGTCGTCCGTGCAGAGGAGCCGCAGCACACCCTCCTCCGCCATGGCGGAGCGGAGATTGTCGTAGCGGATGGCGCGCTCCTTCGGCTGGACCTGCGCGGCGACGTTGAGGTCGCGCTTTTCCTGCTCCCGCCGCTGGCGGTAGCCGCGGCGCTTGATGCTGCGCTGCACCTCCAGCTTGAGGGCGTCGGGTGAGATGCCTGCGGACGCCGCGGCGCGGGTGGTGTAAATTTCACGCTCCACCGCGTTCGGCAGCTCCGCAAGGAGATCTGCCGCTGCGGCGGCGTAGTCGATGCGGCCCTGGTCGCTCGTGAGGTCAAAGCCCGCCGCAAGCCGCGCCATGCGGAAGTCCATGCCCGTTTCGCTGCCGCTGAGCAGCCGCTCGAAGGCGTCGGGCCCCTGATTCTTGATAAAGTCGTCCGCGTCCTGCTTGACCGGCTGCCCGTCCACGATGCGGTTGGGAAGCTCGAGCACGCGCACGGAAAAATCGGTGTCGTTGAGCAGCTCCAGCGCCTTCTGCGTGGCGATGCGTCCGGCGTTGTCGTTGTCGTAGCAGAGAATGAGCTCCTTCGTGTAGCGCGAGAGCAGGCGGATCTGCTCGGTCGTGAGTGCCGTGCCCATCGAGGCGCAGGCGTTGTCGAAGCCCGCCTGATGGAGCATCACCACGTCGATGTTGCCCTCGACAAGGATGATGTTCTCCCGCTTGCTCTTCTTGGCGAGGTTCAGCCCGTAGAGCACGCGGCGCTTGCTGTAAATGATGGTCTCGGGCGAGTTCATATATTTTGCGCCTGGGTCGTTTTTATCCACGATGCGCCCGCCGAAGGCGACCACGTCGCCGCGTACGTCGATGACGGGGAAAATAAGACGCTTGCGGAATTTGTCGTACACGCTGCCGCCCTTGCCCTGCACGACCAGTCCCGCGGCGAGCAGCTCGGCTTTGGAGTAGCCCTTTCTGGCCATCGCCGTGAGCAGGCCGTCCCACTCATCGGCGCTTGCGCCGAGCCCGAAGTTGACCGCCGTCCTGCGCGTGATCCGCCGCTGGTTCAGGTATTCCGCGCAGGCCTCGCCGCGCTTATCGTGCAGCAGCTCGTAGTAGAAGCGTGCCGCGTCGCGGTTGAGCTCCAAAAGCCGCGCGCGCAGGCGGCTGCCCTCGCCCTGCTCCTCCTCGGGAACGGGCAGATTCGCGCGCTTGGCGAGAAAGCGGACCGCGTCGGGGAAGGACAGGTTCTCCTCCTCCATGATGAAGCTGATGACGCCGCCGCCCTTCTTGCAGCCGAAGCAGTGGTAGATCTGCTTGTCCGGCGAGACGGAGAACGAGCCCGTCTTTTCGTTGTGAAAGGGGCATAGCCCGAAGTAGTTCGCGCCCTTTTTCGTCAGCGCCACATAGCTGCCGACCACGTCCACGATGTCGCTGCGAGCGACCAGCTCGTCCAGAAAGCTCTGGGGAAATGCCACGGCTCATTCTCCTTTCCGGCAAAATAGCACGATCTCGTACAATTCTATTTATACGCCGCCGATCGGTCCGTTCCTCTTTTTGCGGCAAAAAATTTGCGATGTGCAAAAAACCGCGTAAAAGGTGTCCTTCGCGGTTTGACAGGATGGAACCGCCGCGCTATACTGGATAAAAACGGGAGGGGGACGCGGCGATGCAGATACAGCTTATTTCCATTCGTCTGGAGCGCCCCTTTACCGATGCGGAGGTCGAGCGGCTGCTGCGCCTTGTCCCGCCGGAGCGGCGGCAGCGCCTTGCACATCTGAAGGACCCCGTGGTCGGTCATGAGCCGATCTGCGCCTACGCGGCGCTTTGGCTCGGGTTCAACGCTCTTTACGGCTGGCGTGAGCTGCCGGCGCTGACCTATAATAAGTATGGCAAGCCCGAGTTTGCGGAGCATCCCGAGGTGCAGTTCAACCTCAGCCACACGCGCGGCGCGGTGCTCGTGGGCATCCACGACCGGCCCATCGGCGTGGATATCGAGCGCATCCGGCCCGTGAGCGAGCGGACGATGCAGCGTCTTGCGGGTGCTGTGACCGAGCGCGAATTCTTCGAGAGCTGGACGCGGCGCGAGAGCCGCGCGAAGTGGGGCGGCGCCGGCCTTGCCGCGATGAAGCGGGAGGCCTCGCCCACGATGCTCGGCGAGCGCTTTGAGTACATCGAGACCTTCCCCGGTTACGTCGCCTGCGTCTGCACACACACGGACGACGCGCTCGCTCCGGTGCGCCGCTTCACGCTGGGAGACATCACATAACAGAAAAAACGTCTGCCGTCGGCAGACGTTTTTTGCTTGCTTATTCCCTCGGCAGGTCCACGACGATGGGCTCGTGACCGACGTGGGGAAGAAATTTTGTGAGCAGGTCGCTCGTTTTGATCTTCAGTGAGCCGTGGTTGTCGCAGGGGTGACAGCAGAAATACTCTGCGTCGTACACGTCGCGGTCCATCACGAGCTGCACCCGATGCTCCGTGTCGAACAGCAGCCCCATCACCGAGGCGGAGCCGGGGTGCGTGTTGAGCAGCTCCTCCATCTTCTCCGGCGGGGCGAAGGACAGGCGGGACGAGCCGATCTGCGCGGAGAGATCCTTTGTGTGGAACGGCTTGTCGCCGGGCATGGTGAGCAGATAAAACGCCGTCTGCTGGCGGTTGCAGAGAAAGAGGTTCTTGCAGATGGTGCCCTCCAGCGCTTTGCCGACGGCGGCGCAGTCCTCCATCGTGGCGGTGGCGTCGTGCTCAAAGCGGATGTAGGGGATACCGAGGGAGTCGAGCGCGGCAAAGACCGCGCCGACGCGCTCGTCGGCAACGGCGGGAGCAGCCGTGTAGACGGGGGAGAGGTACATGAGGAAGCCTTCTTTCTGTCTTGTTAGTTCTCACGCAGCAGCTTTTCGCCGGCCTTGTAAATGTCGCCCGCGCCGACGGTGATGATCAGGTCGCCGGGCTGCGCGGCGGCGCGCAGCGCCTCCGTCACCTTGTCGAGCGTTGGGCAGTAGATCGCGCCGGGGATGCGCCTGGCAAGGTCGTTGGACGAAATGCCGATGTCGTTCTGCTCGCGCGCGGCGTAAATTTCCGCGAGAATGAGCACGTCGGGGAGCTTGAGCTCCCGCACGAACTCCTCAAAGAGCGCCTTTGTGCGCGTGTAGGTGTGCGGCTGGAAGGCGCAGACGATGCGCCGGTAGGGCAGCGCCTTCGCCATCGTCAACAGGGCGTGCAGCTCGCCGGGATGGTGGGCGTAGTCGTCGTAAACGTCCGCGCCGTGATAGCTGCCCTTTTTCTCGAAGCGGCGGCCCGCGCCGGTGAAGGTGGCAAGGCCGCGCTCCACGGCTTCGCCGCGGATGCCGAGGACGTAGGCGGCGCTCGCCGCGGCGAGCGCGTTCATCACATTGTGCTCGCCGCCGACCTCGAGGGCGACGTGGGCATATTTTTGCCCCATGCAGATGACGTCGAACGAGGGCAGGCCGTTGGTGTAGACAAGGTTTTCCGCGTGGCAGTGCGCGTCCGCGCCGCGCTCGCTGAACCTGAAGAGCGAGCCAGTGTAGCCCTCGAGCGTCTCGCGCACGCCGGCGTCGTCCCAGTTGGCGACCACATGGCCGTCGGCGGGAACGAGCTCCGCGAAGCGGCGGAAGGAGTGCTCAACGTCGTGCAGGTCCTTGAAGAAGTCCAGATGGTCGGCCTCGACGTTGAGAATGACCGCGACGGTGGGGAAGAAGCTCAGAAACGAGTTGCAGTATTCGCAGCTCTCGGCGATGATGGTATCGCCGTGGCCGACGCGGTAGCCGGAGTGGAGCAGCGGCAGCGTGCCGCCGATCATCACGGTGGGGTCGGTGTCCGCAGCCATGAAGATGTGCGTCGCCATGCTGGTGGTGGTCGTTTTGCCGTGCGTGCCGGAGATGCACAGGGCGTTGCGGTAGCCGTGCATGATCGCGCCCCACGCCTGCGCCCGCTCAAAGACCGGGATGCCACGCGCGACCGCGCCGGAGATCTCGGGATTGTCGTCGTGGATGGCGGCGGTGCGGACGACAAAATCGGCATCGCCGAGATTGTCCGCCGCGTGACCGATGGCCACGGGAATGCCCAGCGCGCGCAGGTGCTCCACGGCGGGGGAGTCGTTCATGTCGCTGCCCTGCACGGAGAGTCCCATGGAATGCAGGACCTCGGCGAGAGGGCTCATCGACACGCCGCCGATGCCGGCGAGGTGCACCCGCTTGCCGGGCACGAGATAGGAATTGATATCCATAGCGTTTTCCTTCCCAAAAGCACACATTCCGACAGCCTTCGGCATTTGCCGAAATCGGCGCGGAAGTGAATTGCAAAATTTTATCCCATATAGTATAATACGAACCGGCGTAAAGTACAATGCTGATTTTTGAGCGGCGAAAAATTTTTTTCGCCGGCTTTTGACCGATTTTTTCGGGGAGGTGGGCGCATGATGGAAAGGGTCCCGCAGCCGGTGCGGGAAATGCTGGCGCTGCTGCGCGAAAGCGGCCATACGCCCTACCTCGTCGGCGGCTGCGTGCGCGACCTGCTGCGCGGCGCGGAGCCGGACGACTACGACATGACGAGCGATGCGCGGCCGGAGGAGGTCATGGCCCTCTTCGGCGCGGACGCGCACCCGACCGGGCTGGTGCACGGAACGGTGACGCTCGTGCGCGGCGGCCTTGCCGTCGAGCACACGACCGAGCGCTGCGACGGAGCCTACCGCGACAGCCGTCACCCCGAGAGCGTGCGCTTTACAAGCAGCATCGAAGAGGACCTTGCCCGCCGCGATTTTACAGTGAACGCCATCGCGCTCTCACCGGACGAACGGCTCGTCGATCCCTTCGGCGGGCAGGAGGACCTGAGAGCCGGCGTCCTGCGCTGCGTGGACGATCCGGCGCGGCGCTTCGGCGAGGATGCGCTGCGCATTCTGCGCCTGCTGCGCTTCGCGTCCGTGCTGGGCTTTTCGGTCGAGGAAAACACGGCGCGCGCCGCGCGGGAGCGGAGGGACGGCCTGTACGCCATCGCGCACGAGCGTGTGTATGTGGAGCTGAATAAGCTGTTGTGCGGGGAGCACGCCGCGGCGGTGCTGCTGGAGTACCCGGATATCCTCGGCGTGGTGCTGCCGGAGATCCTGCCCTGTGTGGGCTTCGACCAGCGCAATCCGCACCATTGCTACGATGTGTGGGAGCACACGGCGCGCGCGGTCGGCGCGGCGCCGCCGACGCGGGTGCTGCGCTGGACGATGCTCCTGCACGATCTTGGCAAGCCAAAATGCTTTACACAGGATGCAAACGGCATCGGACACTTTTACGGACACACCGCCGCTTCCGCGGAAATGGCGGAGGAGATCATGGCGCGGCTGCGCTTCGAGCACGCGCTCGCGCAGGGCGTGCGGGCGCAGCTGGCCTGCTTCGACGAGATGTTTCCGCCCGAGCGCGCGGCGGTGCACCGCATGATGGCACGCTATGGGCGCGAGACGATGTGGAACCTTTTGCAGACCAAGCTCGCGGACAACGCCGCTAAGGCGCCCGACGGACTGGAGCAAGCGCAGAAGCCTTGGCGTGAAGCACTTTTACTTTACAATGAACTGCTGGCGGAAAACGCCTGCTGCTCGCTCGCGGAGCTGTGCATCGGCGGCGGGGAGCTGCTGGCGATCGGCTTTTCGGGCCGCGCGGTCGGGCGGGCGAAGCAGCGCCTGCTCGACGAGGTGGCCTCGGGGAGGCTGGCAAATGAACACGGCGCTCTTGTGCGCCGCGCGGAGCGGCTGTACCGCAGCGGCTGGCGCGGAGAGACAGACGGAAGGGAGTAAGAAACGATGGCGAACATCATGGATTATCTGGACTGGCGCGGCGACCTGCCGCTGACGGTCTCGCCGTTCAACGAGGTGGACGGCCTGATCCTGGCGGAGTTGAGCTTCATCAACTTCGAGGGCATCGTGCCGCCGCCGGAGCTGGGGCGCGGCGTGCCGCTGCGCGATGCGGCAGGAACGTACTTCGCCCGCCATAACGGGCAGGAGATCGACATGGGCGTGCTGGTCCCGGGGCGCATCCCCGACCTCATGTGCCGCATGGCGCACTCCGTGCGCTTCGGCGGGATGCTGCTGAACGGCTACTGCGAGCTGATGGACGACGCGCGCGAGCAGCAGTTCGCGGCGCTGACGGTCGAGCTGGGCGACGGCAGCATCTATCTTTCCTACCGCGGCACGGACGATACCATCGTCGGTTGGAAGGAGGACCTGAACATGGGCTACCTCGAGGTCATCCCCTCCCAGACGCGCGCGCTCGAATACCTTGGCCGCATGACGCGGCAGTATCCGGACGCGAAGCTGCGCATCGGCGGACACTCCAAGGGCGGCAACCTTTCGGTCTATGCCGCGGTAAAGGCCCCGGCCGCCGTGCAGGACCGCATCGTTCAGGTCTACAACAACGACGGCCCCGGCTTTGCCAAGCCGCTCGTCGGCACGCCGGAGCACACGCGCGTGGCCGACCGCATCCTGACGGTCGTGCCGCAGTCGAGCGTGGTCGGGCAGCTTCTGGAGCATGAACAGAATGTGGAGATCGTGCGCTCGGACGCCGAGGGGATGCTGCAGCACGACGGCTTTTCCTGGCAGGTCGTGGGCGATCATTTCATCCATCTCGACGGCTTCTCCCGCGAGGGAAAGGTCATCGACGAAACGCTCGAGTCGTGGGAGGAGTCCCTCGGCCCCAAACAGCGCGAGGCGTTTGCCGACGCGCTCTATACGGTGCTCACCGCCTCAGGCGCGAAAACGCTCTCCGACCTCAACGGCGACAAGCTCAAAAGCGCGGTGACGATGCTCAAGACCTACTCGAACCTCGACCGCGAGACGCGTCAGCTCCTCTCCGGCTCGCTGCGGGCGCTCGTGGGCTCGTATGCGAAAAACGTGGCGGACGACGTGCAGAAAAACGATCTCGAGCCGCTGCGCCGCAAGCTCGAGCGGCAGCGCAAAAAGGCGGAAAAGCGCGGCGCGAAAAAGAAATGAGGAAGCAACGGCGGCTTTGGCCGCCGTTGTTTTTATGTTTACAAACCGCCGCACGCGTGTTATAGTAGAGGGTATTCTGGCGCAGTATACGAACGGAAAGGAAAGCCTGCGGCTGCGGGAACGTGGCTCCCGAGCGGGAAGGACCCGACGGAGCGTGCACGCCGCCGCGTAAAGGAGAAGCACAGATGAAGAGCATATTGAAAAAAGATCGTATTCTTGTGTTTGTTGCCCTGCTCGGGCTGCTGGCCTCGCTGGCACCGCTTGCGGCGCGCACGAAGGCGGAGCAGAGCAACCGGTATTACGATTACATCCTCGATTATTCGAGCCTGCGCTACATGGCGAGCCAGTCCACGCGGTCGGAGGGCGAATGGCTGGATCGGTTCGCCTCGCTCGGCATCGACAAGGCCACGGTCGCGGAGGCGACCGCGCTCGGCCTGAACGGAAGCGCCGGTATCCCCATCCACGCCATGACGGTCAAGGATGCGATGGGCGACTTCGGCTGGGAGTCGAACTATCCCGACGAGGTCGTCGGCTGGATGCGCGCGAGCACGGACGTGAGCGACGCGATCATCTGCACCGACACGGCGGAGGCGTTCGATTGGGTCATGAACGCCTTCAATGCCCGCGTGGAGAATTTTACCGCAAGGACCTGCCGCGACGGGGAAAAGGGCTTTATTTTCCTTGCGCAGCAGCCCGGCGGAGAGAAGGGCGAAGGGCTGCTGAAGCTGCGCCTTGGCATCTGGCCGGACATCGCGTCGCTGCTTGAGGAGCACGGTTATCAGATCGTGCCGCGCACCGAGACGATGAAGGGTGAGAACGGCACACGCTTCGCGCAGGCGTACATCGAGGTGCTCGAGCAGTATGCTTCGCCGTACTTTATGAACAACGGCGACGAGCTGATCGGCTATGAGAGCGACGAGGGCAGAGAGCTGCTCACGCAGTACCTCCGCGAGAGCGGCGCGAGCCTTGCGATGGTCGAGCAGAACGACCAGAGCCAGAACATCACCTGGCCCGGCACGGTGGAGCTGCTCAACAGCATTGATTACCACGGCATCCGCGTATTCAACGAGTGGGGCTACATCCAAAACCGTTACGCCTACTGCGGCTATACCGGCCCCGAGGAGATCACCAACTCCTTCTTCCGCGCCATCGTGGAGCGCAACTGCAAGGTGATCTGGCTCAAGATGATCCTGGAGCCGGACAACGACGTGAGCTGGGACGCGGATCAGACGGAGTGGACCTACATCACCGATCCCGCAGCCTATGAAAAGATGATCCTGGATCTCGACGCGCGGCTCGAGCCGATGGGCTATACGCGCACCACGGTCCCGCCGATGGAGCTGGAGACGCCCTCCGCGGCTCTGCACATCGTGCAGGGCATCGGCACGGCGGCGCTTCTGGTGCTGCTCTTTGACCTGTTCTTCCTCGTCAGCCGCCGCACGAGCCTGCTCCTGCTGGCGCTGGCCGCGCTTGGCATGACGGGCCTTGCGGTGCTCAAGCCCGCGTCCTACCCGTTGCTGCTGTCGATGGCGGGCGGCATCGTGATGCCGTCCATCGCGGCGGTCGGCCTTTGCCGCGTGATGCTGGAAAAGCGCCGGCAGGCGCCGCGCCCGGGGCTTGGACGGCTGCTGGGCGATGCCGCGGTCACGGCGCTGACTGCCATCGCGACGGCGCTCTGCGGCTCGCTGCTTGCCTCCGCCGCGCTCTCGCAGCTCTCCTACATTCTGGAGATCGACCTCTACCGCGGCGTGAAGCTCATGCAGCTCATTCCCATCGGATTGTTTGCGCTGGCCTATCTGCTGGTCTTCGCCTATGAGGAGACCGGTGCGCGCGACGCGGTGCTTGCCCACGTCGGGACGCGTGGGGAAAAGGGGCGCATCAAGCGCTTCAACGCCTACTTTGCGGAGCTGATGAAAACGCCGATGCAGCTCGGCTGGTTCCTCGCGGTCGTGGTCATCGCCGTCGCGGCGGTGTTCCTGCTGGCGGTGTTCGTCTACTATATTTACCGCACCGGCAATTCCGCCACGACCTCCAGCACCGAGCTGGCGTTCCGCAATTTCCTGGAAAATACGCTCGTCATCCGCCCGCGCACCAAGGAGATGATCGTCGGCTGGCCGATGCTGCTGCTGTTCGTCTGGTCGCTGCGCCGCGGCATGAAATTCCTGCCGATGGTGTTCGGCCTCGGCATGACCATCGGCCTGGTCAGTGTCGTCAATACCTTCCTTCACATCCGCACGCCGTTCCTCATCAGCCTCCTGCGTACCGGCTGGGGCGTGCTGTTCGGTCTGCTCATCGGCCTTGCGCTCGTGCTGCTCGCCGAGCTCATTTACCGCGCTGTGCGCCATTTCTGCGGGGTGGAGAAGCATGTATAACATTCTCATTTCCGGCTATTACGGCTTTGACAACATCGGCGACGAGTCCATCCTGCGCACGCTCGTCACCTCGCTGCGCGAGCGCATCCCGGACTGCTCGCTGACGGTCCTCTCGCATGATCCCGCCGCCACCCGCGAAAAATACGGCGTGGAGGCGGTGGAGCGTATGTCGCCCCTTGCCATCGCGCGGGCGGTGCGGCGCTGCGATATGCTCATCTCGGGCGGCGGCAGCCTGCTGCAGGACGTGACGAGCAGCAAGAGCCTGCACTACTACCTTGCCATCATCCGCTTCGCGCAGATGCTGGGCAAGAAGGTTTTCATCTATTCGCAGGGCATCGGCCCGATCGAGAAGGACGCCGACCGCCGCGCCACGGCGCGCGCGCTCAGGCGCGCGGACGGCATTGTGGTGCGCGACGAGCGCTCGGCGGCGCTGCTTGCGGAGATCGGCGTTCCGGCGGAGCGGGTCGTCATCACGGCGGACCCGGTCATCCGCATGAAAAAGACGGAAAGGGCGGTGGGGGAGACCATCCTCCGCCGCGCGGGCGTGACGCAGGACGGCCGCCCCGTGGTCGGCTGGGCCATCCGCGAGCGGAACCGGGACAGCCGCTTTGTCGCGGAGGTCCTGCGCTCGATCCGATGGCTGAAGGAGACCTACAACGCGCAGTCGGTGCTCATTCCGTTCCACTATGAGGAGGACGGCGAGGTCTGCCGTCACATCGCCTCGCAGCTTCCCGACGATACGGCGGTCTGTCTGGATGAAAAGTATCTTTCCGAGGATATGCTCTCGATCATCGGCTGCATGGACCTGCTCGTGGGCGTGCGGCTCCATTCGCTGATCTACGCCGCCATCATGGGCGTGCCGCTCATCGGCATCTCCTACGACCCCAAGTGTACGGCGTTCCTCAACTCCGTGGGGCTCGACAAGCTCAGCACGCGGGACGGCTACACAGCCGAGGCGTTTGAGACGGAGGCTGCGCGCGTGCTTGCAAACGGAGCGGAGCAGACCGCCTGCGTGAAGCGGCACATGGACGAGCTGTCCCGAAAGCTCGACACGAATGAGGAGATGATCTGCGCGATCATGAAGGACGAAAAGAAAACACAGCCGTCCGCACCGCAGAAGAACGAGAAGTCCGGCGTGCGCACGGCGGGCGCGATCAGCATCGTGTTCCTGCTGACGCTCTTTGCCAAGCTCCTCGGCGTGGTGCGCGAGATGGTGCAGGCGAACATCTTCGGCACCGGTGCGGACGCGAACCTGTATACGGCGTCCTACAACTCCACGCTTTACCTTTTCACGACCATCTGCTACGCGCTGTGCATCGCGGCGGTGCCGATCCTCACCAAGGAATTTGCCGCCGACCGCCGACGCGGCGAGCGCGCGGCGAACAACCTGATGACCGTGACGCTGCTCGGCGCGCTGGTCGTGGTCGTGCTCTGGCAGATCCTGGCCTCCACGCCGCTTGTCGGTGTGCTCTGGGACACCGACGCATCGGAGCTTCCGCGGCTGGTGAGCTATATCCGCATCATGACCTGCGCCCTGCCGGTCGTGGCGGCGGCGTATCTGAACGTCGCCATCTTTCAGGCGACCGACCACTACGAGCTGCAGGGCAGCATGAGCATCCCCTACAACGCCTTCCTCGCCGTCTTCCTGCTGACACTCGGCGCAAGGTGGGGCATTCTGGGCGTCGTCATCGCGAGCTCCTGCGCGTGGCTGCTCCAGCTCGGCATGAGCATTCCATACGCGAGGAAGGAGCATTATGTCTACCGGCCGGTGCTCGACCGCGGGGCGGACTATGTCGGCACCTATTTCAAAACGGCGCTCGTCACCGTCCTCACGACCTCGGTGTTCCTCTTCTGCTACCTCATCGACACCTCGACCGCCGCCTCGTTCAACGACAGCGCGGTGAGCGCCTTCTACTATGCCGACAAGCTCTTCACCCCGCTCACGACGAGCGTGCTCTACAGCATCAGCGCGGTCATGTTCCCGCGCTTCAACCGCGAGTTCACCCGCGAGGACGCGAAGGGCTACCTCGGCTATATCTGGAATGTGACGGAGAACACGCTGCTCTTTATCTTCCCCGTCTGCGCGATGATGTGCGCCTTCGGCACCGACATCATCCGCGTGATCTTCGAGGGCGGCAGCTTCACCGCCGCGTCCACGGAGATGACGGGCAGCATCTTCGCCCGCTACGCCCTCGGCATGAGCGCGTTCGCCGTGCTCGACCTTTTGAACAAGGCGTACTACGCGATGAAGAAAACGCTCGTGCCACTGCTCATCAACCTCGGCGTACTGGCGCTGAACCTTGCGCTCAACCGCGTGTTCCGCACCGATACCGGCGTGGCGGCGGCGACCTCCATCGCGCTGACGATCGGCGCGATGGCGATGATCGCCCAGCTCTTCCGCGGCACGGGCATCGTCCGTCTCATGCCGCTTCTGAAAGGGCTTGCCGCCACGGCGGCGATGTCGCTCGTGCTCTACGGCGGGCACGCGCTGCTCGTCACGGCGGACGAGAGCAAGCTGATGCTGGTCGTCAAGTGCGGCCTGACCGGTGTGGCAGGCTGCGCGGTCTATCTCGGCGTGAGCCTGCTGCTGCGCCAGACGATCATGGCGGAGACGATCCACAAATTCAAAAAGTGATCGGAAATGCCGATAAACAGCAACGGAAAAAACGATGGAAAAAAAGGAAGCGCGCCTGCGCTTCCTTTTTCCGCTATTTCTGCCGCTTTTTGAAGGTGAGGTAGCCCTCGAGCATCAGGCTCGCGGCTACGGCGTCCACCGTCTTTTTGCGCTGCTTCGCGTTCTTGCCGCCGGCCATGAGGATATTGTGCGCGTCCACAGTCGTGCGCCGCTCGTCCCAAAGCGTGACGGGGAGACCGGTCGTCTCGCGCAGCAGCGCCGCGAAGCCCTCCGCCTTTTCCGCCCGCGGGCCGCGCGTGCCGTCCATATTCAGCGGCTGGCCGAGCACCAGCTCTGTGACGCCGTGCTCGGCGATGAGCCTTTGGATCTCCGCCGCGACCGCCTCGGGGCGGTAGGCGGTGATGACGGTGGTGAAGCCCGCAAGCGTCAAAAGCGCGTCGGAAACGGCGATGCCGGTGTGCGCGTCGCCGTAGTCAATGGCCATAATTTTCATGCAACAACCTCTCAGCATTTGTAGTGACACCATTATAGCGAAAATTTCTCATTTTTCAAGCAATTTGTGCTTGACGGGACGCTTGCCTTGTGCTACTATTTTACTTACCTGTGAAAGAGGGCTTTCTTTTTGTGCGCTTTTTCGCTTTTCGCGCCGCGAAGGAGAGCCGCTCTTAATTCAAGAGCAGGGAGGCAATCGGCAGTCCCGCAGGACGGGAAACTGCCATAATAAGGAGGTGCCGTTATGCGCGTGAAGGTCACTCTGAGATGTAACGAGTGCAAGCAGAGAAACTACAATACGATGAAGAACAAGAAGAATACCCCGGACAAGCTTGAGCTGAACAAGTATTGCCGCTTCTGCAAAAAGCACACCGTTCATACCGAAACCAAGTAAGTTAGGAAAGGTAGTGTAACAATGGCAGAAGAGAAGAAAAAGGATCGCGGCAAGTGGTTCCGCGAAATGAAAAGCGAGCTGAAAAAGGTCGTTTGGCCCACCGGCAAGGATACGGCGAAGAACACCGGCACGGTGCTTTTGTGCTCCCTGTGCGTGGGTGCCTGCATCTGGATCTTTGACGCCGTGGCTATGCTGGCCGTCAAGTCTCTGCTCGGCGTGTTCGCCGGCTAAGAGGGCGCAGGAAATGGCTGATAACGCGAAGTGGTATGTTGTCCATACCTATTCCGGTTATGAAAACGCCGTCAAGACCGCCATCGAGAAGTTCGTGGCGAACCGCCATCTGGAGGATATGATCCTCGACATCCAGATCCCCATGGAAACGGTGACCGAGGTCACGGAATCCGGCGCGGTGAAGGAGGTCGAGCGCAAGACCTTCCCGGGCTATGTGATGGTCAAGATGGTCATGACGGACGACACATGGCATCTGATCCGCAATATCCGTGGCGTGACCGGCTTTGTCGGCAGCGCCACCAACGCCATCCCCCTGACGGAGGATGAGGTCCTGGCCCTCGGCATGGAGCGCCGCGAGATCGTCGTGGCCTACAACGTCGGCGACCAGGTTAAGATCACGGACGGCCCTCTGGCCACCTTCCTCGGCACGGTCGAGGAGATCGAGCCGGAGAAGAACCGCGTGTGCGTGGTCGTTTCCATGTTTGGCCGCGAAACGCCCGTCGAGCTCGAGCTCGATCAGGTCGAAGTGGTCGAAAGATAAGCAAGAATCGCCAGAAGCGATGAGCCGGTATCCCGGCAAAGTGGGAGAGACGCTGTGCGTCTCGCCAAGGGCGGCCCGCCTCCGGGGCGGCCGTTACCACATTTATAATCAAGGAGGTGCCTAAAATGGCACAGAAAGTAGTCGGCTACGTTAAGCTGCAGATCCCCGCTGGTAAAGCAACTCCCGCGCCCCCTGTCGGCCCCGCGCTCGGTCAGCACGGCGTCAACATCGCGGCCTTCACGAAGGAATTCAACGAGCGCACCAAGAACGACATGGGTCTTATTATCCCCGTCGTCATCACGGTGTATGCCGACCGTTCCTTCAGCTTCATCACCAAGACTCCTCCCGCTGCGGTCCTGATCAAGAAGGAGTGCAACATCGAGTCCGGTTCCGGCGTCCCCAACAAGACCAAGGTCGCCACCATTTCCAAGGCCTCCGTTCAGAAGATCGCCGAGATGAAGATGCGCGACCTCAACGCCGCGTCTCTCGAGTCCGCGATGAGCATGATCGCCGGCACCGCGCGCTCCATGGGCGTCGTGGTCGAAGAGTAAGGGAGGTATACGGAAATGTTCAGAGGTAAAAAGTATCAGGATGCTGCCAAGCAGATCGAAAAGAATACGCAGTATGACGCCGCAGAGGGCTTCGGCCTGATCTGCAAGACCGCTTCCGCGAAGTTCGACGAGACCGTCGAGCTGCACGTCAAGCTGGGCGTCGACTCCCGTCACGCCGACCAGCAGGTCCGCGGCGCGATCGTCCTGCCCAACGGTACCGGTAAGACCGCGCGCGTTCTCGTCTTCGCCAAGGGCGACAAGGCGGACGCTGCCCGCGAGGCCGGCGCCGATTACGTCGGCGAGATGGACATGGTCGAGAAGATCCAGAAGGAAAACTGGTTCGATTTCGACGTCGTCGTCGCTTCCCCCGACATGATGGGTGTTGTCGGCCGTCTCGGTAAGGTCCTCGGCCCCAAGGGCCTGATGCCCTCTCCCAAGGCCGGCACCGTCACGCCCGATGTTGCCAAGGCGGTCAAGGAAGTCAAGGCCGGTAAGGTCGAGTACCGTCTCGACAAGACCAACATCATCCACTGCCCCATCGGCAAGGTCTCCTTCGGTCCCGAGAAGCTCACTGAGAACTTCAACGCGATCATGGGCGCCATCGTCAAGGCCAAGCCCGCCGCCGCCAAGGGCCAGTATATCAAGTCCTGCGTCGTCGCCTCCACCATGGGCCCCGGCGTCAAGATGAGCACCGCGAAGCTCTAAGAGCGCGCAAAATCAATATTTAGGGCTTGACATTTGCCTGAGCCTTGAATATAATATTAGAGCGTTCCAAAGACAGCAGGGGAGGGTCACACCTCGTAAGTCCTGCCGAGGATGGCAAATCGTTATGATTGCTTACACCGTCCTTGTGTCTTTCGGCATGAGGACGGTTTCCTTTTTAGAACGCCTCTTTTCCCCGGGCATAGGGAGCTATGCCGCAAATCTAACGGAGGTGAAAACAAGAATGCCTAACGCAAAAGTCCTGTCTGAAAAGCAGGCGATCGTGGCCTCTCTGACCGAGAAGCTGCAGGGCGCGGCCGCCGGTATCATCGTCGACTACAAGGGCATCACCGTCGCGGAGGACACTGCTCTTCGCGCCGAGTGCCGCAAGAACGAAGTCGATTATGCCGTCGTCAAGAATACGCTCCTTCGCTTTGCTTTCAACAACGTCGGTCTCAATGAGCTCGATGAGCAGCTCAACGGCACCACGGCTCTCGCTGTCGCGAGCGACCCCGTCGCTCCCGCCCGCGTGATCGCCGATTATGCCAAGAAGCTCAACGGCAAGTTTGAGATCAAGGGCGGCTTCATGGATGGCAAGGTCGTCGATATGGCCACCATCAATGCGCTCGCCGCGATCCCCGCACTGCCTGTCCTGCAGGCCCAGGTGCTCGGCACGATGCTCGCGCCCATCACCAGCCTTGCCTGCGTCCTCAAGCAGATCGCTGAGAAGGACGGCGCTCCCGCTGAGGCGGCCGAAGCCGCTGCCGAGTAAATCCGGCATCCAAACAACAAAACAAACAACAATCTAAATCAGGAGGATATTACAATGTCTGAAAAGATCACTGCTATGATCGAAGAGATCAAGGGCCTTACCGTTCTGGAGCTCTCTGAGCTCGTCCACGCGCTCGAGGAAGAGTTCGGCGTTTCCGCCGCCGCCATGGCCGCTCCCGCTGCCGGCGCTGCCGCTCCCGCTGCCGAGGAGAAGACCGAGTTCGACGTCATCCTCGCCGGTTTCGACGCCGCTGCGAAGATCAAGGTCATCAAGGTCGTCCGCGAGCTCACCGGTCTGGGTCTTGCCGAGGCCAAGGGCTTTGTCGAGTCCGCTCCCAAGGCCGTCAAGGAAGGCATCTCCAAGGACGATGCCGAGGCCCTCAAGAAGCAGCTCGAGGAAGCCGGCGCGAAGGTCGAGATCAAGTAATTTCACCCAACCGTTTGAAAAAAGCAGCAGCTCGCAGGAGCTGCTGCTTTTTTAGCACGGGCTTGCGTTTCGGCTGATCTCGTGTTAAAATCGCATTGTTCGCCCGCGCCGCGGGCGTCTTTTTGACCAAATCGGAGGAATGTGTATGGACCGTCAAAGAAAAGCCGACATGATGCTGGTGCTGGCGACCGGCTTTTGGGGCATTTCCAACTGCCTGATCGCTATTTGCCTGCGCGATATGCAGCCGGTGACGCTCAACGCCTTCCGCTTTCTCTCGGCCTTTGTCGTGCTCGGCGCGGTGTTTCACAAGCGGGTGCTCCGCGCGAGCCGCGAAACATGGAGGTACAGCGTTCTCGTCGGGCTGTCGCTCGTGGTGATCTACCTCGGCGCGACCTACGGCGTTTTGTATACCAGCGTATCCAACGCGGGCTTCATCGGCGCGATGACCGTTCTCTTTACCCCGTTCTTTGAGTTCGTCGTTTACCGAAAGCGACCGGACCGCAAGCTCGGCTTTGCCTTGGCGGTGTGCATGGCAGGCATGGCGCTCCTGACGCTCAACGAGGCGCTGCGCCCCGCGCCGGGCGACATTGTCTGCCTGCTCGTGCCGACCTTTTACGCCGCGGATCTGATGGTGACGGAGAAGGCGGTTGCCAAGCCGGAGGTCGACCCCATCGCCCTCGGCGTGCTGCAGACGGCGGTGGCGGGCGTGGTGATGCTCGGGCTGTCCCTCCTTCTTGAGACGCCGAGCCTGCCCGGCTCGCCCAGGGTCTGGGCGGCGGCGCTGTTCCTCGGCGTGTTTTGCTCGGGCATCTGCTTTGTCATCCAGAGCGTCGAGCAGCAGTTCACCACGGCGAGCCACGCGAGCCTGATCTTCACGCTCGAGCCGGTATTCTCCGCCGTGTTCGCCTATTTCCTGCTCAGCGAGCGCCTGACGGTGCGCGGCTATTTCGGCGCGGCGCTGATGCTCGTGAGCCTGCTCATCATGGAGCTGGATGTGCCGGCTCTGCTGAAAAAGGATGAAAAAGCGCCGTAAAACGGCCCTTGCCACGTTTGGTTGCGGAAATTCCAGCGTGGGATGGTGGCACTTCGGACGAAAATTTGCTACGCTCGGGCCATCAAAACCGATGGAGGAACACGATATGACATTAGGAGAAAAGCTGCAGACGCTGCGCCGCTCCCGCGGCCTGTCGCAGGAGCAGCTGGCCGAAATACTTGAGGTGTCGCGCCAGGCGGTCAGCAAGTGGGAAAACGGCGACTCCGCGCCGGACCTCGACAGGCTCCGCGCGATCTGTACTTACTTCGGCGTGACGACCGACTATCTCATCTGGGATGAGCCGGAAGACGCGCCGCGGGGCGCGGAGAAAGCGCGCTCCCGGGAGACACAGAGAAAGCCGCTGCGGGAGACGGTGCGGGAGCACAGCGAATGGGCGGGCTACACGGTCGCCATCCTCGGCGCGGCGATGCTTTTGCACGCGCTGCCGGGCATGATCCTGCAGATGCTCCTGCTTGGAAGCAATATTGCGCCGGGCGCGGCAACGAATGGGTCGGCGCTGTTGGGGCTTTTGTCGATGTATCTGCCGTACCTTGCGGTCTACGCGCTCACCATTGTCGGAGGGCTGCTGCTGGCCCGTTGGCTGAAAAAGAGAAAGGAAGCACATGACGACCTTTGAGAGAGTTTACGCCGCGGTGCGGCTCATTCCATGCGGCAGCGTTGCGACCTACGGACAGATCGCCCGCGCCATCGGCAACCCGCGGCTCGCGCGCGTGGTGGGCTACGCGCTGCACGTCAACCCCGAGCCGGGCGTGATCCCCTGTCACCGCGTCGTCAGGCGCGACGGGGCGGTGTCGAGCGCCTTTGCCTTCGGCGGCTCGAACCGACAGGTGGAGCTGCTTAAAAATGAGGGCGTGGGATTTACGGACGAGAGCCATGTGGATATGGCGCGCTTCTGCGTGCGGGCGCTGCCGTACATCGCGGAATAGAAAACACCCTGCTTTTACGGATAAAATGAAGCCTGCAACCGTCAGTTGCTAAATTTTAAAGCCCGCTTGGTGGACTTTTCCGCAGCTTTTCGCTATGCTGGAGCCATCAAAGCAAAGGAGAACACGAATGACGCTTGGACAAAATATCGCGCGGCTGCGCGCGCAGAAGAACCTATCGCAGGGCGACCTCGCCGACGCGCTGGAGGTCAGCCGCCAGTCGGTGAGCAAGTGGGAGACGGACGCGAGCATTCCGGAGTTGGATAAGCTCCTGCGGCTCGCGGAGCTGTTCGGTGTGACGCTCGACGAGCTGGTGAAGGGGGAGAACGCACAGCCGGAGGCTGCGCGCGGCGAAGCGCCGGACAAGGAGAGCGCGGGAGCGTACACCGCCGCCGCGCCCGCGGCGCGGCGGGAGACGCGGCAGATCGTCGGCACGATCCTGCTGTGCTTCGGCGCGCTGATCGGGATACTCATCATGCTCTTCGCCGGAACGCTCGCCGGCTTTATACTGGCGCTGCCGCTGTTTGTCTGCGGGACCATCTGCCTGACGGTGAGGCAGCGCACGGGGCTTTGGTGCGCGTGGGCGATGTATCTGATGGTAGAGCTGTATCTGCGCTACGCGACAGGATTGTCATGGACAACGATTTTCTTTACTTTCCGGTGGACGGCGGAGATGAACTATATGCGCCTTGCAATAGCGTGGGGGCAGGCACTGTATCTGCTTGTGATGCTGCTGTGTACGCTGCGCTCCTACCGGATGCTGATACTGTCCGGCAGCAGGAAGCAGCTTGAGTGGCTTGGCGGCGGCTGGCTCGTGTTCTTTGTCGTCGGCTGGGCACAGTCCGCGTGGATGCGCTGGATCGCGGCGAATTACACCTATGCGCTTGAGCCGATGTACTATGCGGCGCATCATGTTCTGGACCTTATACGCACGGGCTTGTTTGCGGTCCTCCTCGTCCTCACCGCCGCGCTCTGGCGCGGCTGGCGGCAGAGCCGATGCAAAACAAAATAAGAAAACCCCGCCTGTCGACAGGCGGGGTTCCTTTACAGCTATTCACATAAAGGTGCAAAGCAAAATCGGGAAGAACACGGCGGGGACATAGTTCATCACCTTGATCTTCGTCATGCCGAGCATATTGAAGCTCAGACCGATGATGAGCAGCGAGCCGACGCACTTCATCTCCGCGATGACCACGTCGCTGAGAAACGGTGCGATGAACGACGCGCAGAGCGTGATGAGCCCCTGATAGAGAAACACCGCGACGCCCGAGAGCGCGACGCCCGCGCCCATGGTCGAGCCGTAGACGATGGAGGTGATGCCGTCGAGCGTGGACTTGGCGTAGAGCGTCGCGTGGTCGCCGGTGAGGCCGGAATCCAGCGCGCCCATGATGGCCATGGCGCCCACGCAGAAGAGGAGCGAGGCGTTCACAAAGCCCTCGGAGATGGAGGTCTTGGACTGCTTTTTCGCAAAGCGGCGCTCCACCCAGTCGCCGAGCGCGTGGATGCGCCCGTCGAGGTCGAGCAGCTCGCCGAGGATGACGCCGAGCACCATGGAGAGGATGGCGACGAGCGTATCGCCGCCCGCGAGCACGCCGTCGAGACCGATGTAGAACACGCACAGGGCGATGCCCTTTTCAATGGCGGAGTTGAAGCGCTCGGGGATGAAGCGCCCGAGCGTCACGCCGACGAAGCAGCCGGCGAAGATGGCGAGCATATTGACAAGGCTTCCGAGCAGCATCATTTGACCTCCTCCTTTGCGCGGCGCGCGAGGTCGAGCACGGCTTCGCCGCCCATCATCAGTCCGCCGCAGCCGGGGACCCAGGTGAGGCTTGCCGGTACGCTGCGCCGCCCGGGCGGGGGCGCTTCCTTCTGCTCCGTCGCGGCGGGCAGCTCGGGGGAGAAGAGCACGCGCGTGTGCAGGATGCCGCGCGCCTTGAGCTCCTTTCGCATCACGCGCGCGAGCGGGCAGCCGTAGGTCTTGGAGATGTCCGTGATCTGAAGCTGCGAGGGGTCGAGCTTGTTGCCCGTGCCGAGCGCGGAGAGAATGGGGATGCCGCGTGCAAGCGCGGTCTCGATCAGGTCGAGCTTGCAGGAGACAAGGTCGATGCAGTCGAGGATGTAGTCGTATTTCGCGTCAAAGAAGCGCTCACGGCCCGCGGCCTCGTAGCGTCCCACGATGGGGTGGAGGACGACCGCGGGGTTGATGTCGCGGCAGCGCGCGGCGATGGCCTCCGCCTTGCTCTGCCCAAGCGTGGAGTGCAGCGCCTCGAGCTGGCGGTTGAGGTTCGTCAGCGCCACGGTGTCGTCGTCGATGAGCGTCAGCTCGCCCACGCCGGAGCGCACCAGCGCCTCGACTGCGTAGCTGCCCACGCCGCCGAGACCGAACACGGCGACATGGCTGCGGCGCAGAGCGTCCATGCCGTCCGCGCCGAGCACCATTTCGGTGCGTAAGAATTGATTTTCCATAGGTATTCCTCTTGAAAAAGCAGGGACCGGCAGCCTTGCCGGTCCCTGCCGCGTTGCGGATGTGCTCAGCCGACGTACTCGATGGCGTCGAGCTGCTCGGCGGTCACGCCGTCGGTGATGGCGTCATACCAGTCGTTCACGGCGCTGCTTTTGAGCGTGTTGGTGGCCTTGTACTCCCAGTAGGGAAGGGGGTTGGTCTCCACAAAGTACATCACATGGTAGCCATACTCGCTCTTGATGATGTCCGTGTCGCCGCTCTGGCGGCCGGGATCGAAGCACCAGTCCTCGAAGGCCTGCACGGTCTGCCCCTTGCGGACATCGCTCATCAGGCCGCCGTTGGAGGCAGTGCCGCTGTCGGTGGACTTGGTGGCGGCGAGAGTGGCAAACTCATTCTCGGTTTTGTCGCCGGTGTTGTTGAACTGAGAGTAAATGTCGGCGGCGGTCTGCTCGTCCGCGACCAAAATGTGGCGGACGGTGACGGAGTGATAGTCGTCGCGGCTGCGGGAGTGGAAGAGGACGGCGTTGTAGCCGTTACTCTGCTCAGCGACGGTAGTGTCGCCCGCTACGCGGTCAGCGGTAAATGCCCAGGTGAGCATCTCGCTCGTCACACTGCGGTCAGCGTGCGCGAGGTGCGTATAGGTGCCGTCGCCGGCGCTTTCCTCAAAGCTCCTGCCCTCCGCGTAGGCGGCGAGGACGGCCTCGGCCTTCGCCTTGGCTTCCTCCATCGCAGCGGACTTCTCCGCGTCGGTGGCGTCGCTCGAAAGGCCGGTCGTGAAGGAGACGTACTCGATGTCCACGCTGCAATAGGCGTCGGGGTCCTCGTCATAGGCGGCCTGCAGGTCGGCGGCGGAGTAGGTCAGGCTGTCGGAATAGCTCTGCTGGTAGGCGCTCGCGAGTGCGTTGCGGCGGACGCAGCGGACGAAGGCCTCCTCGGTCATGTACTTGCCGAACATCGCGGTGAGATACTGCGCGCGGGTCGCGCCGCTGTAGGAGGCATAGAGGTCGACCATAGAGAGATTGCTCTGCTCGGCGGAGTCCATCTGCTCGGCGCCGTCAAAGCCGGCAGCCTCGGCAGCGTGGGCGACGGCAACGCTCTCCTTCATGTAGTCCAGCGCGGACTCCAGAAAGTAGTCGTGCCAGGTCTTACCCTCGGTGTACTGCTGCTCGCGGGCGCTCTTGCTGCTGTCGAAGCCGAAGGAGCTGCCGTTGTTGGCGAAGGTGTTGTAAATGCTGCCATAGTAATAAGCCACATCGTTGACGCTGAAGTCCTCGCCGTCGATGGTCACGGCGCTCTCCGCGCCGATGCGGGCAGTCTCCTTTGCCTCGTTGCTCGCCTGGATGCGGCCGGAGGCGAAGAGCACCACGCCGAGAAGCACAAAGGCGACGATGATGGCGGTATAGATGCGGGTGGAGCGGCGCTCCTTCGCCTTCTCCTCGGCCTCGCGGGCCTTGCGGGGATCGACGTAGCCGGATTCGTTCAGCTCCTGACGAGCCTTCTTTTCTCTCGATGCACTCATGGTCAATGGTTTCCTTTCAAATTGCTGTTTGTGATAAAAGTCTACCGCGCAGAGCGCCGGAACGGCGTTGCGGGGGGAGAACTTACTTCGTGCCAAAGATGCGGTCACCCGCGATTTCGCGCCGATGCGCGGCGCGAAACCCCTGCGGGGATCAAAACCGCAGGCCGATGACTCGCCCTGCGGCAAGGTTTTGCTGCGCAAAACGCTTGAACGCGCCTTCCGGCGCGGACGGCGCCGCGGGGGGGAGAATTTACTTCGTGCCGAAAATGCGGTCGCCCGCGTCGCCGAGACCCGGGACGATGTAGCCGTGCTCGTTGAGGTGGTCGTCGAGCGCGCCGGCGTAGATCTCTACATCGGGATAGAGCTTCTGGATGTGCTCAATGCCCTCGGGAGCGGCGACGAGCACCATGAGCTTGATGTGCTTGCAGCCGCGCTTCTTCATCTCGCCGATGGCCTCGGCGGCGCTGCCGCCGGTGGCGAGCATGGGATCGACGATCAGCACGTCGCGCTCGGCCACGTCCTTGGGCATCTTGCAGAAGTAGGGATGGGGCTCGAGCGTTTCTTCATCGCGGTACATACCGATATGGCCCACGCGCGCGGAAGGGACCATGCGCAGCACGCCGTCGACCAGACCGAGACCGGCACGGAGGATGGGGACGACCACGAACTTGCGGCCGGCAAGGGTGGGGGCGTCCATCTCGCAGATGGGCGTTTCAATGTGCTTGGTGGTGAGCGGAAGATCGCGGGTCGCCTCGTAGGTGATGAGCATACCGATCTCGCTGACCAGCTCGCGGAAATCCTTGACGCTGGTGTTCTTGTCGCGCATGATCGTCAGCTTGTGCGCTACGAGGGGATGGTCCATGATGTGTACCTTGCTGCCAAATTTCGATTCCATTGCTTCGTCCTCCGTAAACTATATATTTATTTTTGGGTTGATTCCTGCTGTAATCTTGCGTTGCGCTCGCGCTCGGCCTGCGAAATGCGCAGGTAGACCGGCGCAAGCTCCTGCGCGCTCACCGGCGTGCCGTGCTCCGCGGCGAGGCCGACGCCTACGGCGTTCTGATAGAGCAGCTGCGCGGGAGCCAGCTCGCTCTCTACGCCGAGCTGCGCGAGCCCGTCGCGGCAGAGCCGCCCGCCGTCGCCGAGCACGAGAAGGCGGCGCGTTTCGCCTCGCAGCTCCTCCGCCAGCTCCGCGACCGCGATGGCGCGGTCGGGCATGAGGCGGGTGAGGACGCCGTTTTTCGCTTCAAAGAGCGCGTTGTAGACCTGATTGCGCCGCGCGTCCATCGCGCAGACGAGCAGACCGTCCATGTGGGCGAGATTCTGCGCCATCGCCTCGAGCGTGGAAACGCCGAAGCACGGCTTGTCCGCTGCCCAGGCGAGGCCCTTGACCGCGGCGATGCCGATGCGCAGGCCCGTGAATGAGCCGGGACCGGCGGCCACGGCGACCGCGTCCATGTCGCCGAGCGTCAGCTCGGCGTTTTTGAGCATGGCGTCCACCATCGGCATCAGCGTGCGCGAGTGGGTGAGGCCGGTGCACTGATAGGCATAGGCCAGCGGCGCGCCGTTTTCGACCACTGCGGTCGAAACGGACTTCGCCGAGGTCTCGAGCGCGAGAATTTTCATAAGCCGTCCACCCCCGTGATGGTGATGACGCGCCAGCCGTCGTGCTGCGCGCCGCGCCGGAAGTCGATGCGCACGGTGGAACCGTCGAAGGCGTCCTCCGCCCGCTCGCTCCACTCGACGGCGCACACACCGCCGCGCGCGAGGTAATCCTCCCAGCCGATGTCAAACAGCTCGTCCGACGAGCCGAGGCGGTAGAGGTCAAAGTGGAACAGGGGGATATCCCCCTCGTATTCGTTGACGATGGTGAAGGTGGGACTGGTGACGCGGCCGCGGCAGCCGAGACCGCGGGCAAGCCCGCGGGTGAAGGCGGTCTTTCCCATGCCGAGCTCGCCGGTGTAGGCGATGACGGTCCCGCGCGGCAGTTTGCGGGCGACCTGCTCGCCGAGCTGCTCGGTCTCCTGCTCACTGTGTGAAAGATGCTCCACGGCAAATGCCCCCTTTCGACCCATTCTAAAGGTACAGTATAGCACACCGCCGCGCGATGCGCAATTCCTTTTTGCATGAACAGAGTGTAAACAGTGGAAGAAAGAAAAACGCGCGGTTTACAGACGGGCGGAATCGTGCTATACTGATACATTATTCCGAGAATTTTCGGCAGAGGAGGGGAAGGACCGATGGGACGAGTGCGGGAAACGCTGCATGACGCGCTGCGCCAGACCGACGCGGTGCTGCTCGCGCTGTGCGTGGCCTCGACGCTCTATGGCATGGTGCTCATCGCCAGTGCGACAAGCTTTCGCGGCACGCTCAAGTACGTTGCCGTGCAGGGCCTCGGCCTGCTCATCGGGCTGGCGCTCTACTTTTTCCTCTCGAGCATCGACGTATTCGAGCTGGCGAAGCAATGGAAGTGGCTGCTGGGCTTCAACGTCGGCTTTCTCCTGCTGCTGCTCACGCCCTTCGGCCAGACGCGAAATGGCAACCGCGCGTGGCTCGGTGTGAATGACATCGGCAAAAACCTCGGCGTTGGCTTCCTGCGCAATTTCCCCGTCACGGTGCAGCCGGCGGAGGTCGTAAAGATCTTTTTCATCGTTTTGCTCGCCTATCAGCTTGCGCTGCTGAAGGATAGGCGAGACCTTGTGCGCTTTGAAAACGTCATTCAGCCGACGGCGCACACCGCTTTTATGGTGGGACTGATCGTCGTCATCTCCGGTGACGCGGGCAGTGCGCTGGTGTATCTCTTCATCTTCATCTGCATGGTTTTTGCCGCGGGCATGGCAAAGCGCTGGCTGGCGCTGGGCATCGGCGGCGGCGCGGCGGCGTTCCTTGCCGTGTGGCAGCTGGACCTGCTGCCGAGCTATATGCGCGACCGTTTCCTTGCTGTCCTCGACCACAGCTATCAGCCCGACGACGCGGGCTTTCAGCAGACGCGCGGACTGATGGCGCTCGGCTCGGGCGAGCTGACCGGACAGGGACTCTTCCACGGCGCGCAGACGCAGTCATCTAATGTGTGGAGCATCCCCGAGCGGCAGACGGACTTCATTTTCTCCGTCTGCGGCGAGGAGCTGGGCTTCCTCGGCTGCGCGCTCATCATCGTGCTGCTGCTCGCCATCGTGGTGCGCTGTCTGCTCGTCGCGCGCGACGCGGCGACGCCGATGGAGAGCTACGTCTGCGTGGGCATGGCGAGTATGCTCATTTTCCAGACCATCGCGAACATCGGCATGTGCCTGTTCCTGATGCCGGTCATCGGTCTGACGCTGCCGTTTTTCAGCTACGGCGGCTCGTCCATCGTCACGCTTTTTGCCGCCATGGGCATCGTCTCGGGCGTGAAAAAGCGCTCGCGGCCCGAGTGGCTGACCAACTGAAAAATTTGGAAAGGGAAGCGTCCGCGCCGCGGACGCTTCCCTTTTTGCATAAAGCTCCCTTTTTCACAAAGAATAACCGTACCACACTGAAAAAGGGAGGAACCGATTTTGAATACCGATAAGAACAGAGAGCTTTTGTGGCGCACGGTACCGTTCGTCATGGCGATGCTGCTGCTCGCGCTCACGGGCATTCCCGCCTCGGCCATCTTCGGACGGGAGAAAGCGGCGCCTGCGGCGGACGCGGGCGCGCCCATCGCGCAGAGCATTGACGTGCGTGTCTACCGCGGCATCCCCTACACCGGCACGCTCGCCGCCATCGACCGCGAGGGCGGCGAGGTGAGCTTCGCCATCGCCGAGCAGCCGTCCAAGGGCACGGTGACGCTCGACGGCGAGACCTTTGTCTACACCAGCGCGAAGAACAAGACCGGCGTGGATCGCTTCACCTACACCGCGACCGACGCCGCGGGCAGCACCTCGGCCCCCGCGGAGGTGCGCATCACCATCGTGCGCGCCAAGTGCGGCGTGACCTATGACGACATGGCGGAGAGCGCCGCCTACACCGCGGCGGTGGATCTGGCGGAGCACGGCGTGTTCGTCGGCGCGCAGGTCGGCAGCCGGCGCTTCTTTGAGCCGGACCGCGCCGTCAGCCGCGGCGAGTTCGTCACCATGGCGCTTGCCTGCGCGGGCATTCCTGCGGGCGACCTCACGATGACGGGCTTCTGTGACGACGCGGAGATCCCGACCTGGGCGAAGGGCAGCGCGGTCAGCGCCCTGCAATGCGGTCTGATCCGCGGCGTGGGCACGGAGGGCGGCATGGCCTTCTGCGCGGACGAGGGCGTGACGCTCTCGGAGGCGGCGACGGTGCTCAACCGTCTTTTGCGCGTGACGGACGTGGACCTTTCCGACTACGACGCGGGCAGCGCCGACGCGTGGAGCGCACAGGCAGTGGCGAATCTTGAGTCTGTCCGCGTGATCGAAGGCGGCAGCTTCTCCGCGGGCGACTGGCAGCGCCCGCTCACGCGCGGCGAGGCCGCGCAGCTCCTCTCCGCGGCGATGACGCTCGCGGAGAAGAAGCAGGAGAGCGCGGGACTTCTTTCGGGCTTATTCCAATGACACGGAGAAAGGCGGCGGGAAGCCGCCTTTCTCCGCTTGCTGAAAGGTCTCGCAGAGTTTCGCGTCCGCAGACGCGAAAGCGATATGATCCGTTTTCTGCCGCGACCTGTGCGTGGCAGAAAACACGTTGCGCGGAGCAAGCGTCGAATTGTCCGCTTTCAGCGGACAACCGAGGTGCAGAGCGCAGCGAAGCTTTCTCAAAAAGAGGCTTTGCCACTTTTTTGACAAGAAAGGCGGCGGGAAAGCCGCCTTTCTTTTGCTTGTAATTCGCGCGGCGTTGTGCTAAAGTATATTCTGATAAAATAGCATAGATATGTAGTTTTCGCGAATTCAGGAGGAAAAGCTATGCGCATCGTTGTATTGGCCGGCGGCTTGAGCATGGAGCGCAACGTGTCGCTCTCGAGCGGCACACGCATCTGCCGCGCGCTTCGCGCGCGCGGTCATCAGGCAGCCCTGGTGGATCTGTTTTTGGGACTGGAGGGCTATGACGGCGCACCGGAGAGCATTTTTGACGCGCCGGACGGCCTGTGCGGCGATTTTTCCGTCGCCCGTGAGGAGCCGGATCTCGACGCCGTCCGCGCGAGCCGGAAGGACAAGAGCGAAAATATCTTCGGCAAGGACGTTCTGCGCGTCTGCGCCATGGCGGACGTCGTGTTCATCGCGCTCCACGGCGCCTGCGGCGAGGACGGACGGGTGCAGGCGGCGTTCGACCTGTTCGGCATCCCCTACACCGGCTCGGGCTACCTCGGCAGCGCCATCGCCATGGACAAGGACCTCACCAAGCGCCTCGTCGCGCCCTACGTCACCACTGCGAAATGGCGCGCGCTGAAGTACACGGCGGACGAGATCGACGCCATCGCCGACGAAACGGAGCTGCCCTGCGTCGTCAAGCCCAACGCCAACGGCTCGTCCATCGGCGTGACGATCGCGCACACGCGCGGCGAGGTTGCCGCTGCGCTGACCGAGTGCCTGCGCTTCGGCGCGCAGGTCGTCATCGAGCAGTACATCCACGGCCGGGAGCTGCAGGTCGGCATTCTCGACGGCAAGGCGCTGCCCGCCATCGAGATCATTCCCAAGACCGGCTTTTACGATTACGTCAACAAGTATCAGGCGGGAGCCGCCGAGGATGTCTGCCCCGCGCCCATTCCAGCGGAATGGGAGGAAAAGCTCCGCAGCGCGACCGAGACCGTGTTCCGCGTGCTGGAGCTGAGCGTCTATTCCCGCGCGGACTTTATTGTCACCGAGGACGGCACGCCCTATTTCCTGGAGATCAACACCCTCCCAGGCATGACGCCGACCTCACTCGTGCCGCAGGAGGCCGCCGTCGCCGGCATCGGCTACGGCGAGCTGTGCGAGCGCATCGTGACAAGCTCCCTGCGGGCGCGGAAGGAGGGGAGAGCATGAGAAGGCTGACCGTTTCCGAGCTGCTGACCGCCACGGGCGGCACGCTTCTCGCGGGCGGTGAGAGCGCCGCCGTGACCTCCGTTTCCACCGACAGCCGCAAGGCAGGCGAGGGCGCGCTCTTTATCCCGCTCACCGGCGAGCGCTTCGACGGACACGACTACATCGACAAGGCGCTCGCGCTCGGCGCGGCGGGCTGCCTGTGCGCGAGGACGCCCGCGGCGTTCCTGCCCGATAAATTCTACATCGCCGTCCCCGATACGCGCCTTGCGCTCAAGGCGCTCGCATCGTGGTACCGCGGGCAGTTTGACATCCCCTTTGTCCAGATCACCGGCTCGGTCGGCAAGACCACGACGAAGGAAATGATCGCCTCGGTCGTGTCGCAGAGGTACCGCACGCTCAAAACGGCGGAGAACTTCAACAACGACATCGGCACGCCGCTCACGCTCCTCGGCTTGGACGACACCTGTGAGGCCGCCGTCATCGAGACCGGCATGGACCATTTCGGCGAGATCCGCTATCTCGGCGAGATGGTGCGCCCGCACATCGCCGTCATCACGAACATCGGCGACGCGCATATCGAGTTTTTAGGCTCGCGCGAGGGCATTCTGAAGGCCAAGAGCGAGATCTTTGAAAACCTCGACGCCGACGGCGTCGCCATCCTCAACGGCGACGACGCGCTGCTCGACACGGTAGCCCTCCCGCAGCGCATCGTCCGCTGCGGCGAGAGCGCGCACGCGGACGTCCGCGTTTCCGCGCTGCGTGACCGCGGCATTGACGGCATCGCCTGCACCGTGACCACCGAGCGCGCAGAGTATCAGCTCAATATCCCCGCCCCCGGGCGGCACATGATCTACGCCGCGTCGCTCGCGGTCGCGGTCGGTGAGGAGCTGGGTCTGTCGGTCCCCGAGATCGAGCGCGGCGTCGCGCTCTATGAGCCCGCCGGCTCGCGGATGCGCGTCCACCGCCTCAGCGGCGACCGCCGCCTGCTCGACGACTGCTACAACGCCAACCCGCAGTCCATGTCCGCGGCGCTGCGCGTGCTCGCGGCGAGCGAGGGCAAGAAGATCGCCGTGCTCGGCGACATGAAGGAGCTCGGCGAGCTGACGGAGTCCGCGCACCGCGCGATGGGCGAGCTGTGCGCTCTGCTCGGCATCGACCGCGTCATCGCTGTCGGTGAGTACGCCCGCGGCATCGCGGACGCCGCACACGAGAGCGCCGAGTGGTATCCCGACGCGGAGAGCGCGGTCGACGCGGCGAGAGCTGCGTTCACGGAGGGCAGCGTCCTGCTGTGCAAGGCGTCGCACTCCATGCACTTGGAGAAGATCGTAGAGGAATTGCTCAAGACAACATGATCGAGATCAGCGTAACGGGACTTCAAAAGTCCTTTGATTTGGAAAAGAAAATACTGGACGGACTGACCTTTCAGATCAACTCCGGCGAGCGTGTCGGTCTGCTCGGCAAGAACGGCGCGGGCAAGACGACACTCTTTCGCATCCTCACGGGCGAGATCGACTACGACGCCGGCGAGGTCGCCATCGCGTCGGACCGCCGCGTCGGGCTGATCTCGCAGATACCGGTCTACCCGGCGGGCTATACGGTGGAGGACGTGCTGCAATCCGCCTTCGAGCGCATGAGGCGCATGGCCGACGAGATGGAGCGGCTCTCCGCGCAGATGGCGAACGGCGACGAATCCGAGGAGACGCTGCGCCGATACGGCGAGCTGTCCGCCCGCTTTGAGGGCCTCGGCGGCTACGACACCGCCACCGCCGTCAATAAGGTGGCCAACGGCCTGTCCATTCCCGCGGATATGCGCACGCGGCTGTTCGACACGCTCTCCGGCGGCGAAAAGACGCGCGTGAACCTCGGCCGCCTGATTTTGGAGGACACGGACATTCTGCTGCTCGATGAGCCGACAAACCACCTTGACCTCCACGCCATCGAGTGGCTGGAGGAATACCTTGCCTCGTTCAAGGGTACGGTCGTCGCCATCTCGCACGACCGCTATTTGCTCGACCGCACTATCACCCGCGTCATCGAGATTCTGGACGGCCACGCGGAGTTCTACAACGGCAACTACAGCTTCTACGCCGTGGAGAAGGAACGCCGCTATCTGGAGAAAATGCGGCAGTATGAGAAGGAGCAGGCCAAGATCAGGCAGCTCGAGGCCGCGGCGGACAAGCTGCACCTGTGGGCGTTCATGGGCAACGACGCGCTGCACAAGCGCGCGTTTTCGATGGAAAAGCGCATCGAGCGGATGCGCACGACGGACAAGCCCACGCGCGAGAAGAAGATGACCGCGCAGTTCCGGAGCAGCGAATTTCTCGGCGACGAGGTACTGACGCTCAAGGGCGTCGGCAAGTCCTTCGGTGAGCGGACGCTGTTCTCCGGCGTGGACCTCAAGGTCGCCGGCGGCGAGCGCATCGCGCTCATCGGCGACAACGGTACGGGAAAATCCACGCTCATCAAGATGATCATGGGCGAGGAGTACCCCGACGAGGGCCGCATCAAGCTCGGCCCCTCGACGAAGATCGCCTACCTGCCGCAGATCATTCACTTCGACGTGCCGCAGCGTGATCTTGTGGACACGATGCTTTATTCCAAGCGGGACATCACGCCGCAGAAGGCGCGCGACCGTCTGGCGGCGTTCCACTTCCGCGGAGAGGACGTGTTCAAGTCTGTTTCCGTGCTCTCCGGCGGCGAGCAGAGCCGCCTGCGGCTCTGCATGCTGATGGATGACGAGGTGAACTTTCTCATTCTCGACGAGCCGACCAACCATCTCGACATCGCCTCGCGCGAGTGGATCGAGGAGGCGGTGGAGGCCTTCGACGGGACGCTGCTGTTCGTCAGCCACGACCGCTACTTCATCAACCGCTTCGCCACCCGCGTCTGGGAGCTGGAGGAGCAGAGGATCACCGACTACCCGATGGGCTTTGCCCGCTACCGCAAAATAAAGGCGGAGCAGCCGGTGAAAAAGGCAGAGCCGGAAAAGACAGTAAAGGAAAAGAGCCTTACGGAAAAGCCGCCGCGCGGCAATAAAAATCAGCAGGCGGCACGCCGCCAGCTGACCATCTGCGAGCGCGAGATCGCGCAGCAGGAGGAGGCGCTCGCCGCGCTGGACGCGCGGCTGGAGGAAGCCGCTTCCGACTATGAGAAATACAGCGCGCTCTACGCCGAAAAGGAGGCGCAGGAGCAGAAGCTCACAGAGCTGATGGAGCGCTGGGAAGCGCTCGCCGCCGAGGCGGGCGAATAGGAAAGAGAGAAGCGGCAGGGACGAAAACACGCGAGCGGGGAGGTCGGGACATGAGAGAAAAATGGAAGGCGCTCACAAAGCGGGAGCGGCGGCTGTTTGCGGCATCGGTCATTTTCCTTGCGCTCGAGGTGCTGCTGCGCTTCATTCCTGGGATGCGCTTTTCCGCCCTTCTCTGCCTGTGCGCCGCGGCGGTGCTGTTCATTTTCTATCTGCTGGAGCATTTTGCACGGCGTGGGTACCGCGCTGCGGCGTGGTGCGAGCTTGCGCTGATCGCTGTGCTTTTACTGGGATTTTCCCTGTTTACCGTGCTGGAAACGATGGTCGTCCGCGGTTCGTTCGCAGACGAGTCCGACGAACCGGTGAGCGCGGTCATCGTGCTCGGCGCGGGCGTGAACGGCGAAACGCCGTCGCTCACGCTGCGCACGCGCATCGACGCCGCGGCAGCCTATCTGGAGGAGCACCCCGATGTGCCGGTGGTCCTCTCCGGCGGACAGGGGCCGGGCGAGGCCATCACCGAGGCCGAGTGTATGCGTCGCGCGCTGGTGCGCCGCGGCGTGGACGAGAGCCGGCTGTACCCGGAGGAGCGCTCCACCAGCACGCAGGAGAACCTGCGTTACTCGCGGGCGATACTCGAGGAGCTGGGCGTTGATCCGGCGCAGCGCGTCGCCATCGTCACCTCAGATTACCACCTTTGCCGTGCGAGGCTGATGTGGGGCGGTGCGAGTACCGCTGTACCGGCGCACATGCCGTCCGCGCTCTATTTTCGCTGCCTGAGCGTCAATTACTTTATCCGCGAGGCCTTCGGCCTTGCCGCCTACTTTGTCTATGGAGGTTAATGATGAACAAAGATATTCTGTGCCTGTATTACTCCCGCACGGGAAATACGAAATTTGCCATGGAGGAGATCGCTGCCGCGCTTGACTGCGAGTGCGTGGAGATGCGCGACCGCGTGGACCGCGACGGCGCCATCGGCTGGCTGCGCTGCGGGCTGGACGCCATGCGCCGCCGTACCCGCGCGATGGAGCCGTTTGATACGCGCCGCGCCTTACAGGACTACCGGCTCGTCATTCTCGGCACGCCCATCTGGGCGGGACGCTGCTCGAGCATCGCGCGCGGCTTTCTCAAGCGCCGCGGGCTGGAGGTGCAGAACATCGCCTATGTCGTCGTCCACGGCAGCGAGGAGCTGTATAAGGATGTGTGCGACCAGATGGACCAGTACGTCGACCACCCCCACGTGGCGGACGTCTCGCTGCGCATCGGCTCGGCGGGCTATCACTTCTGGCGCGACGAGTTCATCCGCAATGTGACGAACTACATGACGGCGGAGAACTGAAGCAATGTGGGAGAAGCTGGAACAGATCGCGCGCCGCTGCGCGGAGATCGGAGAGCTGCTGACCGTGCCGGAGATCTATGGCGACGCGAAGGAGCTGCGGAGGCTCACGCAGGAGCAGAAGGAGCTTGAGCCGGTCGCGCAGTGCTATGAGGACTATCGCCGCGCGGAGCGGACCATCGCCGAGGCGACGGAGCTGCTCTCCGATGCCGAGCTGCGCGACATGGCGCAGGAGGAGCTGCGGCAGGCGAAGGCGGACAAGGAGCGGCTTTATGAGGAGCTGCGCGTGCTGCTCCTGCCGCGCGACCCGAACGACGGGAAAAACGTCATCATGGAGCTGCGCGGCGGCGTGGGCGGCGAGGAGAGCGCGCTCTTCGCGGCGGACCTCTACCGTATGTACTCCATGTACGCCGAAAAGCACGGCTGGAAGATCGAGCTTTTGAACTACAACGACACGGAGCTGGGCGGTGTAAAGGAAGCTGACTTTATCCTCAACGGCGCGGGTGCGTGGTCAAGACTGAAGTTTGAAAGCGGCGTCCACCGCGTGCAGCGCGTGCCGGAGACGGAGAGCGGCGGGCGCGTCCACACCTCCACCGCCACGGTCGCGGTGCTGCCGGAGATGGAGGAGGTCGACGTCGACCTCCGGCCGGAGGACATCGAGATGCAGGTCTATCGCTCCTCGGGCGCGGGCGGACAGCACGTCAACAAGACGAGCTCTGCCGTGCGGCTGATCCACAAGCCGACGGGCATCGTCGTGGCATGTCAGGAGGAGCGCTCGCAGGTGCAGAACCGCGCGAAGTGTATGCAGATGCTTGCGAGCAAGCTCTATGAAATGGAGCGTGAGCGTGTGGAGAGCGCCGTGACGAACGAGCGCCGCGCGCAGGTCGGCACCGGGATGCGCAACGAGCGCATCCGCACCTACAACTTCCCGCAGAACCGCGTCACCGACCACCGCTTGACGGGGGACAGCAAGAATTTCAACATCGACGCCGTCATCAACGGCGACCTTGACCCGATCATTGACGCGCTGACCATGCAGGCGCAGGCAGAAAAGCTGCGCGAGAGCACGGAGAGCTGAGCGCTTCAGACACGCAGAAGGGGGAACCTTTTTGAACACCCGATACTTTACCATCACCGATCCTGCGCGAGAGAGCGCGGCGGTCGAACAGGCCGCGGACATTCTGCGCCGCGGCGGGCTGCTCGCCATCCCGACCGAGACGGTCTACGGCCTCGGCGCGGATGGACTGAACGCGGACGCCGTGCGGCACATTTTTGAGGCCAAGGGCCGCCCGCAGGATAACCCGCTCATCCTGCACATCCCCGACGCGAGCTGGCTCGCGCGCTACTGCAAGGACGTGCCGGAGACGGCGTACCGCCTTGCCGGGCGCTTCTGGCCCGGGCCGCTGACGATGATACTGCCGAAGGCGGACTGCGTGCCGCTCGTCACCACCGGCGGGCTGGACACCGTCGGGATGCGCTGCCCCGATCACGCGGTGACGCGCGCCATCATCGCGGCCTCCGGCGTTCCGGTCGCCGCGCCGAGCGCCAACACCTCGGGCCGCCCGAGCTGTACGACCGCCGCGCACGTCCGCGAGGACATGGACGGCAGGATCGACGGCGTGGTGGACGGCGGGCCCTGCCGCGTGGGTGTGGAATCGACCATCATCGACCTGACCTGCACGCCGCCGCGCCTGCTGCGCCCGGGCGGACTGCCGCTCGAGGAGCTGCGCGCCGTGCTCGGCGAGGTGGCGGTGGATAAGGCGGTCACGCAGCAGATGGCGGCGGGGGAGAGGCCCCGCGCACCGGGCATGAAGTACCGTCACTACGCACCAAAGGCGCCCGTCACGGTCGTCACCGGCTCGCCCCGCGCGAGCGCGCGGCGGCTGCTTGCCGAGATCGGCGCGCGGGACGGCGTGATCTGCTTCGACGAGTTCGCGCCGCTCTTCGCGGGACACATCGTTCACCGGCTCGGCGCGAGCGGCGATAAGCTCGCGCAGTCGCAGCACGTTTTTGACGCGCTGCGCACCTTTGACGCGACCGACGTGCCCGCCATCTGGGCGCAGTGTCCCGACAGCGCGGGGCTTGGCCTCGCCGTCGGCAACCGGCTGAAAAAGGCCGCCGGCTTCCATACGGAGGAGGCGGACGGCGCCTTTGTCCTCGGCATCACCGGCGGCACCGGCGCGGGTAAGACCACGCTGCTGCGCGCGCTGGAAAAGCGCGGCGCGCTGGTGCTCGACTGCGACGCGGTGTATCACGAAATGCTCCGGACTGACGCGCCGCTGCGCGCCGACCTGACCGCCGCGTTCGGCGATGTCTTCGCCCCCGACGGCGGATTGGACCGGCAAAAGCTGGGCAATATAGTATTCGGCGACGCCGGCGCGCTCGCGCAGCTCGACGCCATCATCTTCCGCCATCTGCCCCGCGCGCTCGCGCGGCGCATGGAGGAAAGCGGCGCGCGGCTCATCGCGCTCGACGCCATCAAGCTCGTGGAGAGCGGCCTCGGCGCGCTCTGCGACGTGACCGTCGCGGTCACCGCGCCGGAGGAGGTGCGCGTGCGCCGCATCATGACGCGCGACGGCATCTCCGAGGACTACGCCCGCGCCCGTGTGCGTGCGCAGCGCAGCGAGGAGGCGTTCCGCGCGGACTGCGACGCGGTCTTTGAAAACAACTACCCGACTCCCGCGCAGGCTGCGTTTGCCGCGGAGGAGTTTCTGGATACCATTATTAAAAAATCCAAGGAGGAATGAACCATGGCAGAGAAGAAAAAGAATGAGTGGGCGGAGAAGCTCGCTTATGCGCCCAAGAACGGCTATGAGCGCCTGAGCGCTGAGGAGGAGCGGGCGATGCACGCCTACTGCGAGGACTACAAGGATTTCCTTGACCACGGCAAGACCGAGCGGCTGTGCGTGGAGCACTGCATCGAGCTGGCCAGCGCGCGCGGCTTCGTGCCCTACGAGAAGGGCATGGCGCTCAAGACGGGCGATAAAGTCTACTATAACAACAGGGGTAAAGCAATTATGCTTGCCGTCATCGGCGAGCAGGACCTCAGCCACGGCGCGAACATCGGCGCGGCGCACACCGACGC
>CEAH01016993.1_pt1 | contig 168231 bp, 202 predicted proteins | sample 557571 | NCBI WGS metagenome assembly CEAH01 (sample SAMEA3182092, study PRJEB8094) | gut metagenome | biome: human; feature: gut; material: Stool; isolation source: human stools | place: Canada | collected 2013-11-25
TTTTTGGTGGAGACTACTGGACTCGAACCAGACACCGCCTTTTATCGTGGTGAAAAAGTTATTAGATAGTATATAAAACCGCTGTTTTTATTAACTTTTGGTAAACGTTATTTAGCCCATATAAATGGCAAGTGTGTACTTTTGTGTGTACCTCAGTCATTGATTTTCGGGCTTTTCGGATGCCAGGCAAAACCATCCTTCAGCACAATATAAACCAGCCTGGTCCCTTGTCAGACCACCCGAAACGTGATATAATCTTACCGTGTAAGCAATACGGCGACTGTATCAGTTTCGACTGGTCTATGCGCCAAACACAGGAGAGTGGCATCCGACGACTGGTCCTCGTCGAGTGTCGCTCTTTTTCTCGTAAAAAAATCGCCCCACAGCGCAGTGCTGCAGGGCGATTCTCGTTTTGGCTTTAGGCCGGGTCCGGGTAGCCGGGCCGGACGCCGCAGGTGATGAGAGACACATCCCGGCGCCGCTTCATCACCGCGCCGCCATTGGCATCGTTGCCGTTGCCGGTGTTGCCCTCGATGGTGAGGACCGTGCTGCCCACAACGCCCACCACAATGCCGACGTGAACGGTCCGCTTCCGTTCTCCGGAAAAGTCGAAGAAAACAATGTCCCCCGGCTTGTAGCTGCTGGTCACCACCTGCGCCGGGGCCGCCGTCCGGTAACGCTGGACGAAGGCGGAGCAGCTGGCTGTTTTGTAGAGGCTGAAACCGGCCTCCCGGAACACCCACCAGACAAAGGCCATGCACCAGGCGTATCCGCTACCGCTGACCTCCCGGCCATAATAGGCGCTGTTGTACTTGACCTTGTTGGAATTGGTGGGCATTTCCACCACGCCCAGCTGCCATTCCGCAATCTGAAGCACGGCGGCCCGGGTCTTTGCCTTCAGGGCGGTCATCACTCCGCCTCGACCAGCGCGGCACCCTGCACCCGGAAGGTCTTTCCGGCGATCATGCACAGGGCGTACATCTCGCCGCAGTCGCAGTCCACCAGATGACCGTCCTTGACCTGGACCTTATCCAGGGAACCGGTGCCGGTATCCAGCAGGCCATAGCCGTTGGCGGTAGCGGCGGTGTCAGCCTTGGCCGCTGCGGTCTCTTCGGCGATCAGCTCATGCTTGCCGGGCTCCAGGTGGATGTCTGCGCCCAGCTCCGCCAGGGCGGCGTTGGTATCCTCCAGGGTAGCTTCGCCTGCGGTGTACTTGTTGATGATTTCAGTGATCTTGCTCATAATGTACTTCCTTTCTGTCATGCAGATTTATATGGAGCCGCATCCGCGGCAGGGGTTACTTGAAACTACATGTAAATTACTTTAAGCCTCTTCGTGGTGTTCGTCTTCGCCCACGATCTTGTCGCCGGCGGCATCCACGGCGGATTTGCCGGCGGCGAGGATCTTCGGCAGCCACGCGGGTACCTTTGCTCCCATATTGACCGCGTGCTCAGCCAAGCTGCCAAGCTCGCCGATGATGTACCACACGATCACCAGCGGGCCAATCAGAACTGTGTACTCAATAGGCAGGGCCACACCGGGTAGGTTGCCAAGCATGGTACCGATGAGCCAATCCGCCACCAAGGCCACGCATACGATCACGATCATGCCGCCTTTATGCCAAGCTCCCTCCCGGAGCTTGGCGCTGGACCAGCGGCCCTCCTTGCTGGCCACGGCAGAGCCTACCAGCCAATCGGCCATCATCAGGCACACCCACACGATCACGAGCCAACCGAACCAGCCCCACAGGGCCGTCAGCATGGCGATCACGCCAGTGATCACTGTCTTAATGTGCAGCGCAGAATCATTAAACATGATTTTTTTCCTTTCTAATCGCCGCGCTGACCTCGTCAGCTTCTTCCGGCTTTAATTTTGGATAGTCCTTCAGAACTTCCTCCAGTTTCTCTCCGTTGCTGACCCTTCGCCTCACAACGCGGATCAGCAAGCTCAGTTTCCCCATCACGCCCCGTCACCTCCCCCTGTAGAATTTCCATTCAAGTGCGGGTGCCGTTGATGATCTTGTAGATCTGCCGCTCGCTAAGATCAAACTGGATGGCCAGGGCTTTGTAGTTACCGCCGTTGAAGAGAGCCCGGATTTCCCGATCCCGGGCATTGCGCCTTATGGATCCCCACTTAGGGATATACAGGTACTGCCCACTGCACAAGCGCACAAGCTTAAGGAAAGCGTCCATTCCGAGATCCTCGGCAAGGTCACGGTATGCCTCGGGAACATCACCCAGAAGAATCTGCTTATAGGTGCCAATATCATGATAGGCCATACTATTTCACCTCTCCAGACACCTCTACCATCACGCCACCGGTAGAAGCCGTATACCATTTAGCTGAAAGCGTTGCGCTCTGCTGCACCGGGAGATGCGCCGGCTTCAGCTCTTCTATCGCGTCCACGATGGCGTCCCCCGGGAGCTGGCCCGTTCTATTTACCTCAATAACGCCGTCCCGGAATGTGATCTCGGTACTGCCGGGCGCAACGCTGTCCGCAACGGCCTGCAGCATCTCCAGCGTGACCTTGCCGGAGCTTTTCCACCGCGCTTCAATAGCAGCACGCCGCTCTGTAAGCGTGTTGGACGGGTTCTTTACGATTCCCAGCTTGCTTTCATAGAGATCTACATACTCCTCCGAAAGCGTGTCAAACCAGTTACTGTTATAGATCGCCAGCACACGATCCGCCAACTGGTCCAGAGTTACCGTGCCGGCAGACAACAGCGCGTTGAGCCACGGATCAGAACGATACAGGCTGTGCAGCTGTTCCAGAATAAATTCCTTGGTCACGCCGCGCCTCCTATGTCAACCGTTCCCAGTACCGCAACCTCCCGGGCCCCCACGCTGACGTTGTCGATTCCGCCGTTGACCTTCAGGGACGCATAATCGCTGACACCATCGGCACTCATTACAGCATCCGCGACCTTCGCATAACTCACATAGGTACCGACGAATGCAACGGATTGCAGGTATGCCGTGATCTTCGACTTAATATTGGCAAGCACGGTGGCCTGACTGTATCCGGCCATCAGCGTGACCACGCAGGAAATGTTGATGTTCTTCACGGTCGCAGTTGAAACCGTGCAGTACGCGCCCATCGGTGCAACACCGGCGCCACTCCCGGTAATGCCGGGATCGATATAGTCCTGCACAGCCTTCACCAGAGAAGCTGCAGCCGGCCGCATATCGCTGCCAATCACACAAACCTCCACAGTGTTTGCGCCCTTGGCCAGAGGGAACACCTTCACACGGCCAACGCCGGAGACATCCAGCGCCCATTTTGCGTAGGAATTGGCATTCGCACCGTTTTGAACAATCGTGAGGTCGTTATAGTACCGCTCTCGCAGAGCTTCATCCGTTTCCTCATCATAACCGCCGGTCATGGCCTTTTCATTGGTCACGTCCGCGATACCGGACAGCGTGACCGGCATTTTCGTCACGGTATTGGCGGCAACGTTCCCGGAGATACCGGGTATGACCGCTTCCACAGCTACCGTATCGCCTTCAGTCACCTTTTTGCTCTCGATTGCCCGGAACTGAATACCGCCCCCGCTTTCAAACAGATTATCGATATTGACCACGCCCTGACCGGCCACGATCGTCACCGTGCCGGATGCTGCCACGGCGGCACGGCGGGTAATACCGCGGCGCTGCGCACACCATCTGGACAGTTCATCACCGGAGAGGGTATCAACATCCGTCTTACCAACCGCCGTATTCACATCATCCCCGAGGGAGCAGACCGCAAGGGCAAATGCCCGCGTTATATCCCATGCCGGGAAGCCGATCGACTTCTGGTATTCGTCCGAAATGGCTTCCAGCATTTGTCCGTGGATCGCTTCGACATCATAACTCAATGCTCAATTCACGCTCCTCTCCATCATCCAGCGAAACGGTAAAACTGATCGTGCCGCCGGACAGCTTGAAGTTGTAGACTGCCCGGATGGCCGGGCACAAAAGCGCCCCTTCCTCAATCTCCCGTTTGATCTCACTGATAACCGCGCCGTTGGGCACGATCTTCTTGCCGATCAGCTGCGTGGCATCCACGCCGAAGTCCTGCCCGTCATAGACAGTAAACCGCCGCGGTACCGTCCTGACAAACAGCTCCAGCCATTGGGCCACCGCATCTGCTCCAGAACTCAGCACCGGGCTTCCATCCACAAGCCGGAACGTCTTGGATTTATAGTCGAAAGCGAAGGACTTTGCCAACGGCTTCATCAGCGGATCATCCAGCTTTTCGGCGGCATTTGCTGCCAGCGGAAAAATCACAGGATCACCCCCAGAATGAAATAGGTCTGGTCACCAGCCAAAAGGACATTCTGACCGGCCTGCAGCGGACGAAGCTCCAGACATTTCCCTTGGCTGCATCCCGAACAGCTCCCCATAGCTTCCCCGCCGTCATAATGACAGGTCGCGCCGCCTTTCGGCGTGCAGCCTTTATACGCGGTACACTGCATCCATGGATCTACACGCTGCACCTGCGGATACTGGAGCATGGCGGCCCCGTCGAAGGCCGATACGGTCAGAGGGGATACATTAACCACAGTCCCACTGAATATGGTTGGCAGCTTCGGGTTATCCCGGCTCTTGATCTCCCGTGCCATTTTGTGTTCCCAGCCCATCAAATCCTCCTCAGCGTCATGTCCATGGTATAGGGATGCCCATACTGCTTTGTCACAGCGGACACCATAAACGTGCCCTTGAATTCCTCCAGGTCAAAATAGAGCAGCACACCGGCCGTAACGTTATCCGCGCCGAATGTCCGCACGGTTATCTCCTCGGTTTCCCTGTTGAGCGCGGAAAGCAGCGTACGGGCCTTCTGGGCGGCCGTAGCGCCGTCTTTGTCGCTGTAGGTGTCCACTTTCATCCGGCGGCCGTACCGTTCGATACTGGCGCTGTCAGAGGACGCAGCGAGCACCGACACACTGGAATCCTGGTCGGAATAGATCGTCACCGCGTTCCGAAGATCTTCGATACTCCGCTTTACGCTGGGACTGCCAACAGACAGTTGGATCAGGTGCGCCGGGAGATTGTCCGCCGCCCGGTAGCGGGCCGCGACCACGCCGCCGGAAGCCCGTTGCAGAAGGCAGAGTTTTCCACCGCGGATGCGAACAAAATACCGTTTCCCGGTCTCGGCCTCCACCGTGTCAAGGATGCCGCCCAGGATTGTACTCACAGAATCGTGGTACAGATGTGTAATTTTCGCCGGCAGATCCGGCAGCGTCCCAACAGGGATGCCAAGACGATCACACAGCTGCCGGATGGATTGGCTGGCCGAGGCCCCATTGAACTGGATAATCAAATCGTTCTTACTCAGCAGAATGCCGTCATCATACACGGTCAGTGTCTGCTTTTCCCGGTAGTCTCCGGAGATGGAATAGATCTGTCCGTCCAGCGTCAGAGTGCCGTCCTTGTAGAACAGGATGCGGTCGCCGCAGGAAAGGCCCAGAGGCTGATGGTATGGGTCAAGTACACCCTGCTGCACGGAGAGCGTCATGCTCACCGCCAGACTGTCCAGATCGTCCGTTGTGGAAATATCCCCGGCCCGGGCGGAGATATCCACGGTCACTGGCTTTTTATTTACATACCGGAGCCATTTCACAACATACTGCTCCATGGCCGCTACCTCACTTTGTAAGTCATAAACCGGTACTCCCGGAGATCCAGCGTATAGGCCACGTCCCCGGCCCGGTCCCGGTGATATGCGAAATTATCCACCGTACAGGCCATATTGAGGATGACGCTGCCGTTGTTATCCAGCAGGATGACTCGGAAGGGGATATACCGCCTCCGCCCGGCCTCGATCAGGCTCACATACCGCCAACCGTCCGCACTGGCCCGAGGCCTGATCCACGGATATTCACGGTTTGGGAAAATACTGCTGATGCTCACGGAGCGGAGCCCCATAGGGCCGATGGTGTTCATCTCTCCCTGCGTGGAATCGAAGGTCCCGTTGCTCTGGGGGCTCTGGATCTCCACGCCCTCATTGTTGACCACAGGAAAGACCATCACGACCTCATTGTTGTTGTAGGATAAGATCAGATCCAAAACGCAACCTCCTACACCGTCCCCAGTGCTCCAATGACCTTGTTGGCCACATATTCACCGGTCTGCTCCATATACTCCTCATTCCCAATGACATTGCCCTGGATAATGAACTTCAAATTTAGAATGATGCTCCGGTCGGCAGATTTTTTTGCCACATCATGTGGGATGATCCGGGTACCGCTGGGTAGATCTACGATCTCGCCCCGGCCACCCTCATTGATGGAGGTCGCACCGCCGGGGAAGAAGCTATTGCCGGTGGCATTGTGCCGGCCGGTAACGGCATTCTTCACGGTCACGGCCGCGCCCTTGATGCCTTTGAAAATCGATCCCAAAACAGGGACTTTTTCAATTGCCTCACCAATGCCGGAGATCTTACTGTGGATCCAGTCGATCACACCGGTCACCTTGGCCTTGGCCGTATCAAATGCTCCGGTGATGGAATCCCGAATGCCGCCGAAGACCACTTTGACAGTCCCCCAAAGGGCCTGCGCCTTGGCCTTGACCGTATCCCAGTTCTGCCACAGCGCGATCCCCGCCGCAACCAGTGCCGCGATCGCCATTGCAACCAGCATAATGGGATTCGCCGCCATAATCGCATTGAGAACGCCGCCCGCAGCAGAAACGCCCTTGACCACGGTGATCAGTGTGCTGAGCGTGGCAGAAACCGATGTGATGATATTGAACGCTGTGAACCCTGCGACGACGCCAGAGAGGATTGGGATGAGAATCTTCCCGTGTTCAATTACCCACCCAATGGCCTTACTGACCACCTGATACGCCGCCGAAACTGCCGTTTTTACCTTGTCGATCCCAGCTTTGATGGTGTCCTTGTGGGCTTCGACATTGGCGATGGCAGCTTCGATTTTGGGCGCGGCCTTATCAATAAGCCGAATAGCGGCCGCCTGCAGGCTGGGAATATATTTTGCGGCCACTTCGGAAAGGTTCGCTTTCATGTGAACCAGTTTTTCGCCGATCTCATCCTGTGCCCGGCCAAGAAGATTCTGCGCCACACGCATTTTACCGGCATCCGTCTGCGCAAGCGCCGCATTGACGCCGCCCACGTTGGACTGCAGGATCTCCGCCATCATCGCGGCCCGCTGCTCCTCGTTTCCGGTCTTCATGATCTTTTCCTGATATTCGGTCATGATGATGCCGGCTTTGGAAAGCGCGCCTGTCTGCCCGGTCATTGCTTTACCGATCAGATTTCCAATGCTGACGGCATCGCCTTGGGTGGCATTCAGCCCCTTTTGCTGTGCGACCAGATCCGCCATGCCGGGAGCCAGCTTTGATAGGCTCTCCTCCGTCAGCTGGAAGGTAGCCAGCTGCTGCAATCCAGCGACAGAAACGTCTCCGGCAACAACGCCGGTTTCCTCCAGTTTATCGGTCAGTGCCACAAGGTTATCCTTGGCTGCGGCAGCCGCTCCGGCGCCCTTGGCAATAATGCTGGGGACGTTGTTCAGCACGGCCTCCAGCTTGGTTTCCGCCTCATGTGCAGCATTGAAACCCTCCATGGCGTCAGTAGCCCATGACTTGATATTCGCTACAGAAATCACGCCGCCAAGCGTCAGAAAGGCCGCGCCGACCTTGCCGGCCACACCGCAGACGCTTCTGAATTTATTGTTGGCGTTCTTCGCCCAACTGTTGATAACGTTGGTTGCCGCCTTGATCTGCTTTTGCTGCTTTTTAACCTCTGCGGTCGTGTTCTTCAGAGGCTTGGTAAACTGATCCTTCAGCGCCAGCAGAATATTGACCTTTTTAGTTGCCGCCATCCCAAGCCTCCATTTCCACTTCCATTGCGGCCGCGTAGAACTCTCGTTCCGCTGCTGTCAGTGCCAGCAGTTCCTCCAGCGAGTGCCCCCGGCCGATATAGTGGGCGAGCAGTTGGAAGTCACTGTCGCCCCGGATCAGTTTTTTAACTGGTCCCGAATACTGTCGCCCATACCATAAAAGTCAAGAACCGCATTGGCCAGCTCCGCCAGGGCGCCCACGTTGTCATCCAGCACCCGCAGAACAATGTCATAGGGTTCCTGACAGCCGTAGGCTTCCTGCAGTTCCTTATTCTGAAGCATGGGGCAACTCTTATAGATCAGCTCCACCTCGAAATCCAGGTTCTCTTTCATGCCCGCGTTTTCATCCTGATCGTCCAGCATCGTCAGCACCTGGGAGAGAGGCAGCTTTTTCAGCGTCAGCATGCCGCCAAGCGCCTCCACCTTGATGTCCCGGTAGTCAGCTTTGCTGGATTCCCGCTGCTCCTTCCGCGCGATCAGATCGCTCAGTGTCAGCTTCTTCAGTTCAGCTTTTTTTGCCATGCCTGTATTTCTTTTCTTGGCTTATACCAGGTCCAGCAGCTCGAAGGAACCGGCCTTGAAAGGAACTTCCTCCTCAACCAGCCCCTTGTTTTCGAACTTACTAAGGGCCAGCTCATCCAGCGTCACATCGTACAGCGCCACGCGCTCTGCGCCGTAGGCGGACGGATCATCCAGCGCCGATACAATCTTCAGCTCCGGCAGCTCGCCGGTAACGATGCCTTCCTTGTACTTCTTCAGAATCGTGGAATCGTATTTATGCATAACCATGGTGCCGGAAACGCTGTAGCCCATGTACCGCTGCTTCTTGCCCAGGTCGCCGTTAACGTCCATCTCTTCATAATCCAGAGAAACCTTCGCCTCAAAGGACTTGACATTGGCGAGCTTTTCATCGTCAAGCCAGACCTTGCCGAAGGAGCCGCGAAAAACCTTATTGTGATCAAAAGTTTTCATGATTCAGTTCCCCCTTTACGCCATGTTGACCACGAATTTAAGATCCTCAATGGCATCCAGAATCTTGACGTCGGCCTCCAGATACATGAAGCTCTTGAACGTCCGCTTTTTGGCAGTGGCGTCATCCCAGCCGCTGGTATCCGTCCCAACGGTCTCCCAGGCAGCCTTCTGTGCGCTCACATCCACGCCGGCAGTATTGGCATAATCCGGATCCAGCACGTCCTCTCGGGCCAGATTCTTGAAGTAGCCGACCACTGCGGAGATGAACAGGGACTGGTTATCCGCCTTATTTTTGAATTTACCCAGATACCCCGCCTTGAACGTGGTGATGATGTCCTCACGCATCATATCCATGCCCTCTACCACGGTGATCTTCTTCATATCCTCCGTTTTGCCGCCGGACAGTGTGGTCAACGTGTTGACGCCGCGGGAGATGCGGAAGACGGTATCATCCTGGAACAGGGGCATATTGCCGGCGTCGATACTGGCGTCGAGGTTCTCAACCTCGGACACACCGGACAGATCTGTCAGTTCCCGGTAGGTAACAGATTCCGTCATGGGGCAGGCCGCCAGGATACCGCCCAGCCGGGGGATGTACAGTTCGATCTTCAGCTCCGTGCCGTCAGCCAGCGTGACACTGGTGTTGGGGACATTGACGATGTGCTCATCGTTGGCGGCAGCTACGCCGCAGACAACAGCCTTGATCTTGTGGGCCTTGCTGGCGGTGTTGTACGCCTTCACATAGGTGGTAAGGCCCTCCTGCAGGGTGCTTACCGGTGTACAGATCCAGTTGAAGGTCAGTGTGGCCAGTACAGCCTTTGCAGCATCCATGTTCTCATCTGTGCCGATGCGCACCACGGTCACCTTATACGGCGCCGCGTCAAAGGCTCGTGCGATGGCTGCGTAGTTCGCGGCAGTGTAATCAGTGGATTCAACATCCAGCAGCGTGCCGTAGGTTTTATGTGTAAAATTGGTTTTGGTGGTATCCTGCACCACAATGGCGAGGATGCCGCGGGCGGAACGGGAAATTGCCGTGGCCGCCTTGGTCTTGAAAATAAAATCAATGCTCGGAAGTCCCATCTACTCAGTCCTTTCTTGTGATCTCCAAATCTGCCATATAGTCCTCGTCGCCAGTCTCCGGTCTGAGCTGTACATTTGTCACCTTGAAGGATGTGACCAGCGCCATATCTTCACGGCTCAGTTCAAAGCCAACTTCCTCCGGGTAGATGAAAAAGCTATCACTTACTCTGATTGGCTCTTCCAGCGCCTCCCGAAGCGTCGCCTGATACTGCAGCAGATCCAAATACCCGACTTCCGCCCTTTCGGCCAGACGGATGATCTGGATCTCAAACGTATCAAGGCGCAGGTCACCGGAGTTTTCCGCCTGCATAAGGATAGGCTGCACATAGGTGCATGGCCGTGTAAAGCCTTCGTGAATGTCCTTGGAGGTCGGCGGTTCGCCGAAAAGCGCCTCCACCAGTTCGGATACCGCACGAAGCGTATCAATGATCGTTCTCATGTAAAACCATCCTGCAATATCTCATCTACGAATTTATTGGCCTCTTCCTCAAATACGCTTTGGTACTCCTCCATCGCGTGAGCGGCCACGTGCCGTCCCTCTACCCATTTTTCCGTCTTCTTGCCATGGGCCCAGATCGCGTGGCCATGCTCAATCAGATGGGCGTGAGGAGCCTTGTTCCGCACACGCACCTGATGTTCATCGTGGTACACATATACCTTAGACTTGCTGACGCCTTTAAGCAGGTTTCCGGTATGCTTCTTGGTTTCTTTTTGATATGCGGCACGCAGCTTGCGCCGGAAGGAATTTGCCTGCTTATTCATCAGGGCCTTTGCTGCTGTGGGATACTTCCGGTCAACCAACTCAATGATATCCCGGTTCACACCCTCCAGCTCAGACAGATCAAATCCAGCTTCCGTGCTCACATCCGCACCTCACAGAACAGCTCCAGACGTTCGTGCTGAAGGTATGGATCGAGGATATAGAGGATATTGTATCGTTGCCCGTCGATCATGAGCCACATATCCGGCGTGACATCCTTCCTGTACCGAATCGTTACCTTGTGCGTGGTTCGGGACAGCTGGGTCTCAGCCACCCGCCCGGAAAGCAGGCTGCCAGTCTGGGGAGTTACCCCCGCCCAGACCGTTGCGACCGACTGCTCCTCGACAGGATACTGGCCCAGAGCGTCCTTTTCAGACGCCTGACCAAGCCGCATGATCGCCGCTCTCCGGTTCAACACGGAGGAAAGGTGATTATGATACCGCATTATCCGTTCTCCTCTACAGACGGCAGCAAATTGGTGGAATGCATGTCCAGAATTTGCATGACCATTGGGTTTTGCCCGGTATATTGCGCGGTCAGCTGCCGATTATCCAGCATCTCCGCGCCAACGGTCAGGATGACGATACCGACATCTTCCAGATCGCACCGGTCCAGATCCAGCCCCGCATACCCCCGCACATAGCCCTTTGCCGCATTGAGGGCAAGCGCAACCTGGCTCTGTTCATTCCGGGCCAGCTTTTCATACTCCTCGGCATCCACGCAGTACCGCGCAAATACCGCCAGATCGGCGGCTGTGATCTCGGACGGCCGCATTTAGTCCTCGCTTTCCGCAGCGGCCCCGATGTCCGCCACAGCGGCGGCCAGATCCGCGACGGTCTTGTAGGCGGACGGGTCCTCAATGCCCATATCCGCCGCCAGCGCCTCCAGGTCGGCCCGCCTCATCTTCTTCAGGTCCCGTACGTCAAGATTCTCCGCAGTGGGAGTCTTATCTTCCACCGTGGGATTTTCCACAGAGGGAGCCTCATCCAGTGCGGCCAGATACCCGCATTCCAGAAGCGGGGCGGCGACATCCTCGGTGATGTCGCGCACCTCGCCGGGGAACATGGAGATCTCGCCGGCAAAGCTGACTTTAGCCTTTACCTTCATGTTCTCCCCTCCGATCAGGACGCCTTCATGGTCAGAACGGCGATCTTCTTGCTGTCGGTGATCCTGGCATCATACTCGCCGAAGGCCAGCACGCCCAGCATGTTCTTGGTGGAGAACTTCTCACGCAGCACCCGGATCTCCACGCTCTTGGTGGCCTTGATGGTATAGCCGGACAGGTCGGCAAACACGATGGCCTTTGCGGAGGCGGCAATCGTGGGCATAGAGTCGGATTCGATGACAGGCACGCCCAGGATCTTGTATTCATCCTCCTTGAAGTACGGCTGGCCGTTGTTGTCCTTCAGCTTGCACAGCGCCGTATAGGTGGCGGGGTTCATGATCCAGCGGGCGTTGGCGCGGAAACGCTGCTTCAGGGAATGCTTCAGGCTCACCAGCTCATCATAGGTGATGGCGGTGGCAGCGGCAGCGGTGACACCATTGGTGGCGCTGGTGATGCCGGTGATCTTGGTGGAACCGGTCACGAATTCCTTTTCCAGCTTCTCCGCGATGGCCTCGGCCACCTGATTGACCACAAAATCCACCACATTGAGGTCGGTGTTGTCCTTCAGCTTGTTGGAAACCAGGGCCAGCGAGCCAATCACAAAGCCGTTCAGGTCAACGGTGGTGAACTTGCCGATGTTATCGGACAGGTCGGTGCCTTCGTCCACATAGTCGGCCTTGATGTAGTTGGTGGCGTCCTCCCCGTACACGGGCACGGACAGCTTGCCGTTGGTATAGACCACGTCGGCCAGGGACAGGAAGGGCACCATATCCCGCACGGCCTTGATGATGCGGTTGGCGATGGTGGTGGGCACAATGGAACCGTTGTTGCCCTGGGTCAGCTGGATTTCTCCGGCGCGATTCTCAGTAGCTACCCGGCCCATAATGAAGTCGGAGAACGCCTGCTCCTCTGCGGCGGCACGCTCTTCAACAGTCATTTCATGCTGTTCCTTGGGAGGCTGCACCTCAGTGATCTTCCGAGCCCGCTCCTCACATGCCAGAGTGGCGTCGATCTCCTGGATCTCCTTCTCGGCTTCATCGAAAGCACGGGTCTCCTCCTCGGACATAGCCCGCTCCTCGGTGTCGGCCTTGTCCACCAGCGCGTCCATCTGCTTCTTCAGCTCTGCGCGGCGCTCCATCAGTTTCTTCAGATTCTTCATTTAAGCATTTCCTCCTAAAATTATTTCAGCGCCGCGATGCGGCTTCTGAATTCAGAATTATCAAATGCCGGTTTCGGTTCCCCGGCGCCGGTAATCGTGGGCTCCTCCAGAGATGCCCGGGTCTCTACCTCCACATCGCCATCCGCACGAAGCTCCACAGATGTGGCAGAATAAATGGGACACTTTTTTACTACCAGTGTCAGGTGGTCCAGATCCAGCGCCTGAATATGCCGGATAGGAAGCGCATCCGCCCGCTCCTCCATGGTGTCCTTGACGTTGTACATGCCAAACGACCAGCCGCGGATCTTGCCTTTCTTTGCCAGCTCCACGAGGTCTTTGTCCTTAATCAGGACGTCCGCATGCAGACCGATGGCGTCCTCCTTCAAGGTCAGCGTGCCGTCATCCGTACTGGCATATACGTGGGTAGAGTCATGATCCACCGTGACCGAGATATTCCCGGCCCGGCTGATGGCCCCCTCAAATGCGCGGGGTTCAATTTCCTCCACCACCTTGCCCCGCGGGGTGATGACCGGACGGCTTTTCTTCTCCGTTACGTTGACGTAGCCGGAAAGTCGGGCACCGTCAGCCCGGACTTCAATATGCATCATTCTTCCGGTGTTTCCTCCTTTTTTGTTTTCAACTGGTTCGCAGACATGGCGGACAGTTCTCCTGTGTTGGGCGTATAGATCATCTTGTTTTTGGGATCATAGAGGACATCCTGCAGTCCCAACTTGATCCAGCTGAGGCCCAGAGGCGGCATATTCTCCTGATACCTGACCTCATCGATCTGCATGAAATTGGAATCCAAGGCGACCTTGTAGGCGTCGAAGCGTTCCTTCATGTCGCCCTTCAGCAGTTCCTTGGTGTCAAAGGCAAAATACAGCGGTGAATTGCCGTGTTTCTCATCCTCCAGCAGCAAATCCCGGTTCAATGCGCACTGGATCACCGTCATCAGCGGAATAGCCGCCAGTTTGGCCAGCCCTTCCACGCCTTTTGCGTCGCATTTCCCGCCCATAACATCCGTTGAGATGTGGAAAACTTTTGCCAGTTCCGCCGCATTTGTAATCTTATTTTCATTGAGCTGCATTTCCACGGCGGTATCAGAGATCTCTTTGAAGTCCAGCCCCTGATTCAAAAGCATAAAACTTTCCACATCATCGCTGGAATAGAGCTTTCGGAAGTCCCGCTTCAGCGCATCCAGCTGCTCCTGAGCCAGTTTTCTCTCACTTTTCAGAAAACCGCGCTTATTGCCGCCCCGGGCTGCCATGGTGTATTCCATCACCAGCGTTAAGTACATGGCCTCAATCAATCGGCTGTTCTCCGTTGTGATTGGGTAGCCTTCCGCGCCGTCCTTTGTATTCCGCAGGATCTTCAGGAAATCCCATGGGTAAAAGACTTGGCCATCCACACAGATGTTGAAGTCCTTGAAAATCGGGTCTGTGTTCTTGATGATGGTAATATGGCTCTCATCCACATAGCGGATGCTCTGCAGCTCCCGGTACCCGTCATAATCCAGATAGGCGTATCCGCCCCGGCCCAAGTAATAGTCCCGGATCATGGCATGCCAGAATTCGTTGGCGTTCAGCGCGTCACCAGTCTCATCATTAAGCAGGAACACCCGGCGGTCATTCTTCACTTCCACCGCCTTGCCGCCCTCATCCCGGTACAGCCGGATCGGCGTAGACGCTACTACATTGGCGATCAGGTCAATGGCGCCGGCAATCGTTGGAATCTGCAGCGCCCGGTCTTTCGTAGCCTTCGTGCCCTGCAGCAGCGCCTGAATCAGCGCATCCGTGGCCGATCCCTCGGCCCTGTTTTCTTTTCTTGTAAACGGCCACATCGGCGCATCCTCCTGTCAGGTCTGGATAACCCAGTCCATGGTTTCACCAAAAAGCGTATTCTGCTGCAGCATGTGGACCGCATTGATGAGCGCCACGACCATGTCCACTTTGCCGTTGGATTTTTTCTTGTTTACATAGCGGTTCATGTTGGTGTCGTAGGTACATCTGGCATTTTCGAAGTTGATCTCCAGCAGGTCGTTGGCCTCATAGTCAAATTTCCCGTCTGTAATCATCTCAGCCAGCCACTTGGTGGCCGGATGCAGTACGCTTGAATGCTGCTTCACCTCGCATACCGTATAACCGGGATGCGCCGGGTGAAATTCGTTTGCCTCCCGGCCATTCTCCCACTTCTGGGCGGAAGAGAGGCAATTCATTCGGTCAAAGCCGATGCCATCGACTGTGACGCCGTATTTTTCCTCGATGTTGAATACGAAATCTTCCACCACGGCGTAGTCTATCGTCCGGTCACCGCAGGCGATACACTTCAAGGCCCGGATGAACTGCCGGTAGTCTATTTTTTCGGCCCGGTTCTTCTCGTCGATGCGGCCCTCCGGAACGAAGGCGATCACATCTGCAAGGATTTTTTCCGTATCCTCGTCGTAAGCCGCCATCGCCACGGACGTATTGTCGTTGGTAAGCGACAGGTCAACGCCCAGATACACCACCCGGCCGGACCAGTCGATCTTATCGACCTTGCAGGCTTGCACATCCGCCACCGGGACATAGGTCTCCGTGCCGACGCCCTGATAGATGATGTTACAGTGTTTGCAGAGAAAGTTTTCACGCCGGCCCTCAACCTCGATGGCGGCTTTTCTCTTCTGCTTCAGGTCCTCCATGATCTCCGGTACTTCCAGCGCCAGCGGATTGCCATGGGCGAGGATCAGATCATCGCTCATCCAGTTGGTCGGATCGTCCGGTTCATAGAGCAGGGCAAATACGGTCTCGTCCTCAGTAATGCCGTCGAGGATCTTCTTGGCGTAGCCGATCTCATCCTCAAAAGGATTTTTCATTTTGGGATACTTCGTGGAGATCACGCAGCCGAGCTTGTTGAGGATCGTCAGCTGGCCGGACCGCATGGCCTCCAGTGCGTAGGCGTTCGGCAGCGCCCCCACCTCGTCGGCCAGGAACACACTGGGAAGCTTACCGTCCAAGCGGCTGGTAGAGTAATTCAGCGGAACATATTCGTTCTCCTGCACGTTGCAGACGATGGAATCCCGTAGGATTTTGAACTTGTCCTTGCCCCGCAGCTTCCCCATGAGCGCCGGAGAGCTGCGGATGATCTCCTCGATGGCGGTCTTCACCTCGCGGGAAAGCGAACCATCCGGGGCCACGGAATAGAATTTAGAAAATTTCGGCTCCGTCAGGAGCAGAAGAATGAACAGCACGGCCACAAGAAAGGTCTTGCCGTTCTTCCGGCAGATCTCGAGAATGGCGGTCTGATACCGGCGCTTCTCACGGTTACTGCGGTACACCGTGCAGAGCACGGCTACAATGAACAGCCACTGGAACCCGGCCAGCGCGTCCGCAACTGTCTGATAGGCTTTCAGGCCCTTCGGCATGACCATCAGCCGCAGCAAGCGCATGATCCGCTCAAGCTTTTCCTCATCGATAGTGTATTTCCTGCTTTTCCCGTTGGCGATCTGAAGGAATTCAGCGCATTGGAGGATGACATACTTCGGTGCCTTGGCCTCGCCCTTGAGGACTTTTTGTGCGTATTTATAGGCGGGGTGTGATTTGATCACTTGGCAGCGCCTCCGCTCATGGCTGCGGCAAGAGGATCATCCGCATCAGACTTGCCCTGGGCTGCCATCAGGCCCATTTTGGCCCGGGATGCCGGAGACAGGCACAGCTCCGCGCAGCAGCGCAGATAGCTCTTCTCATAACGTTCACGGCTGGCCATAAAATTGGCGCTTGCCATCAGCTCCGGCTTGCTGTTTATCATGTCGTCCATACATTCCTTGCGCTCAATGCTGATGGCAAGGTTCGTAAGCATGTAGACGTCGCCGGCGTTGAGGATCTTCGTAGGCTTCAGCAACGAAAAAACGCCATTGAAGATCTGCCGCTGCCGTTCGTTGAGATATTCAGGAGGCTCCATCATGTCCACGGCATCACCGCGAAGCTGCTCCTCCGCGTCAAGGCGGGCTGCCTTCTCAGCTTTGGTCTGATGGCCGCTTTTCACGGCCGCGCTTTTCGCTCTCGGCATGATTGCCTCCTTCCTTCAAAATTTCGTTGCGGGAAAATGGTGTGTTTTGTGGGGAGCAGTACGGTGTGGCGAAATCCTGCCGGATCACGACCGATCCCACCGGGGGGATGTTTGGGTAAGCCCATGCAGATAGTCCCGTGGTATCTCGCCGTCCTCCGCCATCTTGTGGTGCCAGGCACAGCAGGTAATCAGGTTATCATCCTCAAGGCGCAGGTCGAAGGCTTCTTCCAGTGGTTCGATATGATGCACGCTCAGGCCTTTGCCATAATAGGCAGCGCCGGCATACGTCCCATAACTGCCTTCGTTGCACACCCGGCAGATGTGATAATCCCGATCCAGAACGTCGCTGCGCTTCCGCTGCCACGCGGACGTAAAGCGGAAGCGGTCCGCAGCCGTGTATTTTCTTTTCCCATAGGTCGGCTTTTTCGGACAGACCTCGCCGACCTTATGCATCCGCCCGCAATATGAACATGATTTCAACATAATCGTTTATCGGGGAGCCACGGCGGGAATCCCCAATTCTCCGCCGTAGCTCAACCCTCATGGCTTTTGATGAGGTCGCAAAGGTGACCCCTCGCGAAATATGATAACATAGCAAAACCGGACAAATAGGGACAGGTTTTGGAAAATGCTTGACAAAAAAGCAGAGGCCTTTATAGCCCCTGCTCAATGCGCCCGTATGTACCTGTTATGCCGCTTTCTTACCGACTCAGCCGTATTGCCCCCGCCTATGCGCCTGGCAACCTGCACCCAGTTGCAGCCGTCGATGTACCTCAACTCGAAGATCCGCCGCGTAAGGGCGTCGTCTATTTTCGCAATATAGCCCCGTAGGTATGCAAGCTCGACTTCATCCTCAACGGCGGTCAGATATGGGATTTGTTTTAGCTGTTTTGGGTTCATTTGACCTCCAAAAACTGAAAATAATCCTTGACTTTTATAGTGCCCTATGCTATAATTAAACCATGGAAAGGAGGTAAGCAGATGGGTAAACAAAAAAAGCCCCCAAGTAAGCTGGATAAGCTAAAAACGATTGTCGAAATCCTGGCCGGTCTCGCAAATATCGTCTTAGCGATCCACACAATACTTAAGGGCTGAGAGCTGGGGAGGGAAACCTCCCCAACCCCCGATAAACTGATTATACCCCATCTGTATTGTGATGCGCAAGAGAAAAATTTTGCACAGTGCCACGCTCTGGATGCTGTTTTTCGCGAACACCGTCTATGCGGTCAAATACGGGGCTTCTTGGCTGTATACCGTATGCACCGCCCTGATGGTCTGTGTGCTCGCCCTCGATGTATGGGAGGTGGTCCGTAATGGCAGAAAAAGATAAATACGCGGGCCAAAAAAAGCATTTGGCCACGCAAAAGCAGCTGAGGGTTTGGATGAGCCCCGAAAAGTTTGAAGCTCTGAAAACAAAGGCTGACCAAAACGGCACATCCGTCTATGCGCTGGTGAATCAGTGGGTGGACCAATACCTTGGACCGGAGAATTAAATCTCCGGTCCTTTTTTACCCCTTCCATGGTACTCCTCGCGTCAGCCCGCCCGGGCCTTGGTGATTCGGACGTATTGCAGCCTTAGCCCGGCCGCAGGGCATTTAGCTTTTAGGCAGCTGTCTCGGTTCAAAGCGCCACTGTCGAGCGTCATCACCGATTTTCTGGAACAGTCTGGCCACCGCCAGCATCGGAGTGTCCTCGCAGATGTCAATCTGAAATTCCTTCCGGGAGCAGTTCCAGATGCCCCATTTGGCACCCGGTAGGCCGCGTTGATATGTCTCACGTTTCATATAGTTCCTCCGCCAGCACAACTGTGGAGATCGCGTGCTTATAAACCATTTGCAGCCCCTTATTGTCCTTCAGTGCGATAACAAAGCGGTCAGAACCGACGATAACACCTCGCATCTGGAAACCGTTCATGGTGAATATCAGCACCGGCTTCTGGAGTTCCTGCGCCCTAAAGAGCAGCCTCTCCTGCAAATCTTTCGCTTCAATCATACTGTCCACCTCACTTTTTCTTTCTTGGTTTGGGCCGCTGAGTACTGCAGACAGGACCATAACAGTCACGGCATTCCTCACTGTATTTCGTTAATCTATTCATCAATTGCCTCCTCGTTCGTCTCCACGCCGAAATAGTGCTTCCGCCGTGGCCGGCGAAAGACACCATTTCGGCGCTCGTCTGTTGGGTGTACATAGTAGACAGACCGTGCGCCGGGTCTGATAGCTGAAAGCCTTGTGCGGCAATGGGAAGACCCAACAGACAACAGATGAGATATCAGCAGCAGATCCGTGGCTAAAATGCATGGTCATCTGTTGGGTGTCTTCACCCCAAAAAGTTGCAGATCCAGCAGAAGCCGGAACACTTTTTTACCGTAGGGCTTTATAGCTAAGGTGAAAAACTGCGACCGTGCCAAACCCCAAACGCAGCCTTTTCAATGGTTCCTGTCTTTTCCGGCATATCGGATTTTTAGGCGTCAAAATCGGGGCAAAATCCGATATTATGAAGAGGCCGGAAACGCTCTTTTTTTTGCAAAAACCACTACCAAAAGTTGTCGTGAAGGCGGAACAGAAATTGGTAGTGGTTTTAGCCCTTTTGACCGTCCCCACCCAGAGGCCGCAGAAACAGGTAGTGGTTTAAGGGGTTTTCACCGTCTGAGTGTCTGGTGTCAGGACAGTTTTAGGCTGTGTGGCAGTCTCAGGCAGCCTATCCATATATGGACTCCATGGGTATCGGCAATGGCAATGGCATCCAGTGTGTGACGTGCATCTCGTTTACTCCCTCATGTTGGAAATGGGGAACGGGGTCTGTTGCATAGTAGTCAAGAACGCTGGGGAAACTCATTCTCGCGGGGCTATCATCCATTGTCCGAAAGCTATACACACAGAGATATTTTCCGTCCTGTTCTGGTCTCCGTTCCATTACCGGGATCCAACGGGGCACCTGCCCCCGCAGATTTTCGATCTCTTTCTGGAGCGCCAAAATGTTCGTGTTCTGGTTGGCGATACGATCAGCGGCGGCAAAGCCAACGGCGTCAACATCGCAGGCAGACCACTCCCACGCCCCCACTTTCGCCGCAAGATCCTCCGGCAGCGTCTCTTTTTTGTAGAACTGGCATTTTTTACAGTCTCCTGTCGGCCCATCCTCTGATGAGATGCACCGTAATGCATTTACGAGGTCTATATCTCTCATGCCTGCCCACTTGCCTTTCCATCCGCCTCCTGCTCCACTACCTCGCAGGCGTCCACTGGGAACGCAATGCTATTTCCGTAGAAGTCCACGAAATAGCTCCCCTTCCCGTCCGCGTCGGTCGAAACGCTTTTCACATAGAAGGTGCCGCCCTTCTTCGCCATGGGCATCGGCAGATCCCGTGTCAGCCGCACTTTCATACCGTCCCCTCCCCAACCTTTTCGGAAATCATATTCCGCAGCGCATCCAACGCACGGTTGATCTTCGGGCGGTTTTCTTCGTCCAGCTCGCCGGCAATCTCCGTCATGCGGTTTACCGTCTCCTGAGCCTGCCGGAAGAGGACACCAAATTCCGCAAGAGCCTTATTATCCATGGCCGCCGCGCTCTTCTTCGCTTTCGCCAGCTCGGCGCGAAGGGCCGCCGCCTGATCTTCCGCCGCCTTCTTCGCGGCCTCGGCGCTTTCCACAGCCCTCCGTGCCTCGTCGCGCTGCTCCTCCGCTGCTTTCAGTTCCTCGGCCTTCTTGGCAACCGCCGCATCACGCTTGGCCTTGGCCGCCTTTTCCGCTTCCTTGACCGCCGCCGCGATCTGCTCCTCACTGGCATCCTGTACGGCAACCTCCACCGGTTTCGCGCGCAGCTCCTTCAGTTCACGCTGCAATGCCTCTGTGCGCTCCTGCGCGGCAATGGAAGCGTTCTTTGCCTCCTCCACCTCGGCACGGGCGGCCTCCGCCGCCTCCCGCGCCCTCTCTGCCGCCGCCTCCGCGTCCGCCGTGGCCGTCCGCTGCTTTTCCAGTTCACGTTCCATCTCGTCAGCCTTCTGCTCGGCGATCTTCCTCTGCCGGACAGCCTCATCCAACTCCCGGGCCGACATCTCCGGCACCGTCTTTTCCACCCCTCGAACATCGTGTTTTTCATTCAAAAACTCATCGCGCTCAACAGGATTCAAAGCCAGTAATACCAATGCTTTCGAGGCCCCCAAATCCGCAAGCGTCTGCGGATTTTTATAGGCATCCGCAAGGCGCATAAAGTTCTGTGCGGAGCGCTCCGAAAACTCCACTTTTTCACTCAGCCAAGGGAGCCATTCCCCATGTGGCAAAAGCGCCTTCGCCTCTTTCAAGCGGCGGCCGATCTCCAAAATGCTCTCACCCGCCGTGCGCTTGTAGTTCAGGATTTCCTCGGTGATGGTCTCGATCCCACGCGGCGCTTCGACCGGAGCACTCTCTCCGAACATTCCGCTCAGTACCGCGCCCTCGCTCTCCTCATTCGGCATCACTTCTACCATGTCATACATACTCATGCTGTTTTTTCTCCTTTCACAGGCAGGACGGGCCTGCCGTTTTTATCCCGTTTGCTTCCATTGTTCAGCCACGCAAGCCACAGGTCGAGAAATTCCCCGTGTCGTTCCCCCGGTGTGGCAAGCCTTTTCCCCGCTTTGTTCTCGTTCCGGTATCCGTGGATCTGTCGAATGTCGTTGCCCTTTTTACCGCACATTTCGATGGTGATGTAGCTGCGCCACGGCGTCTTTTCCTTGCGCAGAAAGAGGATCGTCGCCGCGCCGGCCATGTGCCTCTCCGCGTAACCGCCCACGCAGTGATGCAGGATCTTCCCCTCGTTGATAATCTGCCGATCATCCTCCGGCACCACGACGGAAAGGCCCATTGCGGTAAAGCTGTATTTCTTCACAAGTTTCTGATACTTTTTTTCGTATGCCTTCCGCGCCGCTTCATTTTCCTCGTACCGTATCGCGGCGATGGCGGAATCATGTGCGCCTTGCAGATTCTTCGGAAAGGCCACATCCCGGCGGGCCAGGTCATACCCCAGCTTCTTTGCCGCGTCGATGTAGTCCAGCCAAAGAGCGGCGTTCTTGTGCTGGTGCTTTTCCAGATACCGGGCCAGCACCATGGCATTGGCGTCCACGGCCGTCAGTGCGCCGCTGATGCGCCGGCGCTCCTCCGCACCGCCAATCCGGTCATGGATCAGCAGAGCTTCCTCCAGCGTCACACCGCCGCCGCGCATGACCTCCAGCGCATCCAGCTCGCGCCTTCCGATGCCAGCGGCAATCAGCCGCTTTGCCGCAGGCTTGTCCAGCCTGAAGAAAGCCGGCATGGTCTTCGCCCTCCAGTTGAGGGCGCGGCTGTTCATGCTGCCTTGGATGGCGTCCTGAATAATCAGATTGCAGCCCGCTTTTGTGAGCTGTTCAACGCGCGGGTAGCGTGTCCACAACCCGAGGTAGGTCAAAAGCCCCATTGTGATCTCGCGCGTATCATCATCGTACAAATTAAAGAACTGCTCCGCCGCGCAGTATTTCAGCGGCGAGGCCGCGATCTGATCCACACCATGAACGGCATAGTATCCCGGCTTGTAGCAGTTCCAGCACTGGCAGTCCGCAAACGGCTCCGTCATGCTTTTCTGGGGAACCAGTTTCGGCACGTATTGTTCACCGCTCCATACCCACTGGCGTTTCCACTTCTGGCACTTTCCCTCCGTGAAGTAGTAGGCGGCCTTCACATCAGCCTCCGCCGCGTCCGATTCCCATCGTCCGTGGTGTTTCCGCGCCAGCAGTGCCACCGCACGCAGGGCACCGTCAAGGACGCGAAGCAACACGATCTGTCGGTATTCGTCCAGCGAATTTCCGTTGAGCAGTCTACCCCGTGCGTAGAGCGTCACGTCCTTGCCGCAGTCCGGGCACATAACGCAGGAACGTTCCTTCGCACCGTGCTGACGCTTGAAGTCCTTCCACTCACGGTCAGTCCACCACACCTTCCGGCCGCAGCGCGTACACTCCGTGCTCACGCCGTCCCGCCCCATTTCGTTCTGCTCACGCTCAAAAAAGAGATAGCCGCTGAAACATCGCTCAATAAATTCCTGTTCCTCTCCTGTGCAGGCAAAGGGGACCCCCAGTGCGGCCTTCTGTTCCGCCTCCGTTAGATTGCACCGCATACCGCCACCTCACAGAAAGTCCGAAAGGTCGAGGATCTTCTTCTGTGCGGAAGGCGGCGCGGCCATTTCTCCCTCCGCCGCCGGGCACAGGTCGATCACCATGTGAAAACGGATGTCCGCGCCCTTAAAATAGAACTGTACCGCCTTGCGGTAGGCTTCAAGATCCGAAATGCTGTTTCCAACGCCTTTGGCCACCGCCGCCATGCACTCCTTGAAGCTGCCGCCCTGGGCAACTGCCTGGGCAAATTCGGCATCCTGCCGGCAGAAATCGCCCAGTGCCTCCCGGACGCTCTGCGCCATCGCGCCCTCTCTCCAGCCGCTCACATTCTCCGTGAGTTTATTCAATGCCTGCTCCAAAAACTCGTTCATACCCTTGTTTTTCTCCCTCGCCCATGCTAAAATGACAGGCGAGAGAAATTCTCCTTTCACGTTTTTCTCTTTGCGGCTGACCGGCTCCAACGGCCAGCCGTTTTCTTTTTTCTGTTCATATCGCAAATACCTCTGCTTCCCGGACCTCCGTCCAGTCGCATTTCCACACCTCCGCCACGCAAAGGAGGGCCGCATACTTGGAACGGCACGGCACGGTGGCCTCTCCATAAACAGGATGAAACACCAGGGCCTGCCGGGGTGCCGTCCATTGGTAGCGGTAGGCCATCCGGCGGCTCATCCTGATCTGCTCCGCCCGACGGAGCTCTGCCGCCGTCATACTGGTTTCTCCTCATGCTCCGGCATCCCCGCAGCCACCATATCGCACCACGCCTCAAAACCGATTCCCTGTTTTTTGGCCTCGGAGGGAGTCGGCAGACCAGCCGCGTGATATTTCTCCCGAATCTCTGCGGCGTGTGCCGAAAGTTTTTCTTCAGCACCGCAGAAAAGCATATTCTTGCCGACGGAATCATCCCGCTTTGTCCGCAGCGGCAGAAACTCGGCAATCTCGGAGGGGTCCGGAAAGTGACGGTTGACCCGTGCCCTGGTTACAACCGCATCCCGGACTTCCGCATAGCTCCACGGTTCCAGGACCGTTGCCCAGATGGACAATGTGACATTGTCCCTTGAACGCCTATGGCCGTGATACAGCTCTTCCAGAAGATTAAACAGCTTGATTACATCATCCTTTGTCACAATCCACCTCTCCTTCTTTGGGGGGCGGGGCTTTTTTCCGGCGGCCGCCCTTTCTTCTTCTACCGGTAGTCTTTCTATAGACGCTCCCCCCCCAATAGAAGCATAGGGTATAGTCTTAGTACGATCCTCTCCTATACTCTGCTCTCCTCTCCTCGGGAAAAACCGGGGTTTTCGGTTCGGAAATAAGGGTTTTCGGTGCCGAAAACTTACTCTTTGGGTACAAGAACAGCACCGGCGCTTTTATCAGAAGAAAGCAGCCAGTATTCTTGAAACACCTTTTTGTTGTTCCGCTTCGGGATTACCCGCGTAAAACGCTTCTGAATTCCCCGGCTCGTCAGGATGCTGTACTTGTCAAAGAGACCCTGGTCAAACAGGCCCTCCGCCAGGCAGGTTTCGATTGTCCTTGCCACCATATTTGCCGTTACCCCACAGCCAACCCGTCGGGCCACCGTAGACGCGTATTTGCTCTCCCAGTTCATGTAATATCCGTGAGAAGCATAGATTCGCTGGCAAAGGTAGAAGAACACCACAAAGCCCTGGCAGCCGGTCCCCTCCATCAATGTGTCGATTTTGGGGTCATCCATAATATCAACATCCCACTCTGAGTAGTCGATGCCTTCTTTGGGCGGCCGTGCCATTCACCGTCACCTCTCCTTCGGGCAGACGATGACCTCGATCCCCGGGCATACCCGCTCAACGAGGTCCTGGAAGAGGCCGGCATTGGAGCAGGCGTCCGACAGGTGGAGCAGGTAAACCGTCCGCATATAGGAGCGGTCGGCCTGCCGCAAAAAGTCGCATGTGCGCCCTATCTCCATGTGGCTGTTGCGGATGCGGTGCCGCACCTTCTCCGGGAGCCGTGTGGCCCTGGAAAGGATCTCATCCGAGTAATTGCACTCCAGGGCCACGATGTTGACTCCAGGGAACGAATACGCCAGATTGACAGTATCTGTGGCAAACATGAGCTTATCTCCATCGGCGCGGCTCCGGATCAAGAAGCCGAACGGCTCCGCCGCATCGTGGAATGTTGCGAACGGCATCACGTCCAGCGTTCCAATTGACACCTCCTGCCGCTCTTCCATGGTCCGGATCAAATCACAGTCCAACGCATCCGCCGTGCCGGCGCTGGCATACACCGGGATACCGCTTTTAATCAGCTCCATGTAACTGCGGGCATGGTCTTTATGTTCATGGCTCACGAAGCAGGCCATAATATCCCCCAGGTGAAAGCCCAGGGCCCTTTGCAGCCTCCGGAACGGTATGCCGCACTCCAGCAGGATACGGGTGTTCCCATCAGACACAACGTAAGCGTTTCCATGCGAGGAGCTTGCAAGAGGGGCAAAAATCATATCGGGCAGCTCTCCTTTTGCACAGTGGCTTCCGGCTGCGGAGCCGCAGGGGCTTCACCGCTGTTCTGGAAGTCGATCTTGTCGGTGGGGGTATGCAGCTTGGCGTACTGCGTAGACTTCTTGATCTTCTCCTGCGCCCACTCCGGGAGGGTCTGAAACACGCTGTCGTCCCAGGCGTCCATGTCCCAGCGGATCGGGGGCGTATCGCTTACAGGCGCCGGGACCCCCTTGGGCATGGGAACAACGCTGTCCACATTGGAATATTCGCCGGTATCGTTGAGCACCACATTGAGCATGCAGGGCTTCCCAATTTGGCTGAAGAGGTCCAACTCACCAAACTCATCGTCAGAGTAGGTCTTGCCGTTCCAGCCGCTGATGACCGCCCGGATGTTTGCTTTCTTGGATGTGGCCACCGAAAAGGTCCGGGACAGCTGGCGGGGCTTGGTCTCTCCGTCGATTTCCACCGTTTCACTGGGAATCTCCCAAACGAACTGCACTTCGTTCCGATAGTTCTTGAACATCTCGCTGTACTGCTCGCCGAGGTCAATGACCCCGACGCAGACAGCCATATAAACGCCGGGCTCGATGGCCGGCACCTTGGGCTTTGCTTTATCCTTAATTTTCATAGACAGTCCTCAGCTCCTTATCCTTTTCAGACACAACCAGGCGGATCACCTGTGTGTCAATATTCCGCATCGATGTAACGCTCTCGGCATTGTCCACAACCAGCGGCACCCGCAGTCCACAATAAGCGGAAATAGCCGCGATCACATCAACGCCGATGTTGATCCGCATACCGTTGTTAAGCGCCGTGTAGGGAACGCCGTCATAGGTCGCCTCACAGCAGTCATTCAGGCCGCCGTTGACCTGTTCAGCATATAGCTTCCACCTGGTAAGCTGAAATTTGCTATTGATCGTGTTCTCAACGTAGGAAACTTTATAGCGAAGGTACTCTTCGCAGAGGAAGATCTTCCGGTCAATGGAGCTGAGCTCCTCCGCCGCCTTCTTTGCGCCGGCGGCCAGTTCGTTGCAACGGTCCTCCGCAAAGGCAAGCAGGGCTTCCTTGGCAAGCTCCTTTTCCAGTGCGTCCGCTTTCGCCCGGAGGGCCTGGATATTTGTCTCCACCGTGGAGCGGATCGTAGAGGTCTCTCCCTCCAGCTGGCGCACCTCTTCCTCCAGTTGAGAAGCCCGCCTGTTCAGCACGGCCACACGCTCAGCATAGCCGGGCAGGTCCGTAATGGCCGGCTGGGCATCCGGAGTGTAAGCCGCAAGCTCCGCAGTCAGACGCCGGACTTCCTCCGTTGCCTGGTCCTCTGCGGCCCGCTCTTCCTCCCGGCGGGATTCCGCTGCCTGGCGGGCGGCCTTTGCGGTATTAGCACGGTCTACGGCGTCAGCCTTCGCCCGCTCCTTGTCCTCCTCGAACCGGCGCTGCGCTTCCGCCTGGGCCGCCGCCGGGAGCTGCTGTCCGCAGGTAGGACAAACCTTTGCCGAAAACACACGGCCATCCGCAGCCGCCCACAGGTCCCGGCAGCTTTGGATTCGGGAATCCTGCTGGGCAATCAGATCCTCATCTCGCCGGACCAGGTCCGCCCACCGGGCCGCTTCCGCCTGTGCTTTCTCGATTGCCGCCTTCAGCTCCGGCCGCCGGTCCGACACCGACACCATCTGGCTCTGCCGGTGGCTGTTATTTTCGTTGACGGCGGCGTCCAGCTCATTCCTGACACCTGCCAGCTCATTCCGCTTGGCCTCCAGCTGGGCGCCGTGGCTGATACGGACCAATTCCTCCTGCAGACTGCGGAGCTCACTCACAGCCGCTTCCCGCTGGGCCCGGAGCGTGGGGAAGTCGATTTCCCGCAGCGTTTCCACGGCCTTCCGCTGTTCATCCAGGCGGGCGGGAATCGTGTTCCGGTCCGCGTTGAGCCCTTTCCGCCGGGCCTGCAGCTTACGCTTATAGTCATCAATGCCGAGGGCGCCCATATCAGCCGCCAGCGGGGCAAATCTGACATCTCCGGCCATAATCGTCTGATCGTCCGGCAACTGGCAGAGCTGGAAGAGCATGTCCCGGCGCTTCCGCCAGTCGAGGCCCTCGCAGAACCACGATACATGGGTCAGGATGCGGAAGGTATCCTCGTCACAGAGTTCCGCGATATGCTTTTCATACTCATATTTCTTGAGAGGCACATCATCCACGTAAAATTCGCAGGTATTTCCGTCATAGGTCTCCTCGGCGCTCCCACGCTTGGTACTCCACCGCTCGTAGTAGTCCTTGCGGAGCGCCACTTTCCGGCCATCCGCAGACAATACGGCGGACACGGACGTAACGGCGGCATGGTCAGCCACCTGCCCAGCGATTCCCAGGGGCTTGATCCGGAAATCACTGCGGCCCTTGCTGTCCTTACCGTAGAGCAGCCAGCTGAGGGCGTCATATACCGTGGTCTTGCCCGTAGCATTGTCGCCGTAGATGGATGCGCTGCGGCCGCAGAAGTCCAGTTCCAGACGGCGGCATCCTTTGAAATTTTCGATTTTCAGGGTATCCAACTTCAAAATCATTGACATTTTCCTCTTTCTCCGTCATACTGACGGTGTTGTTTAGTCGGCCTTGTGCCGATCTGCCCCTGACAGGTGTGCGAGACCTGCCAGGGGCATTTCTTTTTATAGAACAACGTGGACGGAACCTTCAGACACTTCCTGCTCCAGTCTGCCTTCCAGATACTTCTTGATGGTTTCCCGGGCAGTCAGACGCCACATGCCGCCGTCAGCCTCGATGAAGCTGATACCACGGTCGCTGACGCGAATCAGGAAGATGCTCTCCGGCTGCTCGACTTCCTGGAAGGTACGATAGGGCCGGAGCTTCACCAGCGGCCGGATCTGCTCATTGGTCTGCAAGGCCACACCCTTCTGGGTGGTAACGGTCGTTGCGATGCCATTGTCGTTATAGATTACCTTAGCGCCCAAGGAAATATCGCTGACCAGCTTCATGGTGTAAATGGTATCTGCGGTTTCCTGGAAACGGGTACGAAGCGCGATCTGGGCCTCTTCAAATCCAAGGGCTACCTTCGGCTCCCAGCCGGGGACATCCGTGGCGTGGGCCTCGTAGTAGACCTGGCGGAAGCAGCGGTCCTCGTAACTTCCGGACTGGCCAAAGCAGCGGACAGTCTTGCAGTCCGGGACGGTGATGTACAGCGGGACATCCCGCTCAGTGGCCTCGGTCCGCACCATCGTTACCAGAGCGTCCAGGCTGTTCAGGTCCAGCGTGTCCGGATGGAAGATGGTCGGCAGCAGTTCCTCACAGTCACCGTCGCTGGTAATGCGGAATGTGGAGCCGTTGACATTAGTGATGAGCGGCTGCGTGGTTTTCTGGAGGTGTTCGAGAAATTCTTTCAACATGGTGTTGTCTCCTTATCAGGCAAATTTAATGAGCTTGAGAGATGGGGGCGCTTCCTGCTCGGTTCCATTGATTCCGAACTGACCGGGGATCTGCGGGACCATTTCCACAACATTGTCCTCATCGGCTACATACAGTGTTGTGGTCACAGCATTTGTGGGGGCCAGCGTGGACTTGACCGTATAGTTGACGCCGATATTCTGCCGGCTGTCATCCGCTTTCAGTTCAATCGTAATGGTGACCTTGCGTTTTGCCGTTGCTGAGGTATTAGGGTCCATAATATTGGCAATGGCTTTGGTCATCTCAAGGTCTGTGACCTCCAGAAAACCACCACGCCCCATCTCCAGAATTGACTTCTTTTCGTATCCGTTCTCCATATCACATCCTCCTTTCTTCCGTTTTTAGGGCTCCAGCCCTCTGCCGGACGCCCGTGGTACCAACACGGGCGGCCCGGCAAAAAGAGAGTTGCGGGCGTGGACACGCCCGGCAGAAGGCTGGATATACAGGCTCATGCGCTGATTGCTTTTTCCTCTCTGCATGGCCTGCAAGCATGGAGCAGCTCCTTGACACCTTGGGCACCCCGAAGATCTGCAACCATTGAATAAATATTACCGTGCCGGTGTACGTAGACAGCGCCGCACTGGGGACAAACATGGGCTGGGTTGCCACTGAGGTCAATGGAGATAGTGGCATCCTGGCAGCGGGCACAATACAGCATCATGGGGTATCTCCTTTATGCGGCCGGGAAAGGTCAATCTCGTAGGTATCTGCGCTGCGGTTCAGCGCCTCGACGTCATTACTAAGGGCCGCACAGAGCGTAAGCATTCCCGCCAACGGTATTTTCAGCTTCTTGGCAATATGCGTTGTCATCAGCACCCAGTTAAAGATAAGACCTTCCGCATCGCCTTTAGCTTGGATGTGGGCGCCTGCGTCAGTACTGGTAATCGACAAATGTGCGTTTTTCATCTCAGTCCACCTCCATCCAGTAGACGGTAGCCGTCCGTTTACTGAGCTGCAGAGCCTCGGCGTGACTGCCAACACACAGGTCTATATGGTTGCCCTTTACGGCGGCTCCGGTGTCCTCGGCCCGGTATCGGCACAACCCCGAGCCGTCACCGTAGTCCACCAGCAAAACAGCACCCAGGGGGATCACCGAAGGATCTACCGCTACCGTGGTATACGGCGTGGCATGGGCGCCGCTGGCCGTGATGCCATCCACCTTCCCGCAGCACCGTTCGCACACGTCATAATGGGTGATAACCACACTTTCCAGCACGTGGGCCTGATCCAGTCTCAGAGGCTCCTGAGCTGGGGTATCATCGCCAGGCAGCCGCCCATTATCGAGGGGAGAGATCACAGCCGAAGGTGTGGCCGATTCCGTGGTGGTTGCTTTGGCCGAGATCACCAACGCCACACCGGCGGTCAAGGCGGCGAGGATCAGCGTCAAGATGGCATTGCGCCGCCACTCTCGTGCGGTCTCTCTGGCTTCCCGTGCCCGGCGGTGCGCCTGCCGCAGACGGTCTGCGGCTGCCTCCAACTCTGCGGCGTCCTGATGCCGCTGTGCCATCCAAGCAACTTGCAGGGCGTCTACGTCAGCCCGCAGATGGGCAACCTGCCGATGCAGTTTTTCAGATCTCTGGCTCATGCTACGATACCTCTTTTCTTTGTTGTGGTCGGGCCCGGGTCGGGGAAGTAGATGTGCATCTCCTCTGGGTTGATTCGGCAGAGTTCCATGGTTCGGTACATTTCCTCGATATTCCATGCGGTATTACCCTGCATTCTCTGGCTAATCGCGCCAGGGGAGAGGCGCAGCGCATAGGCCAGATCAGTCTGCGATAGCCCTAACTCCCGGAGACGGGCAGACAGTTTTCCGTAGCGTGGTATCTTCATTGGCAATCTCCTTTCAATAATCTGTGGTAGGTATGGGCTTGTCTCCCTTTCTCCAGCGTGATAGACTACTGGCAGAAAGGAGGTGAGGCAAATGTTCTCGATGTCAAAAAAAGAGTTGGTTGCTAGATTGCAAGTTACAGCAGATCTCGATTTATCTAAACTTGGAGATGATATGAAAAGCAGGAAAATGCTTCTGTTAACATCATCTGGAATAATCTCATGCTCCGATATCAACCTTCGTAGCTACGATGATGTTCTGAAAGAATCTCAGGAAACCAATAGTGTCAACTTGCTTGATCTTGCTCTAACAGCACCGCTACCAGAACGCATAGAAACTGAAGATGATAAAAAAGTGTTTCTATACTGTGTAGATGTGCAATTTCTTCCAAATTCCGGTGGAAACATTATCAATATTCCTGCTATCTGCATTGATCTTGATAGTGTTTCTGGACTTTCTCTTGGAAATCTTTTGGAATCCTACCAATAACTGCAGGCGAAAAAGCTAAATTGGATCGCTGGCCTTGTACTTGCACTACGAGGTCGGCGATTTCTTTTGGCGTGCCTTTAATCGTCAGTTCCATGCTCTCCCTCCTTTCTGACTGGGATCGCAAATCCTTACTAATCATCCTTGGTGATCTCCTTTCAATAATCTGTGGTAGGTATGGGGATTTGCTCTCGATGCGGCGAATTACCCTTTAAGAGTAATTCACCGCAAAAAAATAATATCCTTGTACTCTACACCGTAGACATTTTCAATCCGCTTAATTATCTCGACATTAGGATATCTTCTGCCCGCCTCATAGTTTTGCAGGCTTGCAAGACTAATTTTAAGGGCTTTGGCGGCCTCGGCCTGAGTTAAGTTTTGATTGACTCGAGCAGCTTTAAGGGTGATTGGCATAAGACTCAGCCTCCTTTCGCTCTTAATGATAACCCTAAAAGGGTAATTCGTCAACCCCAAAAGCGTAGAAAAATATTTTTTCTATTGCTTTTCTTATTCTTAAAGTGTACAATCGTAGTCACAAGGCGGTGAGAGGAGATACAAAATGAAGAACGATTTGGGCAACAAAAAGATCTTTGCGGAAAACTTACAGCGCTATATGGAGCAGCACGGCGTTGACAGAAACAAACTCTGTGCAGATCTGGATTTCAAATATACGACTGTGAGTGGCTGGCTGAGTGCCGAAAAGTATCCACGAATCGATAAAATAGAAATACTTGCTCACTACTTTGGCATTAAGAAGTCAGATCTGGTAGAAGACCATAGCAAGGCAGATAAATTGGGGCGTATATTCGTTGATGTGACTACGGCACTGAATCTGAATATCCCAGAAATGCAAGAAGACCTCGGAGTTGACCGAAAAACCATCGAACGATTGATTTACAATAAGAATACTTTCCTAAAAAAGGAATTTACGCTTCTTGAAAAAGCATACGGTGTTCCAGTTTCTGTCTGGGCGGGGGAAAAAACGTTCGGTGCGTGGCTTCATGCGCTACTTCATAGCAAAGAAAATGCACAAATCTACAAATTATATGCGCAGTTGAATCCAGAGGGACAGGCAAAGGCCGTTGATATGTTGGACGATATGGTGCTATCTGGGAAATACAGTGTTTAATCTTATGACAGGATCAAGATGATACCAATCAGCAACGCGTAGATAAATAAAAAACCGCCCCCGGTGTTACCAGCACCGAGGACGGTATCGCGCAAATTTCCCATACCTACCACAGTAATGAAAAATGAAAGGCACACTAAGGCACCACTGCGCCCTTTTATCTTACCACGAAAGGGTGTTGGTGGCAAGATGAAAGGAGTTTTTATGTCAGAAAGAAAAAATGAGGCCGCATGGATTGAGAGCCGGAGCCGCTGGCAGATCAACGTACAGGACAACGGCATCCGCAAGACCTTCACCAGCGCCCTCGCTGGCCGGCGCGGCAAAGCTGACGCCGAACGGAAGGCCGAGAAGTGGTTGAAGGATCATACAACCTCCGAAAAAACCCGGGTGGATGTGTTCCTGGATCAGTATACCGACTACCTGAAGGAAACCAAGAGCAAGAGCCACGCTTCACAGTACAGTGGTTTTATCCGCCTCTACATCCAGCCCGTCATCGGCGTGTTCCGCATGAACAAGCTTACTGAAGGCGACCTGCAGACCGTGATTGACCTGGCATATTCCAAGAATAACCTCGCTGATAAGACGCTGCGGGATGTCCGGGGCTGTCTCTTGAATTGGCTGAAATGGTGCCGGAAGCGGGGCAAGACCAGTCTGCACCCGGAAGATCTCACTATCCCCGCCGGCGCCAAAAAGTCCGAGAAAAGAATTGTGTCGCCGGACGGCCTGAAAACACTCTTCTCCTGCAGCACAACGCTGTGGCGGGGGAAGCCTACAGAGGACTTCTATATCCACGCTTATCGCTTTGCGGTCCTGACCGGGCTCCGGCCGGGGGAGCTGCGTGCGCTGGAGGACAAAAACGATATTCAAGGCACGAGGGTCACTGTCCGGGGCGCTATCAATGTTCACGATGAGGCCACGCAGGGGAAAAATAATAACGCCCGGCGGACCTTCCAATTGTCCAGCAGGGCAAAGAGGGAAGTGGAGGCCCAGCGGACTATGCTGCGGCAGTATGGTATAGTTTCCCCATATCTTTTCCCAGCTCCGGACGGCGGCTGCCTGGTCCATAAGAATTTTTACAGAGCATGGGGGAGGTACTGCGAGTTCAATAAAATCCCGCACACCTCGCTTTATGAGCTCCGGCACACCTATGTCAGTGTCAACAAGGAAATGCCGGAGGGTTTGAAGAAGATGACCATCGGGCACAGCCAAGATATGGATACCGAGGGCACCTATGGGCATCAGATGGCGGGGGACTTGGCAAAGGCTGCCGCTTATACAGAGCAGGCGTTTGACGATGTGATTTCGCTGAAATAAATATCAAGTGTGTACTTTTGTGTGTACTCGGAAAAAATAAAAACCCTGTAGCCGTTGCGACTACAGGGTTTCTTGTGGTGGAGACTACTGGACTCGAACCAGTGGCCTCATGCGTGTGAAGATTCGATAGGGACGCCTTCCGCGGGCTTTCGGGAGAATAAAGCGGATTTGTCACAGAATTCCATCACCCGTAGATACGCTTTGTTCCGCTGTTTCCGCCCCGTTTTTTCCACTCGTGGGTCAGGACGTGGGTCAATGTCAATTACACTTACTGTTCACCACAAACGTCCCTTTTACTTTCATAACACCCGTTCAAGTAGTCAATCGCAATTGCCGAAAATGCTTCAGCGCCTTTTTGCATCACATGCTCATCCACATCAAAATGCGGGTTATGAACCGGATATTCTGTTTCCGGCATGCCATTAGAACTGCCAACGATCATAAATACAGACGGAACTTCTTTGCTTATAAAGCAAAAGTCTTCTCCCCCAATTTTCATAGTTTCGTCAGTATAGAAGCCTTTTTCAAAAATATTACGAACACTATTCCTCACTTTGGGGACCATTTCCTCGTTATTGTAAACGGGACAACACCTACCGCGATAATTCAGTTCCCCTTTGACCTGATAAATATCAGAAACCGCCTCAACAATTCTTTTTAACTCCGTCCGTATCTTTTCCCTATTGTGCGCATGCAAAGTCCGCACAGTACCAATCGCCTTCGCTTCATCCGGAATCACTGCTTCAGCAGTACCGGCTTGAAGTGAACACACTTGAATTACAGCAGGCTCCAATGGAGAAATTCGCTTTTGAATATTTTGAATCATTTGATAAGTTGCTACTAAGGGTAAAATCGGATCATTCGCCTTGCTGGGGCAGGATCCATGCCCGCCTTTGCCTCGAAATGTGATAGAGAAAAAATCTGGGTATGCTGTAATGGGACCCGGTTCAATTGCCACGTATCCAACCGGCTTTGCGGAAGAGACATGCATTCCGATCGCAAAGTCAACCTTCGGATCTTGTAAAACACCGTCATGGACCATTGCCTCAGCTCCGCCATCGGAAGCTTCCTCTGCAGGCTGAAAGCAAAACTTTACCGTACCGAAAAACTCATCCTGCAGATGAGACAAAATATATGCTGCGCCAAGAAGTGTAGCTGTATGTGCGTCATGCCCACAGGTATGCGCAATTCCATCATTTTGTGAGCGATACGGGCAATCGAGCAAGTCCACCATGGGCAGGGCATCCATATCAGCCCGGATCAAAATTGTATTTCCACTTCCTTTTTTACCATGAATCAAACCTACCAGGCCAGTCTTGGCATATCCCCGCCGCACTTCGACTCCCATGGATCGCAGTTCATTTTCAATAAGCGCCCCGGTTTCAAATTCCTGCCCCCCCAGTTCCGGATGCGTATGAATCTGCCGTCTAAGTTCGATTTGTCGCAAAGCGTACTGCTCGGAGAGTTCTCTTATTTTCTTCATATTATTCATACTCATTTCCTCTTCTATGCAGCTTTCTTTTCCTCTTCTGTCCGCATCAAGCCAAGCTGAATTGTGATAATTGCTGCAATTCCGAGTACCCGTAGATAATGATTGGATAAATGTAAGCGGAGTCATTCCGTTAGTCAAAATGCCAACAATACCCGCAAAGAACGTTCCTCCAATTAAAACAATATATACGTTTACATCCAAAATCGCAGCCACAAGTGCCGCCGGAAGAGCAATTAGCAAATTCATGCGGAATTTATCTTTCTTTTCCGCGCCCACGCCCTTAGTGGCAGCAATGGTTGTATCGGAGATAACCGAAAGGATATCGCCAAACATAGCACCGCCCAATGAAGCTGCTAAGGCGAGTTGCAACTCCAATGGCTATTGGTGTCATAGCTGTGATTGCTCCAGTGGAAGTTTCTGTTGCAATAGAAATAAAACAAGAAATGATAAAAAGTCCTGCAACCATAAATCTGTGGGGAATAAAGGTAAGAAGGTTCACCACAGAATCAACTCCGCCCATTCCTTTTGCAACGCCAGCAAAGGCCCCAGCCAACAAGAAAATCATTACCATTGACAGGACACCCTTATCCCCTGCAGCAGTTGAAAAGATTTCGAGTTTATCGTCAAACTTTCTGGAGCGATCCATCAGCGGGGCAATGATTACACCAATCAGTAATGCTCCGTGTCGGGGTATTTGCGAAAATGGTGCGTCTACTCCCATAAATGAGTAAATAATGCCACCACCCAACTCCTAAAAACAGGAATTGGTATGGGCTTAGTAGTTATATACCGCAGCTTCCAGCTGGGTCAGCGCCTTTTGGATCACGCTGCGGGGGCAGGCTGCGTTCAGACGCAGGAATCCGCTGCCGCCGAGACCGAACTCACTGCCCTCGCCGAAGGCCACGCCGGCCTTCTCCACGCAGAACTTTTTCAGCGCCGCGTCGTCCATGCCCAGAGCTCTGGCGTCGATCCAGCAGAGATAGGTGGCCTCCGGGGCATTGGGCTTCAGCTCGGGGAGATGCTCGGCGCAGAATTCGCGAATGAAGCGCATGTTGCCGCTCAGATAGACCAGCAGCTGATCCAGCCACTCCTCACCCTGCTCATAGGCGGCCATGGTAGCCACCAGAGAGAAGCAGTTGTTCCGGGCAATGTCCATCCGCTTCAGCTCCGCCACGTAGGCGTCCTTGTGTTCCACGGTGTCATAGACGATGGTGGAGGATTGGAGGCCCGCCAGATTGAAGGCCTTGCTGGGGGCGATGCAGGTGGTGGTGATGGCGGCGATCTCAGGGGACACGGAGGCCATGGGGATGTGCTTGTGACCATCCAGCATCAGGTCGGAGTGGATCTCATCGGAGATGATCCGCACACCGTGCTTTACGCAGATATCGCCCACCGCCTTCAGCTCCTCACGGGTCCAGACCCGGCCCACAGGGTTGTGGGGGTTGCAGAGGATGAAATACTTCACGCCGTCGGCGGCCTTCTTCGCAAAGTCCTCCAGATCCATAGTGTAACGGCCATCTTCATCCCGCTTCAGGGGGCTGACCACCAGCTGACGGCCAGTGTTGTTTACCACGTCGGCAAAGGGGTGGTACACAGGCTGCTGAATGAGGATCTTATCGGCGGGCTGGGTGAACATGGTCAGCATCATCCGCATACCGGGAACCACGCCGGGGGCGAAGGCCATGTGCTCCGTGTCAGGCAGCCAGCCGTTGCGCTTCTGCTGCCATGCGGCGATGGCCTCGAAATACTTGGGCGTCCGCCAGGTGTAGCCGAAGATGCCCTGATTGGCGCGGGCCTTGATGGCGTCCACGATGCAGGGGGCGGTCTTGAAATCCATGTCCGCGATCCACAGGGGGATCACATCATTGGTGCCGTAGTGCAGGATGGCCTCCTCCACCTTGGCGGCGTAGTTTTGTGAGCGGTCGACCACCGCGTCGAAATCGTACTGTATAATGCTCTCCTTCTTTCTTTCCGGCTGTGCGCCGGGATCTCTGATGATAAAGAGTGTAGCAATCAGCGTGCCAACTGCGAAGAAGGGCACAACTGCAAAAAACAGGCGGTTCATCCCCACAATTTCAGAGAAAACTGATGGATCTGTCAAAGAACTATCGGAGAGAACCAGCATAATTGGCGAAATAATAGGGTGAAGTTGTGAAACTTCATCCTATTATAAAAAGTGCCTATTTTGAAAAGGCTTCCGCAAGCTGACGGCCCCGCAGCGTCAGGCGGCTGCCGCCCCGTCCTCTGGATACGGAAATCAGGCACAGTCGGTTCAGAGCCTGCAAAGCGTCCCGGACTGCCTGATCCGTCAGCAAAAGCCCTTCCTGCTCCGCCAGACGGCACAACTGTCCCCGACCGATGCCATTTTCTGCTGTGGACAGCGCCCGCAGCAGGAAGCGGTACAGCTCCTCCTGTCCTGCCGTCTGGGCCGCAAAGTCCGAAAAGTCATCGGGGAGGGAGGGGACTTCCGGAGACAGGAGACGGGCTGCCCGCAGATATGGAGGCAGATCCTCCGAGGTGATCTCCGGCTTGTCTACCACCGCCAGATATTCGATCAGGTTGGACAGCTCCCGCACATTTCCCTCCCAGCAATACCTCCGCAGGATCTCTCGGGCGTCCGGGGCCAAAATATATGCGTAGCCGAAGCGTTTCTTGATCTCGGCGGCAATCAGGAACAGGTCCTCGCCCCGCTCCCGCAGGGGCGGGATCTCCAGCGGCAGGGTGTTCAGGCGGTAAAACAAATCCTTGCGGAAGCGGCCTTGCCGTACCAGCTCGTGGATATCCTCATTGGAGGATGCAATGATCCGCACATCCACCGGGATCACCCGGTCGCCGCCTACCCGGATCAGCTCCTTTTCCTGCAAGACCCGCAGCAGCTTGGCCTGCAGCATGGGGCTCATGGCCTCCACTTCATCTAAAAACAGAGTACCTAGATGGGCGTACTCAAACAGTCCCATCTTGCCGCCCTTTTTGGCGCCGGTGAAGGCCCCCTCCTCGTAGCCGAACAGCTCGCTTTCCAGCAGGGTCTCCGTCAGTGCGGCGCAGTTGATCGCCACAAAGGGCATCTCCCTCCGGCGGGAGGCATTGTGGATGGCGTGGCCAAACAGCTCCTTGCCGGTACCGCTCTCTCCGGTCAGCAAAATAGCGGAGTCGGTCTGGGCCATTTTCTTTGCCAGTGCCTTCACCTGACAGATGGCCTCGCTCTCGCCGATGATATCATCCATGGTGTACTTGGCGCGGTAACCCCAGTCCTGAAGCTGGGCCCGGAACTTGTGCTGCCGTTTTTCTTCCTCTGTGAAGCGCTGGAGCAGCAGAAAGCTGCCGATCCGGGTGCCCTGCCAGTCCACCGGCACCACGGATACGTTGACAAACACATCCTGGATCTTCATCAGCCGCACCTGCTTATAGGAGGAACCCGCGTCGCCGAGATCCGGCAGCAGGGCGCCGATCTCTCCGCCGATGTCCACGCCGCCGGTGATGCCGGACGCCGTGGCGTTGGCTGCAAAGACCCGGCCCTGTACATCCACGCCGATGATGCCCATTTTCAGAGCGCCCATCAGCATGTCCAGATAGGTTTCCGTCTGCAAGCTGGCGTTCCATAGGGCTGCCAGACTCTGGCCGGGGTCCGCAAGATCCTGTATGTACGTTCGGAAATGCTCGCTGGCAGGCAGCCAGGAAAAGCCCAAATGCAATCCGATCTCCAGAATGGTTTCCGCGGAGAATACACGGGAACCCAGATTCAGCACGGAGGTAAACTCCGGCGGTACGCACTGTGGCTCTCCCGGCGTGATGGCCATTTCGATCCGCGGCGGCACCGTCATGCCGGGGCAGAAGGGGAACAGCTGAATCTGGGTGATACCCAGCCGGTGCAGCTCCGCAATGGACTCAATGGCCATCTGCATACTGAAGTTCACCAGAATGGCCCGAGTCCCTGCCGGCAGCTGCTGCAGCGCCTCGATGTCCCGCTTCAGATAGGTGATCTTGGCGGGCAGTGTGGGCTTGTCCGCCGGAAGATACGCCGAGACCTCCTTGTAAGCATCGGAGGAGGTGCAGGAGATGAGGTAGAGATCCGCGTCCTTGGGCATAGAGGGATAATCGTGCTTTCGCACACTGAAGCTCCGGATCTGGATCTCCTGACCGAACAGCTGCAAAAGGGTACGCTCGTAGGGTGTGGAGTTGGACAGTTCCTCCGTGATCAGGATGATGCGCTTCATCAAATCTACCTCCTGCCGTATTTTTCTCATCATACCATAAACGGTGTCGCTCCGCAACGCAATGGGGCCATAATATCCCGTCAAACAAAACCACTTTTCAACTTTAAAATCAAAATAGCCGTGACAGCACCCCCCATCCGAAACGCCCCGTGTTTCGCCCTGTGAGCCCTTGCGTGCGATTCTTTGAGCGAAGCCGAGGGTGTACTCACTTTTACCCGCAAAAGCGAATGTGGGCCGTTTGTGAGAGACGTTGAAAGACGCAATGAGGAACGGTTGGGGATAAAATTTATGGCAGTAGCTTTGCCTGATTTTCTCCCTCTGCTGATATAGTGGGGGGTCACAGAGAACCGGGAAATGTATGTATATAAAAGCACGGTGGAATCAAGGGTTACAAATGCGACATTGACAAATCGCACATCCGTTCTATAAAATGGAATTGCAAACGAATGCAGTGAAGGACGGTGGAATAAACTATGCGGGATTACAAGGCGAACGCATTCCAGATGGATCGTTCAATTTTTCAATTTGGACTAACACCGATCCAGTTTGTAGTCTACAGCTATCTGAAATGCTACGCTGGGAACAGATGCGCCTGCAGCATAAAACTCCAGACGATTGCATCTGTCTGCGAATGCTCACGCTCCAGCGTCAAACGGGCGCTGAATGTTTTGCGTGACCGTGGGTTCATCGACATCAAAGGCGGAGCTCAAAAACTGCGTGGCAAAGGTCATCGGCAAACCTGCAACTGCTACTATTGTCTGGATAGCAGTGAGTGGAAACCACCGATAGAGAGGCGGCCGATGCGTAGCAAATCATGCTCACCGCATAATCAATAGCGTGCTTACTGGATCACGCAGCCCAGCGGGGCCGCGACGCCTCGGGACAGCGACGCGCATAAGTACATCGCTGTTCCGCAGGTTTTCTGCGTCCTTCTGAAGTACACCCAGCCAAGGCCCGAAAGCGGCAAAGTCTGCCGTTCTGATACCCGGCCCGGGGATATTCGTGAACGTGCAGCTCGTATCGAGGGTAATGATACCACTCCCATCCGAAATACTACCTGTTTCGGCGTGTAAGCCCTTGTGTGCGATCCTGTTGGCGATGGCGAGTGTGTACCCGCTTTTGCTTGCGAAAGCAACCGTGAGCCATTTGTGCGAGAAGTTGAAAACGCGATGAAAAGTGGTTTGGAACAGCGCTGTGGCGGTAACTTTTTGGCGATATTTGCGGGAACGGTTTTGGGCGAAAAACCGAACTTTAGTAGTTACACCCCCAACCGCAGAAAAGCCCACAGGCGGCACCACAGGGGCCACCGCGCCCCCTTACCTTGTGCGGGTAAAGATCACCAACTTGAATATCCATAAAGGCCCCGGCACAAACTACGGTGCAACCGGCTACATCCAGCCCGGTATTTATACCATCGTAGCCGAAAGCACCGGTAAAGGTGCGACCAAATGGGGTAAATTGAAGAGTGGTGCCGGGTGGATTTCCCTTGACTACACCACCAAAACCTGACCATGAGAAAAGGCCCTTCCGGTTCACAAGCTGGAAGGGCTTTTTTGCGTGTTTCTACTATGTTACTAATAACCCCGATTTCACCGAACTTCAAAGGGCTGAAATGTTCAGTATTTGGGCGCTTTAGAGCATTGTAGATTAGAAAAATTTATGGTATAATAATTTTCATCTCACTTCAGGGGGCTGACCACCAACTTGCGGCCAGTGTTGTTCACCACGTCGGCAAAGGGATGGTACACGGGCTGCTGAACGAGGATCTTGTCACCCGGCTGGGTGAACATGGCCAGCATCATCCGCATACCGGGGACCACGCTGGGGGCGAAGGCCATATGCTCCGTGTCGGGCAGCCAGCCATTACGCTTCTGCTGCCATGCGGCGATGGCCTCAAAATACTTGGGAGTCCACAGGTATAAGGTGATGATGCCGATACATTGGATTTCATTCATGTGTCGGCACTCTCTTTATAGCACAGCGGCATTGGGAGTCACTTTCGGCCGCTCCTATATGGAATGAGCCACCTCGTCCTCCATGGGTGCTGCCAGCAGTTGCTGGTAGCGTTGATAACCAGCGGATGTCAGGTGTGTACCGCGCCGTCCGCGGCCAATAGTGGCCCAGCCGTGCTCCTGGAAGATCTGAAGAGCCTGACGCACTTCATGCTCCGAAATGGCGAAGCCTCGCTCTACGCAGGCCCGGACCAGACCCTGCCGTCCCACACCCTGGTGCTGGCGGTAGAGTTCGCCTAAGATCTGAAGCAGTCTCCGTTCCTGATAGGTCAGCCCGCCACTCTCACTGGAGACCAAAGTGGCAGCAGGACGGCTCTGGAGGGTTTCTGGCAAGTCCTCTACATCCACCATATGACGCCCCATGTGCATCAGGTATTCCATGCAGTTTCGCAGCTCCCGGACGTTCCCTGGCCAGTTGTGCTGGATGAGGGCCACCTTTACCCGGTCACTGAGGACCAGATCCGCACCCAGTTGACGGAGGAAAGTCTCTGCCAGCTGTAGGATGTCCTCCCGCCGTTCCCGCAGAGGGGGCAGCCGCAAGGGAATCACGCTGAGCCGGTAATAGAGGTCCTGACGGAACCGTCCCTGCCGGACCTTGCGTAGCAGGTCTTCGTTGGTAGCGGAGAGGATCCGCACGTCCACAGGGATTACGTCTACGGAGCCGATCCGCACTACCTCCCGCTCCTGAAGGACACGCAGAAGTTTCACCTGAAGTGCGGAACTCATGGTCTCTATTTCATCCAGGAACAGGGTACCTTGGTGGGCGCACTCGAAGAGTCCCGGCTTGCCGCCCTTTTTAGCTCCCGTAAAGGCCCCCTCCACATAGCCGAAGAGTTCGCTTTCCAGCAGTGTTTCCGTCAGGGCAGCGCAGTTGACGGCGATAAAAGGACCGTCCCGGCGGAGCGATGCGCTGTGGATGGCCTGGGCAAAGAGCTCCTTGCCGGTACCGCTCTCCCCTTGGAGCATGACGGAGGCGTCATTGCCCGCCATGCGGCCGGCAATCTCCTTGGCCTTGGTGATGGCGGGGCTGCTGCCTGCGATGTCATCGAAAGTGTACCGGGCCCGATGATTCTTGGTTGCCTTTTGAAGCCGAAGGGTAGTCTGGCGACTTTCCTCATTCTCGAAGTGCCGCAGTACGGCAAAGGCGCCTACCGGCCTGTCCCCGATCCGCAGAGATGTGATGGTGACACCGGTTTCTACGCCCCGGACATTCAGCAGCCGGGGCTGACCGGATGCCCCGGTGTCAAAGGGCAGTTCCGGGAACACCTCTGCTGCGGGGCACCCCAAGGCATCCATCCGCCGGACTCCCAACAGCTGTTGAGCGGTCTTGTTGATCAGGTTCACCTGACCGTTCTCGTTTGTGCAGACGATGCCCTCATCCAAGGTGTTCAGGATCATCTCCAGCTTATTCTCCATGGTGAGGTTATCGGAAGAAATTCTTTGCAGAGAGTAATCCACATCCGCCAAGGACAAGGTATAGCGGGCAAATTTTTTGCTTTCCAGAAAGAAAGCATCTCCCAGCTTCAGGGCAATCTCACAGACGGTATTGGCAGTGGGGAACCTGGGGCCAAGGTCCACCGCCTGAATACCCGGAGGCACCAGATCTACCTCGCCGGGGGCAAAAGCCAGCTCCGCCTCTGGCACGGTTTCCATTTCTGGGGCATAGGGCAGCAGTTGGATGCCCTTTAGCCCAATGTGGTAGAGCTGGGAGATGCTCTCCATGGCCATGTGCCGGTTCTGATTCACCAGTAGGGCAGTGGTCCCCGGCGGATAGGCGCATACCCTATCCGCCGCGCGGCGGGAAAAGGTCAGATCCATATAGACCGTCCGTTCCTCCGGCGGGAAGTATGGCTCCGCCCAGCTGTAATGGATTAGGTCGTAGCTGGTGACGGCCCGCACATATAGGTCACACTCCTTCAGTTCCCGCAAGGTGCCGTTATCGAGACTGTAAGTAAAAATTTCCGCAATATCATCAAAAAGCTCCTCTAAAATACCGCGATAAAAATCCGCAATGAGACAGCTCTGTGTGATGATACCGATGGCCTTCTTCATACAATCTCCCTCTTCGACAGTGTATTTTTCAATTCAGACTGATGCCGGCCCGCGCTAAGGGAGTCTCATCTTTCCAAGCTATCTGGCCATTGACAAACACCAAATCCATCCCAGTAGATAGCTGTTTGGCATCATCAAACGTAGCATGGTCCCCGATCTTGTCCAGATCAAATACCAGCAGGTCTGCGAAAGCACCAGACTTCACTACGCCACGATCCCGGTAGTGCATCCGCTGAGCGGGCATTTGAGTCATCTTATGGATGGCTTCCTGCAGAGTCAGGACATGGGTCTCCCGAACATAGTAAGCCAGAATATGGCTGAAAGAACCGTAGATCCGAGGGTGGGGCGTGTCCGTAATATTATACAGAGAGTCGGATATTACCATGGAGTAGGGGAGTTTGGCGATCCGGATAATATCCTCCGGGCTGATATTCAGTCCTACCATGCTGACACTGCCATTCTCCGATGCCAGCAGCTCCGCGATGAAGGGATACTCATCCTCGTAACCTGCCAGTTCTGTGCACTCGTGAATCGTCTTACCCAGGAACCGCTTGTTCTCTGGCCGCTGTACGCCGCTGATCATAGCATGACTCCAGCGAAACTCCGGGGCAATCAGCTCATCCTGGGGGCCGGGATTCTGATAGCAATACCGCAGACGGTCAATGGTCTCCGGCTTTGTAAGCCGGGCTAAGATCTTGGAAAAGTCCTCAGTCAAAAACGATGCGGGCAAAATGCCTGCCAAGGTGGTGGCAGTACCGTGATAGGGATAGAAGTCCACTGTTATGTCCATGCCTTCGCTTTGGGCAACCTCAATTTTTTCGATGGCCCGCTCCAGAGCTCCGTGCCAGTTATCCGGTCCAAGGGCTTTGAAGTGGCTGATGCCCAAGGCCATCTCATTTGCTCTGGCGATCTGAATACTCTCCTCCACAGCCTCTGCTAGGCGGGATGCCTCGTCCCGCATATGAGGCATATAAATGAGACTCCGGCCCTTACAGGGCCGCAGTAGCTCAATCAGCTCCTGGGTCTTCGTGTAGACCTCCGGCAGATAGACAAGGCCCGTGGAGAAACCCTTCAGTCCGCAATCGATAGCCTGCTGGACATAAGCCCGTCCCTGGGCCAGTTCCTCTTCCGTGAAAGGGTCAGGAGCATATCCCTTAATCGCCAGGCGGATCGCCGCCAGGCCCTGAAGCGTGGACACATTCACTGGCAGGCTGGTGTGTCGCAGAGCCTGAAGGTAGTCCTCCATGGTGGGATACCTTGCACCATCCACGGATGGGCCGTGGGTGGACACTGTGTAGGGATAAAGTCCGTTGGAATTGTCTGTGTAAGGTGCGAAAGAGAAGCCGCACACGCCCATGCCGATGGAGGTCAGGCCCTGAGCTAATTCCACTGCGCCGAAATCCGCCGAATCCTGACGAAATACCGCCAAATCGGCGTGACGATGGACGTCGATGAAGCCAGGGCAGACCACTCGCCCGGCGGCATTTATAATCTGAGTATCTTCGCATTCGATGCGGGGCGCCACAGCCTCAATGCGATCTCCGGACACTAACACATCGCCGGAAAAGGGAACGTTCTCTAATGTGCCATCGTAGATCCACCCGTTCTTAATCAGAGTTTTCATGCCTCACATCTCCATTACATGAACGCAGTCCTTTTCTTCATCTGCCCAGAACTTTTCCTGCATACTGTCCAGATGCTCCTTGGTCCACAGGCCCGGCGCACCACCGGTATGGACCATGATGGCACTCTCCCCATCTGGGATGATACCTTTTCGCACTAGGTCCACAAAGCCGTGGAACACCTTGCCGGTGTAGCAGGGATCCAGGAAGATGGCCTCGGTGCGGGCCATCAGCTCGATGTAGTCCTGGGTGATATGGTCCGGCTCGTTGTAGCCAACGCCGCCATAGAAGTTCTCACCCTCTCCATACTCGATATGCAGATCCTCCTCCTTACAGCTGATGCCCAACTCGAAAGTCCGACTCAGTTCGTTAATGAAGTCCACTGTCTCCGCCACAGGCCGGTAATCCGGCTCAATAGGGATACCGATGACTTCGAAGGGGGCGTTATAATACTTGGCTCCGGCCCACAGGCCAGCAAAGGTACCGGTGGAGCCATAACCTACCACCAGATACTTGGCGTCGATGCCCTGTGCCTCCATCTGCCGCATGATCTCCGGCACTGCCTGAACATAGCCGGCGGAGCCGACTACGGTCTGGCCGCCTACAGGCACGGAGAGGACCTTCTCGCCACGGGCCGCATACTCTGCAATCACCTTTTCAGCACATGCGTCCACGAACTTCTTCTTTGCCGCATTCCGCTCTGCCTCCGGCAAGGCGTCTGCTGCAGAGGTATCCGCGAAGTAGATGTCCGCTCCCATAAGCCGGTCCAGCAGTACATTGCCGGACATATACTCCGGCTTGCTGCCCTTTAAGATAAGGATAGGCTTCAGACCATAGCGGATGGCGGCAGCCACCGTCAGGCGACCGTGATTAGTCTGGTTGCCGCCAAAGGTCATCAGGGCGGTGTAGCCGTTATCCAGAGCATACTTAACGATGTAGTCCAGCTTTCGGGCTTTGTTGCCGCCCAAGGCCAGACCTGTCATGTCGTCCCGTTTGATATACAGCTTGCCCTTGCCCAGCTTCTTCGTCAGAGCGGGCATATACTCCAGGGGCGTGTTCACATAACCTACAGGGACGTGCTTCAATTCATTGATCTTCATACATATTGCCCTTTCATTATCGCAATGCGGTGAAATAAAAGAGCACAGGGCCGTACAAGTCATGTTTATTATGGAATCAAGAAACGCTCCTGTCAAGGGCAGCGATATCTTGTTTTTTAGCCGGAATTGTATATTTTCTGGTTTGTATCCTATTTTTTCCAATTTAGTCCATTTTTAAAAGTGCTTTCAATTTTTTCTCATGTTGTTTCCTTTTGCTTGAAAGCAGCGGGAAAATTTCACGCAGCCGCTGAAATATCCGCGTTACAGGCTCGGAATGTGATTTTTTGCATACCTTCAAAATTTTACATTTTATACAATTGCTGCTGAAATGATTTATATAAAGCAGAAAATTTGAAGAAAGTTCTTGTATTGGCACGGTATTTGCTATATTTTTTGCAGAGGCACAGAGCGTACAAGTCAGCGCGAGGTCCTTGACCCGGCACTTCCTCCAGCAGGCAAGTGCCGAACTGTATTAGCAAGTGTATTTCGTGAAAACGGAGGAGAAAAGAATGTCAAATGAAGTGAAACAACCTAAAAAGTATGGATTTAAGGCCTTTATCCCGATGTTTGTGTTTCTGGGGCTCTATCTGGGCGGCGGTATCTATTTTACCCTCGCCGGAACCGTTGAGCAGCCCTGGAATCAATTCCCCCGCCACGCTGCGATCTTAATTGGTATTGTGGTCGCGTTCCTGATGAACCGCTATATGCCTCTGCCTGAGAAAATATCTAAATTCTGCAAGGCTGCCGGTGATGAGGGCTGCATGCTCATGTGTATGATCTTTCTGGTAGCCGGTGCTTTCTCTGGTGTATGCAAGAGTATGGGCGGTGTTACCAGCGTTGTGAACCTGGGCCTGAGCGTTCTCCCCGTTCATTTCGTTCTCCCTGGCATCTTTATCATTACCGCGTTGGTCGCCACTGCCATTGGCACATCCTCCGGTGCTTTGGTTGCCATCGCGCCTATTGCGTTGGCTATCGCGGAGGAGACCGGAGCCAGTATTCCTCTGTACTTTGCCGCTGTATACGGCGGTGCTCTCTTCGGCGATAACCTCTCCATCATCTCTGATACTACCATTGCCGCCACAGCTGCCGTTGGTGCTGAGATGAAAGATAAGTTCCGCATGAATTTCCTGATCGCACTGCCCGCCGCACTGCTCAGCATAGTGGTTTACTTTTTTCTGGGCAAGGGAGCCGCTCCTATCAGCGGCGATATGAGCTATAATCTGCTTCATCTCATTCCCTACATCTATGTTCTGATCACTGCCCTGTGCGGCATGGATGTGTTTGTGGTCCTCTTCAGCGGCACGTTCATTGCCGGCATTGTGGGCATCGTTACCGGCAGCATGACCATTGCCGGCTTCGTTCAGGCCATCGGCACCGGTATGGCCGGTATGATGTCTACCGCTATCGTTGCTATTCTCCTCCGGGGTCTCATTGGCATCATCAGTGAATACGGCGGTGTGGATTGGCTCATCACTGCCATGCGCAAGCGGGTCCACTCCCGTAAAGGCGCTGAATATTGCATTTCCGCTATGTCCGGTCTGTTGGACTTTGCTCTGATTAACAATACGATTGCCATCATGATTGCCGGCCCTCTGGCCAAGGACATTGCTGACGAGCACCATATTGCTCCCAAGCGGGTAGCCTCTCTGCTGGACATCTTCGCTTGCGCTGTTCACGGCATGGCCCCTCACGGCGGCGGTATGCTGACCCTCAGCGGTTTCTATGCCGCCTTGAACCCCCTGCTGGTGGTAAAGTATAATGTGTACTGCATATTTTTGATGATCGCAGCCATCGTTACCATCCAGTTCGGCCTTATGCGTACCAAGGAGGAGAAGGAATATATTCAGCAGCAGAAGCAAGCTTCTATAAAGTAAGTTATCATCATCTGCAGACGGGGAGCCCTGTGGTCAAGGGCTCCCTGTCTGTCTTATCCTGTCTATGACAATATAACTACCGCCGCTTTTTAACACGATACCAAAACGTGCGGAATGGTCCGAGGGTAGAGATAGCGCCCTCATCCGAAACACCCCCTGTTTCGCCGTGTGAGCCGTTGTGTGCGATCCTTTGAGCAGAGCTGAGTGTGTGTACCCGCTTTCGCCCGTGAAAGCAAACGTGGGCCATTTGTGCGAGAAGTTGAAAAACGCGATCAGAAGCGGTTTGGGACAGCGTTGTGGCGGTAACTTTTTGGCGATATTCGCGAGAAAAGTTTTGAGTGAAAAACCGAACTTTTTAAGCCGGATTTTCGGGCGGCGAAGGCCGTTCGAAAATATAACAAGATAAAGAGAGGTGCCCCTAATTGGGGCTCTCTCAGCCACAAAGCCCCGCAGTGCGGGGCTTTCCGAGGTTTTGAAACCGCAGTCTAAGGTGCACCTTGAGATGCGTCTTCGCAGTCTTGGGTGAACGTGAGGGGTGGAAAAGGCCCATGGCGGCGGACTTTTCAAGGTGACCGTTCCGTAGGCGTTTGAGGAAATCGCAGTTTTCAACCACTCAAAAAAGTGACTTCTGCATAGCGGCGATTTTCTGGGGAAAACGGGTATATTTTACGCCGCTGTAGTCAATAGAAAGGGGCTTCTCATTCATTCGAAAATTGCACCGCTGTAACTAAAGAAGCGCTCTCCGGCAGCGCAAAAATTGCGCCGCCATAGACAAAGATACGGCGGCGAGGCTCCGAGGGGCAAATGATAACTTTTTGATAACAGTCCGGTTTTCCGATAGCTTTGTTCCCTTGGTTACGGTATTGTTCGTTGTCGAAAGGGGCTGATACCATGCCAAAAAGACGAGCAAACGGGGAAGGGAACATCCGAAAGCGAAAGGACGGACGCTGGGAGGGCCGGTACACGGCGGGCTATGACCCGGAAACCGGAAAGCGGATCATCAAAAACGTGCTGGGCAAAACGCAAGCAGAAGTGAAGGAGAAACTCAAAATTGCAATCAGCGAAAGTCAAAAGTTAGACGTAGCAAAAGCTGGCACTTACACAGTCAGTTCGTGGATAAAAACGTGGTACGAGGTCTATGCCGAACCGCGCATCCGGCCCAACACAAAAGCCTATTACACCAACTACATCGAAAACCACATCATCCCCGGAATCGGCAGCATCCCGCTGGACAAGCTGACCACCATCCAGATCCAGCGATTTTACAACAGCCTCCAAAAGAGCGGACGAATCCAACGCAAAAATTTTCCCGAACTCAGGGACAAAAGCCTCAGCCCCAGAGTGGTTCGCGGCGTTCACACACTGCTGCACAACTGCTTGGAGCAGGCGGTGGCGGAGCGGCTGATCCTCACCAACCCCGCCCAAGGCTGCAAACTGCCGCAGCTTGAGAAACGGGAAATGAAGATCCTGCCGCAAGAGAAAATCGGCCTGTATCTTGCCGAAGCGAAAAAACGAGGATTGCTGGCCGCTTTCTATCTGGAACTGACCACCGGCCTGCGGAGAGGGGAACTGCTGGCCCTCCAATGGACGGACTTGGACATCGAAAACCGGACACTCGCCGTCACAAAGCAGGTAAATCGAATCAGCGGTGAATTGGTGGTCAGTCCGCCGAAAACGAGAAATTCTATTCGCACATTGACCCTTCCACAGCAGGCGGTGGATCTACTGATTGCCGAGCACAAAAAGCACCCTCGCAATCCGTATCTGTTCCCATCGCCCAAAACCGGAACCATGTATGACCCGGATGCCTTCCGCCGAACCCATGACAAAATTCTGAAGGCCATCGGCGCGGAGCACATCCGGTTCCACGACCTCAGACATACCTTCGCAACGCTGTCGCTGAAAAGCGGGGTGGACGTGAAAACGCTGTCCGGTGCGTTGGGCCACTACTCGGCGGGGTTCACGCTAAACACCTACACCCACGCCACGGCGCAGATGAAGCAGGATGCCGCCGACACCATCGGCGGGGTCATCAGCCAGCAGATGCGCTGAAAAAAACAGGGCCAGACAGGATTTTTCCTGTCTGGCCCTGTCCGGTATTTTCCGGCCCTTTCCCCGTGTGGGTCAGCGTGTGAGTCTTGAAGAAACGCCAAAAATTAAGTATCTCAAAAAGTTGCGGATTGCGAAAGAAAATCACCGGAATCAAGAGATTCCGGTGATTTTTGGTGGAGACTACTGGACTCGAACCAGTGGCCTCATGCGTGTGAAGCATGCGCTCTAACCAGCTGAGCTAAGCCTCCATTTTTTAGTTGGCCTATCAGACGCCACTCACGACGTCTGATAGGTTGGTGACCCGTACGGGATTCGAACCCATGTTACAGCCGTGAAAGGGCCGTGTCTTAACCACTTGACCAACGGGCCAGGGAACATCCATGAAGCGTTCAAAACGCTTCATGGATCTGGTAGCGGCGACTGGATTCGAACCAGTGACACTCCGGGTATGAACCGAATGCTCTAGCCAGCTGAGCTACGCCGCCATATCTGCCTCAAATAGGCACGAATTACTATAACAGATGGGCAGAAAATTGTCAAGCCATTTTTCTGATTTTCTTTTTCTTTTTTTGCGGTCTCGTTTTTTCAACGCCGCTCTGCCCGGATCGCGTTCACCGGACAGCCGTTTGCGGCATCCAATACCCGGAAGAACCGTTCCTTCGCAGGCTGGGAGAGCACCGTGGACACCCGCCCAATGACCTGAAACACCTCCGGTACGGCGGCGGCGCACATACCGCAGCCGATGCAGCGCTTATCATCAACCGTTACTGTCATATTGCCGCCTCCTTTTCGCATGAATATTATAACGGAAACCTTCCTTTTTTGCAACAGCTTTCCGCCGTCAAAGGCTGCGGACTTACTGGAAGATCCCACCGATTTTGTAACACTTTTTTCATTTACTTCATCCTGCATCTATGCTATGCTATGGGTGTTATGTAGACTACCCCGTCCGGGATCTCCCGGACCTGTACCGATAGGAGGTTCCTATGAAGCACCGCATCCGTAAACTCACATCCCTGCTGCTGTCCCTCAGTCTCATCAGCGCGCTGACTCTGCCCGCCGCCGCGTCAAACGCGCTGGGGGAGGACCTGTCCGCCAAGGACACACTTCTCCACCAGGAGACACAGCTTTCCACCAATGTATTCTGGAGTACAACTTACTCCGATCTCCGGACGGAAAACCTCATCACCTACACGCCCAACAAGACTGTGACCCCCATCGTCACCTACGGCGACGCGCTGACAGACCGTTCCAGCGTGGCGGACACGGCCGCGCTGCTGGAAGAGGACGGCTACCGGGTGGTAGCCGGCATCAACGGCGATTTCTATAATGTTTCCACCGGCCTGCCCATTGGCATGGTGGTGACGGAGGGACTGCTCCGCAGCAGTGACGCCGGATATTACGCCATCGGCTTCCGGGCGGACGGCTCTGCCATTTTGGGCAAACCCGGCGTCAAGGTCTCCGCAAATCTGGGTTATGCCGTGGATGACGGCTTCGGAAACTCCACAGAGCTGGTCCGGCCGGTGGCGGCGGTGAACAAGGCTCGCACCAACAGCGGCCTTTACCTCTATACATACGATTTTAACGCCAAGCACACCACCGGCACCACGGAACCCGGTATCAATGTAGTCTGCACCGTGGAGCAGGGGAAGCTGGCCATCGGCTCCACTGTCACCCTCCGGGTTGACAGGGTGGAAGAGACCGCCGTCACCAGCCTTGCGCCGGATCAGATCGTTCTCTCCGCCAATTTGCAGGCGGACAGCTACTATACCACCGCACTGCAAAACATCCCACAGGGAAGTGAACTGACCCTCACCGTCTCCGCCAACGATGGCTGGGAGGATGTAGAGTATGCCATCGGCGCGCTCTACTGTCTGGCGGAAAACGGAGCTGTGGTCCCCAATCTGGCCGCCGGGAGCAATCCCCGCACCGCCGTGGGCCAGAAGGCGGACGGCACTTTGATCTTCTACACCATCGACGGCCGCAAGACCGGCTATTCCATTGGCGCGTCTCTGACGCAGGTGGGAGAGCGGCTTCTGGAGCTGGGCTGCCAGACGGTTCTGTGTCTGGACGGCGGCGGCTCAACCAATCTGGCGGTGACAACGCCGGATTCCACAGCGGCCACCATCATCAACCGTCCCTCCGAGACCGGGCGCAAGGTCACAAATCAGGTGTTTTTAGTGGCCTCCGACCGCGCCAGCGGCGATCTTGACCACTTCTATGTCCACGCCGCCGGTGACTATGTGCTGGCCGGCAGTGCCGTGTCCGTTACAGCCTCCGGTGTGGACAGCAATTACATCCCCATGGATGCCAGCTATACACTGTCCGCCAGCGCCGGCAGCATTGCGGAGCAAGAGGACGGCCGCTATCTGCTGACTACCCCCGCCTCCGGCGGCGATATCACCGTGACGGCCTCTGGCCGGGGGGCCAAGGGCAGCACCGTGGTCCACGCCATCCGCAACTCGGACAATCTGACCCTGAAAAACGGTGCCTCCAACCTGACGGAGCTTACCGTGACCCCCGGCAGCAAGACCGCTCTCACCGCTGGGGCCGTCTGGAACCATCTGCCTCTGACGGCAACCAATGAAGCCTTTACCTGGTCTGTTTCCGGGGACATCGGCACGGTGGATGAGCACGGCGTGTTCACCGCCTCCGCCCCCGGCACCGGAAACCTGACGGTCTCCGCCGGGGACAAGAGCCTGACTATCCCCGTCACGGTGGCTCAGGTGGCCCTGCAAACCATCGAGGACTTTGAAACTCCGGATACGCGCTTCTTCAGCGGCTACTATTTGACGGTTTCCCGCACCAACGTCAGCGATCATGTCCAGCGAGGCCATTACGCCGGAAAGCTGGACTATGTGCTCCCGGAGGACACCGGCTACTATTCTCAGGCCATGGCAGGCTCCTTCTCCAATCTGGGAACGCCCTACACAGCCCTGAACCTCTGGGTCTACGGCGACGGCTCCGGCAACCAGCTCTCTTTCCTCTACACCGGTGACATCAAGAGCGACCTGGAGTTGCCCGTCACCACGCTGGACTTCACTGGCTGGAAACAGATCAACGTGCCGCTGCCCCAGGACTTCACTCTGAGCGGCGTGGTCATTTATGCTCCCTCCACTACGGACGCCACTTGGGACCATATTCAGGTGACCTACGCCGACACCCCCCGCAGCGGCACAGTCTATATCGACCAAATCACCGCCGCCTTCCCCGGCACGGTGGATAACGCCCCGCCGACGGTGACAGCCGCACTGGATGAGCAGACTCAGACGATCAGCGTGAAGGTCTCCGATCTGGTGGACGGCGTTCTGCCCGCTTCCTCCATTACGGTGACGAGAAACGGTGTCGCGGAGCCTCTGGAAAACTATGACGCCAAGACCGGTTCCTTCCAGTACACGCTTCCCGCCCCCGGCGAGAGCGGGGAGGCCCTGCGGATCACCGTTACCGCTGTGGATGCCTCCGGCAATATCGGCCGGGCCAGCGTGGACATCGATTCCTACAACGTGGACCACAAGTTCAGTGACATCAATGATTACTGGGCCGCCACCTATGTGGACTTTCTGTATAATGCCAACATTACCACCGGCTACAGTGACGGCACCTTCCGGCCCAACCAGAATATCAGCCGGGCCCAGTTTGCCGTCATGCTCTACCGCTATCTGAAGCTGGACGAGAGCAAGTACGCTGATGTGTCTCTGCCCTTCGCGGATCTGGACATCATCCCGGAATACGCCATTCCCGCAGTCAAGGCACTTTATACCGAAGGCGTTATCTCCGGCGCAGAGAAAAACGGCCGCCTGTATTTCAATCCCAACAACGCTCTGACCCGTGCCCAGGCTGCCGCCATGATCGGCCGCACCCAGGCTAAGGGCTATGCACTGGCGGACTTGACTTTCACCGACAGCGGCAAGATCCCCGGCTATGCCGACTACTACATCCGCACTATGGCGGCTCAGGGGGTCATCAACGGCTACAGTGACGGCAGCTTCAAGCCCCACAGCAATATCACCCGCGGCCAGATGGCCAAGATCCTCTACAACCTGATGTGATTTCACAAAAACAGCCCCCGTCCGGTAATCCGGACGGGGGCTGTTTTGTTTTACAGGATCGAAAGGCGTCCATGCGTCGGCAAGGCAAAAAGCCGTTACTCGTCCAGCTTGAGGACAGCCAGGAAGGCTTCTGTGGGCATTTGGACAGTGCCCAGGGCCCGCATCTTCTTTTTGCCTTCCTTCTGCTTTTCCAGCAGCTTTTTCTTACGGGTGACGTCGCCGCCGTAGCACTTGGCCAGCACGTCCTTCCGCATGGCCTTCACGGTCTCGCGGGCGATGACCCGGCCGCCGATGGCCGCCTGAATGGGAATTTCAAACAGCTGGCGGGGAATGTTCTCCTTCAGCTTCTCGCACAGACGGCGGGCACGGGGGTAGGCCTTGTCCCGGTGGGCGATGAAACTCAGCGCATCCACCTGATCGCCGTTGAGCAGCAGGTCAACCTTCACCAGATCGCTGGGGCGGTAGCCGGAAAGCTCATAGTCCAGAGAGGCATAGCCCTTGGTGTTGGCCTTCAGGGCATCGAAAAAGTCGTAAATGATCTCGTTCAGGGGCATCTGGTAATGCAGCTCCACCAGATGGGTGTCCAGATACTGCATATCCTTGAACTCGCCCCGGCGGTCCTGACACATGGGCATGATGTTGCCCACATACTCGTTGGGGGCGATGATGTTCACCTTGACGTAAGGCTCCTCCGCCCGCTCGATGAGGGAGGGGTCCGGGTAGTTGTGAGGATTGTCCACCGTCACCAGTTCACCGTTGGTCTTATAAACGTGGTAGATAACGGAGGGGAGGGTGGTCACCAGATCCAGGTCAAATTCCCGTTCCAAACGCTCCTGAATGACCTCCATGTGGAGCATCCCCAGGAAGCCGCAGCGGAAACCGAAGCCCAGGGCGGCGGAGGATTCCGGCTCGAAACTCAGGGATGCGTCATTCAGCTGCAATTTTTCCAGCGCGTCCCGCAGGTCGGGGTACTTGGAGCCATCCTCGGTGTAAATGCCGCAGTAGACCATGGACTGCACCGGCCGGTAGCCCGGCAGGGGCTCCGCCGTGGGGTTCGCCGCGTCGGTGATGGTGTCACCGATCCGGGTATCGCTGACAGTCTTAATGGAAGCCGTGAAATAGCCCACCTCACCGGCAGACAGGGAATCGCAGGGCTCCAGCCCCAAGGGCAGCAGATGACCGCACTCCACGATCTGATAGGACGCTCCGGTGGCCATCATTTTGATGGTCTGACCGGTGCGCATGGTGCCCTCCATGATGCGGAAATACACCACCACGCCCCGATAGCTGTCATACTGGCTGTCAAAGACCAGCGCCTTCAGCGGGGCCTTGGGATCACCCTTGGGAGCCGGAACATTGCGGACAACATCCTCCAGCACCGCCTCGATGTTGATGCCCATCTTGGCGGAGATTTCCGGGGCGTCCATGGCGGGCAGGCCGATGATGTCCTCTACCTCCTGCTTGGACTTCAGAGGGTCCGCAGCAGGCAGGTCGATCTTGTTGAACACGGGGAGGATCTCCAGATCGTGCTCCATAGCCAGATAAGTGTTGGCCAAGGTCTGGGCCTCCACGCCCTGTGTGGAGTCCACCACCAGAACAGCGCCCTCACAGGCGGCCAGCGACCGGGAAACCTCGTAGTTGAAGTCCACATGGCCCGGCGTGTCGATGAGGTTCAGTTCATAGGTCTCGCCGTCCTGAGCCTTGTAGTTCAGCTTCACGGCACGGGCCTTGATGGTGATGCCCCGCTCCCGCTCCAGATCCATGTTGTCTAAAAGCTGATTTTCCATCTGGCGCTGGGAAACGGCGCCGCAGATCTCCAGCAGCCGGTCCGCCAGAGTGGACTTGCCGTGGTCGATGTGAGCAATGATGGAGAAATTTCGGATATTGGATTGCTTGGTCATAGAAAAAACCTCCGTAGGCAAACGTCCCAAGGGACGGAATTCTCAGGTTTCATGTGAAACGGTCAGGTCTTTGCGCCTGCCGGTGTATGGAACTGATACCAGTAGTAATCGTCCCAGAATTTATCGTAGTCGTAGTTTACCACAAAGTCATGCCAGTTGGCGAGAGTTTCCCGATAATTTTTCTCGGTCAGCCGATCGGTACCGGAATGGATCTTTTCCAGCGCCAGCGCGCCCGCCTCGTCGGAGTGGTGAACGTAGTCACAGTAGTAGTCCAGGTGCTCGATGATATCCCGGTCAAACAGCAGTCCGTGAAGGGTAACGTTCTCATAGGGCAGCAGCGTTTCACAGGCCAGCTCCAGTGCCGCAAACACGGCGTCCGTCTCTCCCATGCGGCCGATCTTGTCCCAATAGAGGATGCTGTAAGGGGAAAAGTAAAAATCAAATTCCACCTCCGGGTACCGCTCCGCCCAGCTTGCCGCCACCGCCAGATTTTTGGCGGCGTCCGCCAGCAGGCCGTCCCGGGGCATCGGCTCCGGGGCGATGTCCGGCCGGGTATATTCCTCCAAGGCGGTCATGTGGTTCCACCAGACGGTATCCATCCACGAAAATCCCTTGTCCAGCGTTTCGCCCTCGTCCCAGCGCTGGGCCATCAGGGCGTAGAGGCTGTAATAGAGCACGTCCTTATTCAACAGGTATTTCACGTCATTGATGGTACTGGCGTCATAGAGATAATCGGGCATTGCACCGGTAACACCGTCAGGAGACCGGGTGAAAATATTGGTATCCATGGCGAACAGCACCCGCTTGGGCGGGTGGGTCCGCATCAGCAGGCCCATCACCTGATCGAATTCACTGAAATAGCCGTCAGGAATGGTGAGCCGCAGGCCCGTGCCGCCGAAAACGGTCTCAAGCTGACTGCCGTAGCAGTTGGCGGTCATGGAGGAGCCAAGCAGCACCACGTCCGCCGGGTTGTTGCGGACGATACCCGCCGTCTGGTAGCGTTCACTGAAGAAGACAGGCTCCCGGTCCGTGGGCATCCGGTAGTAAAAGCAGGGGTCCACCCTGTATACCACGGCGGCGCAGGCCGTCAGCACAAGCACAAGCCCCAAAAGCAGACCCCGGGTCCATTTTTGATAGGCGCGCTGTTCCATGGCGGGGCCTCCTTTCTTTAGAAGTTGGAATAGATGAATGTCACCACGCCGGTGAAGGACAAAATGGCCCATACCGTCCACACCAGCACATACAGGCCGCTGCGCCAGTTGGGACGGAACGTATCCATCTGACGGATGACGTTCCGGGGCCACAAAGCCGCCAGCAGCCCGATCCCCAAGATCAGCGCCACCCGCAGGTAGGCCGTATAGGGGCCGATGACCGGGAGCAGCAACTCCAGCGCGCTGATCTCCCGGCGGAACAAGCCGTTCACCAGCCACAGGCGGATCCCGCCCATCCCGCCGGTAACGGCGGTTTTCAGTAAAAGCAAAGCGGAGGACACATCCGGTGCCCGGAAAAAGACCCACGCAAGGTTGATAAAGAGGAAGGTCATGGCCCACCGGACCCAGCGGGGCAGAGCGTCCCGCCGTTTTCCCCACAGGCGTTCCAGAACCTGCGCCAGCCCGTGAAGCAGGCCCCAGAGGATGAAGGTCCACCCCGCGCCGTGCCAGATGCCGCTGACGAGGTACACCACCAGAATGTTCAGGTATGTACGGCCCCGGCCCTTTCGGCTGCCGCCCAGGGGAAAGTAGACGTTCTCCCGGAGGAAGGCCGTCAGGGTCATGTGCCACCGCTTCCAGAACTCCGTAACGGATAGACTCCGGTAGGGAGAGTCGAAGTTGATGGGCAGCCGCAGTCCCAGTAGCCGGGCGCAGCCGGCAGCAAGGTCGCAATACCCGGAAAAGTCGAAGTAAAGCTGAAGCGTGTAGCCAAGGATCACGCACCACGCAGTCAGAGCCGTCAGCTCAGAGAGGCTGCTCCAGCCGTTGTTCACCAGCACGCCCAGATTGTCCGCCAGCAACACCTTTTTGGCAAGGCCGAGACCGATGGCGTACAGACCGGCTGCGGTATCCTGGGGCAGGGGAGAGGTCTCCCGCAGCTGGGGGAAGAAATTCCCCGGCTTCAAGATGGGACCGGAGGACACCGTGGGGAAAAAGAAGCTGTAGGTCAGGTATTCTGCCGGAGTGGGGACCTGTGAAAAGGTCCCGGCATAGACCTCCCGAAGATACCAGATCTGCTGGAAGGTGAAAAAGCTGATACCCAAGGGCACGAAGGGCATCCGTACCGCGCCGCCGGTGAAAAAACCGGTGTACTTGAAAATCCCCAATACCGCGATGTGATAGCAGACGACGGCAAGAAGGACGCTTTTTCGGCGGTGCTTTCGCAGCGTGTTGGCTGCAAGATAGCTGACAAAAGAGGACACCGCCAGCAGTCCGCAGCCCCACAGGGCCGATGGAGCACCGCCCCAGAGGTAAAACACCAGACTGGCCGCCAAAAGCACCCAGGTTCGCTCCTTGGGCAGCAGACGGCAGACGCAGACGGTGACGGTCAAAAAGGCCAGAAAGGCCAGAGACTGCACACTCATTTCAGGCCGGACTGATTCAGGCGGTTGAGCTGGCCATCCGCCGTGCTGAGGACTTGGATCATACCCTGGCTCCGGCCAGGGAAGGCGCTGTTGACCGCCTCGTGGGACAGATCCGGGAAGGCGGCCTTTTCACGGGACAGTTTCGCCAGCGCACGGGCGTAGTCCGTCCGGGCCAGAGAGGCCCCGGCGGAGGCGGCGCCTGCAGCGCAGTCCTCCTCGGGCAGAGCAAAATAGGCAGTGTTGCCTCCGGCAGCCCGGTGGAGCAGCCGGTAAAGCAGATAGATGTGGCAGCCCAGACTGTCCGCCGCGGCGTTGATAGCATCCTTGTCTCCCAGTTTGCCCAGCAGGCCGAACAGCACGCCGCTGGCGCTGGTGATGAGCTTGCCCCGCAGGGTGGCCAGCACGCTGCCCTGGAGCACATTGCCCGGCTCAGCGGCGTTCAAAATTTCCTCGGCGGTGAGCATACTGCCGTCCCGTGCCAGCGTCCGGCCCAGCATATAGTCTGCGGAGACATGATAGTAGTCGCAGACCTTGGACACAAAGGCAAGGCCCGGCTCCCGGATGCCGTTTTCATAATGGCTCAAAAGAGCCTGAGACACCCCCAGATCCGCAGCGGCCACCCGCTGAGAAACCCCCCGCTCTTTCCGCAGCAGGGACAGCGTTCTGGAAAATTCTGTTGCCATGGATACCCTCCGTGAAACAGCCGGGGCGCTGCCCCGGCTGAATTGATTCAATACACAGCGTATAGTTTAACAGAAACGATACTGTAAGTAAAGAGATTTTCCCGGAAAAACAGAAAAAACCGGCGCATTTTCTGCGCCGGTTTTCCGATCATTCAGCTATTCCGTGTTCAAAACAGTCCCACCTGATTGGGAAGTACATCGCCGCCGATGCTGCGGAGCTGGCGGTTGTTGACCTCCAGCAGCCGGTCAGTGATGGTCATTTTCCGGAGGATGTCCCGGACGGTGCGGTCCAGCTCCATGCCCTCCCGGTAGTCTGCCGGGAAAATGAAATCCACCCGTCCGTCCGCCAGCAGCTTTTCCACACCCTGCCGGTTGCTGGCCTGATAGACGGCGATGGCCTGTCCGCCGTAGGCCCGCATCATTTTCATACAAGGCACGTCGGAAAGACCGTCTCCCATATAGATCATGTTGGTAAAGGGGACCCGCTTGGAATCGTCCGGCATGGAGTCGTTCAGTTCCTTATCCCGGGACACATCCAGAATCCCCTTATTGATCCTGTAGACAAACTGGGTCTTATTGGTAAAGTTGACGTCCAGCTTGGGCCAGCAGGCGTCGCCATTTTCGTTGTAGTAGAACTCGCAGGCATAGATCTCCCGGAATTCCTGAGCGATTCCGCTGCCCTCGATGATCTCCCGGAGGCCGGAGGAAATGACATAGTGCTCCACCTGAACGCCCAGACTCTCCCCAAAGGCGTTGATCCGGGCAAACCACTCCCGGACGCCGGGGAACAGTTGGATGGACTCACCGCAGTGGTTCAGGAAGGCCCGGTCCAGCTTGATATTCTGCACGGCGCACTCCTGGATCATGGTGTACATATAGGCCAGCAGGCCGTCCATCCGGTTTTCCCAGCCAAAGGCGTTGGCCCTGCCCCAGAATTCTGCCGGGGTATACCCAAGGGAGGGGATGAAGGCGTAGTCCTCCATGTCCGTGGTGCACAGAGTCTTGTCGAAGTCGTACAGGAAGGCGATGATCGGCGCTTGCGTTTCCATATAGCTACCTCCTGAAAGAGCAAAAAGCGGCCTTGCAGGCCGCTTTTTGTCAAGTATTGTAATTACGGCCGAATTTCAGTTCGTCCAGATTGATCTGGCGTGTGCTGGAAAGGTCGGGAAAATCCCCAAAGGGATCGCTGGTGTCAGCGGCGGGATCCACCGCTTCGGCAACAGGCTCAGACGCTTCCGTCTGGGTCTCCGCCGTGTCGCCGTCCTCCTCCGGCGCTGCTTCGCTGAACGCGGCCATGACGCTGTCCTCGATCTCCTGAACGGAGTCCTCCGGTTTGGCTTCCTCCTGAGGCAGCTCCACCGGGGCCTGAGGCAGCTCATTCAAAAGCTGGATCTCCTTATCGCACACAGCCCGGACGGCAGCAGAAAACTTCTCCAGTTCCTCCTTGCCTTTCCGCAGACGTTCCTCCGCGGCGGCAGCCTCGTTTTTCAGGCAGTTGATCTTCAGCTTGGCGTCGATCTCCGCCTGCGTCATCATCTGATCCCGCTTCTGCTCGGCTTCCTTCACGATGGAATCCGCCATCCGCTGAGCGGTGAGCAGGGTGGCCCGCATGGAATCCTCGGTGGCACGGTATTCCTCCACCTTCTCCACCAGAACCTTCAATTTGGCTTTCAGCGCCGCGTTTTCTTTGTAGAGAGCGGTATAATCGTCAGTCAGCTCATCCAGAAATTCGTCCACCATGGCCATGTTGTAGCCGCCAAAGGACGCCTTGGCAAAGGAATGGGTCGAAACCTCCTGAGGTGTCAGCATATCCAATATCCTCCCTGCTTAGAAATATAAGCCGTTGCTTTCCAGCTCGTCGATGAGATCGCCCTCCAGTTCCACGTGGTAAGGCGTGATGATGTAGGTGTTTGCGGCAACCTTTTTGATCTTGCCCTCGCCGGCATAGGCCACGCCGGAAAGGAAGTCGATGAGACGCCGGGCCACATCCTTGTTGGTGGATTCCAGATTCAGCACCACCGTCCGCTTGTCCTTCAATTGATCGGCGATCTCCGAGGCGTTCTCAAAGCGGTCCGGCTTCACCAGCACCACCTTCAGCTGCGTGGTGGCATGGATGTTTACCACCTTATTCCGGCGATCCTCCGCTTTGTTGCGGCGGTCATCGAAGGAGCGCTCACGGGGTTCCTCAAAATCCTCATATTCCTCATCCTCGTCATCATAGGGATGGGTCAGCTTCTTCAGCTCGTCCAAAATACCCATAAGCCAAAACCTCCTGCAATCAAGTGGGATAATACCGGGCACCGAAAATCGCGGTGCCCACACGGACCATGGTGGCGCCATTTCGGATAGCATCCTCAAAATCGCCGCTCATGCCCATAGAAAGGCACTTTAATTCATTATGGAACAATTTCTCGTTGATGTCAACATAAAGTGCCCGGACTTCCTGAAAATAGCGAATATTGGTGTCCCGGTCGCTGTCTGCGGGGGGAATCGTCATCAATCCCCGGACCCGGACATGGGACATGGCCTGAGCTGCTCTGGCGGCGTCCTCCAACTGAGCAGGGGCAAAGCCGCTCTTGGCCTCCTCGCCGCCGATGTTTACCTCCAGAAGAATGTCCTGAACGATGTCCTGCTTTTCCGCCTCTTTTTCAACGGCTTCCAACAAAGGGAGAGACCCTACGGATTGGATCAGGGCTACCTTGCCCACCACCTGCTTAACCTTGTTCCGCTGAAGATGACCGATGAAGTGGAGCGGCGCGCCGTCATAGGCGTTCTGGCTCAGCTTCTCCGTCATCTCCTGGACCCGGTTTTCGCCCAGCACGTCGATCCCAGCGGCGATGGCCTCCCGGCAGGCGGCGGCGTCATTCATCTTGCTGGCGCCTACCAGCGTGATCTCCTTGGGGTCCCGGCCGCATTCTCCGCAGGCGGCGGCGATCCGCTGACGGACCTCCTGAATATTTGTCTGAATGGACATAGAACATCCCTCTCTTTCTTTATGAAACAACTTTTCCGTCATACAGATCCCGTGCGGCAACGATGATCTCGTCACCGGGCCGCAGCCGCAGCTTCTCCGTGGAGCCGGCAGACCGGACCACAGCGTAATCGTCACCGGTGAGCAGCACCTCTACCGGCTTGAACCGGGCCTTTGCGCCGGAGACGCAGTAAACACCGGTGACATTGACCTCCTTGCTGGCAGTCTCCTCGGTTTCCGGGTCCTTTTCCGTAACGGTCTGGGTGGCCACACGCAGCGCAGCCAGAGGGACCCGCAGTCCATCGGTGGTATCCAGAATGATCTCGGCGCTCTGGCGGCGCAGGAGCGTCAGTTCCTGCAAATATGTATTCCCCTGGAAAGTCACCACACAGCGGCCGTTTTCCTCCGCGCCCACGGACAAAAGCGTGACCGACAGGTCCCGGTCCACGTTCTTGGTAAACCGGAGGGACAGGCTCTCTCCGGTTCCCAGACGGTTCTGGCGGGTCTGAAGTGTCTGGGCCTCCTGTGCGGAGACCACGCCCACATAATACCAGTTATCCCCCAGGATCAGCTTTCCGGTGTTGGCGGGGATCTCGGCAGGGGACAGCTTATTCAGAGCACTGGGAGTCAGCGCGGACAAACTGTCCGGCGTCAGAACGGATTCGTAGCCGTCCACCACGGCGGAAAACAAACCGGACCGGGGAGACCGGATGGTCTTTACGGAGTTAGCGGCCTGAGACCGCAGGGTTTTCAACTGATTTTTCAATTCCTGCAGCTGCCCACTGAGATCCTCGGTGCCGGAATAGGTATAATCCCGCTTGAGGACCAGAGACCGCAGCTCCTGCCCCCGGCTCTCCGCCGCGTCCAGCCGTCCCGCCGCCACAACGGTCCGGTAATCCAGCAGGGACCGGGCGATCTGGCTGTCCAGCTTCAGCGTGACCTCCGCGCCCAGCATGGATTCCTGAGCGTATTCCAGCTGCTCGATGCGGTTATTCAGGGTTTCGATCTCGTTCTGCCGGTCCAAAGACGCCTGATCGGCGTAGACGGTGGCCACGGCCCCGCCGGTGCCGACCCGCTCGCCCTCGTTTTTCCGCAGCCGCACAAGGCCGCCGGCATCGCCGGTGAGCACCTGCTCCTGCCGGACCACATAGCCGCTGATGTCCACCGTATCCTCCACCTGATAGGTGTAGGCCAGGGTGGTGGAAAAGGGGTCGCTTACATAGCCGTAGATCTGATAGCCGAAATAGGCCAGCACCAGAAGGGTGATGACCGGCGTGAACAGCTTGCTTACAAAGGATGATCGATTCATGTACGCCTCGTATCGTTACAGGGCGGTTTCCTCCTCGCTTTCCCGCAGAGTCACCGGACGAAGGGGAACCACTGTGGAAATGGCGTGCTTGTAAATCACCTGCTGCCTGCCGTCGCTTTCCAGCACCACCACGAAAGGATCGTAGCCGGTAACGGTGCCCCGCATCTGGAACCCGTTCATCAAAAACACGGTGACGGGCAGCCGCTCCTGCCGAAGACGCAGGAGGAAGAGATCCTGTAAATTGATTTTTTTCTGCATAGTATTCCGCTCCTTCTTTATTTGGGAGCGGCTGTGCCAGCGGTACGCTGTCTCTGTCGGTCGATGACCGCCGCCCCTGAGCTTATCCTAAGCCAGAAGCGGTCAAAATTTCTGTCGAAATCTGGAGGGCCCGGGCAAAATCACGGCCTTTTTCCCAATAGATCCAGTGAATAACCGGATTCCGCCGCAGCCAGGTGAGCTGGCGCTTGGCATACTGCCGGGAGCGGAGCTTGACCAGCTCCAGTGCCTCCTGCTCCGTAAGGGTCCCGTCCAGCACGCCCAAAAACTCCTTATAGCCGATGGCCTGCATGGCGGTGGCATTCCGGGGCAGCCCCATGGCCAGCAGAGCTTGGACTTCCTCTAAAAGCCCCTCCTCCGCCATCTTGTCCACACGGCGGTCGATGAGCGCCTTCATGTCGGCCCGGTCCGCAAACTGCAAGCCGATCCACACCGCGTCGTACCGGGGAGGCAGTTGGCGGGTGGCGGCATTGTGGGCGGAGATGGTCTCGCCCGTTTCCAGATAGACCTCCAGCGCCCGGAGGATCCGCTTGGTGTCGGCGGGATGGAGCCGTGCGGCGCTTTCCGGGTCCACCTGCCGCAGCTCTGCCAGCAGCAGCTCAATGCCGTCCCGGTCAAACCGGGTCTCCAATTCCCGGCGCACCTCTCCGCCGGCGTGTCCGCCGGCGAAGCCGTGTCCCCGGATCAGGGCGTCCATCCACAGTCCGGTGCCGCCCACTAAAATCGGCAGCTTTCCCCGGGAAAGAATGTCATCCACGATGGGCGTGGCCTTCGCCACGTATTCCGCGGCGCTCCACTGTTCGCTGGGCTCCGCCACGGCGATCATGTGGTGGGGAACCCCCTGCATTTCCGCCTCCGTAGGGGCGGCGGTGCCGACGGTCATGCCCCGGTAGATCTGCATGGAGTCGGCAGAGACCACCTCTCCGTGAAAGCGCCGGGCCAGCAGAACGCCCAGTGTGGTTTTGCCGCAGGCGGTGGGGCCTGCGACGCAGACGATCTTCGGTGTCACACGCCGTCTCCTTTCTGATGTATCAAATGTTCTCAGCGGTGATAGAGCCGCTTGGTCTCATACTTCGGTTCACAGCTCACCCGGACGCCCAGACGCTTGAAGATCTTCAGATCCTCCTCGCTGATGATGACGGAGAAGTGGGCCTCACTGTCCCGGAGACCGGGCAGCTGCCGCTTGGCAAGGTCCGCCAGCGGGTTGGTCAGGGCGGAGATCGCCAGGGTCAGCAGTACCTCGTCGGTGTGGAGTCGGGGGTTCCGGTGATCCAGATAGGTGGTTTTCAGATGGCAGACAGGCTCTAAGACCTGCTTGGAGATCAGCTCAAACTGATCGTCGATATTTCCCAAAGCCTTCAGGGCATTCAGCAGCAGCGCCGCCGCGGCACCCAGGGTGCCGGAGGTCTTGCCGGTGATGATCCGGCCATCCGGCAGCACCATGGCGCCGGCTGGAGCGCCGGTGGCTTCCGCCTTGTCCAGCGCCGCTGCTACGGCGGGGCAGATCTCCGGCGTCACGCCGGCCTGCTGCATCACCAGTTCCAGCTTGCGGACAGTCTCCTCCGCCCCCTTGCCCTGGACCAGCTCGGTTTTCGCGGTGTAATACCGCCGCAGGATCTCCATACGGGAGGCGGCGCGGCATACCTCGTCGTCTACAATGCAGTTCCCCGCCATGTTCACGCCCATGTCCGTGGGGGATTTGTAGGGGGATTTGCCCTGAATCTTCTCGAAAATGGCGTTGAGCACCGGGAAAATCTCTACATCCCGGTTATAATTGACGGTAGTGATGCCGTAGGCCTCCAGATGGAAGGGGTCGATCATGTTCACATCATCCAGATCGGCGGTAGCGGCCTCATAGGCAAGGTTGACCGGATGCTTCAAGGGCAGGTTCCAGATGGGGAAGGTCTCAAACTTGGCATAGCCGGCATCGACGCCCCGCTTGTGATCGTGATACAGCTGACTCAGGCAGGTAGCCATTTTGCCGCTGCCAGGGCCGGGAGCCGTTACCACGATCAGGGAATGGCTGGTCTCAATGTAGTCATTTTTGCCCAGGCCCTCATCGCTGACGATATGGGCCACATCGGAGGGATATCCGGCGATGGGATAGTGCCGGTAGCAGCGGATCCCCAGCTTTTCCAGCCGGTGAAGGAAAGCGTTCGCCGCATCCTGTCCGCTGTAACGGGTCAGCACCACGCTGCCCACATACAGCCCCATGTCCCGGAAAATATCAATCAGGCGGAGGACGTCCTCATCATAGGTGATACCCAGATCCCCCCGCATTTTATTCTTCTCAATGTCCCCGGCGTTGATGGCGATGACGATCTCCACATCATCCTTCAACTGCTGAAGCATCCGGATCTTGCTGTCCGGTTCAAAGCCCGGCAGTACCCGGGAGGCATGATAGTCGTCAAACAGCTTCCCGCCGAATTCCAGATACAGCTTCCCGCCGAACTGGTGGATCCGCTTTTTGATTTGTTCAGACTGCGTAGTGAGATATTTTTGATTGTCAAACCCAATGGCTCCCATGATGAACGCCCCTTATCTTTTGTTTTTAAACACATAAATAAAAGTATAGCACAGGCCGTCGGTTTTGGAAAGATGCCGGGGAAGAAAAGGTAAAAAAATCCGCAGACAGACCCAAGCCGCCGGACGGAGCCGTATTTGTGCAGTTTACCGTTTGACAGGGGGACAGCCCCGTGATACACTCAGTTTCATATTGTGAGATTTTTCAATGTTTTTCTTGCGTTTACATGAATTTATGGTAGGATAAACTTGATATTTTATCGTCTTGAACGGAGGGACCGCCATGAGCGAGCTGAAACTGCCCGAACTGTTCGGCAGCAGAGTATTCAATGAGGAAACCATGAAGGAGCGGCTGTCCGGCGCCTGCTATCAGGCGTGGAAGCGCTGCGTCACCGATGGAGCATCTCTGGAATTGGCTGCCGCCAATGAGATTGCCGGGGCCATGAAGACCTGGGCGGTGGAGCGGGGCTGCACCCACTATACCCACTGGTTCCAGCCGATGACCGGCTTCACGGCGGAAAAGCATGACAGCTTCATCGCTCCCAGCGACCACGGCCGGGTCATTCTGGAGTTTTCCGGCAAGAATCTGGTTCGGGGCGAGGCGGATGCCTCCTCCTTCCCCTCCGGCGGCCTGCGGGCCACCTTTGAGGCCCGGGGCTACACCGCTTGGGACCCCTCCTCCTTTGCCTTTATCAAGGAGGGCACCCTCTGCATCCCCACCATCCTGTGCTCCTACGGTGGTCACGCGCTGGACAAAAAGACGCCGTTGCTGCGGTCCATGGAGGACGTGAGCCGTCAGGCCATCCGGATCCTCCGGCTGTTCGGAGACACGGAGACCCGCAAGGTCACGCCCTGTGTCGGCCCGGAGCAGGAGTACTTCCTGGTGGATAAGAAGATGTACAACCAGCGGGAGGACCTGCGGATGACCGGCCGCACCCTCTTCGGTGCCAAGCCTCCCCGCGGTCAGGAGCTGGACGACCACTATTACGGCGCCATCCGCCCCCGGGTAGCAGCCTTCATGAAGGACCTGGACGAAAACCTCTGGGCCTTGGGTATTTACAGCAAGACCAAGCACAATGAGGCGGCCCCCGCTCAGCACGAGATGGCCCCCGTCTATACAGACGCCAACACAGCCTGCGACCACAACCAGCTCACCATGGAGGTCATGAAAAAGATCGCAGAAAAGCACGATCTGGTATGCCTTCTGGACGAAAAGCCCTTTGCCGGCGTCAACGGCTCCGGCAAGCACGATAACTGGTCCCTGAACACCGACACCGGCAAAAACCTCTTCAAGCCCGGCAAGACCCCCAGCCAGAACGCCCAGTTCCTGCTGTTCCTGGCGGCCTTTGTCAAGGGTGTGGACGAGTATCAGGACTTCCTGCGGGCTACGGTGGCATTTCCCGGCAACGATCACCGTCTGGGCGCTTCCGAAGCACCTCCCGCAGTCCTCTCCATTTTCCTGGGTGACGAACTGGATGCCATCGTGCAGTCCATTATCCGCGGTACGGAGTTTAAAGAGGCCGGCAAGCGCACCCTCCAGATCGGCGTGGACGCCATGCCCCCCATTCCCCAGGACAACACGGACCGGAACCGCACCTCTCCCATGGCCTTCACCGGCAATAAGTTTGAGTTCCGGATGCTTGGCTCCAGCCAGTCTATCTCCGGTCCCAACATTGCTTTGAACACCATCATGGCGGAGGAATTGCAGCAGTTTGCCGACCAACTGGAAAAGTCCAAGAATTTCCAGTCGGATCTGGAAAAGCTCATCAAAAAGGTCTTTACCGACCACCAGCGGATCATTTTCAACGGCAACGGATATGATGACGCCTGGATCGCCGAGGCGGAAAAGCGTGGCCTCAGCAACCTGAAATCCGCGGCGGATGCTCTGCCGGTCTACACCGCCAAGAAAAACGTGGACCTCTTCGTCAAGCATGGGATTTACACGAAAGAGGAGATCAATGCCCGTGCGGAGATCCACATCGAGAACTACACCACGGTCCTGACCATCGAGGCCCGGACCATGGCCGATATGCTGCGGCGGCAGATCCTGCCCGCCGTATCCGCGGTGACGGCAGAGCTGTGCGAGCGAGGCTGGAAAAAGGAGCAGATGGGCGTCAGCCACAAGGCGGATGACGCCGTGGCCCGTGAAATGGGCCAGCTGACAGATAAGCTCTATGCCGCCACGGAAAAAATGGAGCGAGACCTCAGTAAGATCCCGGCAGACGCTAAGAAGGCCATGGCTTACAGCCACGATCACCTGATCCCTGACATGGAAAAGGCCCGTGAACTGGCAGACCGGCTGGAGGAGCTGACCCCCGCCGAGCGGTGGCCCTTCCCGGTATACAGCGACCTGCTGTTCTCTGTGTAACATCAGGATCGACGCAAAAACAGCAAGAAACGACCCCCTGCGGAATGGATGCGTCCATTCCGCAGGGGGTTCTCGTTTTGGGGGTTCCGTGGCTACTATGTCAGATGCCCTTTCTGTGAAGTGCGTAGGAATAGACGGCAGGGATCAGAACCATCACCGCCAGCAGCGCCCCAAACAGCCAGCCGCTCCACAGCCGCAGCAGGGAGAGAGGGATCATCACAAGACCGCACAGCACCCACAAAAAGCCGCTCAATCGGTGGGTCCGGGTCCAATTTTCCTCGCTTTGCAGCGTCCACGGCAGCTTGATGCCCATGGTGCGGTTCTGCCGGATCTTCGGCAGGTAGTTACCAAGGATCAGGAACAGCAGTCCCATGAACACCGGTACCACGGTGCTGATGGGCATCTCATAGCCCAGCCCTGTGCCGAGGGTGACCGCCCCGCCGAGCAGCGATACGGCCGGGCAGAACCACAGCAGCACCGTCCGCAATACAGGATTCCTATTTTTCTTTGTCTCACGGCTCTCGGCGTAAAAGCAGACGAGATGCAGTGCCAAAATAAACAGCGGCAGGCCGAACACAGTGGCGGCACGCGATGACCAGCCGTTTGCGTTGCCGGAAAAGTCCCAATGTGTCGCCATGGTCTCCGGCAAACGCGGGTAGAGCGCCGCGCCCGCGAACAGCGGCAGCAGGCAGACCAGCGAAGTCAGCAGCATTTCCCTCTTGTTATTCTTCATTTTTTTCCTTCCCCCTTCAAGTCCTGTAACCACAGCAGGACTTCCTCCAGCACAGAGGCGTTAAGGCTGTAGTAGATATAGTTTTTCTCCCGACTCTCAAAAATCAGTCCCGCCTTTTTCAGTTGGGACAGGTGATAGGACACCGTAGCGGCAGTCATATCGAAACGCCCGGCGATCTCGCCCGCCGTCAGACACCCGCCCTTCAGCAGGTTCAGAATTTCTCGCCGCACCGGGTCCGACAGCGCCTTGAAGGTCTCTGCAAAGGCCATCCGCAGCCCTCCCTCGCATAGTATTTAGAAAATTTTCTAAATAGAAAATAGCACATGTCCCACAGGCTGTCAACAGGTATTTAGAAATTTATCTAAATACTTTCTCCTTCGCGGACACTTCAAAGGCAGAAGGAGTGAAAAATATCAGCGCCGCCCTTTTGGGCGGCGCTGATATTGGATCAAATCTGATTATCTGTGGGGAACGTCCCAGATGTTGTCGGCATATTCCGCCACAGCCCGGTCGGCGGCGAAGATGCCGCTGCGGGCGATGTTGTGGAGACTCATGCGGTTCCAGGTCTCCCGGTTTTCGTAGGTCTCTGCCATGCGGCGCTCGGCGTCGCAATAGGCCCGGTAGTCCGCCAGCAGGAGGTACTCGTCCTGGCTGATGAGCCGCTGGTAGAGGTCCTCGTAGCTGACGCCGTCCCGGAAGCCCTTCCGCAGGGCATTCAGGCACCGCTCCATCTGGGGATCGTGGCTGATATAGCGCTGGGGCACATAGCCCTCCCGCTTCAGTGTAGCAGTCTGATCGGCATGGAGGCCGAAGAGGAACATGTTCTCATCGCCCAGCACATCGTGCATCTCCACGTTGGCGCCGTCCAAAGTACCCACGGTGAGGGCACCGTTCATCATGAACTTCATGTTGCCGGTGCCGCTGGCCTCCTTGCCGGCGGTGGAGATCTGCTGAGAGACCTCGCTGGCGGGCATCAGATGCTCGGCCAGAGACACCCGGTAGTTCTCCAGGAACACCACCTGCAGCTTGCCCCGGCAGCGGGGATCATGGGAAATATCATCCGCCAGAGAGTTGATGAGGTGGATGATCCGCTTGGCCACAGCGTAACCCGGTGCTGCCTTGGCGCCGAACAGGAAGGTATGGGGCCGGGTGATGCAGTTGGGATCGTCCTGCAGCTGCTGATACAGGGTGATGATGTGCAGCACATTCAGAAGCTGACGCTTATACTCGTGGAGCCGCTTGACCTGCACGTCGAAAATGGCGTTGGGGTCCAGGGTCACACCCTGAGCTTTCCGGGCGTAGTCGGCAAACTTCACCTTATTCTGCCACTTGATCTCGTCCAGACGCTTGAGGACAGTCACATCATCCGCATAGGCATCCAGCTTTTTCAGCGCCTGAGGATGGAGCAGGTAGTCGTCTCCACCGGCCAGATCCCGTACCAGGCCGTCCAGACCCGGATTGATCTCACTGAGCCAGCGGCGGTGGTCGATGCCGTTGGTGACGTTGGTGAATTTCCAGGGCTCCATGGCATAGGAATTTTTGAATACGTCCTTTTTCAGGATCTCGGAATGGAGGCCGGACACGCCGTTGACGGACAGGCCGCCTGCAACGCACAGGTTGGCCATCCGTACCTCGCCGCCCCAGACAATAGCCATCTTTTCAGTAACAGAGGGATCGTGGAAGAAATTCTCCACCTTTTCCTGCCAGCGGCGGGCGATCTCCTGAATGATCTGCCACACGCGGGGCAGCAGGGTCTCCACCAGCTGCTGGGGCCAGCGCTCCAGCGCCTCGGAAAGGACCGTGTGGTTGGTATAGGCCACGGAGCGAGAGGTGATGTCCCACGCCTCGTCCCAGTTCATGCCCGCCTCGTCCATGAAGATCCGCATCAGCTCCGGGATCACCAGAGCCGGATGGGTGTCATTGATCTGAATGACGTTTTTCTCATGGAAGTTCTTCAGGGTGCCATAGGTCTCCAGATGCTTGGTGACAATGGACTGCACCGTGGCGGAAACGAAGAAATACTGCTGCTTCAGCCGCAGGGACTTGCCCTCGTAGTGGTTATCCTCAGGGTAGAGGACCTTGGCGATGGTCTCCGCCATGGCCTCGTCCTCGGAGGCTTTCAGATATTCGCCGCGGGAAAACAGGGCCATATCCACAGGGCGGGTGGACCGGGCGTCCCACAGCCGGAGCGTGTTAACGTGGTCGGTATCATAGCCCGCCACCACCATGTCGCAGGGAACGGCCAGCACGGTGGTGGAGTTCTCATTGACAATGTGGAGATGGCCGTCATGCCAGAATTCCCGAAGGGTACCGCCAAAGTGGACGGCCTGCGCCTCGTCGGGCTTGGGCAGCAGCCAAGCGGAGCCAACGCCCTTCCAGTCGTCAGGCAGCTCCACCTGCTGACCTTCCACGATCTTCTGCTTAAAAATACCCAGCTCATAGCAGATGGAATAGCCGGTAGCTGGGATGTCCAGCGTGGTCATGGAGTCCAGATAGCAGGCGGCCAGGCGGCCCAGACCGCCGTTGCCCAGACCTGCGTCCGGTTCCAGCTCAAACAGGTCGCCGGACTTGAAGCCCAGGTTGCCCAGAGCCTCCTTCAATTCGGGCAGCACGCCCAGATTGTAAGCGTTTTTCATCAGGCTCCGGCCCATGAGAAATTCCAGAGAGAGATAGTGGACCTGCTTTTTCTGCTCCTTTTTCGTTTCCTTGGCGGTCTGTACGCCCCGGAGGGCCATCACATCCCGCAGCACTAGAGCGCAGGCTTTCAGCATCTCCTGATCCGTGGCTTCCCCCGGCTCGGTGCCGAAGTTCAAGGCCAGCTTGGCGGTCAGGGCGTCTTGTAACGATTGCGTGGTAAATGGTACGGTCATACGGGTTTACTTTGCCGCTTTTTTAGCGGCTCCTTTCTTTTTGGGTTGAACAGGCTGCGTGGTTTCCACGGTGTCCGCAGGCGCCATGGTCTTCGCGGCAGTTTTCTTAACAGGTTCTTCGGCCGGCTTCTCAACGGGCTTCTCAGCTGCTTTTTCAGTCGGTTTTTCCACCGCTTTTTCGGCCGCCTTTTTAGTCGTGGCCTTGGCTGCGGTCTTTCTCGTTGTTGTCTTTTTGGCCGCAGGCTTCTTTACAGCCGTTTTCCGCGCCGCCTTTTTTGCAGCAGGCTTTGCAGCGGTCTCACTGGCCGGCTCCGCAGCGGAAACAACAGCTTCCTCGGCAGGACCCTCGATCACCGGTGCCTCAGTGGGGGCGGCACCCTTCGCGGCAGGTGCTTCCGGGGCAGACTTTTCCCAGGAAAGGCCAGTGACAGCGCCGTAGATCCGCAGGTAGTCCCCGGCGCTGCGGTTCCAGCTGAAATCCTGTGCCATGGCCCGGTCTCTCAGACGGGCAAAGGCGTCGGGATAATCCTTGTAGAGATACACCGCCTCCCGGATCACATGGAGCATATCCGCGCTGGAGTAGTTGGCGAAGGTGAAGCCGGTACCGGCGTCACGCCAAGCCTCATAGGGCTGAACAGTGTCCTTCAGGCCGCCGGTCTCCCGGACGATGGGCACAGTGCCGTAGCGCATGGAGATCATCTGGGAAAGGCCGCAAGGCTCGCTGCGCGAGGGCATCAGGAACAGGTCCGCACCAGCGTAGATAGCCATGGACAGCGCCTCGTTATACCCCAGACGCACAGCCATACGGCCGGGATACCGCTCCGCCGTCCGGCGGAAGAACTCCTCATATCCGGCATCGCCGCTGCCCAGCACCACAAATTGAGCAGGCAGCTCCATGATGTCGCCCATGACCTCCCGCAGAAGATCCAATCCCTTATGGGATACCAGACGGCTCACCATGGCGATAATGGGGGTGTTGGGCTCCTCGTTCAGGCCCATCAGGTTCTGGAGGGCGGTTTTATCCGCAGCCTTGCCGGACAGGTCCTCCGCCGTATAGTTGGCGGTGATGCGTCCGTCAGCAGCAGGATCGTAGAGCTTCATGTCGATGCCATTGAGTACGCCGGACAGCTTATAGCCGCACTGGGTCAAAATGCCCTCCATCCGGTGAGCAAAGTAGGGATTCTTCAGCTCCTGCGCATAGGTGGGGGACACGGCATTCACCGCGTCAGCGGTGAGGATGGCGCCCTTCAGCAAATTCAGATCGCCGTCCAGCAGCAGGGTGCCGTCATCCACCCAGCCCCGGTCCAGGCCGAACAGGTCGCCCAGACAATAGGGGTCATAGCGGCCCTGATACTCGATGTTGTGGATAGTCAACACCGTCCGGATAGAGCGATACCGGTCCTCCCGGACGCCGTCATCCTTCAGGTAAATGGGGATCAGAGCAGTCTGCCAGTCATTGCAGTGGATCACATCCGGCCAGAACTCCAGATGATCCAGCATCTTCACCACAGCCCGGGAGAAGAAGCCGAAGCGCTCTCCGTCATCCACATAGCCGTAGAGCTCGGGCCGGTCAAAATACTGCTCGTTATCCAGAAAATACCAGATCACGCCGTCTTTTTTCATGGAAAACAGGCCGCAGTAGGTGTGCCGCCAAGCCAGATCCACATAATCGTAGCACAGGAACGTCAGCTGGTCAGCAAATTTTTCTCTGACCCGCCGGTACAGAGGCAGGATCACAGCGGTCTCGGCTCCCTGCTCCGCCAGAGCGGGAGGCAGAGAACCGGCTACGTCTGCCAGTCCGCCGGTTTTACAGAAGGGAACGGCCTCGCTGGCCGCATACAGAATCTTCATATATTGTTACTCCTTTCCTGAGAAGAAAGACCAGAGCTTTTACGAAAAACCGTCAGGTCATCTTGCTCAGATCACACTGCCCTTGGCAATGACAATGGGATATGCGGTATGGCCCACCATGGTGCGGCCCGGCAGCAACTCCACATGCTTATCCGTGATCACATGGGACAGCCGCGCCTCTTCCCGGACAGTGGTGCCCCGGAAGAGGATGCAGTCCTCTACCTTTGCGCCCTTTTCCACAGTGACGCCGGGGAAGAGGATGGAATTCACCACAGTGCCCTCGATGCGGCAGCCCTCAGCCACCAGGGAGTTCAGGCACACGCCGTCAGGTCCGATGTAGGTGGACGCCTTATCGGCACCCTTGGCCCGGATAGGCCGGTCCGACGTAAAGAGGTCCTCCCGGATCTCCTTATCCAAAAGCTGCATGGAGCGGTCATAGTACTCCTGCACGGAGCGAATCTGCGCGGCAAAGCCGCTGAAGGTATAGCTCTGCAAATGCAGCAGATCCTGCTTGGCCTGCAGCACATCCCGGCGGAAGCTGTACTGGTCTCTTGCCTGGCACTCGTCCACCAGAGAACGCAGCAGGTCCGTGGACATCACAAACACGTCCAGGCTCCGGTAGCCTCTGGGCTGGTGCATATTGAACAGCACCTCCCGGATGCGTCCGTCCGGGTCCTTTTCAAAATAGGTGCCGTTTTCCGTGGCGAAGCTGTCATCTCCGCAGACGGCGGTGATGTCGGCATGGGTGCGGATATGCTGCTCCAGAATATCCGCCAGCGGGAGGTTGGCCACCAGGTCGCCCTCCATCAGCACCACATAATCCTGCCGGATCTCGTTCAGGTAGTCCCGGACGCCGGCAAGGGCTTCCATTTTGCCCCGGAAGGGCGTGACGCCCCACTCGTGAAGGTAGTTGAAGGGAGGCAGCAGATGCAGGCCGCCCCGCTTCCGGGACATATCCCACACCTTGCCGCTGCCCACATGATCCAGCATACTCTGATACCGGCCGTGGAGTACCATACCCACATCGGTAACACCCGCGTTCAGCAGGTTGGACAGGGCAAAGTCCACCGCCCGGTACCGGCCTCCAAAGGGCATCGACGCGGCAGTACGGCGCTCTGTCAGCTCCCGCAGTTCTCCGCGCTGTTCATAGGCGAAAATAATGCCATGCATCCGGTTCATTTCAGCACCTCCTTACCATGGTGGTCCAGCATGATGCCGGGGGCCACCTCTCGGCCGTCCTCCAACTGGCAATCCGGGGCCAGCACCGTCAGATCCCATTTCCCATCGAGAGCGGAATCCGGTGCGCCGCCCACCCGGCAGTCCTTACCGATGTGGCAGCCCTCGCCGATAATGGCGTATTCGATCACAGCGCCTGTCTCCACCGTAACGCCGGGGAGGAGCACGGAATAGCTGACCTTGGCGCCTTTTTCCACGGTGACTCTGGGGGAAAGTACAGAATTTTCCACGGTGCCTTCAATGTCACAGCCCCGGTTGATGGCGCTGTGGCTCACACGGCTGTCGCCGCCCATGTAAATGGGGGGCGCGTCCACGCTGCGGGCGAAGATGGGCCAGGACTCGTCAGACAGGTCCAGACCGGATTCCGGAGAGAGCATATCCATGTTGGCATCCCAGAGGGAGGTGAGGGTACCTACGTCCTTCCAGTAGCCCTGGAAGCGGAAGGCTGCCATCCGCTGGCCGTCCGCCAGCATCTTGGGGATGATGTTCTTGCCAAAGTCATTTTCGGAACCCGGATCCGCCTCATCCTCCGTGAGGTAGCGCCGCAGCGCTTTCCAGGAGAACACATAGATGCCCATGGATGCCAGATTGCTCTTGGGCTGACGGGGTTTTTCGGCAAACTCGGTGATCATATCCTCCCCATCCACCGACATGATGCCGAAGCGGCTGGCCTCCTCCCAGGGGACCTCCATAACGGAAATGGTGCAGGCGGCGTCCGATTCCTTGTGACGGCGGAGCATTTCGGAATAATCCATCTTATAGATGTGGTCACCGGAGAGGATCACCACATACTCCGGCTGATACTGGTCGATGAAGCCGATGTTCTGATAGATGGCGTTGGCAGTGCCCTTATACCAGGTGCCGCCCTTGCTGCCCATGTAAGGCGGCAGGATATGGACGCCGCCGCTGCTGCTGTCCAGATCCCAGGGCTGGCCGGAGCCGATGTAGCTGTTCAGCTCCATGGGCCGGTACTGGGTCAGGACGCCCACAGTGTCGATGCCGGAGTTGGTGCAGTTGGACAGGGGAAAGTCGATGATGCGGAATTTACCGCCGAAGGGAACGGCGGGCTTGGCCATGGCGCCGGTGAGGACATACAGGCGGCTGCCCTGTCCGCCAGCCAGCAGCATAGCGATACACTCTTTTTTCATGGGTGGATCAGCTCCTTTTCCTATTTTTCACTTTTTTCGCCTTGGTTGCCGAACCGCGCTTTGTAAAGCTGCCCTCTCCCCGGAGGAATACCGCCCCGAACGCGGGGAGCCGGAGAGTGACAGACTGTTCTTTTCCGTGGGAGGGCGTGTCCTTTACCGTCAGCGGCTTCGTATCCGCAAACCCGCTGCCGCCGAATTCCGGCGCGTCGGTGGTAAAGGCGGGGGCATACCGCTTGCGGGGCGGTACGCCTACCCGGTAGTTTTCATAATCGTTGGGGGAGAAGTTCACCGCGCACAGCAGCTCGTTCCCCGCCTGATCCCGCCGGAGGAACACCACCACGTTGTTGTGATTGTCATCCGGCACCAGCCACTCAAAGCCCTGCCAGTCAAAATCAATGTCCCACAGGGCGCTCTCCGCCTTGTAGAAGGCGTTGGCGGCCTTGAAGAACGCATGGAGCTGCTGATTTTCCTCATGCTCCAATAAGTACCAGTCCAACTGACCGTTGGAGTCCCATTCGTGCCACTGGCCGATCTCCGGTCCCATGAACAGCAGCTTCTTGCCGGGATGGGCCAGCAGGTACGCATAAAAGCCCCGGGTGCAGCGAAGCTGGTTTTCGTAGTCTCCGGGCATTTTCCCCACCACACTGCCCTTCATGTGGACCACCTCGTCATGGGAGATGGGAAGGACATAGTTCTCGGAAAACGCGTACATCATGGAGAAGGTCAGATCCCGGTGGTGGTCCTGCCGGAACCAGGGGTCCAGCTTCAGATAGTGGCACATGTCATTCATCCAGCCCATGTTCCACTTCAGATTGAATCCAAGTCCGCCGACGTCGGCAGGCTTGGTCACCAGAGGCCAGGCGGTAGATTCCTCAGCAATCATCAGCACGTTGGGATCCACCTCAAAGGCCATGGTATTCAGCTTCCGGAGAAATTCCACTGCTTCCAGGTTTTCCCGTCCGCCGTGGATATTGGGAGTCCACTGGCCGTCCTGCCGCCCGTAATCCAGATACAGCATGGAGGCCACAGCGTCCACCCGGATACCATCGATGTGGTACATTTCCAGCCAGAACCGGGCAGAGGAGAGGAGGAAGCTCACCACCTCCGGCCGCCCGTAGTCAAAGACCCGGGTACCCCAGCCGGCGTGTTCCCGTTTCCGGGGATCGGCATATTCATAACAGCAGGTACCGTCAAACTCGTAAAGGCCCTGCTCATCCTTGCAGAAGTGCGCGGGGACCCAGTCCAAAATCACCGGAATGTTGTTTTCGTGAAGGTGGTTTACAAACCACATGAAATCCTCCGGCGTACCGAACCGGGAGGTAGGCGCAAAGTATCCGGTGCACTGGTAACCCCAGGAATCATCCAGAGGATGCTCCGTCACCGGCAGCAGCTCCACGGCGGTGTAGCCCATCTCCTTCACATAAGCCGCCAACTGCCGGGCCATATCCCGGTAATCCAGGAACTCGCCGTTTTCATGCTTCCGCCACGAGCCGAGATGGACCTCGTAAATATTCAGCGGCTGATGGTACACCGGCTGCTTATTACGGCGGAAATCCTCATCCGTCCAGGAAAAATGCTCAATGTCATAGAGCTTGCTGGCGGTGCCGGGGCGGGTCTCCATATGGAACCCGTAGGGGTCCGCCTTGTAGTGAACTCTGCCATCCTCGCCGGTAATGGCATACTTATAGCTGGTATAGACGGGCAGGTCCGGAAGGAATCCCTGCCAGAACTCGCCCTTTTGGGTAAGTGGATCAACGGTCAGGTCCCAGCCGTTAAAATCTCCGACCACGGAAACAGCCTTTGCATGAGGCGCCCAAACGTTGAACCACCAGCCGTGGACGTCTCCCTCTGTGGCAGGGTGTGCGCCGAAGAGCCTCCAGCCGTCCGTCAAGCTGCCGCTGTGATACAGTTGAGTCTGATCTGCCATGGGTCTCCCCTTTCTGCTGCCATATTATTTTTTCTCATACTGAGGGTAGCATTTTAAAACGATTACGTCAAGGCAGCCGCAAGTCATTTTACAAATGTCATACTTTAATTTTATATTATACCGCCGGATAGCCGAAAGCGTCAAGGTAAGAGGGTGTCGAAAAGGAAAGACACTCTTTGTCCGATTTGTCTTACTTTTCCAGTTTTTGTTCCCGCTTCTTGTAGAATATGCCGGTGCACAAGGCGTTTAAGGTCTGTTAAGATGAGTACATTCCATCTGTCGGACCCACTGGCCTGACAGCAAAATTCAGGCCCCGCGGGCCGTAAACAAGGAGTTTTCATGATTTCCTTCCTGACTGACATCACGGTGGACGGCGTAGCCCTCTGGGTGGTACTGCTGATCTGCGTCGGCGTTTTCTTAGGCGCGTTTATGGACGCCATCGCCGGAGGCGGCGGGATCATCACCGTCCCTACCTATCTCATGGGCCTCTCAAACCTTCCCATTTATAACGCTTTGGGGACGAATAAACTCTCCTCCGGCATCGGCACGATTTTTTCCACAGCCCGGTTCATCCATCAGGGACTGGTGGACTGGAAGCTCTTTGCCCCGGCGGTAATCTTATCCCTGACCGGCTCCGTCTGCGGCACCTGGCTCCAGCACCACACCCCTGCGGTAGTGCTGAAATACCTGCTGCTGGTGGTGCTGCCGGTGGTGGCGTTCATCACCCTGCGGACCCGGAAGTGGCCGGATGAAACAGCGCCGCTGGACCCTTGGCTGCGGCGGCTCATCATCTGGGGCTCGGCCTTTGTCATCGGCGGATATGACGGGTATTACGGCCCCGGCACCGGCACCTTCATGATGATCGCGCTGGTGCGTTTCGCCAAGCTGGATACCCGCCACGCGGCCGGCGGCGTAAAGGTGGTCAATCTGGCCTCCAATCTGGGCAGCCTGTTCACCGCCCTGCGGGCCGGGTATGTGCTGGTGGGCGTTGGCCTGATCTCTTCCGTGGCATCCATTCTGGGGCACTATATCGGTGCGGGTCTGGCTATCAAAAACGGCAGCAAGATCGTCCGGCCCACGGTGATCGCAGTCCTGCTCCTGTTGACCGTAAAGGTAGGCAGCGAGCTTTTATTCCCGGAATTCTGGAGTTGAGGTGCGTAATATGTGTGAGAAAAAGACCATCGGTATTTTAGGCGGCATGGGCCCTCTGGCCACCGCCGACCTGTTTCAGAAGATCACTCTGCTGACGGAGGCGGAAACGGACCGGGATCATATCCGGGTGTACATCGACAGCAATGCCAACATTCCCGACCGCACCGCCGCCATCCTCAGCAACGGCCCGGACCCGGTGCCGGAAATGGCAAGTGCCCTCCGGAATCTGGAAGCCTGCGGTGCAGACTGTGTCATCATGCCCTGCAACACCGCCCATTACTTCCTGCCCCGACTTCAGGCCATGACAGAGATCCCCTTCCTCAGCATCCTCACCGCCGCTGCGAAAACCTGCAAGTCCCAGTTCCCCGGAATGACCGTGGGAATTCTGGCCACAAAGGGGACGCTTTCCGCTCAACTGTATCAAAATGCCCTTGGGGAAGCCGGTGTGCCGTACCTGATCCCGGAGACAGAAGAGCAGGATGCCCTCATGCGGGTCATCTATGACGGCGTCAAAGCCGGAAAAGGTCCGGACGCTTACCGGGCGGATCTTTTGACCGTGGTGGAGCATATGATGACCCGTGGGGCCGGTGTGTTCCTGCTGGGCTGCACGGAACTCCCCTTGGCTGCGGAGGCCGTGGGCCTGACGGTCCCCGTGGTGGATCCCACGGCGGAGCTTGCAAAAGCCGCCATCCGTTTCTGCGGCTTCCGTGTACGGGCAAAATAAGCAAAAAACGCCCATAGAATCTCTGTTTTGACGAATGATCCAGTGAAACAGATGGGATTTTGCACAAAATAAACAACTTTATTAGTGCGGACTTTACAAGTTCCCGGCATACCGCTATAATATCTCCAATCATATTTGCGTAAATTTCTGCGAATTTTACGCACAGCGTATTAAAAAGTGTGAAAGAGGGAGCGTATTCTATGGAAAAAAAGAAAAAACTGTCCCTGCCGGTACAGATCTTTATTGCTCTGGTACTGGGTATCGTTGTCGGTCTGGTGTTCTACTTCACCGGCGCGGCCGGCTTCACCACCAGCTACATCAAGCCCTTCGGTGATATATTCGTCAACCTGCTGAAGTTCATCGTGGTGCCTGTGGTGCTGCTGTCTATGATCGACGGCATCATCTCCATGGGCGACATGAAAAAGGTAGGCGCCGTGGGCTGGAAGACCATTCTCTACTTCATGGTCACCACTGCCGTGGCCTGCGTCATCGGTCTGGTTCTGGCAACGGTGTTCAACAACGCGGGCCTGTTCCCCAACCTCAGCGAGGCCGCTCAGGCCGCCGAGTACGAGGCCAAAGAATACGCCGGCTTCATGGCGACTCTGGTTGCCATTTTCCCCACCAACATGTGGAAGGCGTTTACCGAAGCCAACATGCTTCAGGTCATCGTCATCGCCCTGCTGTTCGGCGGCTCCATTCTGGCTGCCGGTGAGAAGTCCAAGCTGGTCCGGGACATGGTGACCTCCGCTTATGCCGTGGTTGAGCGGCTGATGGAATTCATCATCTCCCTGAGTCCCATCGGTGTGTTTACCTACATGACCTGGGTGGTTGCCACCCAGGGCGCTGAGATCCTCGGCTCTCTGGCGCTGGTCATTCTGTGCGCCTACATCGGCTACATTCTCCACGCCGTGCTGGTCTATTCTGTTTCCGCCAAGGCGTTTGCCGGCATCAGCCCCGTCAAGTTCTTCAAGAATGCTTCCGCGGCTATGATCTTCGCCTTTACCTCCACCTCCTCCGCCGCGACCCTGCCGGTCTCCAAGGAGTGCGCCGATGCTCTGGGCGCTGAGGACGATATTTCCTCCTTCGTGCTGCCTCTGGGCGCCACCATCAACATGGACGGCACCGCCATCTATCAGTGCGTTGCCACTGTGTTCCTGGCCACCTGTGCCGGTATGCAGCTGACCCTGAGCCAGATGATCCTCATCGTGGTCACCGCTACGCTGGCCTCCATCGGCACCGCCGGTACTCCCGGCGCCGGTATGATCATGCTGGCCATGGTGCTGGAAGCCATCGGCATCCCTGTGGCTTACATCGGCCTGATCGTGGCTGTGGACCGTCTGTTCGACATGGGCCGTACCTGCCTGAACGTCACCGGCGACATTGCCTGCTCCCTGTGCGTCACCAAGTGGGAGAGCAAGAAGAAGTAAATCAAAGTACACGATCCACAAAAGGAAAGGCCGCATAAGCGGCCTTTCCTTTTTGTCCTCTTATTCCGTTTTCTGGCCCCGGCGGCCCAGGCGGATGGCCTCCCGGGTATAGCTCACCGACAGCACCGCCCAGATCACCAGCACCACGGCACTGGGCAGAATGCCGTAGTGAAAGACCATGTTCCCCAGAAGCAGCACGCCCCAGCAGTAGGGGCAGAACTTGTTCATGGTGGTATAGGCCTTGTAGCTGGCCTGGCCGATCTGGCGGCGCTCCGCCTCGTCACAGCTTTCCCACCAGCGTTCCTGGAACTTCATATCGTAGACACTGCCCCGCTTTTCCGGGTTCATCTCCTTGGTGAGATCCACGGTTTTCTGCTGGAGCAGCACCGCCAGGGCAATGACCGCCAAAAATACCACCAGCAGCGGAATGATGGAGCCGCTGACCTCCTGGGGCAGCTTTGCGGTGCCGGCGCTGAAAAAGAAGAAGCTGACAATTACCGTCAGGCTGTCCAGCAGCAGCGTCCGGCTCAGATCCTCCTCCGCCTGCTGCATCACGTCCTCGTCCTCTCCGTCCCAGCCGCGGAACGCGGTTCTGGCCCTGCGGTAGAAGCCATAGCCGATTCCCAGCAGTACGGCGGCGCAGACCGCCATGGCCCAGGGGGATGCGGCGCCCAGCAGGTGGGCAAACGCCGCACCGAAAGCAGTATGGTCCTCCCAGAAATACCCGGCCACACCGGACAGACCACCCAGCACACCGCCGATAAGGCTAGCCACCACTAAGATCCCCAAAAATCTGGGAAATGCCTTTTGATTCTCACTTTTCTGCTTCATTGCGCACATCCTCCTCATAGCTGAAAATATCCTCCACAGAGACCCGGCACAGCTTTGCCAGCTTCAGCGCCAGGGTCACAGAGGGGGAGTAGTCCCCCCGCTCGATCTGGCTGATGGTCTGGCGGGAGACCCCCGCCAGACGGCCCATTTCCTGCTGGTTGACTCCCAGCCGGGCCCGGTATTCCTTCAATCGGTTATACAGGGGCATAGGCCCCTCCTTTCTGTTAGGTCCGCTTGTCAATTTGACAACTATCTTTGTCATTTATGGATGATACCATTGACAAGGAAAGTTGTCAATATGGAATTGAAAATTTTTTCGCACTCCATTGATAGGAAAAACGGTTCTTCCCTTTTTGCGTGAAATATGCTATACTTATTCCGCATTTTTGCGGGAAACGGGAAAGAAGGGAGGCGGTCCAATGGAATTTGCCAATGACCCCATTGCCCGGCGGATCCGGGAAGCCGCCGGACGGGGAACACTTTCCCACGCGCTGCTGTTTTCCGGCAGCGGGGACCGGATCGCCGCCGCGCAGTACGCTGCTGCGGCCATGGAGTGTCAGGGCGGCGGACAAAAGCCCTGCGGGACATGTCCCGCCTGCCGCAAGGTGTTCTCCGGCATTCACCCGGACGTTATCACCGTCCGGGACGAGGCCCATAAGAACCTCTCCGTGGACACCGTCCGCCAGATCCGCGCCGATGCCTATATCCGGCCCAACGAGGGTGCCCGGAAGGTTTATATCTTTCCGGACTGCACCATTCTGACAGAGCAGGACCAGAACGTACTGCTGAAGATCGTAGAGGAAGGCCCGCCCTACGCGGCATTCCTCTTCTGTGCGGAAAATTCTTCCGTGGTCTTGCAGACGCTCCGTTCCCGGTGCGTGGAGCTGAAGCTCCATCCCGCCGTCACCGTGGAAAAGGAAAGCTCGGAGGCGGGCGTGGAGCTGTGCCGTCTGCTGGCGGCAGGGAAGAGGGGGACTGTCACAGAGCTGATGGTCCGTCTTGAGAAAAAACGGCTGGACCGGGACGGCCTTGCGGCCATGCTGGATCAGGCCCGGACCCTTCTGGCGGCAGCCCTGCTGGCCCAGTACGGTCAATCCCCGGAGGGACCGGACGCGGCCCTCATTGTCCAACTTGGGAAACGCTTGACAAAACAGCGGATCATGGGCACAATAGAATTGTTACAAACGTACCGCGGAGCCTGCTCCTACAATGTGGGCGCCAGCCATGTGCTGGGGGCTTTGGCGGTGGAATTGGAGGAAATCCTTTGACTGAAGTGATCAGTGTCCGCTTTCGTGGCGGATGCAAGAATTATTATTTTGACCCCAAGGGACATGCGGTGAAAATGGGCGATCAGGTCATCGTGGAGACCGCCCAGGGCCCGGAATTCGGCACCTGCACCCAGGGGAACCACGAGGTGGCGGACGAAGCCGTTGTCCAGCCCCTGTGCGCCATGCTGCGGCTGGCCACTGACGCCGACCGCCGCACCGTGGATTACAACCGGAAAAAAGAGAGCGAGGCCTTCGACATCTGCGAGAAGAAGATCGCGGATCACGGTCTGGAAATGAAGTTGGTGAACGTATCTGCCAGCTTTGACGGCAGTAAGATCATTTTCTTCTTTACCGCCGACGGCCGGGTGGACTTCCGGGAGCTGGTGCGGGATCTGGCCGGCGTGTTCCGGGCCCGCATTGAGCTGCGCCAGATCGGCGTCCGGGACGAGGCCAAAATGGTGGGCGGTCTCGGCATCTGCGGGCGACCCTTCTGCTGCTCCCAGTTTTTGGACGGGTTCCTGCCCGTCTCCATCAAGATGGCCAAGACCCAGAATCTCAGCTTGAATCCCACCAAGATCTCCGGCACCTGCGGACGGCTGATGTGCTGCCTGAAATATGAGCAGAACGCCTATGAGGATGCTCAGAAGCGGATGCCCAAGCAGGAATCCTTCGTTCAGACCCCCGACGGCCCCGGCAATGTAAAAGCCGTGGACCTGCTGCGGGAAACCGTAAAGGTCAGCCTGGACAGTGCTCCGGAGACCCAGAAGTGCTACCACAACTGCGAGATCTGTGTCCTGCGCAATGGCAAGGGCAGCCGTGAGGGCATTGAGATCCCCACGGAGCGGCCCGCGCGGTATGTGGAGGAAAAGGAAGAGGAGTTCATCGCGCCGGTGATCTCCCGGCACTTTGAAGCGGAGGAACCGACGGAGACGCCGGCCCCCGTCCGGGAACGTCCCCGCGAGGAGGGCGGCGAGAGCAAGAGCCGCCGCCGTCACCGGGGCGGACGCCGCAGAAGCGGCGGCAGCGGCGAGGGAGCGCCCAACATTTCCGCACCGGCGAAGAAGGAAGCTCCCAAGGCCCCCGAAGGCCAGAGCCGTCAGGGCGGCAAGCCCGCAAACCGGTCTCAGCGGCCCAAGCAGGACCGCCCCCGGACCGAGCGGCCCAAGCAGGACCAACGTCCCAAACAGGATGCGGCTCCCGCCCGGGAAAAGGTCATCAATCCGGAAAACGGTGAAGCTGTTAAGCGCCGCCGTCACCGGGGCGGACGCCGCCATCGCGGCGGTGGCGGCGGAAACGCCGGCGGAACACCCTCCGCAGAATAAGCGACTATCTCAGGCGGAGCGGGAATCTTTCCGCTCCGCCGTTTTTTAGGAGAATAACTATGGGAAAATTTGACGGCGTCCTGCTGGCCAGCGACTTTGACAATACCATCCTGAATACAGAGCGGCCCCGCCGCACCGGCTGCCCCATTCCGCCCATTTCACAGCGGAATGTGGAAGCCCTCCGCTATTTCATGGACAACGGCGGCCGCTTTGCCGTAGCCACAGGCCGGGCGCTGCCCGCTTTCCGGATGTTCGCGGAGCAGGTGCCCATGAACGCACCGGTCGTTGTGTGCAACGGCGGCGCGCTGTACGATTTCAAAACGGAGCGCTATCTGGAAACCATGGAGCTGCCGGAGACCATCCGTCCGCAGGGTCAGGATGTGCTGGACCGGTTTCCCACAGCAGCAGTGGAGGCCTATCACATGGACAATGTGATCCATGCCGTGCGGCCCAACGAGTACACCCGGCAGCATGAGCACGTGACCCATGCCGGGGTGCAGCTTGTCCCAACCCTGCTGGTGGTGCCGATGCCCCTCATCAAGATCATGTTTGAGGATGACCACGAGCACCTGCTGGCTCTGCGGGACTATGTGAGCGGACAGCCTTGGTCAGCGGACTATGAGGTGTTTTTCTCCGATAGGACTCTGCTGGAGGTCACCCGGAAGGGCGCCAGCAAGGGAGCTATGGTAGCTCGTCTGGCAAAGCGCCTGGGGATCTCCATAGACCATGTCTACTGCGCTGGAGACGAAAACAATGATCTCTCCATGCTGACGATGGCGGCAGAGGGGTTTGCCCCGGCTAACTGCGTAGAAACCGTGCGAAGCTGCGGCGCTACCATTGTGGCGGACTGCGACCACGATACCCTTGCGGAGATCGTCTCCATTCTGGACAAACGGTACTGAGATTCGGCAATTGTATTGACAAAACCGCCGTTTTTCTCTATAATTTTAACTGGCCGTAGAAAACTGAACACAGGGGTGCTGGAGAGAACTCCGGCTGAGATGCGGGGCTGTGACTGCCCTCTTTCCCTTAAACCTGATCCGGGTAATGCCGGCGTAGGAAGTGAACGATCTGTCTTTCCGTACCGCAAGCCCGTTCATGTGGCCTGCGGTACTTTATTTTCAGGAGGGACGTTTATGTCCGCAAAGAATACCAACTCTCATCTCCGTGTCCGGATGCTGTGCGAGGGTGCCATGATGGTGGCCCTGGCCCAGGTACTCAGCTACATCAAGCTGATGGAACTGCCCAACGGCGGCTCCCTGACCCCTGCCATGTTCCCCATTATCCTGTTCGCCGTCCGCTGGGGACTGACTCCGGGCCTCATGGCCGGCTTCACCTTCGGCCTCTTGCAGCTCATTTTTGACGGCGCTTACGCCTGGGGCTGGCAGTCCATGCTGCTGGACTATCTGGTGGCCTTTACTCCCTTGGGTCTGGCTGGCCTGTTCAAGGGCAAAAAGTGGGGCATTTTTGTTGGTACCGTGGCAGGCTGCCTCGGCCGCTTTGTCGTTCACTACATCAGCGGCGTGACCATCTACAAAATTCTGGCTCCCACGGAGTTCATGAAGTGGACCTTCACCAGTCCTTCCGCCTACTCTCTGGTCTATAATGGCTCCTATATGCTGCCCAATACCATCATTGCGCTGGTCATCGCGGCGGTGTTGTATAAGCCCCTGAAAAAGTACATTCTGGGTCAGGATCTCGGCAACTGAAGAAGAACCCCACAACGGCGGTCTGCGTACGCAGACCGCTGTTCGATCTTCCTCAGAATACCTTCGTTTCGCATAAACGATTCATCTAAAAGCGGCCCTCTGCGTTTACTTTAGCAGCATACGTTTGAAAAACCGCCTTTTTCTTTATCGAAAACGTTTAATTTCAAAAGAAAATCTTGTAAAATATATTGATTGTATTTTCTTTCCCAATCTACTATAATACAAAATGGTTATATCCGGAGCCGCAGGCCGCCGGTTTTCCGCATTGGGCGTCCACCGGCTCCATGTTGTTCTATTCTGCCTGTTCCGGGCAAAAATCGAAGGAGAGTTTCTATGAGCAAGAAGTATTGTTACCTGTTCACGGAAGGCAACGCCAACATGCGTGAACTTCTGGGCGGCAAGGGCGCCAACCTGGCTGAGATGACCAATATCGGCCTGCCCGTGCCTCAGGGCTTCACCATCACCACCGAGGCCTGCACCCAGTATTATGAGGACGGCCAGAAGATCAATGACGGCATCTTTGCCGAGATCATGGAATACATCGAGAAGATGGAGAGCATCACCGGCAAGAAGTTCGGCGACCACGAGAATCCTCTGCTGGTCTCCGTCCGTTCCGGTGCCCGTGCCTCCATGCCCGGCATGATGGATACCATCCTGAACCTGGGCCTGAACGAGGACGTTGTTGACGTTATCGCCAAGAAGTCCAACAACCCCCGCTGGGCTTGGGACTGCTATCGCCGCTTTATCCAGATGTACTCCGACGTGGTTATGGAAGTGGGCAAGAAGTACTTCGAGCAGCTCATCGACGAGATGAAGGAGAAGAAGGGCGTCACGCAGGACGTGGATCTCACCGCTGAGGACCTGAAGGAACTGGCCATGCAGTTCAAGGCCGAGTACAAGTCCAAGATTGGCCAGGAGTTCCCCGCCGACCCCAAGGAGCAGCTGATGGGCGCCATCAAGGCCGTGTTCCGTTCTTGGGACAACCCCCGCGCCAACGTCTATCGCCGCGACAATGATATCCCCTATTCCTGGGGTACTGCCGTCAACGTGCAGTCCATGGCCTTCGGCAACATGGGCGACGACTGCGGCACCGGCGTTGCTTTCACCCGTAACCCCGCCACCGGCGAGAAGAAGCTCTTCGGCGAGTTCCTGACCAACGCCCAGGGCGAGGACGTCGTGGCCGGCGTCCGTACTCCCATGCCCATCGCTGAGATGGCTGAGAAGTTCCCCGAGGCCTTCCAGCAGTTTGAGGGCGTCTGCAAGACTCTGGAGGATCATTATCACGATATGCAGGACATGGAGTTCACCGTGGAGCACGGCAAGCTCTATATGCTCCAGACCCGTAACGGCAAGCGCACTCCCGCTGCCGCTCTGAAGATCGCCTGCGATCTGGTGGACGAGGGCATGATCGACGAGAAGCAGGCCGTGGCCATGATCGAGCCCCGCTCTCTGGACACCTTGCTGCATCCCCAGTTTGACGCTGAGGCCCTGAAGAAGGCCGCCATCATCGGCAAGGCTCTGGGTGCCTCTCCCGGCGCTGCCTCCGGTAAGATCGTTTTCTCCGCTGAGGATGCCAAGGAATGGGCTGAGCGCGGCGAGAAGGTGGTCCTGGTCCGTCTGGAGACCTCTCCCGAGGACATCGAGGGCATGAAGGCTGCTCAGGGCATCCTGACCGTCCGCGGCGGCATGACCTCTCACGCTGCCGTTGTGGCCCGCGGCATGGGCAAGTGCTGCGTCTCCGGCTGCGGCGACATCAAGATGGACGAGGAGAACAAGAAGTTCGAGCTGTCCGGCAAGACTTACCGCGAGGGTGACTGGATCTCCCTGAACGGCTCCACCGGCAACATCTATGACGGCGCTGTGCCCACCACCGATGCTGTCATCGGCGGCGAGTTCGGCCGTGTCATGGGCTGGGCTGACCAGTTCCGCCGTCTGAAGGTCCGCACCAATGCCGACACTCCCCACGATGCCGCTCAGGCCCGTAAGTTCGGCGCGCAGGGTATCGGCCTGTGCCGTACCGAGCACATGTTCTTCAACGAGGACCGTATCCCCGCTATCCGCCGCATGATCTGCTCCGACACTGTGGAAGAGCGCGAAGCCGCTCTGGCCGTTCTGGAGCCCATGCAGCAGAGTGACTTCGAGGGCATCTATGAGGCCATGGAGGGCTGCCCCGTCACCATCCGTTTCCTGGATCCCCCTCTGCACGAGTTTGTTCCCACCGAGGAGGCCGACATTGAGAAGCTGGCCAGCGACATGGGTAAGACCGTTGCCGAGATCAAGAACATCATCGCCGGCCTCCACGAGTTCAACCCCATGATGGGTCACCGCGGCTGCCGTCTGGCTGTCACCTATCCGGAGATCGCCGCCATGCAGACCCGCGCCGTCATCAAGGCTGCTCTGGCTGTTCAGGCCCGTCATCCCGAGTGGACCATGGTCCCCGAGATTATGATTCCCCTGGTGGGCGAGGCCAAGGAGCTGAAGTATGTCAAGGACATTGTTGTCAAGACTGCTGACGAGCTGATCAAGGCTGCCGGTTCCGACATGAAGTACCTGGTTGGTACCATGATCGAGATCCCCCGCGCCGCTCTGACCGCCGATGAGATCGCCAAGGAAGCTGCCTTCTTCTCCTTCGGAACCAACGACCTGACTCAGATGACCTTCGGCTTCAGCCGTGACGACGCCGGCAAGTTTCTGGGCGCTTACTATGATAAGAAGATCTACGAGAACGATCCCTTCGCCAAGCTGGATCAGAAGGGCGTCGGCAAGCTGGTGGATATGGCCTGCAAGCTGGGCCGCGGCGTGAACCCCGACCTGCATCTGGGTATCTGCGGCGAGCACGGCGGCGATCCCTCCTCCGTGGAGTTCTGCCACCGCACCGGTCTGGACTATGTATCCTGCTCTCCCTTCCGTGTGCCCATCGCCCGTCTGGCCGCCGCACAGGCTGCTATCAAGGAGATGTAATTCTCCCGCAAGGGCATCAAACAGTCGCATAACCGCAAGCCTCCGGTCAATGACCGGAGGCTTGTTCTTTCCTCCGTGGCATGTTAAACTGAAAGGGAAGCAGAGGTAACTAACCGTTTGACAAAGGTGTGTGATGGTATGAAAAAAATGATACCGTGGATCATTGCATCGGCCGTGATCATGCTGGTCTTTCCTTGGCTTGCGGTCACCTTCGTAAAAGGCGATGGCGGAATGGCCGTTTGCTTCATCCTGTTTTTTGCGCTGAACCCTATTTATGCCATATTTGCCGGAGTGCAGGCCAGTAGAGAGGTCAAACGCTTCTGGGCCTTGCCGATGATCACCGCGGTCTTGTTTTTAGCCGGTACATGGCTGCATTTCGATATGGGCGAACCGGCGTTTCTTCTCTATGCGCTGATCTACTTGCTTTTAGGGGCCGCGGCCATGCTGCTCTCCGCGTTTATAAGGAAAATACTTGAAAAGCGCTGAGCCAACTCCAATTTCTCTTGCAGCCGCCTTAGCCGCCCTCTTTTGGCACTCTTGAAAATTTCTGTCAATCGATCTGCGGATACCTGTCGGGATCTGTTTTGCCCCCTCACTGAAAAAAGTCCGTCTGGAATACTCCAGACGGACTTTTTATCGCATTTTCAATGCTGTTTTCTCATTCCTCAGAACCGTGGGTACAGGTCTGAATATCAGGATCATTCAAGATTCTGGCTTTCTTATCGGCATTGCTCTCCTCTCTCCAAGTCCCGGCAACGCCCTTTCCGATGATCAGCCCTAAAGCGCCCCAAGCTACGATGGAAAACAAAAAAATGAAATATTTCATAGAGTCTCCTTTCCCGCAGTCCAAACTTCCATTTCTATTATTAACATAACAGCCGCCACAGGAAAAATCAATTCGCTTTCCGCACAGAATTTTTTCTATAATTCTGTATTTTTTCACAGGAAACTAATTTGATTTCTCTCGAAAAGTGCAAAAAATACAAGGAATCAGCTCTTTACCGATTCCTTGCATTTTTTGATTTAATTAGGTCTCTGCCGTGGGATTTTCCTCATTTGCGGAAATCTCTGTGGAAACCTCTGCTTCCGCGGATGCGTCCTCCGTGTCCTCATGCTCCGCCAGCGCCATGGAGATCACCTGGTCGCCCTCTTCCTTGAAGCGCATAACGATCACGCCCTGAGTAGCCCGGTTTGCAGTCTCCTTGATGTTCTCCACCGGCGTCCGGATCAGGATACCGGACTGGGTCATCAGCAGCAGGTCCTCGGTGCCGTCCACCACCTTGACGCCCACAATCTTGCCGGTCTTATCGGTGATCTGGTAGTTCTTGATGCCCAGACCGCCCCGGTTGGTGATGCGGTACTCCTCCACAGGCGTCCGCTTGCCGTAGCCCTTCTCCGTAATGGTCAGCACGCTCTTGCCCTCTCTGGCCCGGGCAGCACCTACCACATAGTCGCCCTCCCGGAGACGGATGCCCCGGACGCCCATAGCAGAGCGGCCCATCGGCCGGACGTCATTCTCGTCGAACACCACGGCCATGCCGTCATGGGTGGCAATGAGGATCTTCTGGCTGCCGTCGGTCTCCCGGACAGATACCAGCTGGTCGCCCTCGTCCATAGTCAACGCCCGGATGCCGTTATTGCGGAGGTTCTTCAGAGCCTCCACCGGCAGACGCTTCACCGTACCGTTCCGGGTCACCATCATCAAATAGAGCTGCTCCTCGCCGGTCTCCCGGTAGTGAAGCATGGCCTGCACCCGCTCACCCTGCTCGATCTGCAAAATGTTGATGAGGTTGGTGCCCTTGGCGGTCTTGCCGGACTCGGGGATCTGATAGCCCTTCTTCCGGTAGACCTTGCCGGTATCGGTAAAGAACAGGATATGATCGTGGGTAGAGGCGGTAAACACATCCACCACCGTATCCTCTTCCCGGGTGGTAATGCCCTTCTTGCCCATGCCGCCCTTGGACTGAGCGGTATACTCGCTGACAGGGGTCCGCTTGATGTAGCCGGCCTCCGTCAGAGTAAAGACGCACTGCTCCTCCTCAATGAGGTCCTCAATGTCGATCTCGTCCTCCACGTCCTGAATCTCGGTCTTGCGGTCATCGCCGAACTTTTCGGCAATGGCGATCAATTCTTCCTTCAGGATCTGACGCACCAGACTTTCGTCGGACAGCACCCGGTTGAAGTAAGCGATCCGCTCCTCCAGCTCCTTGTACTCGCCCTCCAGCTTCTCCCGGTCCAGGCCCTGCAGCGCCTTCAAGCGCATATCCAGAATGGCCTGTGCCTGAATATCGTCCAGACCGAAGCGCTCCATGAGCTTCTGCTTGGCATCGTCATAAGCGCTGCGGATGATCTTGATGACCTCATCGATGTTGTCCTGTGCGATCAGCAGACCCTCCAGCAGATGGGCCCGCTCCTGAGCCTTTTTCAGATCGTAGCGGGTCCGGCGGATGATGATTTCCTCCTGGAACGCCAGATATTCGTCAATGATGTGCCGCAGGGACAGGATCTTGGGCTGGTGCTGGTTATCCACCAGAGCCAGCATATTGATGGAAAACGTAGTCTGTAACTGAGACTGGCTGAACAGGCGGTTCAGAACCACCTGAGGATTGGCATCCCGCTTCAGCTCAATGACCATCCGCATACCGTTCCGGTCGGACTCGTCCCGGATGTCGGAAATGCCCTCCAGCCGCTTATCCTCCACCTGATCCGCCAGACTCTTGATGAGCGTCCGCTTATTTACCTGATAGGGCAGCTCCGTGATGACGATGCGGGTGCGGTCATGGCCGAATTCCTCAAACTCATGCCGCGCCCGGACCACGATGCGGCCCCGGCCGGTGGCGTAAGCCGCCCGGATACCGGACCTGCCCATGATGATGCCCTTGGTGGGAAAGTCCGGTCCCTTGATGTGCTCCATCAGGTCAGCCAGAGAGGCATTGGGATCGTCCAGCACACAGATGCAGGCGCCAATGACCTCCCGCAGGTTGTGGGGCGGGATGTTGGTGGCCATGCCAACGGCAATGCCGCTGGAGCCGTTGACCAGCAGGTTGGGGAACCGGGCGGGAAGGACCCGGGGCTCCTTCCGGCTCTCGTCGAAGTTGGGGTCCCAGTCCACAGTATCCTTTTCGATGTCCCGGAGCATTTCGTCGGAGATCTTGCTCAGACGGGCCTCGGTGTAACGGTAGGCTGCCGGGGGGTCGCCATCCACGGAGCCGAAGTTGCCGTGGCCGTCCACCAGCATGTAGCGCATGGAGAAATCCTGGGCCAGGCGGACCAGTGCGTCGTAAACAGAGGCGTCGCCGTGGGGATGGTACCGGCCCAGCACGTCGCCCACGCAGGTAGCAGACTTCTTAAAAGGCTTGTCAGAGGTCAGATTATCCTCGTACATGGCGTACAGAATACGCCGGTGTACAGGCTTCAGGCCGTCCCGCACATCCGGCAGGGCACGGCCCACGATAACGCTCATGGCATATTCGATATAGGATTGCTCCATCTCCGGCACCAGAGGAGATTCCACGATTCTTTGTTCCGGATACCGGATCTCCTCGGGGTCATATTGGGGTTTTTTACTCATTTTTTCTCCTCCTTGAGGGATCAATAATCCAGATTGACCGCATACTGGGCCCGCTTCTCAATGAACTCCTTCCGGGGTTCCACCTTCTCGCCCATCAAGATCGTGAAGGTCTCGTCCGCCTGTACGGCGTCATCCAAAGTGATCCGCCGCAGGGTCCGCTTCTCCGGGTCCATGGTGGTCTCCCACAGCTCATGGGGGTTCATCTCGCCCAGGCCCTTGAACCGGGAAATGTCGATCTTCACATTGGGATTGCCGCCCCGCAGCTCAGCGGATACCGCGTCCCGCTCCTCATCGGAGAAGGCCACCCGTGTGGTCTTGCCGCGGGTCAGCTTGTAAAGCGGCGGCACGGCGGAATACACATAGCCCTGCTCGATCAGAGGCCGCATGAAACGGAAGAAGAAGGTCAGCAGCAGCGTCCGGATATGGGCGCCGTCCACATCGGCATCCGCCATGATGATGATTTTATGATAGCGCAGCTTGGCGTCGTCAAATTCGTCACCGATACCCGCGCCCAGCGCCGTGATCACCGGCTGGAGCTTATCGTTGCCATACACCTTGTCCGCCCGGGCCTTTTCCACGTTCAGCATCTTGCCCCATAGTGGGAGGATCGCCTGAAACCGGGAATCACGGCCCTGGGTGGCGGAGCCGCCTGCGGAGTCACCCTCGACGATATAAAGCTCAGTCAGTTCCGGATTATTCTCGTTGCAGTCCCGCAGCTTATCCGGCATGGCCGCGCCGCCCAGCGCCGTCTTGCGGCGGATGGACTCTCTGGCCTTCTTGGCTGCCTCTCTGGCCCGGTTGGCTGTGAGGGCCTTGTCCAAGATCATCCGGCCCACTTGGGGATTTTCCTCCAGGAAGGTATCCAGCTTTTCAGAAACGATGTTGTTCACCAGCGTCCGGATCTCGCTGTTGCCCAGCTTGGCCTTGGTCTGGCCCTCAAACTGTGCGTCCGTCAGCTTCACGGAAATGACGCAGGTAAGGCCCTCCCGGCAGTCCTCGCCGGAGACCTTCTCATCGTCCTTCAGCATCTTGATCTTCCGGCCGTAGTTATTCAGCACGGTGGTCAACGCCCGGCGGAAGCCCTCCTCGTGCATACCGCCCTCCGGGGTATGAACGTTGTTGGCGAAGGAGAGGGTGGTCTCGTTGTAGCCATCGTTATACTGCATGGCGATCTCCGCCATGGAGTCGCCCTTCTGCCCGCTGACGTAGATCACCTGCTCGTGCAGCGGTGTTTTCGTGCGGTTCAGATAGGCCACAAACTCCCGGATACCGCCCTCGTAGCACATGGAATGGCGACGCTCCTCCTCCGGCTTCTCGGCGGAAGCCAAACGCTCGTCGGCAATGGTGATCCGCAGGCCGGCATTCAGGAATGCCTCCTCCCGCATCCGGGTATGGAGGATATCGTAGCTGTAAACCGTTTCCTCAAACATCTCCGGATCCGGCTTGAAGGTCACGGTGGTACCGGTGTGATCCGTGGTGCCCACGATCGTCATCGGCTCCGTCACATGGCCCCGGGCGAACTTCATCTCGTGGATCTTGCCGTCACGATGGACCTGAACCACCAGCCACTCAGACAATGCGTTCACTACGGATGCGCCCACGCCGTGCAGACCGCCGGACACCTTGTAGCCGCCGCCGCCGAACTTGCCGCCGGCGTGGAGCACGGTGTACACCACCTCCAGAGCGGGCTTTCCCGTCTGGGCCTGAATATCCACAGGGATACCGCGGCCGTTATCCACCACGGTGATGGTGTTGCCTTCGTTGATGGTCACGGAAATTTCCGAGCAGTAGCCCGCCAGCGCTTCGTCGATGGCGTTGTCCACGATCTCGTAAACCAGATGGTGCAGGCCGGAGGAGGAGGTGGAGCCGATATACATACCGGGCCGCTTCCGCACAGCCTCCAAGCCTTCCAGAACCTGGATTTCCGATGCGTCGTAATCATTGGCGGCATCCACCGCCGTGGATTGCAGGATCTCGTTTTCTGCCATGTAGGTTCTCCTTTCGTCGCGGGACCAGAAGAATCAAGCCGGAACCATTTCCGGCTCGGTTCTTCTTGCCCCGAAGAAATTCTTACTTCTATTCAACGGCAAGCCGTTCCCGGCCCGCCCCATTTGTCTCACAGTACCAGCTTTTCGCCCTCCGCCCGGTTTTTCAGGGTGGAGGTATTCAACTGGCTCAGATACACGATCTGCGGGTGATAAGGGTGGTCGCACACCACAAAGGACTTCGGCAGGTCGCCGGACACATCCAGCACCACGCCCTCCTTTTCCGCCCGTGTCAGGTACTCCCGGGTGCGCTTTTCATAGCTGCATTTATCCAGATCAAAAATACCGATGATCCGATGGTCCGGCACGATCTCATTTTGTCCCAAATGCAAATACACGGTATCCCTCCGTTCCAAAAGCAGCGTCAATGCGCACAAAGCCCGTCCTTACATCAGCCGTATCGCAACATCCATCACACGGGTAATGAGAAGGATCCAATATATATTCTTGCTCTTTCTGTTCTCCTCCGGATCTGAGACCCCAAGCAGGCAGCGGAACAGAATGGCAAAGTTCAACGTGAACAGCATCCACTGTCTTTTCAGAAAGAGATACGCAATGAACATCCCCAGCGCGACCGCCCATGCCGTCACGCTGATCAGGCTTTTTACCTTTATTTTTCGGTTCTCCATAGCACCGCTCCTCTGCTCAGCCACCCAGCCCTCTTTAATATGGAAGATTCTTCCCCCTAACAACTGCGGCAACTGGTCATCTTCGCAGCAGGTGATGCGCCGCGTAACGGCGCGGCATTTCAAAACGCGCTGACGCGCGGCTCCGTTCGCTGCGCTCCGTCGCGGTATTTATCACCGCACAGTGCCATTTTTGACATGGAAGATCCTTCCTCCCAACAGCTGCGGCAGCCGGTCATCCTCGCAGCAGGTGATGAATACCTGCCCGCCCCGGATGCGGTTCAGTACAAACTCCTGCCGCCGGGGGTCCAGCTCCGAGAGCACATCGTCCAGCAGCAGCACCGGATACTCCCCGGTGTCCTGCTGAAAGATCTCCCGGGCCGCCAGCTTCAATGAGAGAGCCGCCGTCCGGGTCTGCCCCTGTGAGGCATAGCTTTTCGCGGCCTGTCCGTCTATCTTCACCAGTAAATCGTCCTTATGAGGGCCGGACAGACATTGCCGGCTGGCGATCTCCGCCGCCCGGTGCTCTTCCTGATGCTGTAAAAGCTGCTGGAAGATCACCTGCGGTCCAGCCTCCGGGTCCGTCACCGTAGACACCGTTTCATAACGTAAGGTAAGCCGTTCCCGGCCGCCGGAAAAATCTCCGTGAATGGCCGGGGCCGCCTGACACAGCCGCTTGATAAAGTGCGCCCGGTAATGGATCAGCAGCGCTCCCGCCTTGGCCATGCTCATGGAAAACTCGTCCAGCGCGTCCAGCAGGGAGGGCTTTTCCTCGCTGTCCCGCAAAATGCGGGTCTTGTGCTCGTGAAGCCGCTTATATTCCGCAAGTGCTTGCGCGTACCGGGGCCGCAGCTGGCAGATGCAGTCATCCAGAAAGCCCCGCCGGGCGGCGGCTCCTTCCCGGATCAGATACAGGTCCTCCGGGCAGAACAGCACACTTTGAAAAATACCGGACAGCTCGCCGCCGTTTTTCAGCTTGACGCCGTTAGACCGCAGCACCCGCCGCGCCCCCCGGTGCAGCTCCGCCTCCAGCAGAAACTCTCGATCTCTGGCAAACACATTCCCCTTCAAAAAGGCGTGATCCACGCCGAATTGGATCAGCTCCCGGTCATATCTGGCCCGATGGCTGACGCCGGAGAGATAGGCCACCGCCTCCAGCAGATTCGTCTTTCCCTGGGCGTTGTCACCGTAGATCACATTGATATTCGGGTCAAACGCAGCGTCTAAATGAACGTAATTACGGAAAAAATCCAGGCTTAACCCGTCAATCCGCATAGGCCGCCGCGTATTCCTGTCCCCGGAAGGTTACCACGTCTCCGGGGCGGATCTTCTTGCCCCGCATGGTGCACACCTCGCCGTTGACCTGTACTTCGCCGCTCTGGACGCACTCCTTGGCCTCGCCGCCGGTCTCTACCACGTTCGCCAGCTTCAGAAGATCCTGAAGCTTGATATATTCGGTTGTAATGGTCATTGTTTTCATATTTGTTTACTCCGCGCTCTTCAGCCGTACAGGCAATACCATATAAAGGAAGTTCTCCTCGCCCTCCACAGGGACGATAATGGCAGGGGAGACCCCTGTGTTCAGCTCGATCTTCACCTTGTCCGCCGGGGCATACCGCAGCGCCTCCATCAGATACCGGTTATTGAAGCCGATCTCCAACTTGTCGCCGTCGCCGCTGACACGGCACACGTCCTTGGCCTCACCGTTGCCGGTCTTGGCGGACAGCATCACCTTATCGTGGTCAAACAGGCAGCGCACCGGGCTTTTCAGCTTGTCGGAGATCACCACGGACACGCGGTCGATGCTCTCGATGAGTGCCTTGGTCTCTGCCACGATCTGAATGGGATTCTTCCGGGGGATGGCGTTCTTATAATCCAGAAACTCACCCTCCAGACGGCGGCAGATCAGCTGGGTATCACCGATTTCAAATAGAATATGCCGCTTGCCCAGCGTCACCGTCACCAGATCCTCCGTATCGCCGCAAATGCTCTTGACCTCACTGAGGGCGGAGCCGGGACAGACGAAGGAGAACGCGCCGCCTTCCAGCTTTTCCAGCTTCTCCCGGCGGAAAGCCAGACGGAAACCGTCCACGGCCACCATGCTGAGGCTCATATCCGCGATCTCAAAGAGCGCGCCGGTATGGACCGGGCGGCTTTCATTGGTAGAGACGGCAAAAGCCACCTCCTCAATCATGCTCCGCAGCACCTTCTGCTGCATAGAAACGGCATATTCATCCTCAACCTCCGGCAGATCCGGATAATCCGCGGCGGACAGGCCCAGAATGTCAAAATCCGCATCGCCGCAGGAGACATGGACCATCATTTTTTCATCAGCGGTAAAGGTGATCATATCGTCGGGCATCCGGCGGATGATATCGCCGAACAACCGGGCGTTCAGTACGATGTCGCCGCCTTCCACAACGTTGGCGAAAACGTTGGTACGAATACCGGTCTGCATGTTGTAGCCGGAGATGGTCAACTGCTGGTCCGCGTGGATCAACAGACCTTCCAGCGCCGGAATGGAGCTCTTCTGGGCAACGGCCCGGCTGGTGACGGCAATCGCGTTTTGGAGGAAAACTTTTTCACAGGAAAATTTAATCATGAGAGCCGCTTCCTTTCTGTATCAAATAGGGATAAAAGCGTTTTTTAAAAAGAAAAAATAAATTTTTTAGAAGAAAGTAACAGTAGTGTAAAAAAATGTGGAAAAGTAGAAAAACCCTTGTAGCCCCAATATTTTCACTCTCCACGCCCTTGTGGAAAAAAGATGTGGAAAAAAATTGGTTTTACACGGACTTTCTTTTTCCACATTACAGTTTTTCTTTTTCCCTTGCAAATGTGGAAAAAATACGGTCAATGGCGGTTGTTGATATTGGTCTTGATTTCCTTCACCGTCTCGGCGAAAGCGGGGTCTTTTTTCATCTGCTTTTCTACCTGCTTGAGAGAGTAGAGCACCGTGGAGTGATCCCGGTTGTCAAAGACCTTGCCGATCTCCACCACAGGCAGATTGGTCATGCCGCGAATGAGGTACATGGCGATCTGGCGGGCAGCCACGGCGTCCTTGACCCGCTGCTGACCGCAGATGATCTCTTTTTCAATCCCGTAATATTTGCTGATGTAGTCCAGAATGTTGTCCGGGGTGGGGATATACTCGTTGCTCTTTTTCAGAATATCCTGCATGGCCCGGGTGACCGTAGCCTCGTCGGCCTCACTGCCCAGCAGGTCCTTATAAGCCAGAATTTTATTGACGGTGCCCTCCAGCTGTCGGACGTTGGCAGTGACATTTTCAGCAATGTAGCTGGCGATCTTATCGGGAAGCTCCATACCCAGCGCCGCCGCCTTGTTCTTTACGATGGCAAGACGGGTCTCAAAGTCCGGCGGTGTCACGTCCGCCAGCAGGCCCCATTCAAACCGGGTCCGCAGCCGGTCATCCAGCAGCGTCATCTCAGAGGGGGGACGGTCCGAGGTCAGAACGATCTGCTTACCGGATTCGTACAGGTTATTGAAGGTATGGAAGAATTCATTCTGGACCTGTTCCTTGCCGGCCACGAACTGCACGTCGTCCACCAGCAGAAGGTCTGCCTCCCGGTATTTGGCCCGGAAGTCGCTGCCACGGCCTGCCCGAATCAGCTCAATGAACTCATTGATGAAGTCATCGCCCTTGATGTAGACGATTTTAGCAGCCGGATCATTCTGCCGGATCACGTTGGCGATGGCGTACAGCAAGTGGGTCTTGCCCAGACCGGAATCGCCGTAGATCAGCAAGGGGTTGTAGTTCTGGGCGGGATGCTCCGCCACCGCCATAGAGGCGGCGTAGGCCAGCTTATTGCTGGGACCTACCACGAAGGTCTCAAACGTGAAATCCTCGTAGGTGAAGCGATCGCTGTTTTTCTTGGGCGCGCCGCCCTGAAATTCCAGAAGTCCCGCTTCATCCAGGATCTTCACTTCAAACTCCATGGAGAAGAGATCCTGAAGGGCGGCTTTGATGTTTTTGATAAACAGGGATTCGATGTATCGTTTTTTAAAGTCGTTGGGACAGTGCAGATAGAAGGTATTTTCCCGGATGTCCACCGCCGTCAGTTCATCGAACCAGGTGGTGATGGTCGTCTCCGAGAGATCCTTCTTGAGCTGCTGGAGGACGTTGGTCCACACATCAGCGACAGAATTCAAATCAGAACACCTCTCTTGTTATAAAAGACAAAATCATACCGAGTTACATTATATCAAAAACAGAACGTTCAGGCAACAGAAATTACACATATACTAAATAATAAAGTTCAAAAATTTAGGGGCTGTCGGGAAACAAAATGTGGTTATCTCCGACAAAAAAAGCACCATATCTGCCAAAACGTACAGGAAACAGAAAAAACCGGATGTTTTTCACGGAATCTGCAACTTTTTCTTGACAGAATTTGAAAAAGTATGTATACTAATCCGTGCGTCATAAGTACGCACTGATATGCTTACTGCGCCGCCGGTCTCCGGGGGTGTTGAGTAAATGCCGCCGCAAGGCGGACGGAAATCTGACAGGAGGTGTCTCAACATGGCAACGAAACGTACCTATCAGCCCAAGAAGCTCCACGGCCAGAAGGTCCATGGCTTCCGCAAGAGAATGGCTACCGCCAACGGCCGCAAGGTCCTGGCTCGCCGCCGCGCCAAGGGCCGTGCCCGCCTGAGCTACTAAGAAGGACTCATGCGCGGGAGACACCTGAACAATGTCCTTTAGGGACGGTGGGACTGCAAGCGTCCTCCGTCCCTGGAATTGTATCCAGGGAAACTTTGCTCAGGGTGAAAGGACAGGGAACGAGTCATGAAAGCAGCGGTCACGCTGAAAGAGAATTATGAATTTCGGAGAACCTATCAGAAGGGCGTTTCGGCTGTCAGTCCCGTCATGGTGCTGTACTGCCGGAAAAACCGTCTGGGCCGGAACCGTCTGGGGCTGGTGTCCTCTACAAAGCTGGGACATGCCGTGGTGCGCAACCGCTGCCGCCGCCGTCTCCGGGAGGTCTACCGTCTGGAAAAGCCCCAGCTGAAAACGGGATATGATATTATTCTGGTTGCCCGGAGCAGAACTGCCACGGCCCCTTGGCCGGAGCTGCAAAAGCAGTTCCGCCGTCTGTGCCGGAAGGTAGATCTGATGAAGGAGCCCGTATGAAGCGGGTTCTTTTGGCTTTGGTGCGGTTCTACCGCCGGGCTATTTCTCCGTTTCGGCCGCCCTGCTGCCGCTATACCCCTACCTGTTCTCAATACGCGCTGGAAGCCATTGAAAAATACGGCGCCCTGAAGGGCGGCTGGATGGCTTTCCGCCGGATCCTGCGCTGTAATCCCTTCCACAAAGGCGGTTACGACCCCGTTCCCTGATTCAAAAGAATATCGGAGGAAAGACAAGAATGTCCACCATTGGCTACTACATTTGCGTACCCTTTGCCTGGCTGGTTCGTCTGTTCTATAACCTGACGAACTCCTACGGTGTGGCTCTGATCCTGTTTACTCTGGTCATCAAGCTCATCATGCTGCCCTTCCAGATGAAGTCCAAGAAGAGCATGATGCGCATGAGCCGCGTCAGCGGTCAGATGCAGGAGCTGCAGAAGCGCTATGCCAAAAACCAGGCCAAGCTTCAGGAGGAAATGCAGAAGCTCTACGAAGAGGAAGGCGTCAATCCCATGAGCGGCTGCCTCTGGAGCCTGATCCCGTTCCCCATCCTGATCGCCCTGTATTCCATCATCCGCCAGCCCATCACCCACTTCATGATGCTTTCCAAGGATGTGTTGCAAACCGTGGTGCAGTCCGCTGCGGATGCCGGCGTCAATCTGACGAACATCGTCATGATGGATAAGGCAACCGGTACACCGGCCCTGAAGGACGGTCTGTACCAGCTGGCCTCCTATGGCCAAATCAACCTGGTGAAGGCCGTGCAAGAGATGGGCCTTTCCACGCCGGAGGGCTGGTTCGACATGAACTATAACTTCTTAGGGCTGGATCTTACCGCCACGCCTTGGGAGTATGTCAAGAACTTCACCTTCACCTGGGCCGTGATCGGCGTGATCCTGATCCCCATTCTGGCCGGTCTTTCCCAGTTTGTGTTCAGCAAGCTCACCATGAAGACCCAGCCTCAGGCGGACGCCGCCGGCGGCGCTTCTATGAAGTCCATGATGTATATGATGCCCCTGATGAGCGTCTACATCGCCTTCATCATGCCTGCCGCCCTGGGCGTGTACTGGATCGCCCAGAGTGTGTTCTCCCTGATCCAGGAGGCAATTCTCAACAAGACCTTCTCTGCCAAGCTCAGCGAGGAAGAGGAGGCCCGCTTCCAAGCCCGCCAGGCTGACCGCCAGCGCCGCATGGAAGAAGCCCGCGTTCAGGAGCAGCAGAGAAAGCAGGAAGAGCAGAAGAAAAAGACCCTGCGGGAAAAGCAGCAGGCTGCTCAGGCTGCCAAGGCTGTCAAAGCTGCCAAGGCCGCTACCAGCACAACCGAGGCTGGCCGGGTGGGTGACCGCCCCTATGCCCGTGGCCGTGCTTACAAGGCGGACCGCTATGACGAAACATAATGAGGAGCCGTTATGAGACAGTTTATTGATGTAACGGGCAAAACGGAAGAAGAAGCCATTAACCGCGCCCTGGAGCAGCTGAAGCTGGACCGGGACGATGTATCCGTAGAGATCCTGGAGCGGGCAAAGGCCGGTTTCCTGGGTCTGGGAAGCTGCCCTGCCAAGGTCCGGGTCAGCTACGGTGAGGACGAGGAGCCTGCCGCTCCCGCCCAGCCCAAGGCGGAAAAAGTCCGGGAGGACAAGCCCAAGGCCGAGAAGCCCCGGACGGAAAAGAAGCCCGCCGAAAAGCCTCAGCGCCGGGAAGAGCCGGTCAAGAAGGAGCTTGCTCCCAAGACCGAGGAAGCACAGACCGTCAAGTCCCCGGAGGATCTGGGCGAGGAAGTGAATGACGAGCGGGCTCAGGAGATCCGCAAGTTCCTTTCCGGCCTCCTTCAGCAGATGGAGGTTCAGGCAGAGGTCAAGGTGTATCTCCCTGAAAAGGGCCGCTACAAGGTGTTCCTGGAAGGTCAGGGCCTTGGCGCCATCATCGGCCGCCGGGGCGAGACTCTGGACGCCATCCAGCAGCTCACCAGCTACTCCGTCAACCGCACCGGCAGCCGGGTCCGTGTCCAGCTGGACGCCGAGAATTACCGGGCCAAGCGGGAACAGAGCCTGGAGCGTCTGGCCAACAAGGTGGCGGGCAAGGTTGTCAAGTACCGCCGCAGCGTCACTCTGGAGCCTATGAACGCCTACGAGCGCCATGTGATCCACACGGCTTTGCAGGAGGTTCCCGGTGTCACCACCTATTCCACGGGTGTGGACCCCAATCGTCGGGTCATCGTGGCCTACGATCGGGAGAAAAAGTAAACCGAACCAACGCTCCGTCTTTCAGGCGGAGCGTTGTCCTATTTTTCCGGATTCCTTTCAACATTGTGAAAAAGTCGGTGACTTTTTTCGGAAACTCAATGAAAAAACGGCCGTTTTCCGGCAAATGTCAATAGGTAAGCGTAACAAAAAGTAAAAAAATTTTCAAATGGCCTCAATCAGTTGTTGGAAAACCTCACTGGCGCTTTTCCACCCCAGGCTTTTACGCGGGTAATTGTTCAGCCATTGCTCCACCGCTTTTACCTCTTTTTGTGATACTTTATCGAAATTCGTCCCTTTCGGAAACTTTCTGCGGATCATTTGGTTTTGCTTTTCGTTGCTCCCTCTTTCGCTGCTACAATACGGGTGACAGTAATACATTTTTGTGCGGTGGCCTCTGGACTTAAATATAGATCGCTCCAGGCCCTCACAGTCCGAAAATTCCCCGCCATTGTCCACGGTAATGGTTTTGAATATGGCCGGAAACATTCTCCCGTAACGGCGCTCCAGGCGGTCCAATGCTTGCACCACGCTTTCCTTTGTCTTGTCCGGTATCAGCATTATTATTTCCTGCGGTGCGGTCCTCTCTGTCAGGGCCAGCAGGCACTTTTTCCCGCCGCGGCAGGACACCACCAGATCCATTTCCCAGTGGCCGAACTCCTCCCGCTTATTTATTCTTTCCGGGCGCTTTTCGATGTTGTCCCCCTTGGCGGTAGATTTTAGGCGGCGGATGTGTTGAGTTTTTTTCTTTTGGCGTGACCCCCTGAAAGGTAGGTGCTTTGTGGTCAGTTGTAGAAAAATCCCTTTTTCCACATAGGAATAAAGCGTTTGTCTACAAATCCGCACCCCGAACTGGCCGTACTTCTCCGGGTGGTTCTCAATTTCGTGGATTGCTGCGGCAGGGCTAAAATCCTGGTTTACAATCAGCTCCTCCAGTGTTTCCGCGTAGGCTCGGTGATTTCCGATTTTTAGGGCTGGCCCCTTTGCCGCCATATTTGCGCGGTATCTTTGGTGCGATCTCTCCGGTATGTATTCGGTCACCTCGATGTAATCCGCGTTCAAGTAGGTGTATGTGCCGCGCTTTAGCTCCCGGCAGACGGTGGCCGCACTCACATGGAGGGCCGCGCCGATCTGGCGCATGGTTGCGCCCTCTTTCCGCATTTTTGCCATTTTGTTCCGATCATGGGCGGTTAAGTGCTTATATCCTTTCATGGGGCGGCCTCTCTTTCTCTGTAATATGACAAGGCCGGCGTGGTTCTTTCTACCACGCCGGCCTATTCTTTGCCCAGCAGCCACAGCACGGGGACCTCCAGCACCTCCGCAATGGCCACAGCTTCAAAGTCCGTCACAATCCTGGCCCCGCTCTCCATGCGGCTGATCACATCCCGCTCCACCATGATCCCCCGCAGTTGTAGCAGTTTGCATAGTTCGGACTGGGAAAGCCTCTTTTTCTGCCTGGCCTCTCGGATCCGGTCCCCGCACAAATTCCTTTTCCCGTTGATTTCGTAAAACTTCACCCGGCGCCCCTCCGTTGTGGATATGGCCCACATTTTTCTTGATATTAACACAGGCCGGCGTCAAAACCCGTGGTAATATTCAGCACAAGAAAATTATAGGCCCTTTGGCGCAGGGTTATTCATTGGGGCGCGGCGGTTCCGATCCTATGCCCCACCGTCAGCGGGTGATCTTCATAATGTCATTTGGGGTGCAGTCCAGTAGCAGACACAGCTTTTCGATGGTTTCAGTTGAAACAGGCCGCCCCTCTCGTAGACTTTGCAGGGTTCCCTCTGATACTATTTTTTCTTTTCTGATCCGGTATGTGGAGATCCCGGCCTCTTTCATTTTCTCAAATGCGCCCTGATAGCTAATTGCCATTTCGATCCCGTCCTTTCACTGTTATTCTATCACGCAATATACACATTGTAAAGTGTACACAAGCAATAAAAAGATACACTTCATTTTGTGTATGTTGTCTATTGATTTATACACATGATAGAGTGTATAATGTAATCAGCTCAAGAGGAAAGGGGGTGGTTGAAATGAGCAAGAAAAAACGCCGCAGGCGAAAGCCTACGGCGCGGCCCTCCAGAAAGGTTGACTTCCTGGCCGACATTCTGGCGGGCACAGTTTCCGGCCTAATCACAGCGGCAATCCTCAAATTGCTGGACTGGTAAAGGCCAGGGGTGCGGAGGCCCAAACCTCCGCACCCCAAATATAAACGAAACGCAGTTCTTTGTCAATAGGAGGGCAAACGATGAAATTTCTAATTTCTCTTGTGATATTTGTGGCGGTGTTCGTCCCGCTCCGGCGGTTGTTCCGCAGAATTTTGAAAGGTGGTAAAAATCATGTTGATTAAGCAAAACGGGAGGTATGGGGCCATGGTTGGCAATATCCAGGTTTTCACCATGGAGCGGGCCGTGGAAGTCTATAAGATGTTCGCCGCCCGGTGCTATGCGGATCTCACCATGGAGGCCAGCGTGGTCCTCTCCGATGTTGGGGACGATATGCACCGCCTGGGTTTTACCTGGGCCGAAATTGAAGATATGGAGCTGGAGGCAATCGCCTGATCCAGGGATCAGGCGCTCCCCAGTGGAAAGGCAGGAAATTATGAGATACAGCGAACAGCAACGGGCCTACAATCAGGCCCGGCAGGCCAGCGAATTGGCCGGGGCCATGGCCTCCGCCCATGAAAGGGCGTTTTTAGCCGCCAGGGGCGCCACGGACCGGCGCGGCCAGCCCGCCCGGTGCCTTTGGCAAATCGAAAACGACGCCGTTTTTGACGCCCTGGAGGCGGAGTACCAGGCGGACCCGGAGGCCGTCAAACTGCAAAAGGACGATATGGCCGCCAGGGCGGCGTTGATAAAGGCGGAAAGGGATCTGGTGGCCTGGGCGCTTTCCATCGTTCCCGCCGGGGTCCGTTCCACTCTTGCCCCCGCCGCCGAAAAGGACCACGCCACCCGAAAAAAGATCATTGATCTGGCCATGCGACTGGACGCCTCTACCATATCCAGCCGCGGTCCCGGCTGTTCCTTTGCTCGGTAAATTATACGGGGGCCGCCCCTTGACACGCGGCCCCCTATCCTTTACTATAATTCCGCGGAGGTGCTTTTTATGGAAGATCGCCATGTTATCCTGATTGACAAAAACGAACTTCTTTCCGATATAGCCAAAAAGAGGGACGCCGGTTTCCCTGCAAATCAAAATTTTTCTTCATACGCATATAGTTGTGTACTTCACGCGCCCGCCGTTGACGCCGAACCTATACGGCGCGGCGCTTGGGTCTGTGATCATACGGACATTGTTTGCAGCGTTTGCGGTGCCTCTTATCGTGATGAAATTGTCCAAATGGGTCCCATTCTCCGGTGTCCTTCCTGCGGCGCCATTCTGGACCTTTCCGCCGCCTTTCCCGGTATGGAAAGCGAAACATAAGCAAACCCCCGGCACCTGCGCGGTGCCGGGGGTTTGCGTCTTTCTCCGCCGGATGGTAAAATTTTGGCGGAGAAAGGGGGTGAAACTATGCCTTATACGCGGTATCTCATTGACGCCAGTACGCTGTACGCCGCCCGGCGCGAAAAGGTCTACCAGCTTTTGCGCGACTGGACGGACATTCTAAATGTAGACCTTTCCCGTCCTGGTGTCTATGACGCATTTTTTACGCAATCGGATCTTCCTATCCTTGGAGATCCCGCCTTTTCTGGCTGCCGCATAGTGGACATTACTCAAAGCGATATTTGACCGTCACGCTCTTTTGTTCCGGGTCCTTTTCTAAAGTGACCCGGAACTTTTCATGTCCGATCAGTGGCTCCGCCAGCTGGGCCAGCGCGATCAAAAGGAACTGGAATTTTTCCGCGTCCAGGTAAAGATCCCGCCCGGCGCTGGTATGCTCTGCCATGGCGTTTCACTCCTTGCCCCAGTCCGTGATCTGCTCCATAGCCTCCCGCAGTTTGTCAAATCCGAACATAGCCGCATAGGCCACGAACAGGCCCAGGGCCACCGCTCCGGCCACCATGTACCAGGTGACGGCCCAGCCCATGATCTGGAACACCGCAAAGAACGCCACCAGGGTGACGGCCATGGCCACCACCACCGCCAGGATATTGGTGGGGATCTTGTCCCAGGTGATTTTCTTCACCACCTGGGTGATGATGTTGGTGATCACGGTCAGGATCAGGGCCGCCAGCAGGATGGCGGACACCGCCAGGGGAATGTACTGCATGATGGTTTCCATTGATATGTCCTCCTTGAAATTATTTCACAGCCCCGCCCAGGGCGCACAGCAGCAGGTCCAGGGAGGGGAATGTGTCATAGTTGGCCAGCCAATAGTCCGGGGTGTTGATCACGCCGGCGGCCACCAGGGCGGCCACGCCCTCCTCCGGCGTGGCGGTGCGGGTCCCGGCCTTGGTTATGGTCTGCGCGGCCTTTTTCAGCAGGATCTCCAGGTATTGTACCTTTCCGGCCTCCGCTGCGTCCGCCCAGTAGTCCGGGGAGTTGATCACCCCCAGGGCCTCCAGCTTGTCCGCCGCGGCCTGGGGGGTGTCCTGGAGCATAAGCACCTGGCCCACCCGGATCAGGTTCCGGTTTTGGATGGCATTGATCTCCGCCAGGGTGTCCACGGTGGTGCCGTAGGTGCTGGCAATCTTGGAAAGGGTGTCCCCGGATCTCACCGTGTAAATAGTTGGACCGCTCGTTGTGGCTGTTCCGCTGGAGCTGCCGCCCAGCTTCTTGGCAATATCGGCAAAATTCGGGCAGATAAAACCGCGAATATATTTCCCGTTGATGGCCATGGTGCGCTTGCCCACCTTGCCGCCGCTCATGTTGCCCTCTGTCACCACAAAGGTGCCCGCCGCGCTGTTTACCTGGGTCACAATGCCGATATGATCTCCGGCTCCGGTGCAGTCACCTTTTCCGGTGTCATCCCAGTCATACACGCAGGCACCGCCTACATGGCACACATGGGCGTCATTCTCCACCCAAATGCCTTTGTCCTTTGCGATCTGCACGAACTTCTCCACGCCGCACTCGGTCCCGGTGTACTCCGCGATCCCGGCCTTTATGTATGCCGCGCTCACCGTGGCCGCGCAATAGGCGTCTTTCACCTGCATTTTGTAGCCGCGGGCCAGGGGCTTGTGGCCGTTGTAGATCTCCAGGATCTCCAGGTGTTTGGCGCTCCCCTTGGTGGCGCCCACCCATGCGTTGATAATGCCGGCTACTTTCTGCCGCAGTTGGTTTTCTGTCATCGGTAAAGCCTCCTTATATGCCCACATCCGGCGGCTCTGGCCGGTCCGTGGGCGGTTCCTCCGGGGTGGCTTGGTGGCCGCTCCCGCTCGTTCTGGCGGCCTCTGCCGCCTTGTCCTTGTTGGTCTTAATCCATCCCATGACGCCATTTTCCAGGCCGCACACGGCGAACACGCACCCCGTCAGGGTGTACGGCTCCGCCCCGGTGTGCCAGAATACTACCAGATCCGCCACGGTGTAGAGGATCAGCACCACAGCCTCCAGGACCAGCACCTTGTCCATGGTGCCCATTTTTCTTTTTTTCGCGGCGGCCATGCGCCTGGCCGGTGTGTAGCTGCCCCTGGTCAGGCGGTGGGCGGCCCAGCACAGGAAAAAACCCAGGGCCGCACCTCCGGCCATGGCCGCCGCCGCGATCAGCAGCGTTTTCATTGCGCACACGCCTCCTCACAGAAAGTCCGCCGTTTTCAGGCAGTCCTCATAAATATTTTTGATCCGCTGGGAGGTCAGCACCGTGGTGTTGTTCTCAAAATTGGGGTGATCGTCGCAATACCGCTCATAGGTGGTAATATCCCTCAAAATCTGGTCAAAGTGTTCTTTTGTGTGTCGTACCCCGTGGATGGTTTCATCCCCAAAATGGAGGATCCGGGATCGGCAGTTGATTGCGTCCCGCTCCTCCTGGGCCGCTTTCATTCCCACCAGGTCCCGCTCCAGCTGGTCCACCTTGGCGATCACTTCCCCATTGATGGCCCGCCCAATGGCTTTTGCCAGCGCGGACCAGGGATTGATTTTAATAGGGGCGATCTGTATCACTGTAAGCACGGCCAGCAGGATCCCGCCGCCGGTTGCGATTTCCGCCGCTGTCATAATGTCACCTCCCCGATGGCCTGGGCATAGTCCCGGCGGACTGCCGCGATCTCCTCCTCATGGTGGAGCGCATGGAGCTGTGCCAGCTCCATGGCCTGGGCCTGTATGATCACATTCATTCTGTCGATGATGGCGCACAGCTCCGCCGCCAGTTTGGTGTTGTCCATGGCCGTCACCCCCTTGCGCCGATCAGGGCGGCAATGTGTCGCAGATCCTCCACCGGGGCCTCGAAAAATGCGTGGCCCCATATAAAGTGATCCTCATGCTCCGGGTGCCGGTACTTCTGGCACACGGGATCCTCCCACACGCGATCCCAGCGGGCTTGATGGTCCTTGTCCTGCTTCTCCAGCCGCTTGGTGATGGCCAGTGTCAGGGCGCCCCGCTCCCGTCCCTGGCCGTCATCATCCCGCGCAAAATACAGGTGGGCCTTTCGGCTGGTTACCGCGCACAGCCGGCGCCCCTGGTGGATCAGGTAATCCTCCACAGCTTCCACCTCGGTGCCGTATGGAAGATTGACCGGGCCGGTGATGGTGTCGATCCTGGCCCGCTGCTTAACAATGTACCTCCGGCCCATTGGTTACGCCTCCGTTTCTCCAGCGTCCACGGCCTCCCATTGCCACAGGCCGGTGGTTCCCGGTGCCCATACGCACGGCTTCATGTCTGCCTTGCAGAGATACACAGCGGCGTTATAGGAGTAATACAGGCCGCTGGCGCAGTCCATCCCATACACCCACGGGATCGGGTCCTCCTGGGTTCCCTCGTGTGTGGTGTCAATGGGTCGATATACCGCCAGCATACCCTCCCCGTGTGGCGGCTGGTGTTCTTGCGGGAGGACCCCGCCGGGGGACACGACGCGGTACAGGGTCCCGCCGTCGTTGATGATGGAATTTTCCGCCACGGTCACGCCCGCTGCCAGGACTTCCTCCCAGGTTTTGAACAGATCCGGCATTTCCAGCGCCGTTTCGTCCGGCACATCCGTGGCCGCCTGGACATACAGGCGGGCCGCGGCGGACAGTTGGCCGGATAGTCTGGCATTTTGGGCCGTGCTTTCCCTGGTGGTCTGGATCTCCGCGCCTGCGTCCGCTGCCTCCAGGATCACGCTCTCCGCGCCCTCCAGGGCCTCCCGCCCCAGGAGGTGGTACACGGTCCCGTTATGGGTAATCCCCGCGGCCTCTGCCTCCTGGCACAGCACAAAGCACCCGTTTCCGGCCTGCCGCACATAGCTGGGGGCCTCAATCAGCGCCAGCTCGGTCCCGTCTTTTACAATCCGATACATGCTTTTTCCTCCTCGGTTTTCCTGCCCTTGATGAACAGGGCGTAATACAGGCGGCGCAGTTTCAGCACCCGCCCATGGTCGTTGAATTGCTCGTAGTAGGCTATGGGGCCTTTCAGCCATTCCGCCACCTGCTCCACGGTCTTTTCCCCGGCGTCCACCTGCTGGCGGAAATATCGCATTTTCCGCCGCGCCCGCTTCATGCCGTCCCGGCATCCGTGTGTGATGATCCGCCCGCTGGGCAAAATCTGAAACTTGGCTTTACAGAAACGGAAAGGCTTGTCCAGGCTGATCACATGGCATTTATTCCGGTTGATCGTCAGCCCCTTTTCCTCCGCCCGGCGGATCATGTCCTCCAGAACCTCCTCCGCCCGCTCCGCGCTCTCCAGGATCGCGTTGTAATCGTCCATATAGTGGCCCATGCCGTGGAGGGACAGCTGGCATTTCATCCAGTTGTCCAGATAGGAGGGCAAGGCCACCATTTCCTGCTGGCTCGGCTCCACACCCAGGTACATGCCCACCTCTCCCGGCACCGCGGCCACCATCAGATCCGCCAGCTCCCGCAGGTCCGGGTCCAGGATCAGGCGCCGGTGCCGCTCGTACAGCAGCGCGTGGGGCGCGCCAGGGAAAAAGTGGTGAAAATCCGCCAGCTTTATGGCGCCCTGCCGCCCGTGCCTCCGGTAATGCCAGCGCAGTTGTTCCTTTAACCTCTGGTAGTGGAAGTGCAGGCCCTTTCCCTTTTGGCTGGCCCCGTTGTCGTAGATCATGCTGGGGCAGTAGAGCGGCGCCAGCACCTCCCTGGTGAAAACCTTGTGGATCTGGCGGTCCGTGATGTGCGGGGCGTCGATGATCCGAAACTTTCCCCGCTCCCGCAGGGGAAAACGGATTGTTTTTCCCGGCCTCCATGTTCCATCCAGGATTTTGCGCCGGCGCTTGGCCGTGCCGGAAAACAGGTGCAGCTCAAAGTTGTGGGTGGACCCTTTCCAGCGCACGCCGTTGCAGCACTTTTTTCCGTACTTGAACATGTTTCGATAGCTGAAAACGCCCGCCAGTCCGCCCAGGCTGTCGCTGCGGGCCTGTCTGTTTCTTCTCCGCCGCGCTTGGCGGCGTCGGTATCGCGCCTCCCGGCGATCCTCGCTGGTCATAATATTTTTATTCGCCCTCCGCATAGTTGTCTTGTTGGTGCGCGTCTAAACTACTTTGGCCCGACACATGAAACGGGGATAGCGCAATACCCCGCCATGCAAGCAGCGTCCGTGTAAGGCCGTCAGCGGGCAGTTTTAGGGATTTACACCCAGGGCAGTATTTCTCCTTTTATACGGGTTCGGGACGCGCCCGGCATCCGCTTTCAACCCATTCTATAAAATCCGGGGGCCAGCGCCCTTGAATTGTCCGCGTTGCTGTTGTTGGGCGTGCCGTCCGTATTGACAAGGCAGAAATTGTTGCTGTTGTCGGAATTGGCGGAACGGGTCCACGCATTGACCGCCGCCGGAGTGTCGCCCTGCCGCACGGCACTTGTTCAGAAATACACCCAGCTATGACCTATTTTCGTTTCTTGTCGCTCTCCATGATGTTCCGCAGCAGGGTTTCCTCCTGGTCGATCAGCTCTCCCAGTTCTTGGGCCATGCGGTCCAGCCGCTCCGCGGCCTCCTTGGGCGGTACGCTCTTTCCCTTGCTGTCTGTAAAAGCGCCCTGCGGGTTGCAGTACAGGATTTCATAACAGTGGGTCAGGCGCACATCCAGGGCAGACAGGGCGGCCAGGGCCTCCAGGTGGTGCGCTTTCCGCAGCTCCTTTCTCTGCGTGTCGGACGGAAAGATCTTGTTTGCCTGCTCGGCGCGGTCCATGACCTGGCCGGCCAGGTGGGCGGTGTCCGCCGCGATCAGCCGGGAATACCGGGCGGACAGCCGCGAAAGAAAATCCACGGTTTTTACATAGATCTGGTTTGCGGTGTTCACATATTCCGCCTTGCTGGTGGTGCGCTTCTCTTTCAAAACGGACACGGTGGTGTCCTCCTCTCTTGGTTTCTGCGCTCCGGTCATCCCGCCCGCTTCCGCGGGACGGGATTGGGGGCGGGTCTGCTGCGGCGATTAGGCGGCAAAGCCGGGGGCCAGCGCCCATGAAGTGTCCGCGCCGCTGCGGTTGGGCGTGCCGTCCGTATAGACAAGGCAGAAAAGGTTGCTGGTGTCGGAATTGGCGGAACGGGTCCACGCATTGACCGCCGATCCCGTGTTGTCGTGCCTGTAATGCACCTTGCTGTTGCCCGCCTTGTAATAGTCATATTGCTTTTGGTAGTTCTGCTCCGCGCTGTTGGCATAGCTCCGGCTGCCGTGGTATTCAAACTCTGCCAGCAGGAAAAGCCAGTCGGTGGTGGCCGTCACATATCTGGCCGTATTGCTTCCGCCGCCGGTGTTGTCGCTGTACTTGGACACGGATTTCATAACGGCCCGTAAGTCCGCCGGCAGGGCTGCCAGCAGGGAGTTGGCCGGGGGGTTGGAGGGGGTCCCGCTGTTGCCCAGTACGGTTTTCCGCATGTAGCTTCCATTCCATCCGCCGGAGTTGGTCCGGCTGGTATTCATGCAGAAACCGCTTGACACATAGTTGCCGTAACTGCTATCACACAGGCCCACCAGCTTGTTGGAGATCTTTCCGATCTGGAAGTGGATCCGGTTGCTTCCCTCTCGGCTGCTGTTGTGGTTAAATCCGATGATGAAAACCGCAATGGACAGGTTGGAGAATGTAAAGCCCTGCACCGTCCCGTTGATGGTGACGGTCTTGGTGTCGCCCACATCCCAGTAATCGTCCCCCTTTCCAGCGTCCGAAACTGCCTTGATCGTGGCCCAGCTGTTGGAGTTCAGCGTGGTGTTGATGGTGGTCACTGTGATGGCCTGGGTGGTGGTCTTGGTCACACCGCCCTCTGTGTAGGAAACGGTGATGGTGGTATTCCCTGCCGCCAGGGCGCCGGAGGGGGAATAGGTGTACCCGGTCACCGCCGCGCTGCTCCCGTCGGTGTAGTAGGCGGTCACCACCATGCCGGCGGTGCTGAACTGCTCACCGGAAAAGTAGCTGGTGCGGTTGGGGGGCGTGGTGACTGCGATCCGGTCCAGTACCTTGGCCACTGTGATGGCCTGGGTGGTGGTCTTGGTCACATCCCCCTCCGTGTAGGAAACCGTGATGGTGGTATCACTCAATTTCAGGGCGCCGGTGGGGGAGTAGGTGTACCCGGTCACCGCACGGCTCTGGCCGTCTGTGTAGCGGGCCGCCACCACCATGCCCGCCGGGGTGAAGCTCTCCCCGTACTTGTAGGCGGTTTTTGTGGGCGGGTTGGTGATCTCAATGCTGGCCAGCACCCGCACCGTCACCGCCACAGTGGCGGTCTTTTTGATCCCGCCCCGCTGATAGTTCACCGTGATGGCCGTGGTATCCTTGGAGATGGTGGCGGGGGAGAATGTGCAATCGTCCGTCACATTTTCGGTGGTGTCATCCGCAAAGGTGGCAGTTACCACCATGCCCGCCGGGTCAAATGCTTCCCCGATGTAATAGGTCTTTTTGTTGGGCTGGGTGGTGACTGCGATCCCCTCGGTGATCATCAGGTCCACCTCGTACAGCAGGGCGCCGCTCACCTCCACCAGCTTGGTGGCGCTCTGTTCGTTTAGGGTGGCCGTCACGGTCCAGTCCCCCACATTAGGCAATTCAAATTCTGTCGATCCGGTCCCCTCCAGGGTGGTTTCCCCGTCCGAACAGGTCACGGCGGCGCCCGCGCAGGTGGTCACCTTGATGGTGGGACTTTGTACGCCTATGGCCTCTTTCAAACTCTGGAGGGTGGCCCGCATGTGCTGGCCGGTTTCATGGTTCACAAACGGGATGTAGTCCTGCGTGGACATTTCCTCCGCCGCCGGCAGGGCGTTGGTGGGCTGCTGGTAATCCGTCCCCGGCTTGGCCGCGCCCACCTTGTAGGTGTCCCCGCCCTCGCCGGTGGTCTTGGTCCCTTTCAGCAGGCCCTCCACCTTGATGGCGTCCTGCTTGTCTTTCAGGGCGCCGTTGTGGGCGTTGGGATCCTTGTTGTGTTCGTCGATCAGGTCATCCAGGCTCTCCTCCAGCTGCGGCTTTAGGGTCCCGTTGAAGTATTCCGCCACATCCTCGGCGGTCATCCACGCCTCCGCGGGGTAGGACACTTCCACCTCCACGCCGGCGGTCACGGTGATGGAAACGGGGTAGCGGCGCACATCCGGGGCAGTTCCCTCCACATAGGCGCTCACATACTGCTTTTGCTCCCCCAGGGACCCATAATAGATCATGGTTTCGGTCCCGTTCTCTACCTTGCCGAACACGGCAAAGCCGCCGATCCAGAAACCCTCCTGTAATCCGCCGTTCAGGTCGCTGCGGTACTCCACCAGCATGTTGACGGCGGCGCCCTCCACCGTTGGCACGGTGCTGGTGCCGTTGGGGCCTGGGTCAATGGGGGCGGTCAGCTTCCGGGCGGCCTCCGCGCTCTCCGCCGTGCCCTTGTCCATGACCACCTTTGTAATGGTCAGCTTATCGCCGGCCACCATTTTGGCCAGCAGATTGTTGCCGGCCTCTGTAATGACAAATCCGTAAAACATGGTTGCCTCCTCTTACTCCGCCGCCGGTATGGCGGTCTGTGTGATGGTTCCGAAAACCCCGCCCGCTCGGATCGGGGCCTCCATGCCGTAGTCCATGGGTGCCGCCGGCAGGGCGGTGGACATGTAGCCCCGCCCCATGGCACCCGTGATGGTCAGGGCCGCCGGATCCATCTGCGAAATGGTGATAATATCATCCAGCCAGGAGGAAAGGCGCTTGACGGAGGCCAGGACCCGCCGGAACTCCTCCAGCTCTCCCGGCCCTACCTCGCCGCCGTCCCCCACATAGGCCCGGAAATGGTGCGGATCGCCGTCGTACTCGTACCACTCCTCGATATACCCAGTTTCAAAGATGGTTTCAATGATCCGGTTGACCGCCGCCGGGGTGCCCATCTGCGTGTAAAACAACAGGGATCCCTCAATCAGCGCCCGCTTGGTCTTGATCGAATAATTTTCATCATAGGACGGGGTGCGCAGCTCCACGGCCATATAATCCAGCAGCCACTCCGGCATAGTGGCAATGGCCGCATAGGTCCGGGCCGCGTCGGAATAGGCGCACAGCTTTTCTACCTGCCGCCCCACCGCGTAGGCAATCGCCTGGACCTCCGCCTGGCTGGCCAGGTTCTCCGGCATAATGTCGGTAAAGCGGCTCCCGGAAAGTTTAATCATCCTCCAGCCCTCCGTAAGTCACGGTGGCCTCCCCCTGGAGGGCGGACACCTTGGTGGCCGCCACGGCGGTGTATGTGGGGGCCGTTACGGTCACCCGCTTGGCCCCGGCCTCCATGACCATGGCCACCAGCTTGGAGGGGTTTATGTCCCGCCCAATGGCCCGTTGCCAGGTCTGATAATCCGCCACCGCCTGGGCCACCGCCGCCTGGATGGTCACGGCCTTGGCGCTGTCGCTCCGGTTGATGTAATAGGTCAGGCCGATGGTATAAGGGACCTCCTCCGGGGCCGATACATTGACCAGATCCGTCATGGGCCGGATCGTCTTGTCTTGCAAATAGCCCTTTAGCCCGTTGATCATTTCCGGCCCAGGCTTTGCTCCGTCGGCCATGATGAAAACAATATCCACCGTTCCGGCCTCCTGGTCGCTGGTGGCCACCACATCCCCAATGGCTGGGCTGTACGCCTTGGCGTGGTATAGGTAGCTGTCCTCTGGTCCCGCCGTGGAATAGGCGCCGGGGGCCAGGAAAACCCGCTCCGCCAGGTCCTCGTCGCTCTCGATCTCCGTGCCGCCCTCGGTGGTTGCGGTGTTGGCCACGCTGGCCACATAGGGGACAGGATCCACCATGGTGGACAGCTCCCCGGCGGTCAGGCCGTTGCCGGCGCTTCCGGTTTCGGTGCAGGTGGCCGCCACCTCCACCGCGGTGCTGCCCGGTGGGATCTCCGCGTATTCGTCCGTGGCAAAGTACACGGACCCGGAGGACGCCACCCTGGTGCCCTGTGGGATGGCCGTTGCCGTTTCCCGCTCCGCCGCCAGGGTAAAGCGCAGGGTGCAGGTTGCCGCCGTGGCCGGACTTCTGGTGACGCCCTTAAAAAGCGCCAGGTTGTCCAGGTAGTCGGAATAGCTGTATTTCAATAGGCTTTGCTTGCCCTGCCGGTCTATGTACTGCATAGCCTGGTAGATCTGCGCCGCCGCGGCGTACAGGATCATGCGGTGGACGCTGGCCCGGTCCAGGGACACGGCCACGCCCTGGGCCTGCGTCATATAGTCCTCATAATCGGCCACCATTTCGCCCCGCACATCCTCCACCGTCTTATTGTCAATAAAGCTGATTTCCGGTGTGTTCTCGATTGCTGACATGTCAGGCACTTGTGATCACCACCTTGGGATAAAATACGCCCTCGCCGCCATGGGTCCATTGGACGGACTGCACCCGCACCTCCGGGATAAACTGGGCCGTCTTTTTGGTGATCTCCGCCGTGTAAAGGCTCTTTGCTACCTCCGGCGGCATGTCCACAAAATCCATGTTGATCCCAAATTCCCGATCCAGCGGCATGGTGCCCTCTCTGGTGGAATACAGTAGGGCCAGCTTGCGGTCCAGCTCCGCCATGGCGTCATTGGCAAAAGTGAATTGCAGTTGAAAATCAAAAGGTGAAATATTCATGCGTATTCCTCCAGCGTGATGGACAGAGCGGCCTTGACCAGCTCCCCGCGGCTGAATATGGTGGACCAGGTTTCGCTTGATCCGGTCAGCCGAAACGGATTTTTCCCCACCGGCCTGTTGCCGATGACCAAATATTCCGCCGTCCCTGCTTCCACCATGCCCTCCACCGCCTCCAGCACGGACCGGGGGCGCACCCCCAGGCCGGCGGACAGGTATATGGTCAGGTTTACAGTCTGGAGGCCAGGGCCTAAAAATTCCGCCTTTGGCTTTGCTCCCATGGCTTCATGGATGGCCCAGCGCCCGGAGGTTTCCCTGGTCATTTCCTGGAGGATCAGGGCGGTTTCGTCGCTCACCTCAAAGACGATTTTCCGCCCCAGCGTTCCAATGGTCACAGCTTACCCTCCTATCCTCACATCAGGGCTGCCGCCCGTCACGGTCCCGCTCCCGCTGTGCGCGGCCAGGGTGTCGCCCATGCGGGCCGCCGGCTTCCCGTTGATCCGCACCGTCCCGCTCCCGGCGCCCACGGCGCCCTGGCTGGACCCGCAGCACCCGTCCCGCTCGGTGGTAATGCTCCCCACCGTAGCGGCGGCCAGGCCGTTGATCCGCACCGTCCCCGAACAGGCCCCGGAGATCTCCCCGCTGAACGGTTCCGGGGAGTGGGGCGGCACATGCCCCGTGTGTTCCCCGGCGGTGGTTCCCGCCACCGCGTCGGTTATTCTTGCCGCCTGCGGCATGGCTCCCGCCTCCTTTCGTCGTTGCAAAGTCCGCTTGCCTCCGTTTCCGCCGCTGGCGAAAACTGCGGCCGCTCCCTTGCGCCTCCTCTCCCGTCCGCGCCCGCTCCGCTGGGCCGCGTCCGGGTTCCCTTAATTCAGGTCGATGGTGGCGCCGTTGATGGTCACCGTTCCGCCGGCCTCGATTTTGATAGCCCCGGCGCATTGGATGGTCAGGGTGCTGCCGTCATACCGGATCATGGCTTCCCCCGGCGTCCGGCCCAGGTCCTTGCGGAACAGGCCCTCCGCGCCCTCCGGGGGTTTGTTATTGCCGGACCAATACCGGCCCAGGACCAGCCCCGCCTCGGTCCCGTTGGATAGGTGCAGCACCATGACGGGATCCCCCACCTTTGGCATGTTGTACTCTGTGCAGAGCATGGGGAGGGGGGCGGTCACGCTGTCGTCCTTGTCGGGGTAGACCACCCGCACCAGGCCGGCGGCGTAGTCAATGGATGAAACCTTGCCCACCCGGAAAATTTCATTTGCCATGTGGTCCTCCTCAATCCGCTGTCAGGGCGTTGGCCGCGCTGATCAGCAGAGTGTCCAGCCATGCCAGGGAGGAGTAAGCGGTGGCCCAGTAGTCCGGGGAGTTGATCACCCCGGTGTTGGTCAGCACTTTCAGCGCCGCGTCCACCGTCGTGATACTTGTCCCGCCCAGGTTTACCTTGATCCGGGTCGCCATGTTCAGGATCAGGCCGTCCAGGTTTTTCACATCCTTGTAATGGGCCACCCAATACTCCGGGGAGGCCATAACGCCCACGGCGGCCAGCCGCTCGGTGGCGTCCTTGATCACTTCCTCGGTCATGGCTTCCACCAGGGACAGCTCCAGGTCCATGGTGTACCCCGCCCCGACATGGTGGGTAATGCTGTCTATGTAATACTTTCCAGACAGGCGCCCCAGGCCCACCACAGTGACACACTGGGAGGCCACCAGGGCGGCGTTGCCCGTCATGGTCACGGACAGGGTGGTGGCGCCGTGGTTCGCCTTGTCCACCGCCGCCCGGATCCGCCGCTCTGCGTCGGCCAGGTTGTCCGCTTTGCCGGATTGTTTCAGGATCCGTGTGCCAGTCCCCACAGTGGCCTTGATCTCCTCCTCGGTGATCGGGTCTGTGTAGGTGTACTCCCCGCCGGTATAGGTCCCGGCCAGGGTCTTTTTCCAGCTCCAGCTCTCCATATCGGTTTCCCGTATGGTCAGCACAGGGTCCTTTTTCTTGTACGCCTCCCGGTCAAATACCACGATTTTTTGGGCGTACACTTTCATGGCATAGCCGTAAGCGTCGCACAGCTCCATGTAAAAATCACAATCGGTCTGCCCGGACTGCTCAATGGACTGGATCGTGAAAGGGGTTCCCTCCACATCCCAGGCCAGGGCAATGCCCGCCCGGCTTGCGATCTCTTTCCCGATTTCCTGGACCGTGACTTTTTCCCAGGTCTTTGTCCGCTCGGTTTCCCGAAAAGCGCCGTCCGCCGGCACCGACACGGCGGAAATGGTCCCGGTAATGGGCCACCCCGCAAACTCGAAATTGTCCAGGATGAAAAAACCGCAGGGGAGGGCGCGGTTGTCGCCCTCCCGCTCCCAGTCGGAAAGTTTTATGGCGGCCTCCAGCGTATCGCCTGCCAGCGGCAGCCATGCCACCGTCCATTGGCGGTCCCGGTCATGGATCGCAATATCCAGGCTGTCCGCCTCTCCGCTGGCCGGGTCCGTGTAGGTGATCTCCGTGGTCTGGCCCAGCATTTTACTTTTGACCGCCGCGCCATTCCAGGTCAGATCCACCGCCGCGCTGCGTGTTCTCATGCTCCCGTCCTCCAGATCGGCAGGTTTTCCGCCTTGTCATCCTCCGGCGGGTCCGGTGTTTGCAGGACCGTCCCCGCCTCAAATACGAAAATATCCAGCAGGGGGAGGTTGTTCTGCATAAGCCAGCCTGTATATGTTTCGCTTCCATATACCTTGTGCGCGATAGCGTCCCAGGCGTCCCCCTGTTGGGTGGTGTAGGTTTTTGCCATGTGCGGGCCTCCTTACGCCGGGGCAAACTTTTTGCGCCGCTCCTCGGCTTTCATCTGCTTGTACATTTTTTTGAACTCCGCAAAGCTCATGCGGGCGGCTTCCACGGCCTCCTCTTTGGTGGTGTTGCCGTAGAAATTGAACACAGGGGACCACACGATCCGGTCCCCGTCGCCGTCCTCCGGGCCTCCGCCGCCTTGCGGTTTCGGCTTGGTCCATTCGTCCAGCAGGGCCGCCAGCTTGGACAGCGGCATGACCGCCTCCGGCTCTCCGCCCTCACCGATCATGGCCAGGGTCGGGGCCGTGGCAATGCCGCCGGCGGCCAGCATTGGGATTGTTGGCAGATTGATGGAAAAACTCTTCCCGCCCAGGACCGGCACCCAGTCTGGGATGGTAAACCCACAGTTGTTAATGGCTCCGATAACCGAATTTACTGCCCCAATGATGGCATTGATCGGTAGCTTCACAATTTGCACAAGCCCTTGCACCAAATTTGAAACAATATCGCAAATCCCTTGCCATGCCATTTCCCAATTTCCAGAAAACACGCCGGTTAAAAATTCAATTAACCCAGTAAGTACCCCTATGATGTTCTCCACAATGGGGGCAATGGTTACAAAGGCGTTTTGCAGTCCATTCAAAATCAACTCGGCTACAAATTGAAGCGCCGGTGCAAGGTTGCTCCAAATCATGGAGGCAAAGTTGCCCAGGGCTTGGAGAAGTGGCTGCACCCTCCCTAAAATCCCCATAACCGCATTTCTAAACTGTTCGCTTCGGTTCCACAGGATCACAAAGGCGCCGGCTACCGCCGCGATAATCGCTATAATGACAGTGAATTGCCCGCCCAGCAGGCCCGCCACGGTTTTCAGGAGGCCGCCCTGCTTGACTGCCGTACCCAATACCGTGCCGATCCCCTTAATGGCCCCTGCCGCTTGTCCCGCTGTCCGCAGGGCCATAAATGCCACTACGGCGGTGGTAATTGCCCCGGCCAGGGTCAGCAGCATGTCCTTGTTTTCCCCGATCCATTGGGCGGCTGTCTTGATCGTCGGAATGACATTGCCTTGCACATATCCGCCCAGCTTTTCCACAGCGGTCTGCACATTGGGGATAACGGTTGCTGACAGGAAGTTCAGGCCGTCCAGTATGTACGGCTCCAGCTGTTCCCCGATGGTCCACAGGATCCCCTCCGCCTGCCGCTTCACGCCCTGCATGGCGCTTTCCAGGTCGTTGTACCGCACGGAATTGATCTGTTCCAGCGCCCCCTGGGTGTCATAGGCCGCCGTGGAGGCGTCCGCCATGGCCTGCATGGCCTCCGCGCCCAGGTCCTCCCACATGGTTCCGAACAGGGACACGCCCAGGGCGTCCCGCTTCACCTGATCGTCCATGTCCATCAGGGTGTTTAACACATCGAAAAACGCCTTGTTTGCGTCCTCACCGCCGCCGGCAAAGGTTTCCATCATGGCGTTGGCGTTATATCCCAAATCCTGGAACGCCTGCACCGTGGTGTCGCTTCCGTCGATGGCCCGGATGGAAAACTCTTTGATGGCGTCGCCCACTTTGTCCAGGTTCCACGCCGTACTGTCCGCGCCGCTTTGCAGCAGTTGGAACATGCCGTCCGCCGTAAAGCCCAACTTGGAGAACTGGCTGGAATATTCGTTGATGGTGTCGATCAGCTCCCCGGAATAGTCCAGGCCGTTTTGCGCACCCGCCGCGATCAGGCTGAACGCCTCTTTCGCGGATCCGCCGAAATTCTTTGTGATGGCCGCCGCGGCGCGGGTGCTTTCCTCCACGCCGTACTCGAAAGTGTCCTGGAGGGCCAGGGCCGCCTCTGTGGCCTCCTGGATTTCATCCGGGGATATGTTTTTCAGGTTCCGGTCCACCAGGGCCACAGCGTCCGCCGCGTCCTGGAGGCTGTCCCCAAAATTGTTTTGATAGACACCCTCCATGGCGGCCTGGAGGTGTTCCAGTTCCTCGCCGGCGGCTCCGGTGGCCGCCGCCATGCTGTTCACGGCCTGCTCATGCTCTGTGTAGGACTTAACAGCAGCCACGCCCACCGCGGTGGCCGCCGCCGCAGTTACGCCGGCGGCCACCTTGGCGGCTTTCCCGATTTTTTCCGCTGTCTTGGCCAGCTTGCCCAGGTTTTCGTCTGCGTCCAGGCAGGCTTTTTTCAAAGAGCTGTCCACTCTGCCGGCGATCTTTAGCGCCAGCTCATAGGTTTTTCCTTTTGCCATATAGCTTGATCGCCTCCTCCGCCATGTCTTGCAGTTCGTCTATGGACAGCCCCATAAAGTAGTCAACCCCTGCCCGCAGCAGAAAGGACAGACCCACGCAAGCCTTTCTGATTTCCGGCGGGGTCAGTCCTCTCCGTCCCCGCCGTACAGAAAACCCGTGACCATGTTTTTCAGCGCAATGCTCTCCTTTGGGGGTAGCCCCTTGAAAAACTCCACAGGCTTTCCGGAGGCGCGGGCCGCCATATAAATGGCATAATCCACGGTCATTTCCGCCACAGGGTTCACAATGCCCAGTTTGGTCATGATCCTGCCCACGGCGCACAGGTCCGCCGCCGTCATGTTCTCCATGGCGGACAGGTCCACCTCGGTGTACTCCACACCCTCGAACTTGTACGGCTTGCGGAATTTCAGGATCAGGCTGTCATCCTCCGGCTCCTCCGCCTGGGCTGTCGGGACCAGCGCGGTGGTCTGCTCCGCCTCCAGGGCGGCGTTGTTCTTGATTTCATCCATTTAGCACATCTCCTTGTATTCGGCCAGCAGATCCACGCCGTTGACCTTGTATGTGGGGTTCATCTTGTCCAGCTCCACGACGCTTTCCCCGTTTACCTCAATCAGGATATAGAGGATATTCAGGGTCACGCCGCTGTCCATGGTGCTGGCTCGTTTCAGCTTGCCGCCGGTCAGCTTGGCCGCCCGGCCCCGGACCACCACCCGGATGGACTTTGGCACGATGTTTCCGGCGCTGTCGATTTCCTGGGCGGCGCCCCGGATCGTCAGCTGCACGGCCTTGGTCTGGTCCATCATGTTGGTGGCCTCTTTGTCCAGGGTGCGGAAAGGGATTTCCAGCTGCATATTGCCGAAATGGCCGATGGTGGGATCGTCGATCTCACCCAGGATCCCGGCGCCGCTCACCGTTTCGCTGGTGGCCTCAAAGTCCGGCATGGTCAATTCGTCCCCCACGCCCAGCAGCTTTTCCCCGTCGTTGTACACATTGTAGTTGTTTACCTTGGTCGGAATATTTTTGCTCATGGTTTACTCGCCTCCTCCGGTCAGCGCGGCCTCCAGGGCCGCGGTGTCGTACTCGCGGATGTTCACGATCTTCTCCGCGGGGATGTAGGGCGCCAGGTAGGTGTGGGTGGTCAGCTTTCCGTCCAGCAGGTCGGTGATCGGGTTTTCATCCTCCTTGAACTCCAGCCGATACCCGGCGCAGTAGTCGCGGGCCACATACCCGTTGCCAATGATGTTCTGGCTGTCCACGATGGACTGGATCAGGCGCTTGTTGCCCGGCTTGTCCACCTTTTGGAAGTAGGTCAGGATGAAGTTATTTCCATCCCAGTCAAAGAACCGCCGCACCGCCAGCCAGCGGTCTTTCGGATCCGTGGTGGAGGGATAGGCCGCCGTGTTGTTGCCCCACAGCTTGAAACCGTTGGCATTGATGGCCGTGATCACGCCCTGGCCGTTCAGGAGGTTGGCCTGCTCCTGGTCCAGCGCCACCTCGGTGCCGTCATCCAGCACAGTGGCGGTGATTTTCAGGTCCTTATTGGAGGGGCTTTCGTAGGGCACATCCCCGTTGGCCGCGTCGGTGGCCGCCGTTTCCGCCGCCGCCATGGCGGACAGGCAATAGATCTTTTCGCCCACCGCCCCCTTGGGCCAGAATACCGCCGCGTGGTTGGAGCTTGCGCCCAGCTTTTCCTTGGCGGTCTTTACTGCGGTGTACACCGTGGCGCCCGTTCTGTCTGCCGCAATGTCCAGGTATGTGTTGCAGTCGAAATTGCCGTTGATCTTGCCGGTCTTGGCCTGGAGTGCCGCCGCCACCACGGGATCGTGGGACCAGCCGGGGGCCAGCAGCAGGCCGGGCACCAGGCCCAGCTTGGGATAGATCTGGCGCACCAGCTCCAGGCCCGTTTCCTTTCCGGTTGCGGTGTCCACGCCGCCCACCACATCCTCCTTGGTCACGCCTGCGGGGTTCAGGCTGGTGGAGGAAACAGACAGGCTTTCCGCCTCCTTTGCTGTTTCGGAGATCAGCGTGATCACCACATTCCCGTCATCGTCGTGGGCCGCCGTGTAGTCCGTTTCGGCCACCAGCGGGGTGGCGTCTTTCTTCACCACCAGGGTGTCCAGCAGCACATAGGGCTTGGTATAGACCGCCTGCCCGTTGGCCACCGTGCAGCTCTCCTCCTCGTTGCTCTTGGTGTGCTTGGAATTGCCGGGATCCAGCACATTCACCAGAACAATGGGGGCGTTGTTGAACACCCGGAAATTGGCGTCAATGCTCTGGCAAAGGGTGAAGTTTTTGAAATCGTCGGAATAGCCCACAGCGGCCTGGCACTCCGCAAAGCTGTAACACAGCTTCGGGGTGTTGGCCGCTTTGGTCGGATCGTCCGCCAGGTGAACGGGTGCCGTGCCAAAAATCACCTGGAGGGCGGCGCTGCTTCGGATCGGCGTGGTCAGGCTCGTGGCCTGCTCCTGGTTGTACACGCCATGCTGATAGGTTGCCATGTTGCTTTACCTCCTGTTAATTTCGTTTCTGCGCCTTTCGGTACAGGGCATAAATGGGGCCGGTTTTCTCCCGCAGCTGGCGCATGGCCTCCGGCAGCTGGTCCAGCGGTACGATCAGGCCGCCCAGCACCGGGGCTTTCTTTTGCGCCGCCGCCAGAGCCTCCGGTATGCCGCCCCGGTAGGATGTGAATTGCTTGGCCACTCCGGGGATCGTGGGGCCGCAGTACACCAGCGTGCCGGCCTCCGCCGCCGGTTTGGTCTGTTTCTTTGCTGTCATGCTTCTGGCACCTCCTTGTGGACCGCCGGCGCCTGGATCCGCAGGGACATGGCCGTGAAATAGTACGGGTGTGTGTCCTCCTCCTGGGTGGTCCATTCCATGGGGTAAAGGACCTCCCAGCGGTTGCCGATCACGGCGCAGGCGGAATAGTGATGATAAATTTTGTTGATGATGTGCAGGGCGTCCCGGTAGCCTTGGCGTCCCGGATCGGGGTCGTAGACACAGGCCACCAGCACCGCGTCAATGATCTGCGGGTCATCGTCGCTCTCGGTCTTTCCACCCCGGAGGCGCACCACCACATACGGCTCCGGCGGTGCCTCCTTGTCCTGGGCTTCATCGTCGCTTTCCCGGATCGGCACATCCTGGGGGTATACCTGGATCTCCCGCTCGACGCCCAGGGAACTTTTCAGCCTCTCATGGGCGAAAAGCTCCTTTAGGTCCGCCACCATGGCGTCCTGCAAAAATTCTTGGGTCACATGCTTGTGCCTCCTTGACTTTTTACCGTTTCTTTCGTATAATTACGGATGTGTTAATAGTCAGAAAAGTGTGGTAATAATCAGCACAAAAGGAGAAATAAAAAATGAAAAAGAAAAGAACTCTTGCACTCTTGCTTTCTCTTGCACTCTCCGTTTCCCTCTGCGCCTGCACAGTCACACCGCCAGAGGAGGGGGGTGGCGGCTCTGCCGTTGATAGTGATACCAGCTCCTCCTCTCCGGCAGAAACGCCCGATCCCGCGCCCTCTACAATTTCCTTTGAACAGGAATTTTCCAGCGGCAACTATACCGCCGGTATTGATTTCCCCGCCGGGAAATATGACATCGTGGCGGTCAGCGGCGGCGGGAATGTCAGTTCCAGCAATGCCTTTGACGGCGGGATCAACGCAGTCATGGGAACAGAGGACAAAAACGAACTCATGGATATGTACGAACAGGAGTACAGCAATATTGACCTGCCCGACGGCACCACGCTAACCATTTCCGGTGTGACTGTCCGCCTCACCTCCGACGCAGCCAGCGGCGATCCGCTCACGCCCCGCAATCAGGAGATCACCGAAACGGTGGATCTTGGAAACGGAAACTTTGTTGCCGGAGAAGATTTCCCTGCTGGAGTTTACAACATCGTGGCGGTTAGCGGTGCCGGAAATGTGTCCTCCGATAACATGTACAGCGGCGGCCTCAATGCTATGATGGGCACAGAGGAGGAAAATCAGCTCATGGACATGTACGAACAGGAATATAAAAATATTGATCTGCCCGACGGCACCACGCTCACTATTTCCGGTGTCCAGATCCAGCTTGTCCCCAGCGTTTGAGTGTTTGGCTTTTTCCTTGCGGTCCCTACATGGGGCCGCTTTTTTATGCCGCTCTCCCGAAACCGTCCAGGACCCGCTCCACCTCTCGCTGGATGTGCTTTTGCAGGATGGAGTAATAATCCTGGGTGGCCTCCTCGTAGGTCTTGCCGTACATCATAGGCACCGCCGGGGCCATGAGCGTTTTTATCTTGGTCATGTCCGCCTTTTTGCCGTATTTCTCCTCGCGCTTTTCACGGCCTCTTGTGTAGAACTCACCCGGCACACGCTGTACAATGGCCGTGTGCCCGCTCTCGAAAGTGGCCTCAAATGCCTTTGACCCGTTTTTCTCCAGTGTCACAAAACTGCTTTCGTTCAGCACTTTCAGCATGGCCGCAGTGGTCTTGGTGTTCTTTCTGGTCATGTAGTTCATGACTTCCAGCATACCGCCCCTGGAAAACAGAGTTGCCGATCCATTGGATCCAGTTGCCTTTTCCAGGTACATACCGCCCATTTTCCTGTCGGTCAGAACTTTTTTGTTGCTGATCGCATAGCGTTTCCTGGTCCTTTGGCCGATCTTCCGCTTCATTTCGTTGGCCGTCGCGTTCAGGGCGCTGGCCAGTACATCAGGGGCTTTCAGCCGGTTGGGCAGGGTGTCCAGCTGCCGGATGATCTTTTCGATCTCCGCTTGGGTGTCAATTTCCAGCATAGTGCCTTTTTCGCTCACGATCTCACCGCCTCCAGCGTAATGGCCAGCATACCGGCCTCCTCGGTGCAATCGGCCACCCGGAACAGGCGCCCGTCAAAATTAAGCTGTTTCCCATGGGCCGGGCGCGGGCCGTATTCCTCCTTGGCCACATAGATCAGCCGGCGGGCCTTGTAGGTCCCATCCACCTGGATCCCCATTTTTGACTTGTCCCGCTCCAGCAGCTCGTTTTCATCCACCACCACGGTCATGGGCTTGCCGTCTATGGTGTGGGTGTCCGCGAACTCCTGGTCATTCAGAAACACGGCGGAAATGTCAGCCGCCACCAGGTCCTTGAAGCCAGGGGCGCCCATCAGCGGGCGCCCCCTGTTTCATTTGCGGGGGCCTGAACGGGGGCCGCCGCGATCAGCTCCGCCCGTTCCTTGTTGTTCTTTGCGCTGGAAATATCCACGCCCAGTTGGTCGGCCAGCTTTTCCAGCTCGGCCTTTTTCATGGCGGCCAGCTGGTCAGGGTCCAGGTGCCCCTCCACCATTCCCGCCTCCTGGCCGTTCTCCTGGGCCTCCTGGCCCCCGTTCTGGCCCCGGCTATCCTGGGACCCGTCCGTCTGTCCTGCGTCCTCCTGGGCTTCCTGGCGGCGTTCCTCGGCCTCCTGACCATCCCAGGCGGCGCTCTTGGCATTCAGCCATGCGGTGACCATCTTCTGGTCATTGGCGGGGAGGGGGTCGCCCGCGTCATACATCCGCCCCAGGTACAGCACGGACCGTTTGGCGATCAGCTTTTTCATGCCTTACGCCCTCCTTATGTCCGCTCGGTGGCTTTCAGCGTTCCGCCGGTGGCCACGGTAATGTCGTACACCTTTCCGTCCTCGCCTTTCATGGCCAGACTGTTGTGGACCGCCGGGGCGCCGTCCGGGTCCCCGATATTCACCAGAACGGTGGCGTCGCTGGCCTCCGCCGTTGCGGCTGCGTAGCCGGCGGGGACATTGCCCTTTTCGGTGGCGGTGATTTCGTCCGCCGCGGCGTCATAGTACACCGGGGCGCCCATGGTGATCTTTTCGGAGGCTTTCTTGTCCATGATATACACGCCGGTGACATGCAGGGCGCCGGTTGCGCCCTCCGCAATGTCATTCCCAGCCACGCCGATCCGATTTCCCAGGCTTACCACCTGGCCGTTTGCCACGGCCTCCTCGGCGGTGTAGTCCAGGGTTTCGCCTCTCTGCCAGTATCTTGCGTTCATTTCTCTGTACCTCCTTACTCGGCAATAGCTACGCCGTTATTTCGTACAATGCCCCGGTAGTCCATGACGGTGATACCCCAGTCCAGCCAAATGTCCCACACAAAGCCCAGGTAACCGGCCTTTTCGCTCCGGCGGAAACTGGGGGTTTCCACGCCGTTCAGGTAGTCCACCTGTACGCTCTTGGCCGTGGTCTTATCGCCCACGATGTACCAGGGCACCGCGCTGGATCCGGCCAGGGCGTTGATCGCTCCCTCCTCCACCACCTGGAGCTGGGTCCGGTACTTGTAAAGCGCGTTTGCGGTGTGGCTGCCAATGCCCTCCACATCCACCTGCGCGGTTTCAAGCAGCTGGGACATAAGGAAACCGTACCCCACGGGCACCAGAATGTACTTGGGCTGTACCATAATGCTTTCCCCGAAAGGATCCGTCTGGCGCAGCAGCTTCATCATCATTTTCTGGACGCTCTCAATGGTGGGGGCGGTGCCGGTGGCGATCAGGTTCTTGTGTGCGTCGGCTTCAAACAGGGTCACGCCGTCATATACGGCGGGGTTCTTCACGATGACCTCATACACCTGCTTGTTGATCTTCCGCTTTGCCACGCGGGCGTACTGGCCCGGCATTTCGGACAAAAAGCCAATATCATCATTGATGAACGCCTCGCGGGTCATGGTGAACTGGGTCCCGTAGGTGTCCAGCTTGCGCAGGGGGTTCATGTCGGTGTCCAGGGTGCTGTGCTTCAGCTCTCCGCCCTCGGTCACCTTGTCGAACTGGCCGCCGCCGATGGTGTATTCATGGGACTTGCTGGGCTTGAAGTCCGGCAGGCTGCCCTTACTGGTCCACAGGTCATAGGTGGTGGGCACAAGCTGGTACTGGTGTACAATGGATTTCTGGATGGCCTGATCCAGAATGGCGGGGAAAGAGGCCGTGGGGGAAAGGAACTGGCGCACCGCCATGTCCCACAGGTCATTCTTGCCCATGCGCAGCAGGGAAGTAGTGGACCCCTCGCCGCTCCGGGCCATGCACTCGATCATGAGATCCCGCACAGACATGCCGCGCAGGCTGTCCGCCTCTCTGGCCGGATTGCTCACAGGGACGCCGGCACGCAGCAGCAGGGCGTCCACCGCCGCGTTGCGGAACTCATTGCCCTGGCCGTCATCGGTCCGGGTGCCCACGGGGCCGCCGTGGGAGATCATGAACTCCACCGCCGCCTGGCGCACCTGGTCCATGGTCTGGCCGCCGCGGATGTACTCCGACGGATCCATGCCCACCTGTCGGCACAGGGCCACAATTTCGCTGTTGCGCTGGCGCTCTGCCTGCACCGCCGCCTGTCGGGTTGCGTCGTTTCCGCCGTCCTGGCCCTCTGCGCCGGCAGGCTCACCGGCTCCGCGGTTCCCCTCCGCAGGGGGTTCTCCGCCGCCCTGGTGGCCGTCCTGGCCTCCCGCGTTCCGGGCGGCGTCAATCTTTCCCTGGAGCTGGTCAAACTCCGTCTGCTCCTCGCGGGTCAGGCCCCGGCCCTCGTTCCGGGCGCCGTCCACAATCGCCTGCTGTCTGGCGATCATTTCCTGAATGGTCATTGCTCTTTACCTCCTAAAAGTATTTTGATTGATTTGGATCTGCCGCTCGTATGCGGACAGGTCCGGTGTGTCTGCGCTCTCACTGGATCGGCCCACACCCACGGTTGCGTCTGCCGGCACGGAAACAATAGAGATTTCCATGGGCGTCCAGCGCCTGGCGATACTGCATGGGCCGGTAAAGCGTCCGTCTGCCGATGTAGCCCCGGCCCGGACTTCCTCCCAGCTGTCCACTCTGTACCGCACCGATGTGGTTTTCAGAGTTTCGCTCTGCACCTTGCTGAAAATCTTTTCCGCGTCCGCGTCGGTATCAAATTCCACCTCTGCCATACCGCGGTTGTTTTCCACCCAGGCGCGGACCACGCGGCCCACCACCCTGTCCACATCATGGTTGAAAAGCAGGACACCCACGCTGTTCAGGCGTCCCAGGTCTACGGCGCCCTCTGCATGGTCCAGGATCTCCATGCCGAAATAGCGGCGGTATGGCGTTTCGCTGGAGAAACTAACTGTTCTCCGGCGGCTGTCCTGCCCCTCCTCCTGTCGGATCAGGATTTCCCCCATGCTCCTGGTTCCCCGGCTCTTGTCCCTGGGTTCCGGCGTTCTGCTGTGCTGCTGCTCCTTGGCCATAAATTACACCTCCCATCTCAATGCCGGCTTTACGGCCATATTTCAGGACCTCGGCCATTTCGTTCACGACCTCTTTCCAGTCCTTGCCCTGTTCGGCTGCGACATCCTGGAATGTCTTTTGTCCCGTTGCCAGGGCGGTTTTTGTGGCGGTGGTTTCCTTGGCCGGGTCGATCCATTTTTTCGGTGCCTGCACCCATTTATGCGCCAGGTAATCCGCCTTTTTATCCCAAAATCCGGGCGGGTTGATCAGCCCGGTGAGATAACAGGAAATAACAAAGGTTTCGTAGATCTCGCTCATGATCTCGGTCAGCAGCTCAATCTCCGCCTCGAATGTGGCTTCATCCTCATTCGCTCCCTGCCGTGCGCTGGAATAATTGCTTTCCGACATGTCCCGGCTGGTGGCCTCGTAGCTCATGCCCTGTCCGGCTCCGATCAGACGCCATTGCATTTTCAGGAATTGGGAGGCGTCCGATCCCGCGCTTTTCGGCTCCACAGTTTCGATACTGTCCCCCACATTCATTTCCTTAATCATGCCGGGGGTCAGGCTCTTGCCCTCGTAGGTCACCCGGTCACCGCCGGACACCACACCGCCGCGGCCAAATCCGCCCGTAGGGGTTGCCCGCTTAATGAACACGGCCAAACAGGCCGCGATCCGCTCCTTGACGGAAACGGCGGTGATAAATTCGTTTGTGTCCCGTACCCGCGTAATGGTAGGGGACAGGTCCGAAACCTCACGCAGCTGGCTGGGGCGGTGCTTGGTCCAGTATGGGATCACATGCTTGGCCTCGATGTACACCGGGGTGGTCAGCTTCCAGCCCTCCACATCGTACTGCTGGATGAAATAGCCCACCGCCCGGCGGGCCGGGTCGTACTCAATCCCACCCACCACGGTGTTGCCCTTGTGCCTGGGGATGGAGGCGGTGGTGTCCAGTTCGTCCACCTCGATCATTTGGAGCTTGAACGGCACCAGGCCGCCCCTCGTGTATCGCTTGATGAACAGGATCCCGCCGTCCACCTGCTTCCGCGTTACGGCCATGCGCATGATCTGGTTGAAAGACTGGGACGCGGTTATGTCGCAGTTTTCCTTGCGGCACCATTGCTTCCACAGCTTGTCCAGCTGGTCGTTTAGCAGCTCGCTTTCCGTCTTTGCCTGGAGCTTATAGCCTTTCCCGATCACATTCCGCCGAAAGGCGTGGATCACAGACTGGGCAATGTCGCTGTTGCGTTCCAGGTCGCGTGCGCGTGCGCGGATCACATCCCGGCTGTAACGGTCTGTTAATTCCGCGCTTTCGTTGAAAACCCGCCACCCGGCATTTAGGCGCCCATGGCTGGCCGCGTCATATCCCCGCAGCTCCTCCAGGGCTTGCCGCCATGCCTCCCGCCGGTAGCCTCTTTCCGGCGAAATTGCGGTGATGATGTTGTCCAAAAATCCCATGCGGCACGGTCACCTCCCGTCAAAGTAGGCCACAAAGGTCCGATCCAGCAGGTGGGAGGGGGTTCCTGCCGCCACCTGGGCCTCCAGATCATCCCGCATGGCTTTCAGCATGGACAGGTCCGCCCGTGTCAGGGACCGGCTGCCGATCTTATAGGACTGGCCGCCCACCAGCACCGCCGCAATGGCCTTATTGACCTGCTCCAGCAGTTCCGCCGGCTTCATTTGTGTACTTTCCATTTCGTCCTCCCGTTTTTATACCCAGCTCTCATTTTGCCGGATCCAGTTTTCCTCCGGGGGCGGCGCAGGCTCCGGCTTTGGCTTCTTTGGCTTTTCCGGCTCCTGGCTTTGCAGGTATAGGGACCGGACGCCCTGCATGTCCGCCGCCGCCGCGGCGTACACCTCACAGTCCAGATAGTGGTTGTCCGCGTGGGTGGTTTTCGGCACCCATTTCTGCACCACTTTCCCGTTGGCCCGCTCGGTTACTTTATGTTCCGCGGTGACCTGCTCCGCATACTCCAGATCACAGCCCTTGTAGACCATCCAGGATCCGCTCCCGTTCGGCTTCCTCATGCGGGCGGCGATCATGTCCTTGTATTTCCCGCCGTCCACCAGCACCAGGTCCATGCCGTAGGCATTGCTGCCGGCCTTGTTGACTTTTGACAGGCGATAGTGGGACAGCATGGTGGGTACGCCCTTGCACGGCAGCACCCAGTCCGCATTTAGGGCGCAGAACTCGTAGACCTCCTCGGTCTGGTCGCCGCTGTCCATCAGGGCCAGCGACACCAAAAGCCTTTGCCCGTCCGGGTGTATAAACTCGGTGTTCATGATCTGCGCCACCTCGTTCATGGATAGCGCCTGGCCGTGGGCAATGTTCTGGCTGGTCATGTAATCGCCCCAGGCCCGGATCGTCCAGTACAGGCAATTTTCCTGCACATCTATGCCGGCGGTGATCAGCTTCGCCCACTTCGGCAGGGCGTATGCCTCCACCTCGGTCTGCCGCTCCAGCACCAGCTCCGCATTGGTCCGCAGTTTGGTGTCCTCCCATGGCTCCGCCAGCCAGCTGTTTACAAAGTTTTGCAGCAGCTCCGGGTCATCCTTACATCGCAGGAACTCCTTGGCGATCTCTGAAAACCGCGTGAAAGGGGAGTACAGGGTGTTTAGCCAATAGGCCACGCTGGAGGGCCTGGCGGCGGTCTGCCGGACCGTCTGCCACCTGCCGGCGGCCAGCATTTTCCCCTTGTCCTGGTCAGTGATCACGGCCCCGCAGGCTTGGCAGACATAGGTTGCCATTTCCGCCCGCTCGGCGCTGTCCGGCACATCGTCCTTGCTCGGCCATTTCAGCTGTGCGAATACAAATTCGATGTACTCCCCGCAATGGGGGCATGGCACAAAGTAATGCTTTTCTGCTTCCGCCTCCTCCTTGGCTTTCCAGATGTGGCCGGATTTCAGCGTAGGGGTGGAGGCCATGAAGATCTTGCGGTTTGTGGTGTAGGTCTTGGTGCGCTCAATGGCCAGAGAAACCGGATCCGCCTCCCGTTTGGAGGCGCCCGGAAATTTGTCCACTTCGTCGAGAAACAGATACCGGATCGGGGTGGAGGAAAGGGAGGCCGGGCTGTTTGCTCCCGAAAGGAAAACGAACATGGTTTCAAATTTCAGCTTTAGCTTTTGGCTTTCCGCCTCCTGGTACTTGGCCGCCAGCGGCTTGCATTGCCGGATCATTGGCTCCAGCTTTGCCTCCACCGTCCGCTCTGCCAGTTCCTTGGAGGGGTAGACGATCATAGTCGGCGCCGGGTCCTGGTCAATGGCGCTGGCCAGCATATTCTCCAGCGCCGTGGTTCCGCCCACCTGGGTGGGCTTCACGAAAACGATCCGCTCCACATCCTCGTTGGAAAAGGCGTCCATGATCTCCGCCAGATACGGGGTCACGCTGTTGCGGAATGGCCCCGGTATGGCGTTGGTGTCGGGCAGGACCCGCCATTTCTCCGCCCATTTGGAAACCGGCAGGCGTTCCGCTGGCCGCAGGGACAGGAGCGCCCGGTGGATCCACGACGGCACCGTGTACGGCTTTACCCTGTACGGCCTCATGGCTCTGCCTCCTCCGGTCCGATCTCCGCCGCGTCAACGAATACGGCCAGCATATCCTCCAGCTCCTTGCGCATTGCCCTTTCCATGGCCCTGGCCGTTTGCGGGTCCGCATATCCGGCTATGGATTTCACGGCGCGGGGTGGGATGTTCATGGCGAATTTCTTAAACATGGCCATGAAGTCCGCCAGATCCCTGGTGGCCTCCTCGGCCTTGATGTATTTCCCCTCGGCAATGGCGGTTTTCAGCTTGTGGAGCTGGCCCTGGCTTTCTTTCAGCTCTACCTCCGCCTCCAGCTTCCGCAGGTTCAGCTCCGCGGTGGAGCTGGCCGCCGCCGTTTCCTGGGCCTTTTGCTCGATGTGGGCAATATAACGCTGGATCGTTTCGCAGGTTTTATATTTTCGGGCGCCGCCGCCGGGCGGCACCTCGGTTTCCAGCACGCCGTCCTGGGTGAGCTGCTGGATCCGCCGGGTGGTTTTCCCCAGCAGCTTGGCCACCGCCGTGGTGCTGGCCCACTCCGGGACTGTATTCAGGGCCGCCGGCGCTTTCGCCGCCTTACTGGCCGCCCCTGTTTTGGCCTTTCCGGCCCCTTTTTTCTCCGCCACCGGCTGCACCTCCTTTTGTGCCGCTGGCCCGGTTCGCCCCGTCCTGCCGGATTTCGCTTTTTAGGCGTGGGCGATTTCGCGTTTTCTTCATCCCCTTTCCGCCTGATACCCCCTTTAGGGGGTATGGCTTTCCCGCTTTTTGAAAAAGCGTAACGAAACACCCCTGAAAATTTTTGATTTTTTGTAGAAAATAATCGGACTTCACTTGCCCCGCAAAGATTTATTTTTCAGAAAGGACCCAAACAGGGGAAGGGGGTGGTAAATTCACAAGGGAGGCCCTGGGCCACCCCTCGGCATGAGTGGCCCAGGGCAACGGGTGTTTGGGCCAGCCCGCTGCGCTCGTGTACAATGCGGCGGGGCAGGGTGAAGGGAGAAAAGCCCCTGCGGTTCTGCTCCCCGGCCCATGGTGTGGAAACAGAAAGGCCGCCAGGTTCTCACGCCCTGGCGGCCTTTCTCTATTTGGCTGGGGCTTTGCTCTTGCCCCTGTCGTTTTCCACGATACCAGAATACCACAGGTGAATGTCCTGTTGTGTCCTGTCTTTTCAAGATGGCCTATTTTTTTCTGTGCATATCTCTGGTGTCTGCCCTTGCTCAAACTCTTGTACTAACTTCTGCGCCCGTGCATTGGATAGAATAATATCCAGGGCGGCATTGTAGTAGACATTTACCCTTGACCTGCTCATGTGGACCTCTTTGCAGATCCGTTCCCATTTCTTGCAATCTATATGCCGCAGCTCCACCACGGTGCGCTCCATGCTGTTCTCCGGCAGCAGGTCAATGAGATCCATTACCATGGTAACAGCGCGGCCCATGGCCACCCGCTGGGCTTCTATGCGCTCCTCAACCTCTGACAAGCGAAAGACAACGGACACGGCCCCCTCGCTGTCTGCCGCAGGGCGGGAGGCCGGCATGGTCCTGTATGTAGTCCCCGGTGCCGGGGCGTTCAGCTCCCGCGCCAGTACATCATGCCGCCGCTCCAGTATGCGCCGCCGCTCCCGCGCCATGTGGTACTGCTGTAAATATTCTTTTACGGCTTCGCGGGTGGCCCCGCCCGTTGTCTGCTGCTTCATGTTCACACCTCGGTTATGTCAATTCCGCGCCGCTCTTTCATCAGCTTTCGCTTGATCAGATATTCCCGCGTTCTGGTGGGCTTGCTTTTTACATCCTCCACCACCAGCCGCCCGTCCCGCTCCCTGTATGTAAAATCTGCCCGGTAGCGGATGGCCCGTACTCTCCGCCCCTCCTGGTCTGTGTATGCCTCTTGCAAAGTAAAATCCACCTGGAGGCGCAGATCATGGATTTCTCCGGCTTGCTGTCTTAGGGTCAGGTGGTCATATCTCCGGGCCTCTTTTTGGCTGTCAAAGCGGAGAACGGCCCCGGAGGCGGTGACCCGCTCGGTGGGGGTGTTTCGATATTTCGCCGCCCTGTCTGTATTCTGCACAGCGGCGGCGGAGGGCGCAGGCCCCCGCCGCTTCTGCTGCTTGATGTACTTTTCCACGGCCTGCCGCTGATATTTGGGCGGCAGGTCCGAAAGATTGATGGCCATTATTCGTCCTCCGGGTCCGGGATCTCCACATATTGCCACGACATAGGCGGACGGTTCAGCCCGAACTCTGCCAGCGGGCTGGGGGTGTCGTATGCCTCCGCCTCTCCCACAATCCAGCCATACAGCGATTTTCCGCCGGCGTATTTTTTCAGATCCTCCTCCGGTACGCAGGATCGGGAGGACAGATACCGCCAGCAGTTGCTTTTCACCCACCCCATGCAGAGAAATTGCCCCAGCACGGCCCCGGTCCCGCTTACATACGCCAGGACCAGCAGCGGCCACGGTTCCGGCTCTCCGGCTCCGCCCCGCGGGACCGTCTTTCTGATTTCCAGGTCTTTCTCCCCGGCCAGGATCTTCTCCCACCATTCCGGTTTTATGCTCAAAAGCACCGCCCGCACAGTCAACGCCCCTTTCCTTTCGGCGGCCATGGCCCTATTTCGTCCATTATCACCACCCCGGTTCCCAAAAGGCTGGCAGGGTAGTGGTATGGGCATTTCATATTTTCCACCGCCGTCCTCCGCACCAGAGGAATGGCCTTTTTCAGCTCATTCACCGCATAGGACAGGCGCCAGCGGGCGCAAATATATGCGTCATGCTCTGCCAGTGCGCAGCCCTCACATTGCTGCGGCCTTTTCTGCTCGGTCACTTCTGGCCACCTCCCGGCATAGGAATAAACCGGCATTTATCCACGGCAAACTCCGCCACATAGCCGATGGCCGCACAGGCCAGCATAATGTCCGCCATAAGAGCGTCCGCGGCCTCCTGTCCGCACCCGTCCCTGTTCATGTTCCGCAGGTTCCGCGCCATGATCTGGCCAAACTCGTGCAAACTTTCCGGCGCTTCCAGCCACCGCTCTTTCTCCACGGTGTAGCCAATTTCGATTTTGCCCACGGGTCACACCTGCCTTTCAAAGCGCCCCATGTAATGGGCGGCCCATTCCGCTGTTGCGTCCTCCCGGTCATCCCACGGGGAGGCGGAGGGCGGGAGATCCGGGAAATGCGCCCGCAGGTTGTCCTTGTAAAAAACCGGGATTTCGTTCTCCGCGCAGAACTGTGTGATCTGGTCCACCCACTCCCGCCGCGGTGCCACCTTGTCCGCCCGGTTCCCGGTTTCGGCCCCCAGGATCACCCACTGGGGCAGGCCCTCCGCCGCGCTCATGTCCACCGGCCCCAGCAGCGGCTCCATAGACCAAAAGCTGTTGATTGCCACGCCCTGCATGGTGTACATGGCCGCTGCGTCCTCATTGGCCACCGTGGACCCATACCAGAAATTATTTTCATGCGGGAGTAATCCCATGTAGTCCAGTTGCAGGTATCTGGTTGGGTTCTTTGTCAGAAACAAATAGCGGTGCTGCGGAGCGCGGCGGCAGGCGTCCAGGACCTCCGCGATCCAGGAGGTTGGCACCCAGCGCCCGAACAGATCCGCCATGCTGCACACAAAAACCGTCTGCGGCTCCGCTTGGCGTTCCGGCTGGTTCAGGCGGTATCTGTGCATGGTGGGTTCAAATCCGTATGGGTATGGCGTGGCCTTGATCTTCTCCTCCAGCACATGGAGGCCGTCAGCCAGCGGGGCAGGATCCGCACACCCGGCGTCAAAGCGGTGGGCGGTCCGTCTTGCGTAGCAGTATGGACACCCATGGCGGCACCCGGTTACAGGGTTCCAGCTCATGGTGGCCCAGTCAATTTTCGTCTTGTTCATGTCGTTTCCCCTTTCAAAGTTTTTCCACGATTTTCCCCAGCCACCGCTCGGCGGCCTCCACACATCCGTCAAACAGGAGGCCGTCCGGGTGTTCTTCGATGTAATGGCACACGCCGCCGTCTTTTTCGTGGTCGCAGCACTCGCAAAATTCAGCGGTGCATAAGATCCTGGCCAGCTCCTTGCGGGAGGCCGCCCCGATCATGTCCTCCATGGTGGCCAGGACCTCCGGTGCGTTTTCTTTTCTCCAGTGTTTGCAGGCTTTCCCCATGTAGTCCAGTAAGCACCCGCCGGCGCCTGGGCACCTATCGCATATTTTCATTTCTCCGGCCTCCCAGCATAATCATTTTTTCTCTTACCAGCTTGTCAATTATGCGGCCCTGCTCCTTGTAGCCGCACATGGCCGCCAGCTTATCCAGGTTATAGGCCGTCTGTGCGGTCACCAGGACGCTGATCCGGCGCATGTTTTTCTTTCCGTTCATGGCTCCACCTCATTCCGCCGTCCGTTCAAAGCGGATTTTCATTTGCGCCGGGTATAGATCCACCTCCGGGCGCCGGCGTCCTGTCCAGCGCAGGCCGCCAGCCTGTCCCACGCACTTCCACCCCGCCGCCCGCAGGCTTACTCCGTTCTCGCTCTCCAGAATGTAGGTCACCAGGCGCTTATATCCCATTGCCCTGGCCGCCCTCCATGCCGCTGCGTAAAGTGCTGAACAGGCGTTGCGGCTCCCGTCCGTGCAAAGGCGGTTTACCTCCAGGGTCCATCCATCATCCAGGTGGCGTGATACCGGGCGCCCCACAATGGCCACACCCACGATTTTCTCCCCATCTGAAACCCCTATGGAAAATTTGTGCCCCACCGCAGGCCCATGATGGCGGTGGTGTTGCTCCACAAAGGCGTTTGCTTCTCGTAGTGTCATGGGGACGATTTCCAGCATTACACAGCCACCGCCCTTTCCAGCTCCTCCATGGTGTTGATCTCCACCCCCGCGCACCACTCCGGCAGGTTGGCCCGCACCAGGGCCGTGGCAAAGGGAGGAGGCACCGCATTTCCGCACCTGGCCACCTGCTTGCTTTTTCCGTAGGTCTGCCCTGTATAGTCCCGCTCGATCTTGTAATCATCCGGGAAACCGTTGGCCCGGTACAGTTCCCGCGGCGTCAGCATACGCAGGCCAATGTCCGCCACGAAATACCGGGCACCGCCGATCTGGAACAGGATCACATCCTCCGGCCCCAGGTCATAGCCGCAATATGTATTCAGCAGCTCCCGGATCTCCGGCCAGTGTCGGAGATCCGCCCCCGGCTCCGCTCTGGTGATTTTCGTGGTGACCACACCATGATGGCCTCCGCCGGCGGTGATAGTCTGCACCGGCTCTGTGGCCGGTCCTCCCAGGTTTGTGCCTTTCATCTTGACCAGGTGGGCAGTTGCCAGCCCCTCCCGGTCCTTTGCCGTTACCGTGTGGAGCGGGTCCTGGATGTTCTGGCCGTGCTGGTCGCTCCCGTAGTATTTGACCAGGCTGGCCGCCGTCAGGCCGTAGCGGTTGGCGGCGTCAATGGTCATAATCGGCCCGGTGATCTCCTGGCCTCTCACATGCTCGGACTGTTCCGTGTGGTACTGGATCAGGGAGGCCCCCAAAAACATTTGCCCGCCTCCGCCGCCGGTCCGCGCCGTGTCTATTGGCTCATTGACTGGGTGGCCCGTGGAGTTGGTGGTGTTGGTCACCGTCCAGGGCACCATGGCCGGGCTTGCCACCCCATACCCATGCTTTGCTGTAATGGTCTGGATCGGGTCCTCAATCTCCTGTCCCCGAAACTCTCCGGCATGGTTGACCACCACCAAAAACGGGTTTGCAGACTTGACCACGAACTTGTCCACGCCCCTGGCCACCCGGCGCATGGTGTTGGGCCGGAGTGGCCGCTGGGCGGAAATGCCGTATTTCTCCCGGATTTCCTCCCGCGTTTCAAAAATGGAGGGACAGGGCAGGCTCCAGTCTATGATTTCCGCCGCGCTCCGCCAGGGCAGTTTCTTCCCGGTCAGCACCTCCGGGCTGTCCGCCGGCGCGTGTGTAGGCTCCGGCCACACAATGGGCTGCCCGTCACAGCGGGCAATTAGGAAAAACCGCTTTCTGGTTGTTGGCGCCCCGTAGTCAGCCGCCACCAGCTCCCGCCATTCCACCGCATAGCCCAGGCCCTCCAGCTGGTCAATAAAGCGCCGGAATGTTCGCCCGGCCTTTGCTTTTACCGGGTGCCCACGGCGGACCGGCCCCCAGGTCTGGAACTCCTCCACATTCTCCAGGATGACCACTCGGGGGTGGACCGTCCCGGCCCACCGCAGGACGATCCATGCCAGTCCCCGGATATTTTTGTCCACGGGCTTCCCGCCCTTGGCTTTGCTGAAATGCTTGCAGTCAGGGGAGGCCCACAGTAACCCCACCGGGCTGCCGCCTGTGACTTCGAGCGGATCCACATCCCACACGCTGGCCTGATAGTGGACGGTGTGCGGGTGGTTGGTCTTGTGCATGAGGATGGCGTCCGGGTCATGGTTGATCGCTATGTCCACCACCCGGCCCGTGGCCAGCTCAATGCCCGTGGAGGCTCCGCCGCCGCCGGCGAAACTGTCCACGATCTTCTCCTCCCACATGCTGATCTGTGCCTTGCTCAACCTTTGCCACCTCCAGCTATATCCAGATACAGGGCGCACGCTTTCCCGGTCCGCTGGCACCAGGCCCATTCCACCATGGCGCCCCGGCTCTCCTGGTAGTCCGGGAGAAATACGGCCAGGTCCGACGCCTCCAGCATGGCCAGCGCGATCCGCATATAGTCCCCATCGGTCAGTCCATCCGGCAGGGTGGCGGGGTTCAGGACTACATGGCCCGCTGCCTCCAGGGCCTTGGCCGCCTCCCGAAACTTGGCCCGATACCGCCGATCCCCGGCAATCTTTCCCGCTATGTAAATTTTCATTGTCTGCGCCTCCTATTCGTTGAAAACCTCGAAATATTCCTGGTATGGGTAGCCGCTGATCTCATGCCACCCGCTCCGGGTGGTGGATCCGTCATCGAACTTGTACAGCACGGCGCCCTTGCTGGCCTTTGGCTCCTTGCGCCAGGAGGAGGCAGACACGGGGGTGTATGTAATCACGGGCTTGTCCATGTTTTGGGTCTTGCTGTACCGCTTTCCCCGTTTCCCCAGCTCCCTGTATTTCTCCATGGTGGACCGGCTTTCTTTGACCAGGTAATGCGCCAGCTTCTCATGGTTCCCTCTGCGGTCCAGTGGTTTGAAGCTGATACCCCCGCCGCCCCTTGGTACGCTCTCCCATGCCTCGGTGATGATCTCCGGGTCCATGCGCGTTATTACCACATGAATGTGCGGGTTTGTCATCCGCTTGGTTTCGATGACCACCACGGCCTTGTATTTGATCCCGCGCTTTTTGCAGATCTTCCGCAGGTTGGATAGAAAGGCGGCCTTGTCTGCCAGTATCTCCGGGAAAGTGGTGTCCTTGGCATAGTAGTGCAGGACGGCGTGGAGATCCCGGTGGTCAAAGTTGGCGTTTAAGTCCCAGCGCAGGTGTTCCTCTGCCACCCGCTCGTTGACCTTGGCCTGCTTCTCCGATGTGGTCCCATGGTTGGGGCCTCTCTGGACCCCCTTGGTGTGGATCCGGTATGACTGCATTTTCCTGTGTTCGATGGTGCGGCCAGCCTTTACCCGCCTATGGACATAGGCCATGCTGTACTCCTCCTTTGGGCCTGCTGGTCACTTTACTAATAGCTCTTACCGGAGCTATACGGGGCCGCGGCCCCGTTGAATTTTGCGGCTTGCAGGCCGTCCGGGAGTATGCTATAATATAGCCATTCCAGGACGGCCTTTTGGCCGCCTCGCATTTGCTCCACCTGCGCCGTGTTGTCAGCACCGGGCGCAGGTGGTTTTCTTTTTATGATAGGTAGTCATTGGCCAGCTCCAGCAGCTCCGCCGCGTGTTCCTGGTCCACGATCTTGACCTTGCCGGGCCGCTTCGGGTCTTTCTCAATGGCCCAGCATGTTTTCTTGGCCAGCAGTTCCATTTTCTCGGACCTGGCGGCCATTTCCTTGTTGTATTGCTCCCGATCCCTTTTCCAGGCCATGAACTCCAGAAATTCCTCTGCCGTCATGCTCACGGTTACAGTCATTTCAGCCATGCGCGTCGCCCCTCCGATTTTCAAGCCGTAACGGACACCACTTTGGGCACGTTTTAATCTGTGGCAGGTTTTCGCCGGGCGCTGTGAATCCGATAAACCCCGCCATTCGTTTGCTGCGCGGGCACACTTTTTCAAAGGTATAACGCGCTTTGGGGTGTCCACACATACATTCCCCACGTGCCCCCTTCAGGTGCAAATTGTTTCTTGTGATCCTGGCCCTGCCGGTCATTTGCATAAAGTCGCAAGTGCGGCAGGCCGGTGCTTCTTTGGTCATGTCCTTTCCTCTAATTCTGCGGCCAGGGCCTCAATGGAGGCTGCCGCGCTCTCCAGTTCCTTGGCCAGCATATCGCGGCCAAAACGGTTCCGCTGGTGCATAGCCTCCATGCGGAGATCTGCCGCCTGTTTCCGGTACGGGTTCCGGCTTTCTGTTCTCACCGGCCCTGTGCCCGTGTGGATCAACTCCAGCCACCAGGCTGGGTTGTTTCTCTCCGCCTCATGCTGGCAGGCGTCGCAGTTCTCCGCCTCGCAATGATCGCAGAAAATCCGGTGAAAATCGTCATCCCATGGCGCGTCCAGGCAGGGGAGGGAGGCCAAAAAAGAGGCCAGGGCCTCCGGGGAGGCGGTGATCCGGTCAAAATTCGTCTTTCCCATCGTCATGCCTCCTCTTTGTGGAGGTCCACGCCCTCCAGGGCGTTCCACACGGCCCGCTCCCATTCCTTGGCCCAGCTTGACCGGGCTTTTCTTACTGCGTCCATGGCCACCACCTCGGTGTCCCCGCGCCACAGCAGGCGGTCCCCGTCGATCACAGCAGCGGCTCCATGCTCCACCATTTCCCGCTCCATGATCCCCAGGTCAAGCAGGCTCACCCCGTAGCAGGCCCCGCCGCCGTCCGGCTGGAAAATCTGGTAGCCCTGCATGATAACCGTTGCCATGGTCACCGCGTCGGTGCGCTCCCCGGTCCTCCAGTGTGCAATTTCATCCGCCGCCACATCCGGCATGATCAGCTGCGGCTCTCCATCCTTTACGATGGACACGGGTTCTGTGTCCGGTATCATGCCCATGTGTTCCACGATGGTGGCCAGCACCTTGCGGGGGATGGCCGCCCGCTTGCATTGGATATACCATTGCTCTGTGTAGATCGTCATGCAATCGCCCTCTGCGGCCACCGCATACCCGGCGGATTTATAGGCCCGCTTGATACAGCGCACCAGGCCGCTTTCATTGATCAGCATTTCGCCGCCTCCTTTATTTATATAATGTAGGCATGGGGGCCGCCTTTTCCCCTGGTGCCGCCCACACCTGCGCGTCTAGGATCTCCGCCCAGTCACATCCCCACACCTCTGCCGCGTTCATAATCGCGCACAGGTTGGAGGCGTGGGGGACCACCACGGCCCCATGGGCAGGGTGGACCACCTTGGAGCGGCCAGGAACACGCCAGCGGAGGATCCTTGCCCTCCTGGCCGCTACGGTGCGCGTTGCCTCCTGGTTCAAATTCCATTCCATGCGTTCACTGTGACCTCCCACCGCTCCATGGCCTTCACCACGGCGGCGGAGTAGTCAGTGGAGGCGATACCCTCCGCCCAGGCGTTTTCCGCTCCGCTCACTCCCATGTTGTACGCCATGGCCGCCTTGTTTGTGTCCCCGTATTCCTGCATGTACTTTCCCAGCAGGTAACACCCGGCGGCAATGTTCCCGGAGGGGGTGGTGGGGTCCAGTCCCGTGGCCGCCTCCAGCTCTGCGTGGTAGGCACCATCCGGCCCCGGATTTAACTGCATGATCCCCACCTCGCCGGCGGTGCCCACGGCCTCCATATTAAAGTGGCTTTCAACCTCCGCCACGGCCAGGGCCAGGGGATAGGGACACTTATAGGCCGCGCAGTAGGTCCGCATATAGTCCTGGTATTCATAGCACATAGGCATCGCCACGGAGAAATACCCGGAGGCAAGCAGGGCCTCCTCGATTTTCTCCGCCTCCAGCGGGTCCTCGCCCTCTCCGTCCCACATGTCCGGCTCTGCGGTTACCAGGGTAACCGGCGGGGAAGTGGTGGCGGCACCGTTGATCTCCCGCCCCTCTGACAGTCCGCTGTCACGCGCCGAACAGGCCGTTACAAGGGCGCACACAAGGGCCAGCGCCAGGATGGCCATGCAAGCCAGAAAAGCGATCCGCTGCCTGGCAATTTTCCTCCGCCGCTTCTCTGCATTGATCTTCCGCATGTGTTCCCGGTATTCCGCCCTGTTGGCTTCCCGCTTCTCCGCCTCCCGTCTGGCCTGCCTGCGGCTGATCTCCAGCTGGTCCTCCCTGCGGTGGCGGGCTTCCATGGCCCCGATCCGGCGTTTCAAATCGTCCACATCTTCCACCACGCCCCGGTACTGCTCCATGGCCTGGCGGTACTCCTTTGCCTTTCTCTGGCTCATGTCTGCTTGTCCTCCTTTTCTCCCGGCGGGGTGTCGTATGCCACCCAGTAAACCCCGTACAGATCCAGTAAATACCCATCTTTGTCCCGCTCTCCCTTGATACAAAGCCGCCCGGCATGGACATGGGTGGCGATCTCCCAGCCAGGGCTTTTCTGTAATTGGTGCAGGCCGATCCACTCAATCCAAACCGGGCGCGGCTTTTGGATCTGTTCAACCTGAGCGCGGGTCATCGGTTTTCTTTCACTCTCCACATTGCCCTCCTATTCTGCGGCCTCCAGGGCCTTGTGGCGCGTGTGCCGGTCCAGTCCGCCCATCATGGAGTGGATTTTCCACGCCCGTTCCACATCTTTCCATTCCTCTTTTTCCGCCTCTGTCGGTTCCGCCGCCAGCTCCGACGGCGGAAAAAGCTCATTTTTCTGGAGAAATGCGCTGTAAAACAGCTCCATTTCCTCTTTCATGGCCTCGGAATAAAATGCAAAATCCGCTTCGATCTCGATATACTGGGCCGGTGTACATTCAATTCCCACTTCCTTGCGCGGCCTCTTTGTGTATCTGCCCACACAGCCGAAAGAGTGGCCCGTGCCCAGGTGCATATAGGCAAGCTGTCCCAGCAGTCTGCGCTCCCAGTCCGTCTTATAGCGGATCCAGTGAATGGTGGCCTTTGTGTCCTCCAGGTCCTCCTCGGTGACCCCGTACCTTTTCATAAGGGCGGCCAGGGTACGCTCCGCACTCTCTTTCTCCCCACCCTCGCCACGATCCGCCAGGGCCTTGACCTTTCCCAGCTTCTCCAGCAGTCTTTCCCGCTCGGTCATTTACTCGATCTTCCTTTCTTCCGGCGGCGCCTCGTTGCCCCAGGCGTCCCAGCCCTCCGCCCTCTGGCGGGCGAACATTTCCAGGCGGGGCACATCCCCCAGCAGCTCCACGATCCGCCGGCGGGTTTCGTCCGGCTTTTTGCTGTGCCCCTCAAATGGGGCCTCAATGATCTGGTGTACCTTGTGGCTGCGGATCTGCTCCCCGGCCTTAAAGCCTGGGGACACGCCCAGCAGGCACACCTCCGCGTTGGCGCGGGTATAGGCGCCCATGCCCCAAAAGTTGGTGCCGCTCTTGGCGTTTTTCTTCACCCACACAAAGGCCGCAGTCTTGTACTGAAACCCCCATGCCTCCAGGACCTTGATCCCCTCGGCAATGTTTGGGAAAGTTGCCCATAGAAAACAGGCTGCCCCCCCCCCCGCAGATTTTCCGCACCGGCAGATTGCATATATCTGCGGTGGTCATTGTTGGGTACTGTTTCAGCGCCGTGCCTCGGCTCTTTTCCGTGGTTCCGTGCTGGCGGTACTCCCATGGAGGATCCGCATAAATTATGCTGTATTCCTTTTCAGGTAGCGGGAGAAAGTCCGCCATTGTCGGCACTCCTTTCTATCCGCCGGCGCTCCGCCGCCGTCACGAACTCCTCCACCATGCCCCGCTCCCGGAGATCCCGGAGGGTCAGGGCATGGGTGGTGCGGCTCACCGTCTTGCCGGTTTCCCCGTCCTTGATCTCAATGGCCAGGAGGGGGCGGCCCATGCAGGCGGAGAAAAAGGCGTGGGCCGTGTTCCGTTCCGGGGTGATCCAGTTCAGGGCATAGTCCGGTGTGCGCGGGTATTTAATGAACTCTATCCCGCTCCGCATGGGAGGGAGGTTGTCCACATAATCCGCCACCAGCTTATACAGGGCGGTTTTATTCGCTTTTAGTCGCAGCATTACAGGATCTCCTCCCGATACCAGGCCAGGATCCGCTTGGCGTACTTCTTGCGGATCCGCTTCTTTTTCGTGCGGTGGTAGCGGGCGGCCAGCGGCCTGTTGGCCGCCTCCGCCCACCGCAGGGCCTTGCGGAACTCCTCCGCCGCCTGGATGGCTCCCCATATCTTTGTCACAGCCGCCGCGGCCTCCTCTAACGCTACGCAGAAAGTACAGAAAGCCTCTGCCATGACCTTGGCCACCTTTCCGGCCTGTTCCATCGTAAGGCCCATTGACGCAAGGAGCGGCGGCGCTGGGCGTTCCACTTGCTCCGGCTCTGCTGCAATCTCCGGCAGGGTGATTTCTCCGGCGTATTGCACCGGCTGGCCGTCTATGTAGACCGCCGCCTGGGCGGTTCCGCTCTCTTTAGGTCCCATCCGGCCAGCCCTCCCCGCGCTCAAATCCCAGGAGCGCGTTGTGGCCCAGGCTCCCCAGGTTCGCCCGCAGCGCCTCCAGCTCCAGCAGGGTGTTGTATGAAATTCCCGCCGCCTCCAGGTGGCCCCGGAACTCCTTGGCCTCTGCCACAGCCTGCCGGATCGCCCGCCGCTCCCTTTTCGCGTCCTCTGCGGCAAACTCCGCCCGCAGGTCCTCCAGGTTGATCTCTCCGGCCACGATTGCCTGGCAGAACTCCACGGCCTCCTCCCAGGTAAATTTCCTGTGTCCTGCCGTGTTGATCGTTCTCCCGGTGCCTCTTGTGTCGTGGCAACTTACGGTATGGCCCTGCTCCGGTGCGTCCCAGGCGTGATAAATCCGAAAAATGATCCCGTCCTGGCGCCCGGTCATGGTGCCGCGCCCCTCTCTCCGCCACTTGATTTCCTTTCTCTTTGCCATGTCCGGCTCCTTTCTCCGCCCCTTGCGGGGGCGGGATTTCCGTTGATACGCTCCGCCGATTAGATCCAAAAGCCGGGGGCCAGCGCCCATGAATAGTCCGCGTAGCTGTTGCCGGGCGTGCCGTCCGTATAGACAAGGCAGAAATCGTAGCCGTTGTCGGAACTGGCGGAACGGGTGTAATGCGGCCATGTCTGCCCGTCCCACATCTTCACGCGGTCCCGCTCGGTCTTATAGACCGGCAGCTGCTCCTCCGTGGGATCGTCCCCATCTGCCCAGGGCTTACGCCCGAAAAACTCCGTTGCGCTATGTAGCCACAGCAGATCCGTGGTCACCAGCTCCTCGCCCTTGATGGTCTGGCGGATGGTGCGGGGCGTGATGATGGCCACCAGCTCCTCCGGGAGATCCTGGACCAGATCGGTGTTGCACCATTTCCGGGCGTCGCTCTCTTTCCAGGACACAGGACGCGCCAGGCGGTTATACATGGGCCGCTCGGCCACTCCGTCCACAAAGCCCATCCATACCCGGCCCGGCTCCACCTTTTCCACCATGATGGCCGCCTCGGCGCCGCTCCGCAGATTGAAGCGGATCACATCCCGCTCCGCCAGGAGCTTGTCCAGTACGCCCATTTCTCTGGCCCTGGCGATCTCCGCCCAGTTGATTTCCTCTTTCGTCTGCTTGATGATGGTTGCCATTGTCATTTCCTCCTTTGTTTTATCCGCCTCCATGGCGGTGGGGTCACTCATTCATTGGCCGCCCGCGTTCTGTTCAGGGGCTTGCCGCGCCGTCGGAGGCTTTCCTGGAAACGACGCTGGGCCAGCTCCGGGTTGTATGCCTTGCGGCTATTCTTGTCCAGGGTGCCGTTGCTCCCACGCCTCAATTCCTCGTAAATGGTTTTAGGTGCCACACCTACCAGGCCCGCGATCTCCCGCACCGACGCATAAGCGGCCCACTTCTCTGCAATCAGCTGCCGATCCGCAGGCCCCAAATATTTGTTGCTCATGGTCCTTTCACCTCCGTTTTTCGATAAAAAAATAAGAGTAACAAGCCTTTACGCTTTGTTACTCTTATTAGTAGCATTTTCAAAACGGCCGTTTTCCGCTGTTTGCCTTGACAATGTTCAAAAACCGTGATACAGTGACCGGGTGAAAGGCTGTGACAGGGAAGTCCTGCTGGATCCGGTTTCAGAGAAGGAGCGGTTGGTGCAAGCTCCTCCGGAAAGCATCGGATGGCGCCCTGGAGCCGCGAAGCGGAAATGCTTCGCCGGACCCCGCCGTTACCGGGAACGAAGTGCCCCGCCTCCAACGGGGAATTCAGGTGGAACCACGGACATTATGTTCGCCCTGAGCCTACTAAAATAGGCTCAGGGCGTTTTTTGCTGCGCAAAAACGCATGAGTTGAGCCGCGCCCCTCGCCGCAGACACGGCAGCCGGGGCGCATGGCATCAGAATTGCGTGCATGCAATTTTGAAATCGCTCTGAGCCACCAAACAAAAAGGAGAGGAAACCATGAAAAACACTGAAAAGACCATGGACAAAATCGTTGCCCTGTGCAAAAACCGAGGCTTCGTGTTCCCCGGCAGCGAGATCTATGGCGGCCTTGCAAACACCTGGGACTACGGCCCTCTTGGCGCAGAGCTGAAGAAAAACATCAAGAACGCCTGGTGGAAGAAATTCGTTCAGGAGAACCCCTATAACGTGGGTCTGGACGCCGCCATCCTCATGAACCCCCAGACCTGGGTGGCCAGCGGTCACCTCAGCGGCTTCTCCGATCCCCTGATGGACTGCCGGGAGTGCCACGAGCGCTTCCGGGCCGACAAGCTCATTGAGGACTGGTGCGCCGAGACCGGTTTTGAACTGCCCAAGCCAGTGGACGCTTTCTCTCAGGCCGAGATGAAGGACTTCATTGAAGAGCATAACATTCCCTGCCCCACCTGCGGCAAGCACAACTTCACCGACATCCGTCAGTTCAACCTGATGTTCAAGACCTTCCAGGGCGTCACTGAGGACGCCAAGAATACCGTCTACCTCCGTCCCGAGACCGCTCAGGGCATTTTCGTGAACTTCAACAACGTCCAGCGCACTACCCGGAAGAAGCTGCCCTTCGGCATCGGCCAGATCGGCAAGTCCTTCCGTAACGAGATCACCCCGGGCAACTTCATCTTCCGCGTCCGGGAATTTGAGCAGATGGAGCTGGAGTTCTTCTGCAAGCCCGGCACCGATCTGGAGTGGTTCAACTACTGGCGTACCTTCTGCCACAACTGGCTGCTGTCCATCGGTCTGAAGGATGAGAACCTGCGTCTCCGTGACCATGATCCCGAGGAGCTGTGCTTCTACTCCAAGGCCACCACGGACTTTGAGTTCCTGTTCCCCTTCGGCTGGGGCGAGCTGTGGGGCGTAGCCGACCGTACTGACTATGACCTGACCCAGCATCAGAATACCAGCGGTCAGAAGATGGTCTACCGCGAGGGCGAGGGCAAGGACATGGTGGAATATATCCCCTATGTCATCGAGCCCTCTCTGGGCGTGGAGCGCAGTGTTCTGGCCGTTTTGTGCGACGCTTATGACGAGGAAGTTGTGGGTCAGGACAAGAACGGCAAGGACGATGTCCGCGTGGTCATGCACTTCCATCCCGCTCTGGCTCCTTTTAAGGCCGCCATCCTGCCTCTGAGCAAGAAGGAGGTCCTCTCCGGCCCCGCTATGGAGCTGTACAACGAGCTGTCCAAGGACTTCATGGTGGATTACGACGAAACCGGCTCCATCGGCAAGCGCTACCGCCGTCAGGACGAGATCGGCACTCCCTTCTGCATCACGCTGGACTTCAACACCGTGGGCGACGAGAATACCCCCGCTGACCACTGTGTCACCATCCGTGAGCGTGATACCATGAATCAGGTGCGTATCCCCATTGATCAGGTGAAGAGCTATCTGGAAGAGAAGATCAAGTTCTAAGAAAACACAGTAACAGGGCGGAGGGTCTGATCGACTCTCCGCCTCTCTAAGGAAAAGGATCAGGGGAACATGGAAGAACAGTTGGAGCAATCAAAACGGCACCTGCATTTCTGTATGGCGCTGATCGGCGGCTGGTTCGGCGCGTATGCTATTTTGCGTTTTCATCACTTCGCCTCGGCAGTGACCGTCAATTTCATTGAGGTTTTCACAAGCGCGGTTCAGAACAACTGGATCAAAGCGCTGCTGCGTATGGGAATCGTTATCCTGTATGTTTTTACGATTTTTCTGGCAGCCTGCCTGTCGAAGCGCTGTAAGGGCGATCTGCGGATGTGGGCCATTCTCTCAGATGCAGCTGCGGCCTGTGTGCTGAGTGTTTTGCCGGAGCACTTATCGGAGCTGGGCGTTTACATCTGCATTTTTGCCATGGGCTTCCAGTGGTGCGTGTTTGCCGGAAAATACGGGTATCCCTGTTCTACCATCTTCTCTACCAACAACCTCCGCCAGTTTGTGGATGCTTGGGTCCAGGCCCATTTATTCCGGGATTCGGACCATATCCCCCGGATGAATCTCTATGGAGGAACGCTGTTGGCCTTCCATGCCGGCGTTATTGCTGAATGTGTGCTGTGGGCGATGGGGTGGGGAAGCTGCACGATCCTGCCTGTTCTGCTACCTGCGGTTCTGGCTCTTGTGTGGCAGCGCCGGGATTTCCGGATGCGGGAAAGGATCGAAGAAGCCTTTGAACCCCATCATACTGCCTGAACGAAGCGGCCCTGTCGAAATGACAGGGCTGTTTTTGTGCAATATGCTAAAGAGACACCTATTTTTTCAGTAAATCTCAGAACTATTCATGAACGGGAATTTGTGTTAAGATTTCGTTATAGCAGAGGTGGACCTTTATGGGACCCTGTGATAAGAGAAAGGGGAAAACTATGGAAAAAATCTTTAAGCTGAAAGAGAACGGCACCACCGTCCGGACAGAGATCCTGGCGGGCCTGACCACGTTCATGACGATGGCCTATATCATCGCCCTGAACCCCAATCTGCTCACCGGTTTCGCAGTCGGTACGCCGCTGTGGAACGGCGTGTTCCTTGCAACCTGCATCGCCTCCGCCATCGGCACCGCCTGCATGGCCTTTCTGGCCAACAAGCCCTTTGCCATGGCGCCCGGCATGGGTCTCAACAGCTTCTTCGCTGTGGTGGTGGCCAACATCGCCGTGATCAATGACTGCGACTACACCAGCGCTTTTCAGGCTGCCCTCGTCATCATCCTCATCGAAGGCATCGTGTTCCTTGTGCTCACCGTGCTGAAGGTGCGCGAGAAGATCGTGGAGGCCATCCCGCTCGGCGTGCGCTACGGCATCGCCCCTGCCATCGGCCTGATGCTGATGAACGTGGGTCTCGGCTCCAACATTGGCATCTATTCCGAAAACGGCGGTCCGTTCTACATGATGCGCGACTTCTTCGGCGCCCTGACCCCCAGTATCATCAAGGGCAACATGGGCTCTGGCTATGACACGATGGTCCTGACCGTCGTGACCGCGTTCCTCGGCGTGTTCGTCATGGTCGTGCTGGCCAAGAAGGGCATCAAGGCCGCCGTGCTGCTTGGTATGCTCTTCTCCTCCGTCCTTTATTGGATCGGCAGCTTCGCATTCCTCGGCGTGAATCCCTTTGCAAGCCTTGAGACCGCAAGCTTTGTGCCGCCCTTCGCCGACATGGTCTCTACCACGCTCTTCAAGTTTGACTTTGCGGGCTTTATGAACATCGGCTGGTTTACTGCCATTACGCTGATCATCACCTTCTGCATGATCGATATGTTCGACACCATCGGCACTCTGGTGGGCACCGCCTCCCGGGCTGGCATGGTGAATGAGAAGGGCGAGATGCCCAACATGAAGGAGGCCCTGCTCTCCGACGCCATCGGCACGGTCGCGGGCGCTGCCACCGGTACCTCCACCGTTACCACCTTCATCGAGTCCGCCTCCGGCGTGGAGGCTGGCGGCCGCACCGGTCTGACCGCGCTGACCTCTGCCGTGCTGTTCCTCGCCTGCATCTTCCTCGCTCCCGTCGCCGCCATCATTCCCGGCGCCGCGACCTCTGCTGCGCTGATCTACGTCGGTGTGTTGATGCTTCAGGGTCTCAAGAATGTCAACTTTGACGATATGGACCAGATGCTGCCGGTGTCCATCATGCTCATCGGTATGCCGATCTCCGGCTCCATCGGCCACGCCATCGGTCTCGGCCTGATCTCCTACACGGTGGTCAAGCTCCTCTCCGGCAAGGCCAAGGACGTCAGCGTGCTGACCTATGTGATCTCTGTTCTGTTCCTCATTAAGTTCTTCGCGGTGGTGTGATCCGCCACCCCGCAGACAACAGGCAACCGCAAATTGTAAAATAGCAGAATAGCAACCCCGGCCCCGGACTTTTGTCCGGGGCCGGGGTTTTACTATGAAAAACAAATTTTCCGCAGTGGTAAAGAAGTCAATAGAACATCCCCATAAAGCCGTCGGGCCGCTCCTGTGCCTGATTCCACACCTCAATGAACAACTGCCGGGGGATGGCCCGGACCTCCACCTCACCGGGGCGGTTCAGTGTCCGCAGATCCTCCGGGAAAGGCGTGGGGTCCAGTACCTCGTCCTGTCCCATATCCCCGCCGTAGGCAAAGCACATACCGGATGGATAAAACTCCACCCGCCGGGTCTCCCGGCGTTGGCTGTCCAGCTCTGAGTAGATGAAATTGGCCTCGTCATCCTCCTCCGGGTGAAGCAATTCCTTAATCAAATATTCCATATCCATTCTCCTTGAAAAACGATTCGATGGTGCTCCGCTCCGCTTCCACGCTGCCTTGAGCGAACCCGTTCCGTCCGCCGCCCCGCCCGTGGAGGGCCGTATTCATGGCCTTGACCAGAGGGCTGATGTCCTGTCCGTCCGCCCGGCCCAGGGCGTAGGCGTAATGGCCCTCCTCTCCGGCGAAAACTGCCGCCAGACCGCCGCAGGTCTTGGACACGGCGTCCATCAGCCGCCGGACGCTGTCCGGCCGCATGGCAGGCTGGAACAGCAGCACATTGCCCTTTCCCGCCTGCTCCTTTGCCATGGACTCAAATACGGATTCCTCCAATTGAGCGCAGCGGAGCTTGAGGCTGGTCAACTCGCCCTCTAGCCGCTCCACAGCCGCCTCGCTATCCACCGGCTTTACACTGAGCCGCTGACCAATGGCCTTGGCCTGCTCCCATGTTTTGGACAGGTATTCCAGCGCCCGTTTGCCGCACAGCAGCTCGATCCGCACGCCCTCCCGGAATTTCTGCACCGACAGGAACTTCACCAGTCCCACCTGCCCGCTCCACAGCACATGGGTGCCGCAGCAGGCGCAGCAGTCCGCGCCGGGGAAGGCCACGATCCGCACATCCCCTTCCAGCGCCTTTTTGCTCCGGTAGTCGATGGCCTCCAGCTCCGCTCCCCGGTGGAACTGAATGTCGATGGGGTGGTTTTCGTAAAGGTATTGATTGGCCTTAGCCTCGATCTCCAACAGCTCCTTCCAGGAAATATCGGCGTTGAAGTCGATGGTCACGATGTCCGCGCCCATGTGAAATCCCACATTGTCGCAGTGAAACCGCTCACAGATCAGCCCGGAACAGATGTGCTCTCCGGAGTGCTGCTGCATATGGTCAAACCGCCGTCCCCAGTCAATGGTGCCGGTGACAGTTTTCCCGATTTCCACGGCTCTGTCCACATTGTGGAGAATCACGCCGTTTTTTTCATGGACGTCCGTCACAGCCGCTCTGTCCAGAACGCCGTGATCGGCAGGCTGTCCGCCCCCCTCCGGGTAGAAGGCCGTGCGGTCTAATGTGACTAAATAGCCGTTTTTACCCGGCTGACAGTCCAGAACCGTAGCGGTAAAGTCCGTCAAAAACGGGTCCGCGTAGTATAGCTTTTCAGTTTCCATGGGGGAAATTCCTTTCATTTTTAAGAGATCGACACGATAAAATGCCACAGCGGGTCAATGAGCCAGAGACCCAACACAGCCGAGCAGAGATTGGCGGCCATGGCGTACACGGCAGCTCGCGCCTTGTTTTTTTCCGTCAGCAGACGGCGGTACAGCAGCAATTCGACCAGTGTGATGATGACCTCAATGGGAATATAGAAGATCAAAGACCAGCCGCTTACACCGTGATTCAACACCGTTACGGCGAGATAGACGGCGAAGCCGCCCTGTGTCACCAGATTCACCAGCAGAAATACCAGCCAGCTTCTCTTGCTCCGGTAGCCGAAGGCAAACAGCAGTAGCCCCTCGATCAGCAGGGTAGGGAGGAGGGTGCACAGGAATTGCAGCGCATAGGCCATGGCCGGACTGGGCGCGTTGGCGGTCCTTGCCGCCCAATCCACCGTTGCGCTGGATTGCAGCGTTGCCCGGTGCAGGACTCCGGATACCCAGCTTTCGCCGCTTTTTGTTACGAGAATGATCCGATACGTATCCGGTACGCCATGGTAACGGAAGGAATGGAGCCGCACCCCGCCTGCGTCACTGCCGATCAGGTCGCCCCACATGGGTGCACCGTTGGTGCCCTGCGCGGTGCAGGCGTGCCAGCCCTCCGGCACCGCCGCCCGCAGCGCGTCCAGCAGCTCGCTGTCCAGTGCAGCGATCTCCTCCTCGGAGTAGCTCCAATCCAGCCCGCTGTATGTGTCATCCCCGTCTCCGGAGCCATAGGTGTGCCCCTGATAATCCCCCTTTTCCAAAAGATCGAGGTAGTATGGCTCCTCCGGGGCATTTTTCACCAGCACCTTTAACTGCGCCTTCGGCCCGGTATCCGCAAAGGCGGAGACCGTCAGCAATGCGGCGGCCAAAGCCAGCAAAACGCAAAAACGCAGAGACTTTTTCATAGAAATGCTCCTTTCCCATAGACCGGTCTTTCCGACAGTTGTTCACAAGGAAAGACGAAAAAAGAACGTTTTGGTTGCACATCTTCAAAAAATGCAGCAAATCAGGTTGTTTTCATGGACTATCCAATCAGAAATCACTTTCGGGAATCCCCAAAAAGGTGTCCTTGCACCGCAGTACCCGGAGACAGGCGTCGTCGATGACGCTTTCCTCCAGCGTGCCCTCCTGTACCGCCGCGATGACGGCGGGGATCTGGGTCCGGTAGTCCGTGGTAACAACCATATCGTTTCCCGCTTGCAAGGCCAGCACAGCTACAGCGCCGTCCTTGGCGTAGGCCTTCACGGCGTCCATCGCCAGATCGTCGGTGATGGCGATGCCGTCAAAGCCGCATTCTTCCCGCAGAATTTTGTGAACGGCAGGGGAGAGGGACGCCGGCAGCTCCGGGTCCATGCAGTTGACGATGTTGTGGCTCACCAGCACAAAAGGAGTCCCGGCTTCGATCCCCGCCTTGAAGGGCAGCAGGTCGGCAGTCTCAAAGGTCTCCATCGGCCGCTGATCCACGGCGATGCCGGTGTGGGTGTCTGCGTTATTACCGTAGCCGGGGAAGTGCTTCAGTACAGGCAGCGTACCGCCCTCTGTCATGGCCGGCACCACCAGCCTCACATAATCCGCCGTCATGTTTGCGTCCTGCCCCAGCGTCCGGTCATAGATGAAATCCTTAGGGTCAGTGGACACGTCGCACACCGGCGCGAAATTCACGTTGATCCCCAGTGCCCGCAGCTCCCGGCTTCGGGTGTCCGTATCCCGGAGAATTTCCTCAATGCCGCCGATGTAGTTCAGCTTCTGTGGAGATTTGAAGGGTTCAGAGAAGAGGTTAGGGTTCCGACTGGCCCGGGTGACGGTGCCGCCCTCCTCATCGCTTCCAATAAACAGGGGGATAGCGGCCGCATCCTGGTAGCTCTCGATTTTCTGGATGAATTGCTCCCACGTCAGCCAACTGTCGCCGTCCTTGTAGTCTCGTCCGAACAGCAGATAGCCTCCTAAATGGTAGGTGGAAATATCCTCCACGGCGTTGGTCTCCGGGCACCGGACGAAGAAAAGCTGTCCCACCTTTTCCTCTAAGGTCATGGAGTCCAGCAGTCCTTGCAGCCGTTCTTCACGGGCCTTTTCTGCCGCCAGACGCTCCTGCTCCGCGATTTCCTCCGGCGTCAACTCCGGTTCCGTGGGCGCGGCGGGTTCCTCCCCCTGTCCCGGCGTCACCGGTTCAGCGGGATTCTCTGTTTTTCCGCAGCCTGTAAGGGTAAATACAGTCAATGCCGCCAAAAGCGCGGCCAAAAAGCGTTTCATAGGCGCCTCCTCTCAAAGTAGCTTCAGTCTATCATAAACCGGGAAAAAAAGAAAGAAAAAAGGAGGGCCTCGCCCTCCTTAAGCTTCTTCATAGGTGATCAGATCCCCAACACCGCACTCCAATACATAGCATAAACGAGCTAGTACATCCGCGTCGATCCGCTCCGGACCGTCAGAACACCATTTGTCTACAACCTCAAAGCGGCTTCCGATGGCCTGTGCAATCTGGTTGCGGTTCAATCCCTGTTCAACCATACGCTCTGACAAATGAAACCGAAGCTTTCCATATTCCTTTGTCGCGTGAACAGACCTTGGCATCAGACCATCACCTCTTGTTCTATACTATCTGCAAAGTAACTATTAACGATTCTGATTTATTGATCCGGCCCCTCATATTGAAGCAGATCTTCAACCGTGCAATCCAATACATAGCAGACCTTCGCCAAGAAATCCAGATCCACCAAAGCGATGTCCTGCCCTTTATAATAGCGGTCGATCACATCATATTTTACACCCGTCAGGGTTCTCAGGCGGTTACGGGTGATTCCCCGTGCGTCCATCACGTTCGCAAGGGTGACTTTCACATGACCGTATTCCGTTGTCTGATAGCTGACAATGCTTTTTGGCTCACGCATATGACCCCTCCTCGCTCTATCCATTTTAGCAAGGATAACCCTGATTGACATTTACCTGATTTAAGTATATCCTTATATCAGGTAAATAAAGGAGGGAATTTTATGCAGAATGAGCAGGAGTTTTATCGCTGTCTGGTGTCTGACGCCGCGGGCCGCACATTGAAAAAGATATTGGAGATCATCCGGGACGATACGTTGAGTGATGAAAGCTGCTTTCATAAGATCGAAGCGATCATTTCCCTTTACGAAGAGCTTGGAATTTCGACGGGCAGCCGTCATGATTTCGGATAACAAGGAAGCGCGCGGCGATGCCGCGCGCTTTCACATAGTTCTCTGCTCCCGCAAGGGGACATTCCCATGATAGGGCAAGGGGAAGGGGCCTTTAGCGTAAAGGCCCCTCCCCCTTAGACCCCCACCCGAAACATGGGGGACGCCACCTTGCACCGTCACGGCAATACAATTCCCGGCCCTAATGGGCCGCCAATCGTGCCGTTTCCTCGAAAGCGGGCCGCTTTATCCGCCGCTGGCGGCGCTTAGCCCGCTTTCCCCCATACCCCCTCGTGGCACAAAGGGGCGGGACTGCGGTCCCTCCCCTTTGGAAACCCCTCCCGGAGACGAGGGACGGGGCAGGAAAAACCAACCCCCAAGGGGACGAAGGACGAGAGACGAGGATAAAGCAGAAAACGGACCGGGTAGTGCGTAGCGAAGCGGAACGCACGGGAGTAGAAATACGCCGATTCGGTTTTCCGCCCCGTTGTGCTCCACACTCTCAAATGCGGGGATATGCTGATTTGATATTCGGGTATAGCGCAGCCGGCAGGCAACTTCCGGATTTTGTCGGCAGTGCGTGACGGCCAGCCCCCGCTTTGGGTGAGTTGACCGCTTTGCCGGTCAACTCATCCCTCAGCGTCTTTTCTTTTGACCATGAATGGCCGTTTTCTTTTCCGCAAGAGGAAAAGAAAATGGGGATTCCATCCCGCATGGTATCACCATGCTTTCCTGTGCGGCAAAGCCGCACATTGCGGTTTATTCCTCGTGCTTGGTGATCTGAATATGCAGCTCATCCAGCTGCTTTTGGGTGACCTCAGAAGGTGCGCTCATCATCACGTCCTGCGCGTTCTTGTTCATGGGGAAGGGGATGATCTCACGGATGCTGTCCTCGCCGGCCAGCAGCATCACCATGCGGTCCACGCCCGGTGCAATACCGGCATGGGGGGGTGCACCGTAGGTGAAGGCGTTGTACATAGCGGGGAACTTGGCCTTCACATCGTCCTCGCCCAGTCGGACCAGCTCAAAGGCCTTGATCATGATCTCAGGATCGTGGTTCCGCACAGCGCCGGAGCTGAGCTCCACGCCGTTGCACACCAGGTCGTACTGGTCGGCGGTGATGGTCAGGGGATCGATCTCGCCCTTTTCAGCCTTCAGCAGCACGTCCAGACCGCCGGAGGGCATGGAGAACGGGTTGTGGCAGAATTCCAGCTCGCCGGACTCGTCGCCGATCTCGTACATGGGGAAGTCCACGATCCAGCAGAAGGCGTACTGCTCCTTGTCCATGTGGCCGGGAACGGCAGCGCCCAGGGTCTTGACCAGCACACCGGCGGTCTTGAGAGCGGCCTCCCGCTTACCGGCGGACAGAGCCACGAAGTCATTGGCCTTCAGCCCCAGGGCCTCCACGACCTTCTCCTTGATGGGGTTGACAAACTTGGAAATGCCGCCCACCAGCTCGCCGTTTTCGTCCATGCGGAACCAATAGGCCTTGCCGCCGGACACAGTTTCCACATCTGCCAGCGTCTTGTCGATAAACTTCCGGGTCTCGTGGAACTCACTGACCTTCACGGCCTTCACCAGATTGCCCTCGGCAAAGGGCTCGAAGCCGCAGCCGCCCAGAACGGCGGTGACATCCTGCACCCGCAGGTCGATCCGCAGGTCCGGCTTGTCGGAGCCGTAGTTCTCCATGGCCTCGTTGTAGGGGATGCGGGTGAAGGGGGCGCTGCTGGCCCGGTCATAGGTGCCGTACTGGGCAAAAATCGGGGGCAGCACGTCCTCCAGAACGGCAAACACGTCCTCCTGGGAGGCGAAGGCCATCTCCATATCCAGCTGATAGAACTCGCCGGGGGAGCGGTCCGCGCGGGCGTCCTCGTCACGGAAGCAGGGGGCGATCTGGAAGTAGCGGTCGAAGCCAGAGGTCATCAGCAGCTGCTTGAACTGCTGGGGAGCCTGAGGCAGCGCGTAGAACTTGCCGGGATGGTTCCGGGCGGGCACCAGATAGTCACGGGCGCCCTCGGGGGAGGAGGCCGTCAGAATGGGTGTGGTGATCTCCAAGAAGCCGTGCTCGGTCATGGACTTCCGCAGGGCGGCCACCACGTTGCACCGCAGAATGATGTTCTTCTTCACAGCGGGGTTCCGCAGATCCAGATAGCGGTACTTCAGCCGCTGGGCCTCGTCGGCCTCCCGGCTGCGGTTGATCTGGAAGGGCAGTTCGCTGTGCTGGCAGCGGCCCAGCACCTCCACCTTGGCGGGAACAATCTCAATCTCGCCGGTGGCCATCTTGTCGGTCTTGCTGTCGCGCTCCCGGACGGTGCCCTCCACGGAAATGGTGGACTCTTTGGTGATGGCCTTGAAGGTGTTCACCATGTCCTCGGTCTCCGCCACCACCTGGGTGGTGCCGTAGAAGTCGCGGACCACCACGAAGGCCAGATTGGCGCTGACCACGCGGACGTTCTCCATCCAGCCGGAAATTTTCACCTGCTTGCCCGCGTCACTGAGGCGCAGCTCTCCACAGGTATGAGTTCGATTCTGCATCATATTGTTGCTTCCTTTCCATGAAAAGTGATTTAGAATTGTATAATGAAAATCAGAAATAACGAATTGTATTCATTCGGACGCCTGTTCCCACAGCTCGTGGGCCATTTTCTGCCCGATTTCGTGGCCGTTCTTCATCATCAGCGGCAGCGTGACCCCATGGTCAAAGTCCCGGTAACTCCATGCGTCCACATCGAATTTCAGATGCTCAGACCGCCAGATATCAGTTCCGTTGTCCTGCGCGAAGCTGATAGACATGGTATCTAAATCATCGGTTTCCGGGTATTTGACGTAGGTATCTACGATCCCTTCCAGGAAGGGGAGGGCCTGCACCACCACGTTGAAGGGGGAGCGCCGGAACCGCAATTCCCGAATTTCCGACCAGAGATCGTCAAATTCCTCTGTCCCGGCGGTAAACTCCAAGCGCCGATCCTCATGGCGGTATGTGGTGAAATCCGACAAATACACCTCAATGATGTCCGGCTCCAGCTCCGGATACAGGGTCTCCACCCCCACCGGTCGGGCGTACCAAAGCCCCCAGATCACCAGCAGTGCTGCCAGCAGCAGCGGCAGGTCACGCTTCAGAGTCAGCTTCATAACGGCTCCTTTCTGTGGTTATTCCACGATCACGCTTCCTTTTTCCAGTTCAGCAAGACCGGCCTTGATCCGGTCGATGGTCTCCTGCGTATTCAGTTTGGTCTGCTCGCCGGACTTCATGTCCTTGCAGGCCACCACACCAGCGTTGATCTCGTCCTCACCCAGGAAGATCACATAGGGGATGGACAGCTTGTCGGCATAGCTCATCTTGGCCTTGAACTTCTTCTGCTCACAGTGGAGCTGGGTGCGGATGCCCGCCTGCCGCAGTTGGGTGGCCAGCGCGATGGCGGGGGAGAGATCCTCCGTCATAGGCAGGATCAGCGCGTCCGCCGGGGCGGTGGGCAGCTCCGGATTCAGCATCCCCTGCTCGCCCAGCACATAGAACAGCCGGGTCAGGCCGATGGAAATGCCCACGCCGGGGAGTTGCTTGTCCGTGTAGAACTCCGCCAGATTGTCATACCGTCCGCCGGAGCACACGGAGCCGATCTCCGGGTGATCCAGCAGCGTGGTTTCATAGACCGTGCCGGTGTAGTAATCCAGACCGCGGGCAATGGTGAGATCCACGGCGAAATTCTCCGCAGGTACGCTAAAGTCCGCCAGATACTTCACCACGGTGTTCAGCTCGCTGAGCCCCTGATCGAACATCTCGTTTCTGCCAGTGTAGCCCTCCAGCGCCGTCAGGACCTCTGCATTGTTGCCCTTGATGGCAATGAACTTCAGAATCTCGTCGGCGTCGCTCTCACTGACGGCGAAATCTTCTACCAGAATGGTTTTTACCTTTTCGGGACCGATCTTGTCCAGCTTGTCTACCGTCCGCATCACGTCGGCGGATTTCTCCGTTAGGCCCAGCATGGCGTAGAAGCCGTTCAGGATCTTCCGGTTGTTCACCCGGATCTGGAACCGCTTCAGTCCCAGAGTGGAGAAGGTCTGATAGATAATGGAGGGGATCTCCGCCTCGTTGGTGATGTCCAGCTTGCCGTCACCGATGATGTCGATATCCGCCTGATAGAATTCCCGGAAGCGGCCCCGTTGGGCACGCTCGCCCCGGTACACCTTGCCAATCTGATACCGGCGGAAGGGGAAGGACAGCTCATTGTAGTGAAGGGCCACATACTTGGCCAGAGGCACCGTCAGGTCAAAGCGGAGGGAGAGGTCGCTGTCGCCCTTCTGGAAGCGGTAGATCTGCTTTTCCGTCTCGCCGCCGGCCTTGGCCAGCAGCACCTCGCTGGACTCGATGACGGGGGTATCCAGGGGCGTGAAGCCGTACAGGGAATAGGTCTTGCGGAGGATCTCCATGATGCGCTCCATCTGCTGCTGGGGCGCCGGAAGAAGCTCCATAAAGCCGGACAGCGTCCGGGGGGTCATTTTTGCCATAAAAATACTCCTTTTCGGGTGATATTACTGAGTTTTTCCGCTGAAACGGGGCGTTATAGGATCGTAAAAACTGCAAAAAAACGCTCCCGTCCCATAGCTTTGGGACGAGAGCTTACGCTTCGTGGTGCCACCCAAATTCGGGGCAGACTGCCCCCTTTGGCCTTCTGGTACGGGAAGGGGACCGTGGACGTTTCCGTCCCCGCTCCGCCGCTGTCCTTCTTCCGGGGCAGACGGGATGCTTTCAGCATTGCACCCCTCTCTGTGAGACTGCGTTCCGGCCTACTGCTGCGGCGTCATAGCGGTGTATTCATTTGATAGTAGCCGTTTTCCAGCGATTTGTCAAGCGATGGGCCGGTTGCTGGCGGGATTGACGATCATACGCCAGTCCAGATCACCACGGGCCAGACCCAGTACCAGCATTTCCGCTGTGGCAATGTTGCTGGCGAAGGGCACATTGTTCTGGTCGCACAGGCGGGAGATGTAACTGATCTCACCGGCCATCTTTTCGTTACTGGGGTCGTTGAAAAACAGTACCAGATCGAATTCATTGTAGGCGATGCGGGCGCCGATCTGCTGGCTGCCGCCGTGGGCATAGGACAGGAAGCAGTGTACCTTCAGACCCGTGGCTTCCGCTACCATGTGTCCGGTGGTGTTGGTAGCGTACAGGTTATGCTGAGAGAGAATGCCGGCGTAGGCGGTACAGAACTGTACCATCAGGTCCTTCCGGTTGTCATGCGACATAATAGCAATATTCATCTGTCGATCTCCTTTCCGGGGTTCTTATCTGATCCGCAGCAGCGGCGCTTTACCGCCCTGCAGTCGAATTGCGATATTTCGGTATGCGCTGGCCGCTCCATTGTAAGAGCGCAGCAAAAGGGGAGTTCCTTGATTTAGGGACACAGGCAGTGCGTCATCCTCCGGTACCACGCCGATGAGGGGCAGACCTGCCTTGTCCATGGCGTCATCAATGGTGGCGTGCATACTGTGCAGCAGCTTCTTCCGCACCCGGTTCACCACCAGATGCAGCCGGCCGGAGCCGAACTGCCGCAGTTCCATCACGGTATGCTGGGCGTCCCGCAGGGAAGAGGCATCCTGTGTGGTCACTACCACGCAGCGGTCTGCACCGCAGACTGCCAGTCGGAATCCCAGTCCCAGCCCTGCCGGTGCGTCCAGCAGACAGAAGTCAAACTGCTGCCGGATCTTTTGCAGCATCCGCCGAAAGTCCTCCTCTGTCACAGCAGGCTCCCGCATTCGCACAGGCGCCGTCAGCAGATAGAGATTGGGAATACTGGGATGCGCCACCACAGCCGCTTCCAGCGGGCAGCGGTCCAGCGCCACATCGGAGAAATCCATCAGCGCCCGGTCCGTCAGACCCAAGGCCAGATCCAGATTTCGCAGTCCGATGTCGCAGTCCACGCACAGCACCCGCTTGCCGCTCTGGGCCAGCGCGGTGCCGACTCCGGCAGTCAGGGAGGTCTTACCGGTGCCGCCCTTGCCGGACACTACCGCGATACATTGTCCGCTCACGACACCACCTCACTTTCAAATGCCAGTATCCTTATTATAACGGATTCTTTTTGATTTTTGCAAATGGTCTGGGATATTTTTTTGGTGTTTCGGCAATTTTTTTTATAAAAATCACCCGATGGACCACCTCTGTGCCGGGGATATGATAGTCGGCCATCCGCTCCACCTGTCCGCCTAAGATCTTGATAGCCTTTTTAGCAGATTCCAGCTCCTCATCGGACTCCACGGATTTCATGGACAGGAAGTATCCGCCCGCCTTCACCAGCGGCAGGCACAACTCACACAATACGCTGAGATTCGCCACGGCCCGGGACACGGCGAAGTCAAAGCTCTGCCGGTGCTCTGCCGCGAATTCCTCCGCCCGGGCGTGAACACACTGCACGTTCTGCAATCCCAACTCGTTGCAGACCTCCTGTAAGAAGGTGATCCGCTTGCCCAAGGAGTCCAGCAGCGTCATGCGGATGGACGGCTCCAAAATTTTCAGAGGCATACCGGGGAAACCTGCGCCGGTGCCTACATCCACCACGGTTTTGTCCTTGAGGTCCGCCAGCGTCAGCAGCGCGGCGCTGTCTAAAAAGTGGAGGGAAGCCACATCCTCCGGGTCCGTGATGGCGGTGAGATTCATCACCTTGTTTTTTTCCAGCAGCAGCTCTCCGAACCGCAGCAGGGAGGGGGCGGCGTCATCGCCCAGCCCCAATTCCGCCAGGCCTTTTCGCAGATGTGCTTCCATCATTTCTCTTTCAGCAGATCCCGGATCTCCGTCAGCAGCTTTTCCTCATTGGAGGGCTCCGGCGGGGCGGGCTTTTCGGCAGGGGCCTCCTGCTTTTTCAGCTTGTCATGGAAGCCGTTGATGGTCTTGATCATCAGGAACACCGCAAAGGCGATGATGAGGAAATCTAAAATGGTCGCTAAAAACGCGCCGTATCGGATGGCAATTTCCGTCGAGGCGTCAATGACGCCATCGGCTCCGGCAACAGCGGCCTTCAGCACGATCTTCCAGTTGGAAAAATCAACGCCGCCGGTGAGTACGGAGATCAGGGGCATGATGACGTCATTCACAAGGGAAGTGGAGATCTTACCGAACGCACCGCCGATGATGACGCCGACGGCCATATCCATCACATTGCCTCGGGCGATAAAGGTTTTAAACTCCCCCATGAAGCTTTTTTTCTTTTCGGGTGCGGACATAGGAAGCACCTCCTTTTGGTCAAAAAATCTTGAAAGCTGAAACCGTTGCGCCGCAAGGGTTTCAGAACGCAGACCGGAATGGAGACGTTTTCAGGACCTAAAATGATCCCACCATGGTCTCCGTGGTCTGCTATGGGCTGTATCGGCCTACTACGAATTGTATTATTCTATTCAAATAATACAATTCGTAGCTTCCGGCCGATTTCTTGTTTTTACAGGGCTGCGTGAAGAATTTACTTCTTGGTCGGGACCAGAACCTTGGTGCCGCCCATGTAGGGCCACAGGACCTCGGGAATCTTCACGGTGCCGTCCGCCTGAAGGTTGTTTTCCAGGAAGGCGATCAGCATACGGGGAGGTGCCACACAGGTGTTGTTCAGCGTGTGGCAGAGCTGCATCTTGCCGTTTTCATCCTTGTAGCGGATCCGCAGACGGCGGGCCTGAGCGTCGCCCAGGTTGGAGCAGGAGCACACCTCAAAGTACTTCTGCTGACGGGGGGACCAGGCCTCAATGTCGCAGGACTTCACCTTCAGGTCCGCCAGATCGCCGGAGCAGCACTCCAGCTGCCGCACGGGGATGTCCATGGAGCGGAACAGCTCTACGGAGAAGTTCCACAGCTTATCGTACCACGCCTTGGAGTCCTCGGGCTTGCAGACCACGATCATCTCCTGCTTCTCAAACTGGTGGATGCGGTACACGCCGCGTTCCTCAATACCGTGAGAACCCTTCTCCTTGCGGAAGCAGGGGGAGTAGGAGGTCAGCGTCTGGGGCAGCTTGTCGGAGGGAATGATCTGGTCGATGAACCGGCCGATCATGGAGTGCTCACTGGTGCCGATCAGATAAAGATCCTCGCCCTCGATCTTATACATCATGGCGTCCATATCCGTCTGGCTCATAACACCCTCCACCACGTTGCCGTGGATCATAAAGGGGGGGATGCAGTAGGTGAAGCCCTTGGAGATCATGAAGTCCCGGCCATAAGCCAGCACAGCCTCGTGGAGACGGGCAATGTCACCCAGCAGGTAGTAGAAGCCGGAGCCGGAGACACGGCCGGCGGCGTCCATATCAATGCCGTCAAAGCTCTCCATAATGTCCGTGTGATAGGGGATGGGGAAGTCAGGCACCTTGGCCTCGCCGAAGCGCTGGACCTCTACGTTGGCGGAATCGTCCGGGCCGATGGGCACGGAGGGGTCAATGATCTGGGGGATCTGGAGCATGATGTGGTGGACCTTCTCGTCCAGCTCAGCTTCCAGCTTTTCCAGAGCGGCCAGCCGCTCAGCCTCATCGGTGACCTGCTTCTTCACAGCCTCGGCCTCAGCCAGCTTGCTGGGGTCCTTCTTGGCCTGACCCATCAGCATACCGACCTGCTTGCTCAGGCGGTTGCGGTCGGAACGGAGCTGGTCTGCCTCCTGAATGTTGGCCCGGCGCTGGCTGTCCAGCTCGATGACCTCATCCACCAGGGGCAGCTTCTCGTCCTGGAACTTCTTCTTGATGTTTTCCTTCACAATGTCGGGATTTTCCCGGATAAACTTAATGTCGAGCATAGTTCATTCTCCTTGATCGATTTGATCGAAATAATTGTAATGATAATGTTTACTTGTTCAAAATCGCTTCTTTTAATTCCTGATACCGCTGGGCCGGAGGCGTAACGCCTTCCGTATTGGTGCTGGGCAGAAGCTCGTCCAGATGCTGGTCGCTGATCTCCTGAAGGGTCAGGAGGCAGCCGTCCAGATTTCCGGTGAGATACTCCTGCTGAAGATTGTAGAGGGCCAGCAGCGCCTGAGACGTTTTCTCCAGATCGGAGATGCTGTCGGAAATGACCTTCAGCTCCTCCTTGGCCTCATCCCGTTCTGCTTCTGTTTCATCCAGCCGCTTCTGCAGCTCGATGATCTGCTCCTGTGTTGTCTGGATCTCCTGAATGGCGGAGACGGAATTCTGTAATTGTCCCAGTGCCTCCGTGTTGCTCCGCTGATGGGACAGCATGGAGAGGAACATCAGCAGGAATGCCGCCAGAAACAGGATCAGAATATAGATAATAACGGGCTTCTTGCCGGTTTCCGGCGTTTCTGAGGATGCGGGCGTCACCTCGCCTCCGTCAGCTCGTTTTTCAAATTTCATGCATGAGGTCCTTTCTTTAATTGTGAGACCTTGATGACGGCCAAAGCGTCCAGCAGGTCATTCAGATCGTCCACACCGTAATATTCCAGCTCGATCCGACCTTTTTTGCGGCCGGGAACGATCTTCACACCGCGGCACAGCCGGGCCTTCAACTCATTTTGGGCCTCTGCCAGATAATCCACCTCGTCAGGATCTTTGGCCTGCGCCTCTTTCTTCTCGGCGGAAAGCCGTTTGACCAGAGCCTCTGTCTGCCGGACGGAAAGCCCGCCGCTGACAATGGCGTTGGCCGCGCTTTCCTGCAGGGAAGGGGAGAGGGGAACCAAAGCCCGGGCGTGACCGGCGGAGAGCTTGCCCTCCTCCACCAGCTTTCGGACGGCGGGCGTCAGTCCCAGCAGCCGCAGGGCGTTGGTCACGGCGCTGCGGGATTTGCCTACCCGCTGGGCGGCCTCCTCCTGCGTCATGTGGTAGGATTCGATCAATGACTGAAAACCAGCGGCTTCTTCCATGGGATTCAGGTCCTCTCGCTGGAGGTTTTCAATCATGGCCAGCTCGGCTGCCTTGCGGTCATCGGCCTCGATCACGATGACCGGAACCTCCTGTAAGCCCGCCAGCCGGGCTGCCCGCCAGCGGCGTTCTCCGGCAATGATCTGATAGTAGCCGGATGACAGCTTTCGCACGGTTAACGGCTGAATGATGCCGTGCTGTGAAATGGAATCCGCCAGTTCCTGAAGAGATTCATCATCAAAGCGCTTCCGGGGCTGTGATGAGCAGGTCTCCACCTGTGAAATGGGAAGTGACAGACTGCCGCTGGACTCGGTTTTCATCACGTCGTCGCCTAAAAGGGCGCCGAGTCCTCTGCCGAGACCAGAGGGCTTTTTTGATGCCATAGAAACGCTCCTTTCTACTGTTTTTTCAGGAACTCGACTGCGAGTGCCTGATAGGCCTCCGCACCGCGGGAGGTGCGGTCATAGGCCGTGATGGGCTTTCCGTGGCTGGGCGCCTCAGAGAGCCGGACGTTCCGGGGGATCACTGTGGCGTAGACCTTGCCGGGGAAGTAGTGCTTGACCTCTTCCGCCACCTGCATGGCCAGATTGGTGCGCCCGTCGAACATGGTCAGCAGAACGCCTTCCAGCGCCAGCTTCGGGTTCAAAGAGCGCCGCACAATGCGAACCGTGTTCATCAGGTCGCTGAGACCTTCCAGAGCGAAATACTCGCCCTGAACCGGAACCAAAATGCTGTCAGCAGCACAGAGGGCGTTCAGCGTCAAAAGCTCCAAAGACGGCGGGCAGTCAATGAAAATGAAGTCATATTCCGCCGCCAGCTGGTCCAGCGCGTCCTTCAGAAGAAATTCGCGGCGGTCCATGCCGATGAGCTC